>ERZ506978.277-NODE-277-length-27407-cov-5.696805_pt1 | contig 27407 bp, 24 predicted proteins | sample MGYA00512888_ERZ506978 | MGnify/ENA metagenome assembly ERZ506978
ACTGTGGAGCGTAACTGCACCATCTCCTTAGACGCCTCAGATAAAGACGGCGAAACCAGTTGGGAGATCCGGCGCACCAATACACTGGAAAATGACCTTGTCGGCGGTCTTATGAACGATCTCACAGACCCGGATATTTTATCACCGGAAGACACAATCTTAGTTTATCTGAATACCCTGAAAAATATGTCTGCAGAGGAACTGGGCAATTATTTAAATGCAGATTCCATTATCAGCACAGAAGATCCTGCAAAGATCAGCCTGGCAGAAGCACTGGTAAAACAGGTTCACTCCACCTTTGATTATTCTATTGGGGAAACCACTGTTTCCGGCTATACAGCCACAGTTACAGCCAATATTACCACCTTTGACAGCGATGCTATTCTGGAAAATTATCAGAAGGAGCTGGATTCCTATCTTGCCTCTGTGGATGCTGTTATCGACGGTGCCCAAAAACGATATGAAAAGTCCTACAGTCTGCTTCTTGAATATATTGAAGAAAATACAGCTACTAAAACAGTGGAAACAACTTTCACACTGATCAACGACGGTGCTTCCTGGAAACTGGAAGACGCAGGAACGGTGTTTGGACAGGCATTGTTTGGAACTTTAAGTTCTAGCCCGGTAGAAGACAAGCAGGAAACCAACGGATGATATAGTTAAAATTTACGCCTCTGCAAACTTGTGCGGGGGCGTTTTTATTTGTGCTGACAGCGAACCCAAAGTCCATGCCTGCCAGAGCGTGACAACATTCTTCCATAAGAAAAATCCCACCCATTTTTGCAGGCAGGATTTTTCAGTCAGCTTATTCCAAGTTATAAGCTAAGTTATCTCTTGTTGTATTTCTTTTCTTATTCCTCAGTCTCTGGAGCAGCTTCTTTCTCAACTTCAAGTCCCAGCTCGTCCAACTGTGCTTCGCTTACGCGCTGCGGTGCCTGAGTCATCAGACAGGATGCATCTTTTACCTTCGGGAAAGCAATCACATCACGGATACTGTCAACTTTTGCCATCAGCATAACAAGACGGTCAAGGCCATAAGCCAGTCCTGCGTGAGGCGGAACTCCATATTTGAATGCATTCAGAAGGAATCCGAACTGTTCGTAAGCAGCTTCTCTTGTGAAGCCTAACATCTCGAACATCTTTTCCTGAATGTCGTTCTGATGGATTCTGACACTTCCTCCGCCGATCTCATTACCATTCAGTACAATATCATATGCTTTTGCACGGATTTTTCCAAGATCTCCACTTTCGATCAGCGGGATATCCTCATCCATCAGCATTGTGAACGGATGATGCATCGCTGTGTAACGGTTTTCTTCTTCATTCCACTCAAGAAGCGGGAATTCTGTTACCCATACAAACCGATATTCATTCTTATCAAGAAGATCCATCTGTTTTGCAAGTTCTACACGGAGGGCTCCAAGTACATCATAAACCACTTTGTTCTTATCTGCTGCAAAAAGAAGCAGGTCTCCCGGCTTACCTTCCATTGCGCCAACAAGTGCATCCATTTCTTCATCTGTCATGAATTTTGCAAAGGAAGATTTGCGTGTACCGTCTTCTGCAATTGCAATGTAAGCAAGACCTTTGGCACCATAACCTTTTGCAAATTCAACCAGCTTGTCAATTTTTTTACGAGGCATGCCACCCTGGCCTTCTGCATTGATACCACGAACACTTCCGCCATTTTCCAGTGCACTCTTAAACACAACAAAGTCACAGTCTCTGACAACTTCGCTTACATCATGCAGCTCTATACCGAAACGCATATCCGGTTTGTCGGAACCAAAACGATCCATAGCCTCCTGCCATGTAATTCTCTGAATCGGAAGTTTTACATCTACATCCAGAACTTCTTTGAAAAGATATGCAAGGAATCTTTCGTTTACATCGATAACATCATCTACATCTACAAAAGAAAGTTCCATATCGATCTGAGTAAATTCCGGCTGACGGTCTGCACGGAGATCCTCATCACGGAAGCAGCGTGCGATCTGGATATAACGGTCATAACCGGAGCACATCAGAAGCTGTTTGTAGAGCTGAGGAGACTGCGGAAGTCCGTAGAAAGAACCCGGATGAATTCTGGACGGAACAAGGTAATCTCTCGCACCTTCCGGAGTACTCTTACCAAGCATTGGTGTTTCGATTTCAAGGAAACCTTCCTCTGTGAAGAATTTACGTGTCAGCTGGGCAACTTTGCTCTTCAGCATGATATTTCTCTGTAAATCCGGTCTTCGAAGATCCAGATAACGATATTTCAGACGAATCTCGTCTTTTGTCTTGCTGTTTTCCTCGATCGGGAACGGCGGAACATCTGATTCAGCCAGAATACGTAAAGATTCTGCACGAAGTTCGATTGCACCTGTTGCAAGATTTTCGTTAACTGCTCCTCCACGTTTTTCTACAGTTCCGGTTACAGCAATTACAAATTCGCTGCGGAGTTTGCCTGCTTTTTCGAAACCAGCTTCATCAATATTACCATTTTCAAAAATCAACTGCATGATACCGGAACGGTCACGAAGGTCAACAAAAACGATTCCGCCTTTGTTACGGGCTTTCTGTACCCACCCCATCAGGGTCACTTTACTGCCGACCATTTCCTTTGTCACTTCTGCACATCGGCATGTTCTGTGCAGGCCTTTCATACTTTCAGCCATGATTCTGTCTCCTTTTTTATCTGTTGAAAAATTCCACAAATTCTGTATAACCTTCGGCTGTCATCTGTTCTTTCTGGAATTTTTTATTTTTCTTCATAATAGAAATATTAACCTGAACACCGTTTTTGCGCTCTTCTTCTGCCTGTTTCAGGATAGGAAGAAGCTTGTCTGCCGGCATATTCTTCTCAATCAGATATGCTTTCTTTGCTCCATTCTCAGGAATCTCATATCCTCTTTCAAGAAGCAGCATAACGATTCGCTCGAATCCGATAGAAAATCCGCATGCAGAAGTATTCTGTCCGGTAAATTTACCGATCATCTCATCATAACGTCCGCCGCCGCCTACGGAACCGCCGAATTCATCCATCGCAATTTCAAAGATCGGTCCTGTATAATAAGACATTCCGCGAACCAGCGTCGGATCAAAAGAGATCTTGAAATCTGCATTCTTAACAGAATCAACTGCTGTAATGATTGTTTCAAGGTCTTCTGCAACTTTCGGATCCAGAACATCTTTTAATTTTTCTCTGCAGTAGCGTACACCTTCGATGTCAGAAGTAATTTCTTTAAACATACCAAGGTAGGTGTCAATACTATCTTTCTTAAAGCCTTCTTTTTCAAGTTCTTCGGCAACACCCTCCAGACCGATTTTGTCCATCTTGTCCAGAATGATAAATACTGTATCAAAACTTTCTTCCGGGAATCCACTGTACTGAGCCATTGCTTTCAGGATCTTGCGATCATTGATACGGATTGTAAAGTTGTGGAAATCCAGTTTGCCAAGCAGAGTAGTTGTCGCCATAACAAGCTCGATCTCGGCAAGATAAGTAGGCTCACCAAGAATGTCGATATCGCACTGCATAAACTGACGGAAACGTCCTCTCTGCGGACGGTCTGCTCTCCATACATTACCCATCTGGAGTGCCTTAAATGGAGCCGGAAGCTGTCCGGAATTGTTGGAATAATATCTGGAAAGCGGTACAGTCAGGTCATAGCGAAGACCGGAATCTACCAAATCTGCTTCACATTCTGCGGTATCCAGTTTCAGTTTCTCACCACGTTTCAGGATTTTGAAGATCAGTTTTTCATTTTCTCCACCCTGTTTGCTGCTGAGGTTTTCGATGTGCTCCACACATGGAGTCTCGATTGCAGAGAATCCGAACTTTCCGTATGTTTCACGGATCATGTTCATTACATAATTACGGATCTCCATCTCCTTAGGTAAAATGTCTTTCATACCGGTAACCGGTTTTTTCTTTAATGCCATGCTATCCTCCTGTTATTCATTATTATGTACCACTCTCTGAAATGCAAGAAATACTTCCATATCAAAATTCTTGATTTCGTCGATCATCAGTTCTATCACTGTACTTACATCAAACGCCTTGCGATATGGTCTGTCCGAACTGAGTGCCGCATAGACGTCACAGACTCTTAAGATGCGTGCACCAAGCGGAATACTGTCTCCGGAAAGGTTGGACGGATAACCACTGCCATCATAATTTTCATGATGATAAAGAATACTTTGAAGCACGATATCCGAATATCCCTGCTCCTTCAATTCTTCATATCCCAGCGACGAATGCATCCTCACATACTTCAGCTCCTCAATCAGAAGTGGGTCTCTTTCCTGTCCATTGATATAACCGGTAAGTTTCAGCTTGCCGATATCATGAAGCATACCTGCGATTGCCATCTGATAACAGAATGCTTCATCCCGTCCCATCTCAGCTGCTACTGCATACGCAAGATTACTTACAACGACTCCATGATTTAGTTCAGCAGACAGGTCAAATTCCAGGATTCGATCCGTTGACTTTACTGTCTCACTCTGTGCTGTCTCCAACGTATACACCTCCTGCTTTACAGCCATGTATTGATTCCTTTGCGTTTTCGCTCGATCATTTCATCAATACGTTCGATATAATTCGTAACGTCCTTGACATTTTCCACACGTTCGATACGTTTTCCATGATCAAAGACAAGTTTGGAAGAGCCGCCTGCGCCCACAGCAATGATCGGCTGCTTTTCCTCCATAATTAGTATATTGTAAATCCCGGCTTTGTCAACCTTTGCATAGCCAACATTCTCAAAATTTCCCTTCATATTCTTCTGTCTGTACAGATAATAAGGACCCATTTCCATTTCGTAGGCTGTTTTCATGGTCATATCCATGATCTCCTGGTTATTTTCAAAAGTCATCTCCTGATATCTGTCCTTAAAAATATTGAGGCGTGCCGCACGCTTCACTGCAAGAGAATGAACAGTAACACTGTCCGGTGCAAGAACCCTTACTTCATCCAAAGTATGCTCCACCATCTCACGATCCTCTCCCGGGAGTCCCACGATCAGATCCATGTTGATATTATCAAACCCACACTCGCGCGCAAGAGCAAATGCCTGTTTCGTCTCTTCCACCGTATGACGTCGTCCGATAATATCCAGTGTTTCCTGATTCATGGTCTGCGGATTGACAGAAATTCTCGTAATCGGATAGTTGCGGATCATCTGCAGTTTTTCGCGTGTAATACTGTCCGGTCTTCCGGCCTCTATCGTAAATTCTGCAAGATGCTCACAATCAAAATTCGCTGTAATTTCATCCAGCAGGATTTTCAGCTGATCCGGTTCCAGTGTAGTAGGTGTACCTCCGCCAATATAAACCGTATCCAGCTTTTTGCCTTTTTCATGCATGATCTGCGCGACCGCACGTATCTCTTTGCAGAGAGCATCCAGATATAAATACACTCTGTCCTTCCACTGTTTCAATGGATAGGAACTGAAAGAACAATAAAGGCAGATGCTTGGACAGAACGGAATTCCCACATACAGGCTGTAACCGTTCTCATAGTCTATATCCTTAAGAATCTCTCTTTCTCTGTTCGCAATGGTGATTGCCAGCGCAGTCTTCTGTGGGCTTACCATGTAACGTTCTCTCATCTCCTGCGCAGCTTCTGTATTTTTCATTCCGGACTCGATCAAGCCCATGGCAAGTTTCGCCGGACGGATGCCGGTAAGATTTCCCCACGGAAGAGTTTTGCCCGTCAGTTTTACAAGAAGTTTATATAAGGCAATCTTGACAATATCTTTACGTTCTTTACGTACTGCATGTGCCCGTTCTTTCTGTACACTTGCGTCCTGATTCTCTGCATCTGTACAAGAAACAAGGGCATCCGAAGACTGCCCCTTTATAAATTCTGCACTTGTCACACCTTTGGTTTCCGCATTTTCATAGGAAATCACACAGGAATCCGCCTGTTTTGTGATTTTGAAAAAAAGGTCACAGGCCTCTTCCTCTTTTTCATAAAAAGAATGTATCTCACTTCCCGGATAAAATGCCCTGATCAGTTCATATATATCATGCTCAAATTCTCTGTCTTCAAACAGAATACCAATCTTAAACAAATGGATTATACCTCTTTTCGTAACCAATTGTGGTGGATGCATCATGCCCCGGATATACCTCTGTGTCATCCGGAAGTGCATCAAGAAGCCTGTGCAGACTTTCTACAATTGCTGCTGTACTTCCTTCCGGAAAATCTGTTCTGCCCACTGAGCCACAAAAAACAGTGTCACCGCTGAAAAGTACTCCCTCGTCTTTCAGATAATAGCAGCAGCTTCCTACAGTATGTCCCGGTGTCTCAATCATCTGTACAGAAAATCCAGCCAGCTCGACCACCTGCAAATCTGTAAGATAAACATCTGCTTTTAATGTATAACTGTCCATATGATATGCAGTCAGATTAATTTTCGGATCCTGAAGCGTTTTTTCTTCTTTCTGACAGGCATAAATCGGGATCTGATATCTGTCGCGAATAGCTTCCGCAGCCAGAATATGGTCAAAATGTCCATGTGTCAGAAGAATTGCTACAGGTTTTCCCTGCATTTCAAGAATCTTCTGTTCGATTTTTTCTGCGTTATCACCCGGATCAATAATCAGCATTTCTCCTGTTTCTTTATTTTTAAGAAAATAACAGTTTGTAAATACACTGCCGACAATGCATTTCTGTAAATCCAGTCTGCCCATATGCTTTCCTTTCTGATAATCAGCCTGTCGTACGTTCTACATCCAGTACACTCTCAACCTGTCGGATCTTTGCAATCAGAGAAGAAAGTTCTTCCTTACTTGAAATCTCAAAACTGATGGAGATCGTTGCTTTTTCCTGTTTACTGGTACGGCTGTTAATGGTTCTCATATCTATCTTTCTCTCGGTAAAAATCTTGGAGAGATCTACCAGAAGTCCGGTACGGTTATTTGCATATACCTGAATCTCTGCCATATACTTCTCGGATTTATTTTCTGCCGGCTGCCACTCCGCCTCAATCAGACGCGCCCGATCCATTTCCGACATATTCAGAACATTGACACAGTCTGTTCGGTGAATGGTGATTCCACGTCCTCTCGTCACAAAGCCAACTATCTCGTCTCCCGGAATTGGACTGCAGCATTTTGAAAATCGAACTGCCACATCATGGATACCTTTTACGACAATACCACCCTTGTTCTTTGTGACATGAAGTTTCTCCTGAGTCTCGCCGGTTGCTTCCAGAACCTGCGCATCTGTCAGATTCTTCTGATTTTCTTTATCATAAGCTTCGATCAGCTTGTTAAAAACCTGACCTTCTTTCAGTCCACCATGTCCTATTGCAGCAAGTACGGAATCCCAGTCACGGAAACCGTATTTGCGCATAACAGATTCCAAAAACTGTGGTTTCGTATAAATTCCGATCTTATATCCCTTTGATTTGGCATACTGGGTAAGCATCTCCTTACCTTTCAGTATGTTATCTTCCTTTAATTCTTTCTTAAACCACTGGTTGATTTTGTTCTTTGCCTGTGTGCTCTTAACAAGCTTCAGCCAGTCACGGCTCGGTCCCTGAGAATTCTGAGAAGTAATGATCTCGATACGGTCTCCGTTTTTGATCTGGTATTCAATCGGTACCAGCTTGCCATTGACACGGGCTCCTACCATACGGTTACCGACTGCGCTGTGTACACTATAGGCAAAATCAATCGGTGTAGAACCATTCGGAAGGTTCTTGACATCTCCCTGTGGAGTAAAACAATATACGCTGTCCGCAAACAGATCAAGGTCATTTTTCAACAGGCTCATGAACTCTCTGTTATCTGACATATCCCGCTGCCATTCCAGAATCTGCCGCAGCCAGTTCAGCTTTTCTTCCTCTCGTTTGTCAACCGGTACTTTACCATCAGAAGATTCCTTATACTTCCAGTGCGCTGCAATACCATACTCTGCTGTTTTGTGCATCTCGAAGGTACGGATCTGGATCTCGAACGGCTGTCCGTTCGGCCCGATCAGTGTAGTATGCAGAGACTGGTACATGTTTGGCTTCGGCATGGCAATATAGTCCTTGAAACGTCCCGGAATCGGTTTATACATCTCATGAATCACACCAAGTGCCGCATAACAGTCCTTGACTGTATCAACAAGGATACGAACTGCAAACAGATCATAGATCTGATCGATCGTCTTGTCCTGATTGACCATCTTTTTATAGATGCTGAAAAAATGTTTGATACGTCCGTCAACCTGTGCTTTGATCGCAGCTTCGTCCATATGCTGCTTGACCTGTTTGACAATATTGTTTACAAATTCCTGACGTTCACTCTTTCGCAGAGCCACTTTATTTACAAGATCATAGTATACATCTGGTTTCAGATATTTCAGGGAGAGATCATCCAGTTCGACTTTGATCTTGGAAATACCGAGGCGCATCGCAATCGGCGCATAAATATCCATCGTCTCACGTGCTTTTTCCTGCTGTTTTTCCGGTCGCATATACTGCAGGGTACGCATGTTGTGAAGTCTGTCTGCAAGCTTGATCAGAATAACACGGATATCCTTTGCCATCGCAAGGAACATCTTACGAAGATTTTCTGCCTGCAGTTCAACTTTATCTGCTGAGTAGCTCAACTGCCCCAGTTTTGTGACACCATCAACCAGCAGTGCAACCTCTGCACTGAATTCCTTCTCAACTTCTTCCGTGGTCATCCATGTATCTTCCACTGCATCATGAAGAAGACCTGCAACGATTGTTTCCTTATCCAGTTCCAGATCTGCAAGAATGATTGCCACGCAAAGCGGGTGAATGATATATGGTTCCCCGGATTTTCTTTTCTGGTCTTTGTGTGCATCGCTTGCGACTTCATATGCTTTCTGTATCATGGTAATATCTGTAGAAGGATGATATTTCCGGACACTGGTGATCAGCTCCTGATACAGAACTTCAGGGCTCGTAAAATCCTGCATGGTCTTTACTGCGGCATCTGCTTTCCTTACAGATTCCAGCTTTTCCCGCTCTTTCGGGTCAATATTTTTATCGCGCTGTACATTCTCTTTCTTCTCTGTCATTCTCTCCCACCTGCCTGCCGTTGTTTCATCTGATTCTTTCATTCATGCAGCTTATCGCTACCGGTCCTGTTTGGAATACTTATACTTTATTTACCTTCATATTTGATAACAGAAGCTACATCGTATCCGGCAAGTCTCTCTCTGCCTTTTAATCCGGCAAGTTCCATAAGAAATACAACTTTAACAACTTCTCCGCCAAGCTCCTCGACCAGTTTGATTGCAGCTTCTACGGTTCCACCGGTAGCAATCAAGTCATCTACGATAGCAACTTTCTGTCCCGGTTTGATAGAATCTTTGTGCATCTCAATCGTCGCTGTACCATATTCCAGATCATACTCCTGTGAAACTGTCTCACATGGCAGTTTACCTTTCTTACGAACCGGTACAAATGGTTTGTGAAGATTGTAAGCGATCGGCACACCAAAGATAAAACCTCTGGATTCTGTACCTGCGATCACATCTACCTCTGTGTCCTTCAGACAGTCCTGCATAGACTGAATTGCAAGCTGCAGACCATCAGCATCCTGCAGAACAGTGGTAATATCTCTGAAAATAATTCCCGGTTCAGGAAAATCCGGGATACTTCTTACATACTCTTCTATTTTTTTCATAACTTGCGTACCTCCGACTGTTTTCTGTAAATCTAGGTTATAAGTATATCACTTTTTTATAGTAGAATCAATGCAAAAACTAAGGCTGCCCATCCTACAGGCAGCCTCACTCTCTTCGTTATAAAATTGTATGTACACTATTGTCTGTATTAATAAAAGCCTTTATACAGCTCGATCTGCTGTTCAGTAACCATAGAAAGTGCTTTCTCGATTGCTTTGTATGTATTCGGACGCTGAGCTTCCAGGCTTCCCGGATTGAGCATATAATCTTTGACAGATTCTGCAAAATACTCTGAAGCATTCTGTGTCACATATGCTTTATTATAACCGGTAACCATACCTTTCTCACTGCTGTAGACAGATGCAAATTTACTTCCTGTGTCCATATTTCCTGCCATGAATGCAAGGAAATGTCCCAGTTCGTGATAAATGGTATCATCCATCTGTTTCATAGTGATCGTACGTGTACGTGCATCAAAATGTCCGGAATAACTTACACTTGAATCAACTTTAACAGTAAATCCCAGCTTTGTGAATGCATTCAGTACTCTGCTGTCCATTCTTGGTGCTACAGAAGCAATATTGCTGACTGTATAACTTGCTGAATCAGCTGTACTTGTGTTTGACGTAGATGCTGCAGATGTATTCGCAAACGCCTGTGCGCCTGCAGCAACTGTCGTTGTCGTTGTGACCGTTGTCGTAACCTTCTTTGTAACAACTTTCTGTTTGGATTTCTTTGTGTATTTCTCGGTTGTTGCCGTCTTTACAACTTTTTTGGTCTGTACTGTCGTTGTCTTATTTTCTTTCTTGGTCTTTGTGCTTGTTTTCTGCTTTGTCGGAAGTTTCTTAGTGTAAGACTTCTTGGAAGCTTTTTTTAATTTAACTTTTTTCTTTGTGGTCTTGGTACTTGTTTTTTTCTTTGTGGTAACCTTCGGCTTCGATGCCAGAGGAGTATCATCACCTGTAAGTGATGTCTCAATCACCGGATCAGTATAGGATGGAAAGACTACTGCATCCTGTGACTGCCAGTTAATACCAAAACTACCAGCCGCAATAATTACAGCTGCTGCAACACATCCTGCTGCTACTTTCTTCTGTCTGAAGAACTCTTTAATGCTTTTCTTTTTCATGATTATCACACCTCTCAGATATCGACGTATCCAATGCGGTTTTTCCTGTTTGAGCATACAAAAAGACCGCTTAATAAATATTAAACGGCCGCATAAACTAATCCAGTTCTACCATATAAAATACGTCACTAAATCAAAATTTAATGCGGCAACCGGCTGTCATAGTCTCACGACCTTAGACCCATAGCTTTGCGTCCCTGTCTTTCGACAGGTTTGCCTTTATGCTTAGTATACTGATTCTCCCAAATAATGTCAATATTTTTTCTGATTGCATTCTTTTTTTTTACATTTTCTGGTATACTGTTCACAAAACCGTAATTAAAAAAATTCAAAAGGGAGCGGCTTTTTTATGAAAAGATCAGTTTTTATCCGTTCCTTTGCCATATTGTTGATTTTCTGCATATTTTGCAGCATTTTATCCGGATGTGCTCCCGGCAGCAAAAGCTCTTCGTCAGAGCCGCCGGTTTACTCTCCGCTGCGCGTCCTCGTCCCGGAAGCCCCCGGCAGCAATACGCTCGGCTCTTCCCCTCTGACGCTGGATGTTTCAAATATCACACAGGGATATTTCGTAGCACAGTCTGATTCTGCGGATCTTGTCACCAGTCTTCAGATCACAGCTCCTACCGGAGTTCTTTATGCCTATTTTATCGACCCCGGTGAAAATGCTGTTATTCCGTTTACAGAAGGAAACGGAGACTATACGGTTGTCGGATACCAGCAGATTCAGGGAGACCAGTATGCAGCGCTGTACAGTGAAATCCTGACGGTAGAACTGGAAAACGATTTTCTTCCGTTTCTTTATCCAAATCAATATGTAAACTTCTCGCCAGACAGCGAAGCAAGCAAACTTGCACTGTCCATGGTTTCAGAAGATACCACCGATGTAGATGCACTGAAGCAGATTTATAATTATGTAGTTAATAATCTCACGTATGATTATGACAAAGCAGAGACGGTAGAAACCGGATATCTGCCGGATGTGGATGAAACGCTTTCCACCAAAACCGGCATCTGCTTTGATTATGCTGCACTGACTACTGCCATGCTTCGAAGCTGCGATATTCCTTGCAAGCTTCAAATTGGTTATACCGGAGATATCAAACATGCCTGGATTGATGTTTACATCCGTTCCAAAGGCTGGGTAACAGGCGCTGTATCATTCAACGGTGACAGCTGGAGCCTGATGGATCCGACTTTTGATTCCAGTGCAGATTCCGATGACACCGAGGCAATTCAGGATTACATCGGCAACGCAGATAACTATACTGTACAGTTTACACGATAGTGGCAAAAGGAGACCTCTTTATGAAACATAAACTTACCGCACAGGAACTCGGCAGTTTCTGTCGACAGCTCGGAATACTGATTCATTCCGGAATGGGTCCGCTTGAAAGTCTTCATATTCTTCTGGAAGAAAGTGAGGCAGACACAGACCACGAAATTCTTTCTGTTTTACTGTCTTCCATGGAAAAAACAGGGTCCTTATCTCAGGCTGTCACAGATTCAGGATTTTTTCCGAATTCCATGGCTGCTTATATAAAAACCGGCGAACAAACCGGTTGTCTTGACGAAATTCTGGACAGCCTTTCCGGGCACTATGAACAGGAACAGGAAACATCCGGGCAGATTCGAAGCGCAGTCACCTATCCGCTTCTCATGCTCGTCATGATGGGAATCGTTATTATTGTCCTTCTTGTCAAAGTACTTCCGATCTTCCGGCAGGTATTCCAGCAGATGGGAATGGAAATGAACGGATTTTCCAGCCGGCTTCTGAATGCCGGCAATATTATTACCCGTTATTCTGCCTTTTTTCTGATTCTGGCAGTTATCCTGATCGGATGCATCCTGTTTCTTTGTCTTAATAAAAAAGGCCAGCAGACGCTTGCAAAAATTGTCCTGCATCTTCCGGTACTTCGTGATATTCCGGTTGCACTCGACTACAGCCGTATGACACATGGGCTTGCACTCGGCCAGAAAAGCGGACTTGCTCCGGAAACCAGTCTTGCGCTTGCTGAGCAGCTGATTTCTCACCCACTTGTTCTGGAACGTCTCCAAAAAGCTGCCGACCTTCTGAATACCGGCTATGCATTTTCTGACGCTCTGAAAGAATCCGGACTTTTTGGTGGCATGGAAATCCGCCTGATTATAGTTGCATTCCAGTCCGGGACCGCGGATGATGCTTTCGCAGACCTTTCCAGCCGCTATCAGGACAATGCTTCTGCCCTGATCACACGTGTGATTTCTGTTATTGAACCGACTATCGTCATTATTCTCTCGGTTCTGGTAGGTCTGGTCCTGCTTTCCGTTATGATGCCGCTTCTTGGTGTACTTGCAGATATCGCAATGTGAGGTGATCTGTTATGAAGCTTTTTGAAAGCCGTAAAGAAAAATTTTTTAAAACTGTCCTGCTTCTTTTTCCGTTGTTTCTGCTGCTCTGCATCGGTCTCATTTTTTTCATTGCAATTGGGCGCACTTCCGATGCAACGATTCAGAAAGAACAGAGTGCATTGCTGCAGACGCTTGAAAATGGTGCAGTCCGTACTTATGCACTGAAAGGACAGTATCCGGAAAGTCTGGACGAACTTCTGAGTGATTATCATATCACATATGACTCTTCTAAATTTGTGATTGAATATGTTCCCAACGGATCCAACCTTCTTCCTTCTATCAGTGTTATCCCACTTACAGGAACAAATTCTGAAAGGAGGAAGACTTCATCATGAAAAAAACAGCACCGACTTCTCATCCGATATCCGGTCTTTTTTCGCTGTTGCTGTTCGGCCTCTTCGTACTGTTCCTTCTGATCATGCTGTTGTTCTCCGCACAGATTTATCAGCAATCCATCAAAAAGGCTGATTCCGAAACAGATCTTGGCACCGTTTCCTCCTATATCGCCACAAAATTCCGGCAGCACGATGTTCAGGATGGGATTTTTACGGATGAATTAAATGATATTCCGGCTTTATGTTTTCGTGATACCATAAATAATCAGGACTACATCACATACCTTTATCTGGATGACGGCCGCCTGAAAGAGCTTTTTACCGCAGACGGATCTTCTGCACAGGCAAATGCCGGTACCGCGATTGCATCTCTGTCAGACTTTCAGATAGAAGAAAACGCTAATGGCTTTTATCATGTTTTTCTTCAAAGTACCGCCGGAGACATATCTGAATTCTATCTGCACAGCTGTGCAGCTTAAAAGGAGCTAACATGAAACAAATACATTCACATTCCAAAAACAGTCTTTTTTTGATGGAAATGATTTTTGTCCTCCTTTTTCTTTCACTTTCCAGTGCTGCATGCATCCGTATTTTCGCAGCCGCCGAGGAAAACCATGTACACACGGTTGAAAACAGACAGATACAGGCGCACACGGTTTCTGTCTGTGAGATTATGGAGGGAAGTGATGGAAATGCAGACAGTTTTGTCAAATATCTTCCCGGAGGTATCTCAGACAGTTCTTCCGTAAACTGGTACTATGACCGCAGCTGGAACATCTGCGATAAACAGAATGCTTCCTATCGAATGTTTCTTGAACTGTCCCCTTCCCGATACGAAAAGGCAGGAATGCTTTTCTTCTACCGGATGGATGCAGATCATGCCCTGCTTCATTCCACGGAACTTCGTTTTCCATCCAGCCAGTCTGCTCTTAAGGAGGAAGAATCATGAAACACGACCGAACATTTTTTGCAGCAACCGGTATTCCGTCGCTGTTTCTTATTTTTTCCGTACTTTGTCTCGCGGTACTGTCTCTTCTTACACTCGGGAAATCACGGGATGAACTGCAGGCCGCCAATTTTGCTATCCAACAAACCGACCTTTATTACAAGACATGCGAAACAGCCACAGGAACTGTCACAGCAATTCAAAAGCAGCTTGCTTCTGATTACAGTCAGGTTTCTGATCCAGATGCCTACTTTTCACTTGCCGGCCAGATTCCTGATGAAATTGACGGTCTCGCATACGATTCTTCTGCGAATGTTATTTCATTCTCGGAAGCGTTATCTGATACACAGGAGTTATCTGTAAAATTAAAAGTCCTGTACCCATCTTCGGACACAGAACCTTTTATTGAAATATTACAATGGAAAACAGGCAATACAGCATCATGGACACCTGACACCCATCAGCCTGTATACAAAGGAGCTCAATCATGACAAACGAACAAACACTGGAATTTCTTACAACTGCTGCAAACCAGCATGCGTCTGATATCTTTATTATTGCCGGTCGTCCACTGTCCATTAAAGCGGATGGCCATCTTACTGATTATGGAGAACGTTTGATGCCGGATGATACAAAACAGATTCTCGAATGCATTTATCAGATGGCAAATAACCGCGACATCAATCACCTTCTGAATACCGGGGATGACGATTTTTCTTTTTCTGTCCCCGGTCTTTCCAGATTCAGGATCAACGCCTATAAACAGCGTGGTTCACTGGCTGCTGTTATACGTGTGATTGCATTTCAGTTACCGGATCCGTCAGAACTCTCTATCCCGGATGATGTTATGCAGACTGCTGATTATACAAAGGGTATGGTTCTTGTGACCGGTTCTGCCGGAAGTGGAAAATCAACTACTATGGCATGTCTGATTGACCGCATTAATCATTCCAGAGAGGGGCATATCATCACTCTGGAAGATCCACTCGAATATCTGCATCGACACCACCGCTGTATTGTCAGTCAGCGTGAGATCTGCACAGATACTGCAAACTATCTGACATCTCTTCGCGCCACTCTGCGTCAGAGTCCGGATGTTATTTTACTGGGCGAAATGAGGGACCATGAAACGATTCAGACGGCAATGACCGCTGCCGAGACCGGTCATCTTGTACTTTCCAGTCTGCATACGCTTGGCGCCGCAAACTCCATCAGCCGTATCATAGATGTTTTTGAACCGGCACAGCAGCATCAGATTATTGTACAGCTTTCCATGGTTCTGCAGGCAGTCATTTCCCAGCAGCTGATTCCTGATGTAAATGGAAAGGTTATTCCTGTGTTTGAAGTCATGCGCCTTACACCTGCGATCCGTAATATGATCCGTGACAATAAACTACATCAGATTGAAGGAGTCATTGCTTCTTCCTCTCAGGATCAGATGCGGTCCATGGATCACAGCCTTATAGAGCTGTATAAACAAGGGCGGATTCATAAGGATACCGCAATCAAATATGCGCTGAATCCTGATATGATCCGCCACAAGCTTGTATAAACTATATATCAACAATAATTTCTGATCACAATCTGTAACGTTCTTCTGCCCTGATATTCATTGATTTCAGGGTAGTACGTTACAGATATAGTATCATGTACAGAAACAAATTCTGCAAATTCATCGACTTCACCAAAAAACACCGCATCTTTCCAGACTCCATCTGCATCTGTCAATGTCATTTTGGCAACATTTCTGTTTTTCCCAAAGATTCTTAATTTTGAAACGCGCAGATTTTTCTGAGCAAATAACGGTTTTGTATTTCCCTTTCCAAACGGTTCCAGAACTTTGAGTTCTTCGGTAAGTGTTTCTGTCAGGTAAGAAATCGGCATCGGCACATCAATCATAACTTTTGGCATCAGATCATGCTCACTCAATGTACAGTTTTCATTAAGTTTCTTCCTGAATCGTTCAATGTTTTCTTCCGCCATTGAAAGCCCTGCTGCCATCGGATGTCCGCCAAACTGAATCAGAAGATCCCGGCATTTAACAAGTTCCTCGTACATTGAATACGCTTCTATTGAACGTCCACTTCCCTTAACACCATTCTCTGCTTTTGTCAGCACAAAGACCGGTTTATGGTACAGTTCCCGGATACGTCCGGCAATGATCCCCGCCAGACTTTCGTGACATTCAGGAAGATAAACAACAAGTACTCTGTCTTTATTTATACTTTCCGTCTCAATCTCATTTATCGCCTGTTCTTTTCCCTGTTCCGTCATTGCCTTCCTACTCTGATTCAGATCATAAAGATCACCGGCAAGTTTAGCTGCTTTCTGCCTGTCTTCTGTACACAAAAGCGCCAGCGCTCTTGTCGCCGTATCAAGACGTCCACTTGCATTGATGCATGGTCCGAGTACAAATCCCACATGATAGGCTGTGATTTCTGCTCTTTCCAGGTTATTTACCCGGATCAATGCCTGCAGGCCCGGTCTGGTCGTTTCAGATAACCGCCTCAGGCCATGCTTTACAATGATCCGGTTTTCTCCCTGCAGATCCATCACATCACCAACTGTTGCAATTGCTGCCAGTTCTGTAAAGTCCAATATCTCGGACTTATCAATGCCAGTCTTTTCATACAGTGCCCATATCAGTTTCCATGCTACGACCGCGCCGCAAATATTTTTATTAGGGTATGAGCAATCCTGCTGCTTCGGGTTAATCACTGCATCCGCACATGGTATAATCCATTCACGTCCGTTTTCACTATCCCGGAACGGAACGTCATGATGATCCGTCAGAACCACAGTCATCCCTCTGCGTCTGGCATCTGCGATCTCGCCAGCTGCCGCAATACCATTATCACAGGTCACGATGGTATCAATTCCATCTTCCGCCGCCTGATCGATCAACTGCTCATGAAGTCCATATCCGTCTTTGATTCTGTCAGGAATACATGTATCAGCCTGTGCCCCCAGTCGTTTCAGACCTTTCAGCAGAATACAGGTCGCCGTGACGCCATCAATATCGTAATCACCAATGATACGGATTTTTTTATTTTCTGCAATTTTCATTCTCAGAATTTCCACAGCTTTATCCATATCTTTCATAAACCATGGTGATGGAAGTTCTTCAAGTGTTCCATGAAGATACGACTGTATTGCCTCATCTCCGTCTACATCACGGTTTCGAATCAGCCGGGCAATCACAGGATCAATTCCGAATTTCCTGCCAATCTCCTGAAAATCCGCCTTTTTGGCATATACCATCCATTTTTCCATATATTCTCCTCTGCACACTTTGGAGTATGCATATTTCTTTTCTCCAGATAGAATAAGTCCCGGGGCAAATGTCTGTCCCGGGAACCTGATCTCTTTTATTTCATTATTCGGACTTTTCTTCGCCGGAAGCATTTTCTTTCGCTGCTGCTTCCTGAGCTGCAAGTCTTTCCGCTACTCTTTTACGATTTTTCTTCTTTGGCTGTGTCGGATCTTTTTTGGCCGGCTGGCTGTTCTGCTTACCAGAGTTATTCTGTTTTGCAGAGGAAGCAGCTGTCTTTGCTGCAACTGTTGCCTGTGGAACCGGTTTTCTGTAATAACGTTTCATTACCAGCCACAAAGCACCTGTGATGCAGACAGAAGAATATGCACCGCAAATAACGCCTACCATAAGAGGTGCTGCAAATTCACGAATGGAAGATACACCCAGAATGTACAGAACTGCTACCATAACAAATGTGGTAAAGGAAGTGTACATACTTCTTGTAAGTGTCTGTGTGATACTTTCATTAACGATCTCATCAAGTTTGGCTCTGCTGCCCTTCATATTCTCACGGATACGGTCGAAGATGACGATCGTCGCGTTGATAGAATAACCTACAATCGTAAGCATGCAGGCGATGAAGGTATTACCTACGGAAATTCTGGAGATTCCATAGAACGCAAATACAACCAGAACGTCATGCAGTAATGCGAGTACCGCACTGCTTGCAAAACGAATATCCTTGAAACGGAACCAGATATAAACAAGCATACAGAGTGTAGCAACAATTACAGCAACAACCGCATCTCTTCTCATTTCAGAACTTACTGTGGAAGAAATACTTTCTGTCGCGATCAGAGATTCATCTACGTCGAACTTATCAACCAGTGCCTGATCCAGTTTTTCACGTTCTGCCTGAGAAAGAGTACGTGTTTTTATCACTACCTGATTTGTTCCGACAACCTTTGTAGGCTGTACGTTCTTATCTCCGGTAACTTCCTCTACAACAGGAGTTACTTCAGAATCAATCTGCTTGATATCCATATCTTCGTTGAATGTTACAGTTGTTGCTGTACCACCGGAGAAATCAAGCGCATAGTTTAATGCTGTTCCATCTGTATTATGATGAATAAGCATTGCAACCGGACCACTCAGAATCAGAACGATGGAAATAATAAAGAAAACTTTACGTTTACCAACGATGTTGAATATTTTACGCTGTTTTGCACGGCCGTATAATTTTTCATCGTGGAAGCCAACTGCATAAAATGCATTCATTACAAATCTGGAAACAACCAGAGCTGTGAACATGGAAACAACGATACCAAGTGCCAGTGTATAAGCAAAACCCTTAACAGTACCGGAACCAAGCCACATCAGTACCAGTGATGCGATCAGGGTTGTAATGTTTCCATCGAAGATTGCACTGAACGCTTTGGAAAATCCTGCCTTGATAGAAGCTCTTACAGAATTTCCTGCTGCAATTTCTTCCTGAATACGAGCATAAATAATAACATTCGCATCGACCGCCATACCAATACCAAGAATGATACCTGCGATACCCGGAAGAGTCAGTGTAATGTCAAATGCATTTAAGGTGATCAGTACGATTGCCGTGTACAGAATCAGTGCCACACCGGCAACGACGCCCGGCAGACGGTACATAATGATCATAAAGATAATTACGATGATCAGACCAATCAGACCTGCCATTACACTTGTGGAAATTGCTTCTTCACCAAGCTGTGCAGCGACCACACTGGAACGAAGTTCTTCAAGCTCGATGCTCAGGGAACCGATACGGATATAGGAAGCAAGGTTCTGTGCTTCTTCTACATCAGCCATACCTGTGATCTGTGCCTGTCCACCTGTGATTGCTTCATTTACCTTCGGTGCACTTAAAATCTGGTTGTCATAAACGATTGCGATCTGTTTGCCGACGTTTGCCTTTGTTGCATCTGCAAATTTTGTCTTACCTTCATCGGTAAGTGTCAGACTTACGGCATATTCTCTGGAGCTGTTTTTGTCAGACTGGAATGCACCACCCTGTGCATCCTTTACGTCTGTACCTTCCAGAACAACAGATCCGGCTTCACGGATCTCGTCAAGACTTCTTGCAAGTGCATAACCGCTTCCTGTGCTGGTAAAGTTTGCATTACCGTCGTTATCCTCTGCTGTGATAAAACACAGAGAACCAGGTTTACCAAGGTCATTCAGAATTGCATCTGCATCTGTGACACCCGGGATCTCAACAGCGATACGGTCGTTTCCTTCTTTGTACACCTGCGCTTCAGTACTGTACTGTTCCACACGCTTCTGGAGCTTATATACAGTATCTGACATGTCTTCAGCACTCGGGTTACTGTCTTTTGCCTGATAAGTGATACTGACACCACCAGACAGATCCAAACCGGTCTTGATATTCTTCGCAGAACCGGTTCCGGTAGGTCCGATGCCTACTCCGGCCGTGTAACACAGAAAGACTGTGATAATGGCGGTCAGAAGCAGTACAACGATTGCTCTGTTTTTCTTCATTGTTCTTTCCCTTCTTATATTATTTTATTCCGCTAACGCGGCCTTTATCATGATTGCGCACTCCACTCTCTTACGCTGAAGTTCGCATCCGATACCATAATTGCCATTAATATCTTTCTGGAAATGATATGCATTGGCAGCGCAGCCACCACTGCAATAAAATCTTGCGAAACAGTCCTTACATGCTTCTTTTGTGTAAACATTGCATTTACCAAACTGATCACGGATCTCCGGTCTGGTGATTCCCTCATCTACATTTCCCATAAGGAACTGTTCTTCGCCAACAAACTGATGACACGGATAAAAATCACCCCACGGTGTCACAGCCAGATACTCGGTACCTGAGCCACATCCGGACAGACGTTTGTAAACACATGGACCGCCTGTAAGGTCAATCATAAAGTGGAAGAAATTGAAGCCCTTTCCGGCTTTTTCTCTGGCGATCATTTCTTTTGCCAGTGCATCATATTCTTCCTTGATCTGTGGAATGTCTTCTTCTCTGATCGCATACTCCTCTGTATCAGCAGCTACAACCGGCTCTACAGAGATCTGCTTGAATCCGAGATCTGCAAGATGCAGAACATCCTTTGAAAAATCAAGATTGTGATGGGTAAAGGTACCACGCACATAATACTTGTCCTGGTTTCTGGATTCTGCAAATTTCTGGAATTTCGGAATGATCAGATCATAGCTTCCTGCACCTTTACGGAATGGTCTCATATAGTCATGAACCTCTTTACGTCCATCCACACTGAGAACAACATTTCCCATTTCTTTGTTGCAGAATTCCATAACTTCGTCATTGAGAAGTACACCGTTGGTTGTCAGTGTAAAACGGAATTTCTTATTGTGCAGCTTCTCCTGTTCTCTTCCGTATGCCACCAGATCCTTGACAACCTGCCAGTTCATCAGGGGCTCTCCTCCGAAGAAATCGACTTCCAGATTCTTTCTTGAACCGGAATTCGCAATCAGGAAATCAAGTGCTTTCTTTCCTACTTCAAAAGACATCAGCGCTCTTCTTCCATGATATTCACCTTCCTCGGCAAAACAGTATCGACAGGCCAGATTACAGTCATGGGCAATATGCAGGCACAGTGCTTTGACTACTGTCTGTCGATTTTCAGTAAATTCTTCTATTATATTTTCATATACATCTCTGGTAAACAGCATACCCTGCTCTTTCAGCTTCCCACATTCGGAAACAGAAGTACGGATATCAGCCTCCGGATACTTATCCTTCAGTCTGTCTACGATCTCCTGCTCTGACAGTCCCTCCTCCATAAAGGGAAGTACTTCATATGTCACAAGATCTACCAGATGAATGCATCCACTGTTAATATCCAGAACAATGTTGTAACCATTACTCTGGTATCTATGTATCAGACTCATCTTTCTGAAAATCCTTTCCTGTATCTTTTTCTTTACGTTATCAGAGCATTACAAAGTAATTTCCTGTAACGTAAGAATAAGCAGCGGATTTCACTCCGCTGCTTAACTGATTGTTCTGAACCTGCTTATTTGTTCTCGCAGCTCTGATTTCCTACAGTACAGGAAGTTTTGCATGCTGACTGGCAAGATGTCTGACACTCACCGCAGCCGCCTTTTTTCACTGTGTTCTGCAGATTTTTTGTATTTAATGTTTTGATATGTTCCATTATATATCCCTCCTTATGTATAATTATCTGGAGACAGTATAGCATAAAATCGCCCTAAATAAAAGCCTTTTTTTCACGAGAGCATACCACCCAGCGTGCCGCCTCCCAGACACATAAAAAACGTCGTAATCGCATGCTGTGTACTCATATCCCATCGTCTCTGCACGATAAATGAAACGACCATAAGCAGTACAAAATAACACAGTCCTACCAGAAATCCCCACTTGTATTTATTTTGCCGCATGAGTTTTCCGGACAAAAAGCCGCCCGCCAGACAGGAAACCACATAAATCACCAATATCCCCACTGTCACGATTCCCTGCCCGATATCGAGTTTAAATACCATCAGCGCAAGAAGCAGAAGACATATCCCCGATAATGCATATGCCAGAAGTAAAGATCTCAAAATTGTTTTTATCTGCATAAAAAGCCCTCCCATACTGAAATATATGGAGGGCTTTTTCTTCATATGTACAAAATCCGAAATTTACTTTCTCTTCTTAAGGTATACAAGCACTGCAACGATTACTGCTGCCGCGATTCCGATAATCACAAACGGAAGTATCGGTGTGCTGTCTCCTGTAGATACAGCCTTCACAGAACTACTTCCATTCTGCGTGCCCTGGTCTGAAGTCGAAGTATCTGTAGCATTCTGATTACTCTGATCAGAAGACGACTGCACAGATGTTCCCGATGTACTGTTATTCGCAGAGGTCGTTGTAGATGATGAAGTTGCACTCGTCGGGCCTACAGTCGCAGAACTTTTGGTTGTCGTTCCGGAAGAATAGCTTCCATCCTCAATTTCTTCACCTACCAGTGTCTTGCTTCCGGCGATTCCAAACGGGCTGAATGAATGTGTGCTGAACACCATTGTGCTTCCATCCACACTTGGAACGATCTTCTCCATCGCACCGCTGTCCAGAAGATGCTCGATGGTATAGTCATATCCTGCTTTGACCGGAACAGTCACACTAATATATTCCCCATCCGGGATTTCATATTCTGTATTATTTTTCAGATCCCAAAGCTCAAATTCGTAGGCTTTAAACAGATTTGCCTCTGCTTCATTACTAAATTCATAGTTCTCGCCACTTGCTGCACGGAACTGTACATACCACGGAAGGTTGATTCCCGATACAGAAATACCGTTGCAGGTATGGTTTGTTGCTGCAAGTTCGATTTTTTCTTCATCGGACGGTTCTTCATCTGTCACTGTCTGTGCACGCTCATCCGGAGTAATTTTCTTCTCAGTACCATCAAAAATATTGTCTTTATCGGACTCCGGTGCTTCGGTAATTTCCGGTGTTTCCGTGGTATCTGGTGTATCTGTAACATCTGGTGTAGCTGTAACATCCGGTGTCTCTGTAGTTTCTGGTGCTCCCGTCACTTCCGGATTCTCTGCATCATCCGGTGCAGCTGTAACTTCTGGTGTTTCTGTCGCATCTGCGGAATCTTTTTTCTCAGTGTCAGTTGAAACGTCTTTATTGTCAGGTGTTTCTGCTGTATCCTGAATCTTGTCCGCTGTATCATCTGTATCTGGTGTATCCTGATCTTTTGCCTCTGATTCGTCTTTTACCTCACCATTATCTGATATTTCTGTACTTCCCGGTGTCTCTGTCGTCGTATCTTCACCGTTTTCTCCTGTATTTCCATTCTCCTGTGTTTCCTGAGAATCCTGATTCTCATAAGCGTTATCTGTATAATCTGTATCTTTGCTGAAACTGCTGACAACTACCGTCACGCTACTGTAAATCGCATCCGACTGACCATCCCATCCGGAAAACTTCGCAAGATCTGCTGTATTGTACGGGTGAAAAACCACATCATAAGACTGTACTCGCTTAGATGGAACGCTCGAACTGTCCACCCATGACAATGTACCATAATCACTCTTCGGAAGAGAAATTTCAGAAAGAGGAACCGGCTGTTCTACTGTAACATTATCAGGAATCAGGCTGCTGACCTCAACTTCCGCCGTACTTCCTGCCATAACCGGAACATAAGTAAACTGACCTGTTATAAGTGTCGCTGTAAGTGCCGCTGCAGCAAAAAACTGCATATTCTTCCTCTTTTTCATCATAATCTATACACCTCAATCTATTTAAACATGAATTAACGTCTGCTTTAGTCTATTTATAATGGATGTTTTTACTTTTTTATGAAATACATCCTCAATCAATATATCGTATTTTTATCTTTTCGTAAACCTTTTGTAACAAAATCTTTTATTTTACGACACAGACATTATAGCACAGTTCTACTTTTTTCGACACCCCAAAATTATTTTTTTTATTTTTTGCCCCGTATGTCTCGAAATATTGCCTGTAAACAGTAACGATTACATCATTAATGCGAATTGCGTGACGATTCTCTGTACTTCTCCCAAAACAGATTGAATGCCTTCCTCGGAGTTCATCCAATTTTCTTTCGTAACTCCATCAACACAACATGGGCATACCCAAAATTCCACTTCCGGATATGCCCTCTGATAATACATCAGTGCTCTTCTCGCATGATAATTTTTGCAGCATAACAGTGCTTTTTTTATTTCTATTCCCGCTTTGTCCGTAACTTCGCGGGATAATCTGGCATTTTCCCATGTGAATGTTGCCTGATCTTCCTTAAGAATTACTTCGTCCGGAACATGATTTTTTATTAAAACATCTTTTAAAAAATCCCATTCCGTCCGGTACTTGCCGTTATATCGTTCCTGGCCCGACAACACTCCGCCAAACTTGCCGACAGTGATGCTGTATTTTCCACTTGGAAGGACAAATGGCGCATATTTTTTCCCATATAAGGTTGCAGCCTTTTCCGCCATCTGTGAATAACCATTCCCCGGAATAAAAATGATATCCGCTTTTTCCGGTTCATCTTCAGCAAAAATAAATTCACTGATCTGCTCTATAAATCTGTGGTACATATAGTCTTTCTCCTTTGTGTGATATTTATTTTGTTACAATTACTGTACTGTAGCCGTCATCCCGCAGCCGCTGCTCCATATTAATGGCATTGCCAATCTGCTGAAAAGCACCTACCTGAACTTTGTACAGATCATTTTCATATAGAAGGAACGCCGGATAACCCACGTCATTCAGCTGATACAGCATACGATCTGCATTTTCCCTGTTGCGGTACGCACCGGTCTGCACCCGATAATAAACCGGCGCCTCTATTGTTTCTTCTGAAAGCGTTCCGAGAATCGCCCCGGCTATAGCTTCGGCAATCTCATTTTGCTTTTCATCGTATAATTTGTTGTCTTCATCAGAATTCAGAAAGCCGGTTTCAATCAGAAGCGCCGGCATCCGTGTACGCCGAAGCACTACAAGTCCCGGTCGCTCCTTTACTCCTATTTCCCGAAATCCAAGTTCTCCAAGCGCACCAACGATATTCTGCGCCATCTCATATTTTATTCCGCTTTTATCATATACAAGGACTTCCACACCCTGATATTGATTATCTTCCGGACTGCTGTTCCGGTGAAACGAAATAAAATAATCAGCGCCCGACTGATTTGCAATGCGCGCCTTCTCAAATGGAGTCTGATAGACATCTTCGGTTCTAGTATATACCACATCCACACCGTTGTCTTCAAGGATTTTGCCGACAGCAAGCGTCAGAGCAAGATTATCATCCTTTTCTTTTCTTTCCTTATATATAGCTCCCGGATCCGTACCCCCGTGCCCGGCATCCAATACGATCTTATATGCCACTTCTGCTCTCCTGACCACTTTTTAATTAGTATATGCAGACGGCGTAAAAATTTTCCCTGCGTGTAAGATCCGGGAGAATCTATAAATATGCCAATCAATAGTATGTAAACTGTCCTGTCTCATGGTTATAATGGTACACATAATATGTCAGAAAATCTTCGTCCGGAGTCGTGTCGCGCACTGTATCTGCCAAAACTCTTTTCAGATCTTTAGGATCCGCTGTTTTTTCACTGTGGATCATCACCTCGTGAATACTTGTAAATACCATATAAAATCCACCATCCAGCAAATCACTCAGGCGCTGCGCTACACCCGGCAGGAACACCGCAACAGCTCCATTAGTACGCGTTGCAGTACTCAGACAATTCCCGATTGCACTCTTCTTTAACGGCTCGTCAAATAACAGATTCATGAAATTTTCGCCTTCATAATCCATATTGCAGATCAGTTTTTCCCAGCAATAGATCCTCGGTGGTGAAATAAAATATGTATTCAGCAACGCATCATTAAACGCCATCTGTTCATCTTTATCCCATTTTTCAAAAATATGCTGTTTAATCTTTACACTGGTGCTGCATCCATCCAATTCTCCCATTCGGGCATAAAGAACCAGAGCAATGTCCCCGATTGTACGGAAAATTGCGTCGTCTAATTCAGCTCTGTTTTTCTCGACATTCAGAAGACGGATAAACAGATCATCTTTAATCTTTTCATAATCTTCCAGGTCTTTGCTCTTTTCAAAACATTCTGATCTGACAATAGCATCCAGCCGATGCATGATTTCCTGCACAATCCGCTCCATCGTGGCGCCATTCTGATGCCATTCATATAGATCTGCCACATAAAGTGCACAGACTTCATACACACCCTCCCGCTGCCGATTCTTCAAAAGCAGGCGGTCTCCATCTGTAGGCGGATATTCCTCTGCTGTCTTGTAACAGATCATCTCCTCCTGGTATCCCGTCGCTTTAAGAAGTCTTTCACGAAGGTTGTTTACAAAAGTCTCATAATTCTTTTCCATATAGATTTCCTCTTCTTTCTGAATATTCGGGCGACATGCCCATGAAGTATAGATTGGAATAAAAAGAGGAAGCAGACGCTCCCTCTAAGAGTTGCTATGCATTGAGCATACAGCATATTTGACTTTCTGTAAACAAAATTCGTTCGACATATTCCGCGCTCAGCAGAGGTTTCTCACAAAAGGTCGACAGGCCACGCCCTGAAAGTGTTGTTTTTACAGCTTTCCTTCCTGTTCAAGAAATGTAAGAAATCCCTCACAGCCTCTGACAATATCAAAATAGGTCGTGGTAAAATCACCGGTATACCACGGATCCGCAATATCTCCATGACGCTCGGCATAATCCAACAGAAGACTTACCTTTCCCTCCTGATCACTGCCGAGAATTCGAAGCATATTTCTGCGGTTCCGCTCTTCCATACCGATCAGGTAATCGTATTTGTCATAATCGGTCCTCTGAAGCTGCACCGCACGTTTTCCCTCACATGATATTCCATGTTTTGCAAGTTCCCGCTTCGCCGGCGGATACACCGGATTGCCGATTCCATTCCAGATTTCCTCCGTGCTCGTCGCCGCAGAAGCGACGTAAAATTTGTCGGCTATGCCGCGGCAGGCAAGCATATCCTTAAAGATAAATTCGGCCATGGGTGAACGGCAGATATTGCCGTGGCAGACAAATAACACTCTTATCATTACTTAAAACTCCTTGAAATGCTGTATTTACGCTGTTTACCGGTATTTTCCGATAATCTTCAATCCTGTCATTTTCCTGTATATCACAGCATAAATTCG
>ERZ506978.281-NODE-281-length-27328-cov-6.863455_pt1 | contig 27328 bp, 27 predicted proteins | sample MGYA00512888_ERZ506978 | MGnify/ENA metagenome assembly ERZ506978
CCAACGGCTGCTGCAACATAGTTCTGCTGCCATTACACAGCGTTATATAGGAATCGAGCCACAGCGGATTGAAGAAGCCATTGAGGGACACGCAAAGCTATTATAAGCATGAGAAAGGAGTGGACACAAATCCACTCCTGATTGTATTATTTCTCGAAGGGAATCACGAAAGTGGTTCCCTCTCTGTCATTTCTCCAATTCTATAAATTCGGAAGTTTATCATCTGGTTCTTCAGCCTTGTTATTACTTAGTATGCTTTTATTTTGTTTAATCATACTATTTGAGTTTTCAACCAATTCTCCAAATCCATAAATCAAAATCGAAGAAATATAACTTGCAACTGACCCAATGCCTGCAATTAATAAACTTATTAAAAGATAAATTCCACCAAAATCCCAAAATTCCGTAGCAACCATATATATCAATCCCAAGATTATCGAACCAATAATTCCCACATAACATTGTACTTTAGCAACTACTTTTATTTTATCTGAAATATTATCAAACATTTTCTTTCCCTCCATAAAATATGATTCATCATTATTCCTCTATCGTAAAACCTAAATCTTTCATATCAACATCTGAATTTTTATCAAAATATGTCTGCAATTTTCCAACTATATCATTTACACTTTCTGTAACAGATGCTTCACCAATTGTTTTGGTAGCATTTATAGTTTTCCATTCATTGTCGGCCGTATCCAGATACTCTAACACTTCAAAATCTGTTGAAATACTTTCTCCCATTTTATATGATTCTATTGGAATTGTCGCATAAAAAGTTCCTCTGAAATCATACGTTTTTCCTTCTTGTGAAGTCCATCCGTTTGGCACTTCATAATATTCGGTAAACTTCATTTCATCATCTTCTTCATCTGAATATGTAAAGTAGATACTATTTTTCAGATTTAATTCCTCTGATGAAAATTTATAATCATACCAAAAATTACCAGAATCTTCTTCATCTACATATAACATTGACTGGGAACTGGAACCAGAATCTGCTTTACTGGTTTCTTCATTTGAAGTAATGTCTAAACAATAGCCTGAAAAAGTCTTATCATAAAGTTCAGTTTTCAATTCAATATTTTCACTATAATTTCCATTTTCCTTAATGTAATCCGTTATTCTTTTTGATGGGAATAACGTGTATTCCAATTCATTATATTTCTCTTCACTATCTTTATAGCTACCTAATTGTTTAAACTGTGCTATTGCTTCTTCGAATTTTTCATTTTCCATCAAGGTTACTGCATGATTATAAGCATTTTTCTTTTTTCCATCAGAAATTGCCATATTGGCAGTTATACCTACTATAACCGCCAATACTGCCACTGCAACAATTATATATGTTTGTTTCTTTTTCTTTATTTCTTTCTGCTTTAATTCCTCTCTTGTTTTTTCACGTTGTTTTTGTTCGTCCTGCAATCGTATTTTTACATCCGTTTCTAATTCTGAAAGATTAAAAGACTCTAATTTATCCAGATTTTTCGTACACTTATGGCATATCTTTTCATCTTCATGATTCAGGGCACCACAGGTGCAATACCAGATTCTTTTTTCTTTTTTTAATGTATATGTACTATCTTGTCCATACTTCAGCTTATATTGTTTAACAAGTTCCAAACTCTTTAATGTATCCTTAAGGAGGTGAGGTTTTTCCAAAATACCCCAAGATATATATTCATGTTCCCACTCTGTATTATCTTTAAAAATAACCTCTGTTACACCCACTTCAAAGCCACGTACATTATTGTTTGAAACCATAATTGGAACATCTGCGCCAAAATATACATCTCGCTCTTCATTCAAATCTAAATATTGGTATTCAATTTTTTCTCCAATTTTTTTATTCTTAATATCAAGAGGTATTATTTGTACTGTCAGAGCTTTTATCTGTTTTTCTTCTATATTTTGAAATTTAAGCTGTACTAAAACATTGTCTGTCTTATTATCTTTTAATAACGCACCTGCCGCTATAATAACCGGAGCATTTTCAATATATAATTGTTCAGACAATGAAAATAATCTTGTGTATCTTTCCCCCATTGCTTTTTCTCCTTTTTAATCAAAAATTATTTTCGATAATGATAGTTTAACTCTGCATCTTTCTCCCCCCCTTTTTCTTATTTGCAATCTAATTGTATTACATTTGCATATCTAATTGTAGCATATTTAAAAACATACCGTCAATCTATAATGATTACAAAATGAGAGGTGGATTGACATGATGAATAAACCTTTAAAGCTCAAAAAAAGAGGGGAAGACGGTAGCAAGGTTATCACCGTTCGTATTAAAGAGGACACTCTTTCAGCATTAGACCAACTTGCCGCAGAAACCAACTATTCCAGAAATGAATTAATCAATGTTATTCTGAAATATGGTGTTGAAAACATCGAGATTGAATGAGAGTGGGATTCCACTCTTTTTTCTTTGCTCTTGGAACAACTATATTTTTTTCTTAAGGGTTTAGCAGAGGATTCTATTTTTATTATAGTTGCTAAACCTTATGGAAAAAATATAAAACTTGTTTCCCTGTTTCTCTTGGAATGGTAAAATAAAAGAAAAATGTTTGGAGTTGTAATTATGCCGAAATCAGAAAAGCAAAAGCTGAAAACACTCTATATAGCTGAATATTTCTTAAAAAACACAGATGAAAACCATCCAACAACCATCAAAGATATTATAGATTATCTGGAAACTGAGCATGATATTCTTGCGGAACGCCGTTCTATCCTCAGAGATATTCTTGTTTTACGTGACGAGTTTGGTATGGATATTGAATGCCCCACGCAAGGCGGCTCTTATTATCGACTTCTTTCACGTGATTTTGAACTTGATGATCTGAAATTACTTGCAGAATGTGTTTACGCTACAAAATTTATTTCTCAAAATAAAGCAAAAGAGCTTGTGGAAAAAATTGGTTCACTAGGAAGTAATTTTGCAGCAGAACAGCTTCAAGAAGAAGTATTTCTCTGTGATCGTGTAAAGACCAACAGAAAAGGAATTTTGAATAATATTGCTAATATCAATTATGCTATGTCACGCCGTTGGGACGCACAGCCACGAACACCATCAAAAATCAGTTTTCAATACATGAAATATCAAATCAGTGATGTTCATTCACAAGTTGAACGCCGCAAGGGAGCAGCCTATGTTGTAAGTCCCTTTAAACTACTTATAAATGATGGAAACTATTATCTTTTGGCATACAGTGATTATGCGAAAGCTATGAGAACATTTCGTGTAGACCGCATGAAAAATGTTAAAGTTCTGGAAGAACAGCCAAGAGAGGGCGAAGATGAATACTTATTAATAGATATGAACAGCTATACACAAAGAGTTTTTTCTATGTTTTGCGGCAAAAAACGCCGTGTCCGCATACGTTTTATAAATCCTCTTTTGGACACAGCAATCGAACGTTTTGGAACAAAAGACGCTATTTATACCGCAGATGACGATTCTCATTTTATAGTAGCTGCCACCGTAGAAATCAGCGATCAGTTTCTTGCGTGGGTCTGCGGTTTCCGCAAAAGAGCAACAATCATTGCTCCATCTGATGTAGTGGAAGATATGAAAAAATTCCTCTCTGATATTTCAGATCGTTATAAAAATGAATAAAGGATATAGAAAACCGTCAAAAAGTTAATGCTTCTGACGGTTTTCTTCTTAAAAGTTGATACTTAAAGTTGATTTAGATTATTTTGTAAAATTTCAATTCCTCTTTTAGATACTGCTATATAATATTGCTGCGTTACATGAATATTTCCATGTCCCATGATAGAACAAAGTAAATGCTGCGGCGTGTTCATTTCAGCCATCCTTGTTCCAAAAGTATGTCTCAGATAATGATATTTAAACTGAATGCCTAATTTGCTTTTTATCTCCCTTGACGGGTATTTAAAAGAGTTTACTGTCTGAATTGTTCCATTAGGCAGGCAATTCACGAGTTCCGTAGAAGAAATTTTACTGTCGTCAAGGTCATCTATAAAACGTTGTTTCTGTTCTCTTACTGCGGCAAAGGTAATTGCATCCAATTTTGCCTGCTGCCACTTCTTTTTCAGATGATTTTTTAACTCTTTATTCATGTACACTGTTCTTTTGGCATTTCTTGTTTTTAATGACACTAACTTAATTAACCCGTTCTGATACTGCATCTGTCTGTCAATGCTGATAGAATTATCCCTAAAATTCACATTATCCCATTTCAACCCATAACACTCACTGATTCGAAGCCCACAATACTTTCCAAGTAAATATGCTGTTTCCGCGTTTGTTCCCTTGAAATATTCATCTAAAAGAGCGATTTCTTCTCCGTTGAATGTCACAATTTCGGTATCTTCATCTGTTTTCAAATTTGGCATTTTAATTTTCGTATCTTTATTAATGCAAAGTTTACTATATGTATCAATGCTCAAATAGTTACGAGAATATGCTTGTCCAAAAATCAGATAAAACATCTTCAAAAAACTTTCCGTATATTTGTATGCGTAGCCGTCCACATAATACAATTGAGTTAAATAATCATTAACTTCTGCTACTGTGATACTATCAACATATTTTTTACCAAACTTATCTCTGATATGATTTTTCCACAAAGAATCCTGTTTTTTGATTGTCTGGTATGCCTTACCAGAACAGCCCTTTTCTCTATATTCTTTGAATACTTCCGCAACTGTTTTATGTATTATTGGTTTTAATGGTTGATTTAAGGTTTCCGCTTCTACTGCACTCTTCCTTGCTTTAATCGCTGCTCTCTTGGTATTTAACGGATTTCCAAATTCATCTTTACAACTTCTCCTAGAACTACGTTTTCCATTTTTCGTAAACGTATAACGAAATGCCCATTTTCCATTATCGAGCTGAAATACACCTACATCATTCTGTTTTGCCATTTTTCTGACCTCCAATAGTGTAGATCAGTGTGCAAATTATTAAAAAATCATCGTGGAAGAATTACACAGTGTGCTAATCTAAAAAAACTAAAAAACCTGAATTTTCAACACCTGTAACGGTTTTCAGGATCACGAGCCGAAGGCGAAGTGATTCATACCGTTCATGAAATGGCTAAAGACGAAGCCAGACACGGAAAAGCATTCGCTGGTCTTCTTAAGAGATACTTCGGCTAATCTACAAAGTACACAGAATATAATAAGGCTCCCCGGGTTCGCATACTTGAACTCGGTGGAGCCTTTCCTAAATTAGATGACTTATCTCAAAGTAAGTGCAACTGTAATCATTCAGACGCTAAAAAACGGATGACCTGAACATAATCAGTCCTAAAACAAGACCATAGCAGACTCTTGTTTATTTTCCTGTAGTCTATTTTTCTTTAAAATCATATAATGGCATATTGTTCTCATCATATAAAACAATCATCCTAGCCGCAATCACCTCACCAGTTGCACCTTCAAGGCATAATAAATAATAGCCGTCACGGTCTAATGATTTCACGATATACTGTTTTTCCTGATTCCCAGATATAATTGTTCTGATCAGTTTCCCCTCTTCAATTCTCCAGGTTCCATCAATCTCCGGCCAGTTTGGATTTATGTCTTCACGGGTGCGGTAACTGTCATCTGTCGCGTAATTTCCAAGATGTCTGGTGTTGCCTTCTGCGTCATATTCATAAAGTTCTCCTGCACCAGTGGTTCCTCCTAATGCCCAATTAACATTATAATACCGGAATCTGCATGGAAAAATGGAGGATAATTCATCTTCTGTTAAAGTCTCAAACTCGTCTGCATGAGCTTTGAAGTAATAAAATCCACTTTCATAGTCATTATCCTCATCTGTATGATCAACATATGCCGCAATAAAATCATCTTTGGATTTTATTGTGCCCTCTTCCTGCGATGTGTCTTCCTGTGCTGCATCTTTCTGTACTGCCTCTTCCTGTACTGTATCTGTATCCTGATCTTCTTCCTTCAGATTAAATCCCAGATCTTTCATCGTAATATCTGTATTATTTTCCAGATAATGCTGAAAAGAATTAAAAGTTGCTGCCACAGTTGATGTTATACTTTCCGCACTGCTTCCCTCAGTTAAAGTAACCGTCTGCCATATTTCATTTTCGGGATCACTGAGTACTTCCATTTTTTCATTATCGACTGTCAGCATCGCATCTTTCTGGTAAGATGCGATTGATGTCCGGCCTGATATCGTTCCCCTTCCATCATACTGTTCATCAGCGGTCTTCCAAATATTATACTGTTCAAAATAGTATGTATATTCCATCGTCCCTTCTCCATTTGTATTATATACAAAATGAAGAATGATATCTATATACAATCCTTCTTTTGTCAGAACGCTCTCAACCCAGAACTGGTTGTCATCTGAATCTGTGATGTATATTTTGTCATCAGCAGACAGATCCGAACCAGACTGATCTACCAGTATATCCACGGACACGCCTGTGTATTTGTGATTGTCTCCTCTTATCTCAAAATCTCTTAAAGTTCCATTTTCCTGAACATACTCACAAAGCTTTTTAGCCGGATGCAGCTTATATTCCACTTCCTTATATTTTTCTTTGCTGTCCTTATAATCTCCCAGTTCTTCGTATAAGGCAAGTGCTTCTTCATATTCGCCTGATTTTTCATATTTGGCTGCTTCCTGATATTCCGCATCGATGATCTGTTCTTTACTGTCTTTGTATCCCTTCAGGCTCTCAAAAAGTGCGATAGAATCATCATATTTTCCATCTTCCAAAAGAGCCAGCCCCTGATTATAAAGCTTCTTCTTATTCAGATTATCCTTAATGACCACTCCCACTGCTGCCACAGCTACTGCTGCTGCCACACCGACCACGATCATCTTTATCTTCTTCTGTTTCTTTTTCGCTTCAACCGCTGCTTCTGCCTGTTTACGTTCTCTCTCTTTTCGCTCATCTTCCAGTCGCGCATCACATTCTGTCTTCAGAGCATCCATATCGAGTTCTTCAAGTTTTGTACGATCTATATGACAACTACAGCAACTGAGTTCACTTTCATGATTGATTACTCCACAGGTACAGAACCACAAGTCCTTTTCCTGTTTCAGCAGATACTTACTGTTCTTCCCATACTTTATCCTGTACTGTCTGACAAGCTCTCCATTTGCGATTTTTTTCTCTATCGGATCCGGCTTTTCCAACGGCTCCCAGATTTCATTTCCTGTCCATACAGTATTATCATCAAATACAGCCTCCGTCACTTTAACAGAATAAGAACGAGTCTGTTCATCTGGAACGACTATCGGAACCTGCTGACCGAAAAATTCATTTCTTTTTACATTCAAATCCAAATACCGATATTCTGTTTCTTCGCCCAGGGTTCTTCCTACCGTATCCATAGATGCAACTTTTACAGTTACTGCTTTTATTGTTTTGTTGTAAATATTCTGAATTTTTAACTGAACGATTATATTGCCATTCCGATTGTCTTTAAGTAAAGCTCCCGCTGCAACTACAACAGGAGCCCCCATAGTATACAATCTTTCCGGCAGAGAATATAATCTTGTATATGTCTCTCCCATTTTTCCACCTCATGTTTCATGATAATTGAATAATCTTAACTGTTCAGTACCATTACAGTTACGAATAATCTTATATTTTCTGTATTCTTATCAATGTTTTGTCATCATATCAGATTTCCGGAAGTGAAGCATCACTGCTTTCACTCTGTCCTCTCTGAAGCAGTTCGCGATTCTTCAGATCCGGCAGTGCAATTACAAGAAGCATTCCTACAATCCATAAGGAAAATGTTATCCAAAAATATCTTTTCTCATGATGTCCTTTCATTTCTGCAATTCTCTGAAATTCTCTGGCAACAAAATACTGAATAAGCAGTACCGCAATACTTCCTATAAGCCACCCTAACAACCAACTTTCCATTTTATTTATCTCCTTTTCTGTTTTTATCTCATATTATTTAGATTTTAGATATTTTATTTGACAGTTACTTTGCAGATCATTTTCTTTGAACCACTCTTGACAGTGATCGTTGCTGTTCCTTTTCGCAGTCCCTTAACTACACCTTTTGCTGTTACTGTTGCAACCTTTTTATATACTCCTTGTAAGATATATAGATATAATTTTATCATAGATGCAAATGAAAACCCATTATCTCACAGCATATGATTTTAAATAGTTTTTTCAGAACTTTCACGCATATTTTCCGGAACAAAACAGAATAATTTCCTGTGACGTGAAAAAGCTCCTGCAAAGTATATTGCAGAAGCTTTAAACTCTTTCTTATTTTATTCAAATGTCGCCTTCGCTGTATCGATCGTATGATCTGCCTTATTTTCAATATCTGTGTCATTTCCCGAGAATATGCTTCCGGCAAAATCAATCACTTCATTACCCGGCAGATTATCAATGCAGACAGCCGTTCCGTTTCCGGTAAATGTATTCTTCAGATAATTCGGCGAACTGCCATACGACATAGTGGTATCGAACTTCAGTCCAATTTTATTATCTGTGAAAGTACTGTCCGTCGCATTCACCCATCCTCCGGTATGTGCATAAGCCGCTATATCCCAGCCTTCAAAACTACACTCTGAAGCACTTGCCAGGCAATATGCATCCAGTCCGGTTCCGGAACTTCCTTCAAAACGGATTCCTGATATATCGGCATAATTTCCGTTGAGTCCTTTCATACTGACTGTTCCGGTAAAGGTAGTTATCGCATCTCCGCTGCTGCTTCCATGAATTCCCCAGGTGTGATCACCGAAAGTGATATCTCCGTCATATGTCACCGCCGGAAGGTACAGATATACCGGTGTGTCAGAAGGTACCTCTTCATTAATAGAATCCAGAAGTTCCTGAAGTTCTTCCGTGGTTTCCATCGGCGTATCCTCCGCACGATAAGTTACTGCAGGCAGTTTTTCAATCGTAAGACGCGTGCTTAAGGAAATTGTATCACCGTTTTTCATTTTTAACATCCATGCAATATCATTTGTACCACTATCAGATGTAAAATAAATATCTGAGGTGTACGCTGCATTAGGAAAGCTTTCATTATACATCGGCTCTATATATTCCATTTTCCGTGATCCGTCTGTCGGCTTTGTATCGACTTTACAGGATTCCACTTCTTTTGAAAACTCTTCCCATGCCAGTTTTCCCGTGTCCTGATCCAGAACATACAGCTGACACGGAAGCGCACTGTCCATGCCTTCAGACAAAGTATCTGTACGTTCTCCCTGAGCATGCCCGGTCACGCCGTCTCCCTCTGAAAAAGTCAGCAGAACTTTATACGTTTTATCCTTGTCCACATAGTCAATCTTTGCACCACCTTCATATACTTTCGGTCTGTGGTACATGGAAATTACTACTCCGATGATTGCTATGAGAATCAATACTCCAACAACTGTCAACGCTGCACGTTTCCACCGTCTTGGTGGCTTTATCTCCTGTTTCTCCGTCTGAACCGCAGTACAGTGCGGACAGAATGACGCATCATCCGGAAGTGTATGTCCGCATTGTACACATTTTTTACTCATCATTTCCCCCTTATCTTTTATAATGCCTCCATTAAATGAAGGATATTTCTGTATCTTTTTTCCGGATTCACCATCGTACACCGCTGAACGATTCTGCCCATCCTGCCAGCGGCAAGCTTTCTTGATGGATGCTCTCCGGTCAGCATAATATTCAGTAAGACACCGAGAGCATAAATATCCGCACGTCCGTCTGACTGGGAAAGCCCATACTGCTCCGGTGCTGCAAATCCGGTCGTCCCCAGAATCTGCGTATCTTCCTGATTTGCGTTTTTGTATATTCTGGATGCGTCAAAATCAATCAGCACGGCTTCTTTGCCACGTATCATAACATTATCCGGTTTTACATCCCGGTGCACCACGCCCATAGAATGAAGCACCCATAATGCTGAACACAACTGACGGCATATCTTTTTTGCCTGCGCAGTTGACACAAGTCCTCCCTGCAAAATTTCACTGAGCGTATCGCCCTGCACATACTCTTCCAGAAGCACTGTCCTTCCATCTTTTTCCCCGACTTCCATGATCTTTGGCAGATTCGGACACGAAACGGAAAGAAGCTTCCGGTATACTTCGCTGCTTCCGTAAAAATACTTGAAAATATAACGAGTGCCGCTGTCTCTGTGTCGTATAAGTGAGACTTCGCCCCGTTCGCTTTTTTTGATCAGCGTGAGCGTATCATATTCGCTACGAACCGCCTCAAAAAGACTGTCATAAATATCCATATTCTCATTCCTATCACTATGCGGCCTGCATATTGTTTTTCAGAACCATTTATAGTATATTCTTATTTGAATGCACTATTTAGAATATTATAACTTATTAACATTTATTCAGCAAGTATATATACTACAACATATTTTGACATGTATTTTTCAAAATACAGAAATGTATTAAAATAATTATTGTAAAGGCGGGAAATATGGAGAAAAAAAACACAGATGGTTTACAACAAGAACTTATGGATTCACCAGACTTAGAACAGTTTCTGTCACAAAATCAGGAACAATTTGTAAATAAAAGTGTATCTGAATTATTAAATCATCTGTTTGAAAAAAAGTATATTTCCAAAGCCACTCTCGCCAAACAATCCGGTATGAGTGAGATTTACCTGCACCAGATTTTTGCAGGCCGCCGAAATCCTTCCAGAAACCGTCTTCTGTGTCTGTGTTATGGGCTGGGGGCAAGTGTTGAGGAAACACAGGAACTGTTAAAGCTCTGTGGAATGGCTCAGCTTTATCCAAAATTAAAGCGCGATGCTATCATATATTATGGATTATTACATGGACTTAGTCTCTTCGAAATTAACGACAAACTTTTTGATAAAAACGAAGAAACACTGTTTTGAATACCTATCGAGATATAAGTTGTCAACTATTTTATTGACTAATTTTCTCATTTGTGATCGAATGCAAAAAATAAAAGCCATGGTTTTTGCCATAGCTTTTACATTTTCTGTCCTATTCTCATTTCGATAGCCAGGAATATTTTTCCGGAAGCTTTTGTCTGAAAACAACCCCATACTCAAAGTCATCATATTTTATACCGTAATACTTATCTGCATCACGTCTGTTTGCAAAGTAAGAATCATAAACCACTCCGTTTATTTCTGTCCATGTATGAAAACTCTGCTGTTTCGTTCCCCTGGAACAGATGTAGACCTCTTTATACCCTATTACCTTTGCCATATAGGCCATCGCACATGCATACGGAATACAATTTCCTCTTCTTCGCATAAAAAGTTGATTTGCATTGAACGCATACCAGAATTTTCCACCGGAACTGAGCCTTCCCTGAGTGGCAAATCCATTCGACTGCATCCATACAAAACATCTCTGTAGTTTTTCTGCATCCGTCATGTCACTGGTTGTAATCCGGGCTACAACTTTTCGTGCATTCTGATATGCCCGCAGCTCTGCTGTCTGTTTTTTATTAAGCTTTCTTCCGTCAGGAGCCATATATCGGGAACCTTTTCTGCGTCCCAGAACATGCCCGTTTCTTTCTATAAAATACGTGACACCATGAGAAGTTATATCCTGTGTCTTCATAACACCTTTCGGCCCGAAATAATAATAATTATTTTCTATTTTTTTGCAGCCTTTAAGATACTGTCCTTTTTTATAGTACTTTTTCTGACCATTCTGTACCGTGACCCAGCCGGATATTTTGGCTTTTGCAGTTCTATTTGTTGCCACAGCAGCACTTGCACTTTCTGTCGTGACCGGAACAGCAATCAGCAGTGCACACATTAACATAATAAATATTTTTTTACATCTTTTCATTTTTATATCTTATCCCCTCAATTTATATCTCAGGCAATCTTCACACGCATCACCGGAGACAATGGGTAAACCCCATATCTTACTCCGTAATTTCGGCTGTAGCTTTTGGCTTCTGCAAAAAGCGGGTCATAAACACGGCCGTTAATTTCCGCCCATCCATGAGAGTTTTCATCATTTCTGTAACCATCTGTACATACATATACATTTTTGTATCCAAGTGCTTTTGCAAGATATGCAAATGCAGAGGCATCTGCAATACAATCACCACACCCACGTTCAAAATGATCATTCGCATTCACGGCATACCATGCTTTTCCACCCTGACTGAATCGTCTCCATGTACGATAGTATCTCTTCATCACCCAACGAAAACAAGTTTCAAGTTTTTGACTTTTTGACATGCTTTTTCTTGTATTCTGTGCTACAACTTTTCGTGCATTCTGGTATGCCCGAAATTCCACAGCCTTCGTACTATTCATACGTTTTCCCGTGGCTGTATAATATTTGCCACCTTTTTTCCAGGCTAATATATGTCCATTTGATGCGATATAATATCTGACTTTATGAATCGTAATGTCTCTTTTTATCATGTTTCCATATTTACTGAACATATAAACATATTTTCCGATTTTCTGCTGCCCGGTCACATATTGACCATCACGATAATATTTCTTTTTTCCATTTTTCTGTCTATACCAGCCTGCTCTGCCAACTGATTCTGCATTTTTTCGCGATGACAATGCAGCGGTTCGTGACGCAAAAGTAGTTTCCGGTATCATCAGTGTTGTAACCAGCATTACACACAGGCAAACAGTTAAAAAACGTTTCATTTCTCTCATTTTTCCATCCCTGACTTAATATCATATTTCTGAAGTCTTAACTTCTATTTCATATTTTCTTTTCGCGCAATCTTACGCTTACTTTCATTGCGTACCTCAGCCCGAAGTGCTGTAAGATATTTCGAAAATGCAACTTTGTCATTTCCATGCTTCATCTGTAGGTCATATTCCAGAGGAATCCATGTATCAATATCAGACTCATTGTGCTGAATTAAAGCTTCCAGATTATCAAGTGCTTTATAAATGCGGGCTTCCAGCGTCTGTCTCTCTTCCATTTCACTGTATAATGCCTGCATTTCCTCCCGAAATGGGGACGGAAACTTTGCAAGCCATTCTGTCAGAAGATGTGCTTCTTTTTTTTCGTCTTTCTCCGTTTTTTCGAAGGTCGGCACATCCCCGGTAAAGGCTTCACCAAGATCATGAATCAGGCACATTTTCAGAAGCTTCTCAAGATCAGCCTCCGGAAATTCATCACTCACCCAGTATGCCATCAATGTCAGCCGCCATGAATGTTCCGCAACACTCTCACGCCTTCCTCCTGAAGTATAACAGTGCCTTGGCACGTCTTTCAGATGTTCGGCGGTTGTCAGAACTTCAAGTAGTTTTTTTACTTCCATTTATCTCTCCTTTGTTGGAGGTTAGGATAATTTTACGCGCATATACGGTTCTCGTTTAAATTCCTCATAAGGAACGGCATAACATTTTCTTTACCCCTCATTTAATGCCTGTGCCGCTGCACCAAGTCTGTTATAAACTGTTACTGCATCATTTATATGTGGAATTCCGGTTCCTGATGCTCCACCGGTAACCAGAATATATTCTGTACCGTCGATTTCTGCAAAGCTCGCAAGACAATGTCCTGCTTCTCCGGTATAACCGGTCTTTCCACCCATGATCTTTCCATCTGTAACTGCCGTATCAGACAGATTCTTAAACATGGTACTGTAGAAAGTAATTCCATCCGGATGAATATTGGTTCCCGGTGTAGAATGATACGGACTCTCTATGATCTCACGGAATGTATCATCTTTCAGAGCATATTTCAAAAGCACTGCAATATCCCTTGCGGTACTGTAATGATTTGCATCATGCAGTCCCGTCGTATCACAGAAGTTCGTACCGGTCATCCCAAGTTTTGCCGCTTTTTCGTTCATCAATGTCACAAAATCCGCCTCAGAACCGGCAATCGTGTCCGCAAGTGCAATGCAGCATTCTGCTCCGGAAGGAAGCATCACACCATAAAGCAGATCGATTGCACGGACAGTTTCGCCTGGCTGAAATCCTGCCTGCGTCGCATCCTGCTCATACAGACCTTCAAACATCTCATTTGTCAATGTGATCTCCTGCTCCAGATCTTTGAGATTTTCAATTGCAACGATCGTCGTCATGATCTTTGTCATAGATGCCGGATACATCTGTTCTTCTCCGTTGATCTCACCGATCACCCTGCCGCCACGTACCTGCATCAGCACTGCATACGGACTGTTGATACCACTGATATCCAGCTCTTTCACAACAGGTTTACGCATCTGCTCGATCCAGTCAAACAACTGCGTTCCCATACCATAATTCCAGCCAACAACCAGTACAAGTATGAGCACCACGATCAGCTCTACTGCAATACAGAAAACCATTCTTCCTCTATTTTGTTTTTTGCGTCTTCTCGACTTCGCCTTCACAGACCTCCGTCCGCTCCCAGTGCCGGAAGTCCGCTTTCGTTTCCTATCCTCCATGGCACCCTTTCTTTATTCTTCAAAACTCCATTAAAATTTATTCTCTTAACATTCTACCATATTATCACAAATTTCTGTAAAAAAAACATCTATTTCTTTAGATAAAATGATAATTTTAAACATAAGATTTTTGCGTGGCCGATAAGGAGGAGTCCGAGGGGGAACAGCGGCCTTCGCAACTGTGAGCGGTTCCCCCTCGGGTACTACTTCGGTAACATAAAAAAAGACACCCTCAAAAGGGTGCCTTTTTCTACATTTATTTAGGCTAACTTAGCCGGATTAACCTTTACTCCAGGTCCCATAGTAGGAGTCAGAACAACACTTCTTAAGTACTGTCCTTTCAGAGTACTCGGTCTTGCTTTAACGATAGCCTCAATCAGCGTCTGGAAGTTGTCGCTTAACTGTTCTTCAGTAAAGGAAGCTTTACCGATCGGAACATGAATGATATTGGTTTTATCAAGACGGTATTCAATCTTACCTGCTTTGATATCGTTAACCGCTTTTGTAACGTCCATAGTTACAGTACCAGCTTTCGGGTTTGGCATGAGACCTTTTGGTCCAAGTACACGACCAAGACGTCCAACAACACCCATCATATCCGGTGTAGCAACAACAACGTCGAAATCAAGCCATCCTTCATTCTGGATTCTCGGAATGAGGTCTTCAGCTCCTACATAATCAGCGCCAGCTGCTTTTGCTTCTTCTGCTTTTGCATCTTTTGCAAATACAAGAACGCGAACCTTTTTACCAGTTCCATGAGGCAGAACTACTGCACCACGGATCTGCTGATCTGCGTGACGTCCATCGCAGCCTGTACGGATGTGAACTTCGATAGTTTCGTCAAATTTAGCAACTGCGGATTTCTTTACAAGGCTGATAGCCTCAGCGGTATCATATAATGTTGCGCGGTCTACTGCTTTAGCAGCTTCCACGTATTTCTTTCCTCGTTTCATTTCTATAACCTCCTGTGGTAATTGCGGGAACTTCCCTCCCACTTCATTTGATTTTTTCTCAGTCTACGACTTCGATTCCCATGCTTCTTGCAGTACCAGCAATCATGCTCATAGCTGCTTCAAGGGATGCTGCATTCAGGTCTTTCATTTTCAGTTCAGCGATTTCCTGAACCTGAGCTTTTGTTACTTTTGCAACCTTTGTTTTGTTCGGTACGCCGGAACCTGATTTGATGTTAGCTGCCTTCTTAAGAAGAACTGCTGCCGGCGGAGTTTTGGTTATGAAGCTGAAACTTCTGTCTGCATAAACAGTGATAACTACAGGAATGATAAGATCTCCCTGATCTGCTGTTCTTGCATTAAACTCTTTTGTGAACTGTACAATGTTTACACCGTGCTGTCCAAGAGCCGGACCAACCGGTGGTGCTGGAGTTGCTTTACCAGCAGGAATCTGTAATTTAATATAGCCTGTTACTTTTTTTGCCATTTTTCGGCACCTCCTATGTGGTATTGGCGGGGGTTCTTCCCTCCCACTTGAATGTGTTACGCCTTCTTAATTTCTGCGAAACTTATTTCTACCGGCGTTTCGCGGCCAAACAATTCAACATTGATAGTAACCGTCTGCTTCTGAGTATTGATTGCAGTAATAACGCCTGCCGTGTCTTTCCAAGCTCCGCCTGTAACGACAACCATGTCGCCTTCTGCAAAATCCACCTGAATATTCTCAGCTTTGATTCCCAGAGGAAGCATTTCTTCTTCGGTCAGCGGTACCGGTTTGGATCCCGGTCCTACGAATCCGGTTACGCCTCTGGTGTTGCGGACAACATACCAGGTATCATCGTTCATGACCATGTTGAGAAGCACATAGCCCGGAAACATCTTTTTCTGGACCTGCTTGGCAGCTCCGTTTCGCATCTCCACTACTTCCTGCAACGGAACACGAACTTCCAGAATCTGGTCTTCCAGGTGTCTGTTTTCGATTGTTTTTTCAATGTTGGCTTTTACTTTGTTTTCATACCCTGAATAAGTATGAACAACATACCATTTTGCTTCTGACATACAATCACCGTTATCCTTACTTCACTAAAAGATTTATTCCTTCCAGAATAGCTGAGTCAAATACACTGATAATCACAGCAAGTACAACCGTAATGATCGTAACTGCTATGGTCTGCTTAACAAGTGTAGCATTGTCAACCCAGACAATCTTTTTGAATTCCGATTGAAGTCCCTGAAACCAATTTTTCTTCTGACCTTTGCCAGCAGATTTTTCTTTCTCTTGCATAGTCTAACCTCACATTTCGTGATTACTTCGTTTCCTTGTGCAGAGTATGGGTACGGCAGAACTTACAATATTTCTTTGTTTCAAGACGCTCAGGATGATTTTTCTTCTCCTTGGTCATATTGTAGTTACGCTGCTTGCACTCCGTACATGCTAATGTAATCTTAACGCGCACAACTTCCACCTCCAGTGTTTTCATTTGCGTGGGTCTTTTCTGCTTTTCGGGCATAAAAAAAAGACCTAACTTCCATGTCGCTTGTCTAGTTTAGCACATACCACATATATAAGTCAAGCATTTTCCCTTAGAAATTCACGTCTTTCTTGCAAAAACAGCTCATTAAATATATATTTTTATATTATTACCTTATAATAAGGAAGTTTCTGTTCTTTGTACTGTACCATATTCAGTTATTGAAACCGCACACAGAAACTTATTTATATAACTTTTCTCTTGTAAATACACATTTCCTAGTGTATGATAAGGAAGATATGGAACCCTCACTCTGCTGAGGGTTCTATAGATTACAAAAAGATTAAAAGAATATAGGAGCGGATTTTATGTTTAAACGATTCAGGGATGACATGAAGAAGTACTGGAAATATGCCGTCTATTCTTCTAAAGCCCAGTTGAAATCCGAAATTGCCAATTCCTATCTGAACTGGCTGTGGTGGATACTTGATCCTCTTTGCTTCATGCTGATCTATGTATTCATGTTCGGATACGTATTCAAATCTAAACAACAGTATTTTGCGATTTTTGTCTTTATCGGTATTACTCTCTGGGACTTTTTCAACAAATCTCTTATTCAGAGTGTTAAGTTGATCAAAGCCAATAAACCTATTGTATCAAAGGTCTATATTCCAAAGTTTATTCTTATCCTTGTCAAAATGGGTGTAAATGGTTTTAAAATGTTCATTTCTCTGTTGATCATTGTTGCCATGCTCGCTGTATGGCGTGTACCGATAACCTACAATGTGATTTACATCATTCCGATTTTAATGACATTGATCGTTTTAGTTTTTGGGTTCAGCTGTTTTCTTTTACATTATGGTGTATTTGTAGAAGATCTTTCCAATGTACTGAATATTGCACTGCGTTTCCTGTTTTATCTGACCGGTATTTTCTGGAATATCATGGATCGTCTTCCGGCACCATACAACAGTTATATCGGTCGGTGCAATCCGATTGCATTCTTGCTGACATCAGCACGTGACTGTGTAATTTATGGCAGTACTCCGCACCGCAAGCTTTTGCTTCTGTGGTTTGTTATCGGGCTTATCATCAGTGCTCTGGGTGTCCGTAAAATCTACAAGAACGAAAACAGTTATGTAAAGGTGATTTAATATGGAAGAAAAACATGCAATTGAAGTTACTGATCTGGTTATCAGCTATCAGAATCTTAAGAAAACTTCTATCAAAAAAAATCTGCTGCATTTCAACCGTCAGAAAGCGGATCGATTTGTTGCAGTAAAAGGAATTTCCTTTTATGTTCGCGAGGGTGAGATTCTCGGAATCATCGGAAAGAACGGTTGCGGTAAATCCACTACCCTGAACGCTCTTGCCGGAATCTTTTCTCCTGACAGTGGTACGATCGACCTTCATGGACACAGTATTTCTCTTCTGTCTATCGGCGTCGGTTTCCAGCGCGAAATGACCGGACGTGAAAACATCACTCTTTCCGGTATGCTGCTTGGCTTCTCCGAAGAACAGGTAAAAGAAAAAGAAGCAGAAATCATTGAATTTGCAGAACTCGGTGATTTCATCGATATGCCGGTCCGTACTTATTCCAGTGGTATGTATTCTAAACTGGCCTTCTCCATCACCGCTATTCTTGAGACAGATATTATGCTGATCGATGAAGTCTTAAGTGTCGGTGACCAGAAATTCAAGAAAAAAAGTTACGAAAAAATGAAAAGTCTGATTTCCAACAAAGACCGTACTGTTATTATCGTGTCACACAGCCTGGATACACTCGAAGAGCTCTGCGACACTGTTATGTGGATGCATGACGGTCAGATTCGGAGAATCGGTGAACCGAAACCTGTTTTGGAAGAGTACGTTGACTTCATGGAAAAGAACTGATTTTTCAGATTCATTTATTGTATGCAGAGGCCCCGCATCAACATGGTGCAGGGCTCTTTTTATACCCCAAAATATCTCTCCCGTCCGGCCAGACGCATCTGTTTTCCGGCATATTCTTATTTTTTCTCGAAGCTTTTCCCATTTTTGTCACTTTTTCCTGTTTTTCTCGTACTTTTTTCTTTTATTTAATACAGACTTAACAATCGCTTTTTTTTTCTATCAACAAATCACACTTTTTTGTTCAAAAAGGTAGAAATGTTTTTGTTAAAAATGTATAATAGCTTTATAAGCAATATAAAAGGAAAGTGAGGGTTCACTATGAAACAAAACAACATGTTAGCGATGATTCTGGCCGGCGGACGTGGCAGCCGTCTTCATGAACTGACCAACAGAGTTGCCAAACCTGCCGTTTCATATGGCGGAAAATACCGCATCGTTGATTTCCCATTGAGTAACTGCGCTAACAGCGGTGTGGACATTGTCGGTGTACTTACTCAGTACGAATCCGTTCTTTTGAACAGTTACGTAGCAGCTGGCGGACGTTGGGGACTTGACGCAAGAGAAAGCGGAGTTTTCGTTCTTCCACCACGTGAAAAAGCAGATGCCGATCTGGATGTGTACAGAGGTACTGCTGATGCGATCTCCCAGAATATCGATTTTATCGACAAATATTCACCGGAATATCTGTTAGTTCTCTCCGGTGACCATATTTATAAAATGGATTATGATAAAATGCTGGATTACCACAAAGAAATGAATGCAGATGCTACCATTGCAGTCATTGAAGTACCGATGAAGGAAGCCAGCCGCTTCGGTATCATGAATACGGACGGGGCCGGACGCATCGTTGAATTCGAAGAAAAACCTGAACATCCAAAGAGCAACCTTGCTTCTATGGGTATTTATATCTTTAACTGGAAGCTTCTCCGTAAGATGCTCCTTGCAGATATGAAAGATCCTGATTCTCACCACGATTTCGGTAAGGATATCATTCCACAGCTTCTGAATGACAACAAGACACTTGCTGCCTACAAATTCAAAGGCTACTGGAAAGATGTCGGAACCATCGATTCTCTCTGGGAAGCAAACATGGATCTGCTTGATTCAAGAAACGAACTGAATCTGAATGATGCCTCATGGAGGATCTACACAGAAGACACGCCTACTCTTCCGCAGTACATAGGACCAAACGCAAAAATCGACAAAGCATTCATCACTCAGGGCTGCGTCGTAGAAGGTGAAGTAAAGCACTCTGTACTGTTCACCGGATGTAAGGTCGGCGAAGGTGCAAAGATCATTGACAGTGTACTTATGCCGGGTGTAGAAGTGGCTGCAGGTGCCGTTGTACAGCGTGCTCTTGTTGCCGATAACATTAAGATCGGTCCGGAAGCTGTTGTCGGAAGTGCAGACAGCGAAAGCATCGAACTCGTGTCCAAACGTGTAAAGGGGGTAGAATAATATGGCAAGAGCATTTGGAATTGTCACATCTTCCGGAACCCATATCAAAGTAGAAGGACTTCAGCAGTATCGTCCGATCGGTGCTTTTTCCTTCCTTGGAAGATATCGTGTCATTGACTTTCCTATTTCAAATATGAGCAACAGCGGTATTGACCGTATTCAGGTATACGTAAGGCGCAAACCACGTTCACTGGTAGAGCATCTGGGTACCGGACGCCATTACAACATCAACTCCAAACGTGGTAAACTCCAGCTTATGTTCTCTCAGAACAGTTCTGAGAACGATGTATATAATACCGATATTTCCGCTTTCGCAGAAAACATTGAGTTCATCGAACGTATGCGTGAACCATATGTAATTATTGCTCCATCCTATATGGTATATGCAGCAAACTACAGTGAACTTCTTCAGGCACATATTGATTCCGATGCTGATATCACTCTTCTGTATCATTCCGTTGATAACGCAAGAGAAGCTTTCCTTAATTGCGATATTCTGAATCTAAACAAACAGAAAGGTGTCGAATCCATCGAAAAGAACCGTGGAAGTGCCCAGAAACGTAACATCTTTATGGATACTTACATCATGAAGAAAGAACTCTTCATCGAACTGATCAAGAAGGGCAAAAAAATTTCATCCATGTACACCCTTCCACAGATCGTAGCCGCTTCTCTTGGTGAGCTGGATGTTCGTGGCGTTGCACACAGAGGCTATTTTGCATCCATTACTGACTTTAACAGTTACTACAATGCAAATATCTCTCTGATTGATATCAAGACTGCTGAAGGACTCTTCAATCCGGACTGGCCGATTTATACCAAAACCAACGACTCCTGCCCGACACAGTATCTGGAGGGTGCAGATGTCAAAAATTCTGTTATTTCCAACGGCTGCGTGATCGAGGGAACGGTAGAGAACTCTGTTATCGGCCGTGGCTGCCAGATCAAACCTGGTGCTGTCGTTAAAAACAGTGTTGTATTATCTCATACTGTCGTTGGCGAGAATGCTCATATTGAAAATCAAGTAATGGACAAATGGGCCAAAGTCGTTCACGGCAATGAGATCATTGCAGAGGAAGGACATCCGGGATATATCCGCAGAGACGACATTCTCTAATGACCGAATAAATATTCTTTAACCTTTAAGAGGGCTGCCACAGATTATGTGGCAGCCCCCTCTTTATATCTTCCTGTTATATACTACACCTGAGTTTCTTTTTTCTCTTCTTTCATCATTGAAATATATTCATATTTCGGAAGCAGCGATGTTCCTTTGTACTCTTTACGATACTGTGTAAAAATGCGCTCCATAATATCTTTAATTTCACTTTCTTCTGCTTCAAAAAGAATAATCAGATACTGCATGGAACTGTAACGGGTGCATACATCCACACTCCGGATCTTTTTACAGATTACATGTTCCATACATTCCAATGCCTCTTCGATGCTTTCAATATGCGGTGCAGAATCCGGCTGAGTTTCCATTGTTACCATTACAAGATGGTATTTGTATTTATGCCGTGCACTCAGATGATTCATATATTCGAATACTCGGGCAAAGCCACGATAATCGAGATTGAATACACCGGAATATTTTCCACTGTCATGCAATGCTTTCGCAATCATTTTCAGGTCTTTTCCGATTCCGGCATTGCCAGACTCTTCATTTTCCATCTGCTGATAGAAGAAATAACTTCCCTTTCCATTCTGCTTCACATAATACAGCGCCTTATCCGCTTTTGAATAACATTCCTCAAACGGATCGCCTTTGTTTACTTCACAGATTCCGACTGAAATATCTGCAAAACGAATCTCCATATCTTCCTCTTTGCACTGCTCGAATTTCTTCTGGATCTTTGTCACAATATCTATGATCTCTTCCTTCGAAACCTCCGACACAAACATCAGAAACTCGTCACCACCCAATCGGCAGACTACGGAATGCTGCGCATGCTCCATAAGCAGTGAACCGAGAAGTTTCAGTGCCCGGTCACCTGCCTTATGTCCGTAAATATCATTGATCTTTTTGAGATTATCCATATCCAGAAATACCAGATATCCATTATCCTGCTGCATAAACTGCGCCGCAAGTTTTTCACCGCGGTTTCTCATCGGCAGTCCGGTCAGGAAATCGAATCCCTCGCTTTCTTCCTGTCTTTTCATCGTACTCATAACACTGGAGATAAATCTCTCAAACTCAAATTCTGTATCCGAATCACCGTCTTCATCGATTGCCACACGATTTTCATCCAGCAGTTTCAAAAATACATCCGCAATATCCGGATCAAACTGCTTTCCGCGGCTCTGTAATATTTCATTATAAATTATTTCATCTGCCAGCGGATTCCTGTAGATTTTCCTTGATTTCATTGCATCGTAGCTGTCTGCTATCGCAATGATTCTGGCATACAGCGGGATTTCTTCTCCTTTAAGACCATCCGGATATCCCTTTCCGTCATATCTTTTATGATGGCTTCTTGCCACTTCCTTCACATGATCGATCAGAGTGATATTTTTCAGTATTTCCGCACCGATGGTCGTATGTTCTTTAATTACCGCATATTCCTCTTCTGTAAGGCGTGTCGGTTTGTTCAAAATTGAATCTGGAATACCAATTCTTCCGATATCATATAAATGTGCTGCATTTCTGAGATTTCTGATTTCTTTTTTGTCCCATCCCAGTTCTTCAGCAATCAGCACCGCATATTCTGCCACACGATGAGAATGTCCTCTGGTGTATTCATCTTTTGCCTCTATCGTCGTGGACAGCGTCTGCATCATCTGAAGCGAAATTGCTTCCATCTGGTTCCTGCGCTCATCCATTTCTATCTTCTGCCGGCTGCGCTCCATTTCCTGAATATCATGAATTGTTTTTACCAGATTAAGAACCAGCAGTATAGTCATTCCGATGCCGATAAATATTCCGGATATCGAAACCACAAAATAAGTTGAAAGTGATTCAATCAATACACAGAGCATAGCAAATACAAGCCCGACCAGTGTATACCCAGTTCCCTTGAAATAACCTTTTTTGTGGTCCTCAAATATCGTCACAAACACGATCACAACTGTAAGCGCAAGAAGTCCATGTGCTACCGGCAGTGTTTCAATATAGTCTGCAATGCCTGATATATGCAGAACTGAGCAGACAAGAAGAGCAAAAAATGCAATATTTTCTACTATATTAAATGTTTTCCTGTGTCTTCCATGCTGCAATGTATCTATATAATAAGAAATCGGCACAGGACACAACAAAATCATTACAAAGCACATCGTCGCCAACGCTGACGCATTCGGAAGCAGGAGCTGACGCAGTTTTGACTCACCAAGCATCCAGACAGCCGCCATGATCACACACCAGCCCAGATATTCCATATCAAATTTTGTCTGATATGCAATTCCAAGCGCAATGCTGAATGCAATTGTAATAATACCTGCAAACAACAGGAAAAAACCTATGATTGTTTCCAGTCCGTATGTATGGAACAGATATTCCCAGATTTGTGCTTTGTCACCGCAGTAGACTTCATTTACCACGCCGGAATATTTGTCTGTATTTGTCCTCAGTTCAATACGAACTTCCTTGCCTGCATCTGCTGCAGATGTCGGACAGAACACATAACTGCTTGCCGAGTTCTTGCCGACAAGCCGAGTATGCGAAGTATCATACCCCGCACGCAGTTCTCCTCCCACATAAAAAACAATCGACTGGAGCGATGAACGGATCACCAGCGTACTCTCTGTATAATCATCCGGAAGCTGCGTTACGATCGTCATGGTTTCTCTGGCAGGCACTTTATATTTTCCCGGAACCTGAATTGCCTCGCTGCTGCCGTCAGACTTTTGCCATACAAAATCGCCCTGATAAAGAATCTGACTTTTGGAAGTCCTCTCACTGTATTTACCCGGTCCGAAAAATTGCAGTATTACGACAATAAATGCACATAATATCATCAGACCATAAAACAGGAACCGCTTTTTTCGATTACCTGCATAACTTTCTTTTGTCAAAATCATTCTCCTTGATCGTATAAAATATAAGATTTTTTTCACAGTATACATTCGCTTATTCTATCTATTTTACAATATTTTGCATTATATCTCAATCATACAGAACAAAAATACCGCCAAATGAAAGAAGCGTTTTTCATTTGGCGGTTATATTACATAAGCAGATTCTATTATAAAAGAACTGTAATCGTCAGTCCGTTTCCTGTTTTGTTTTCTGCGCTAATCTTGCCTTTGTGTGCCTGCACGATTGCCTGTGCTACAGACAAACCGATACCGGAACCTCCTGTACCGGATTTGCCGCCAGAAGCTCTTTTGCTGCAAACGGCTTGCTCAGATAGTCATCCGCGCCGCTGTCCAGTCCGAGCACGCGGTCATCCACCTCAGACCTGGCTGTGAGGATCAGCACAGGAACATCATTTCCCTGCGCACGGATATTTTTCAGTACCGTAATGCCATCCATCTTTGGCATCATAATATCCAGAATTGCACCATCATAATTATCCGCTAAGTACACTATAAAGGTGGAACTTTAATTTTACTTTAAAGTAGTTGTGAAGATTCTGTATATTTCATTTTTGTTATGATTTCTGTTTTTATCTGTAGTAACGTCCTCCGGTAAGGGCTACTACAATACATTCTGCTCCCTCTATAATCAGGAATGCACCTACCAGAACACCCATCGATAAAATCGTGATCATCGGACGGAAGATCAGAAGAATTCCGACGATCAGTCCCAGAATGTTCAAAATCAGTGAAATTGTATAATAAGTCATTCCGAAGTGCATCTTCATATACTGGAGATGGGAAAGTCTGGAAATGCAGTGTGCAATGATCCAGATTGGAAGAATCATTGCGATTGCCCATGTGCCTGCTCCCGGATGTGCGATCAGCATAAATCCTGCCATAATTCCAAGGATTCCGGTCACCAGAGAAACGACCGGTCCGAAACCTGTAAATCGTTCCATCTTCACATACAGGACAATGTCTCCGATTCCACTTATAACGGCTATCACTCCACACAGGATTACGATCCATGTGAAAACACCAACTGGCTGACGCATGATCACAATGCCGAGAATGATCAGAATCAACCCCATAATCAGTTCAAACCATCCGATATCAGACTGTCTTTTCATTGTCATCCGCCTCCTTTGCCTCAATTGCTGTTTCAGGTTTTGCTTCTGCCTGTACCTTATTGCCGCTCAGGATTGCCATAAACTCGTCACCGGTGATTGTTTCTTTTTCATAAAGATAGTTTGCAAGATCATCCAGTTTCTGACGGTTATCCAGAAGGATTTTCTTTGCTTTTTCATGCTCTCTCTTAACGAGTTCCACAACCTGGCGGTCAATTTCTTTCTGTGTATCCGCTGAGCATGCAAGGGATGCGTCTCCTCCGAGATACTGGTTTGTCACTGTTTCCATTGCAACCATATCAAAATCATCGCTCATGCCATAACGGGTGATCATGGAACGTGCAATCTTGGTTGCCTGTTCGATATCGTTGGAAGCACCTGTTGTCACTTCACCAAAAACAACTTCTTCTGCGGCACGTCCACCGGTGAAAGTCGCAATTTTGTTTTCCAGTTCTTTCTTCGTGAGAAGATATTTATCGCCCTGCTCTACCTGCATGGTGTAGCCAAGTGCACCGGAAGTTCTCGGGATTATCGTGATCTTCTGAACCGGTGCAGAATGTGTCTGCATGGCTGCCACAAGAGCATGTCCGATCTCATGGTATGAAACAACTTTTTTCTCCTGTGCAGAAAGTATTGCATTTTTCTTCTGATAACCTGCAATAACGACTTCTATGCTCTCCTCAAGATCTGCCTCCGTCACCACTTCACGGTTGTCGCGTACCGCACGAAGCGCGGCCTCATTCACGATATTTGCAAGTTCCGCACCAGACGCACCGGATGCCATTCTTGCAATCGTATGGAAATCTACATCATCAGAAAGCTGTACTTTCTTTGCATGTACCTTAAGAATTGCTTCACGGCCTTCAAGATCCGGCAATTCTACAGGTACACGGCGGTCGAAACGTCCCGGACGGGTCAGTGCCGGATCAAGAGATTCCGGACGGTTGGTTGCCGCCAGAATGATAACTCCGTTGTTGCCCTCGAAACCATCCATCTCAGTAAGGAGCTGGTTCAGAGTCTGTTCGCGCTCATCGTTTCCGCCTGCCATCTGACCGTCACGTTTCTTACCGATGGCATCGATCTCATCAATAAATACAATGCATGGAGCTTTTTCTTTTGCCTGTTTAAAGAGGTCACGCACTTTTGACGCACCCATACCAACAAACATTTCCACGAATTCAGAACCGGACATGGAGAAAAATGGTACGTTGGATTCACCCGCTACTGCTTTTGCCAGCATGGTCTTACCTGTTCCAGGAGGGCCTACAAGCAAAACTCCCTTCGGCATTGAAGCACCGACTTTTGTATACTTCTCCGGATTATGCAGATAGTCAACGATCTCCTGCAGGTTTTCTTTTGCTTCTTCTTCACCTGCCACATCACTGAAACGGATGCCCTCCGTGGAAGGCACATAAACTTTGGCATTGCTTTTTCCCATACCGAATGCCATCGAGTTTTTGCCGCCCATCTGATTCATCATCTTACGGCTCATATACTGGCCTAACGCAATAAAGATCACAAGCGGAAGGACACCTGTCAGCAAAAAGCTTGCAACCGGAGACATCTGCTGGTCAATTTCTTTTGAAAATTTTGCTCCGGCTTTGTAAAGACGCTCTGTCAGTGTCGGATCTTCCATCACACCGGTCTTGTAAACCGTATTTGCATCATCCTTATCGGTAAAAAGGATCTGGTTATCCTCAATCTGTACGTCATCGATCTTTTTGTCCTCGATCTTTGACATAAACGTTCCATAGTCCACTTCCTTGACCATTGTTTTTGTAAGCATCGGTGCCACAAGCACATTAAAAACAATGATGATAAGAAGTACGATACCGTAGTAATAAAACAACGGTTTCTTCGGAGATTTTACTTCCTTCATTCGTAGTTCCTCCTGTCTGTATTTTTCCTTTTTTTACTCTTTATATATTATAGTACCGGATTCTGCCGTTTTATATAGACAAAACCGGGAAAGTGTTCTTTTTTACCACACTTTCCCGGTTTTGTCCTGTATTGTTCTTTTTCAAACGCGCATCTGCCGATACAGATTCAATGCTTTTTCTGCAAGATCCGGGA
>ERZ506978.286-NODE-286-length-27161-cov-5.463919_pt1 | contig 27161 bp, 18 predicted proteins | sample MGYA00512888_ERZ506978 | MGnify/ENA metagenome assembly ERZ506978
CAGATTGATCGTGCCATCTGGACCTCCGTCACCTATGATGAATTTCTTGTAAAAATGAAAGAAGCCGGATACGAAATACGGCAGGGAAAATATCTTGCATTTCGTGCTCCCGGTGCAGTTAATTTTATTAACGTAAAAACTTTAGGAACCTACTATGCAGATGCGCACCTTCTTGTACGCCTTGAAAAGAACCGTTGCCAGGCTCGCACTCCAATAAAAAAAGAGCAATCCGTCAGACTATTTGCCAAAATGACTGCTTGTATTTCCGAGCATAATAAAGCTGGTTATGAACACTGGGTAAAATTAAATAATCTGAAAGAAGCAGCCCGGACATACAACTATCTGTCCGACCATAATTTGCTGAACTATGAAGATTTTAAAAATCATATCGCTGATGTTATCCTTGAAATGTTTTCTGGTCTTGAAGTTCACTGTATGACCAAGATACTCTCTTTTCTTCAGAATGCCTGCAACAGTAGAAGAGCCCCAGCCATAAGGATCTTTGATTTCTTTTACTCTGCCTTTCCATAATCCGGCATCTTTCTTTGCCATATGAACCGCTGGTATCTCAACCTTATCCTCTTTCAGTGCCTTGGCAATCTGATATGGTCCGTACCCATCCATTGTCATGTGAAAGATTCTCCGTACAACTACAGCTGCTTCTTCATCAACGATCCATACATTCGGATCATCCTTGTCTTTCAGATACCCATACGGTGTTGTACTTGCCACATGCTTGCCGGATTTCCCTTTCGCCTTGAAAGTGGATTTTATCTTTTTACTGGTATCCCTTGCATACCATTCATTCATGATATTTCGGAATGGAGTAAAATCATCGTCCTCCCGGAAGCTATCTACATTCTCGTTGACTGCAATCAGGCGGACATTCTTCTGTCGCAGCAATTCCATATATTGTCCGACTTTCAGATAATCTCTTCCCATTCGGCTCATATCTTTAATCAGAATCGTTCCGACTTTCCCCGACTCTACTTCTTTCATCATGGCAAGAAAGCCTGGGCGATCAAATCTTGTACCGGAGATACCATCATCAGTAAAATGAACAAGATTGGTAAATCCATGTTCTTTTGCATATTGTTCCAGCAGTTTCTTCTGGTTTGAAATACTGTTGGATTCCCCGTTTAATTCATCATCACGACTAAGACGTTCATACAACGCTGTCATGAATCCCTGTTTCTCTGTCATAGTCAGATGTCCTCCTTCCTTTGTTTATTAATTGCCTGTTCTCATCCCATATCCGTTCCTGTACCGGGTTCTGATGTTTCCGGGACGTATTAACCAAAAAAGACACGCTGAATGCCTATTCAGTTCTGGTATCACTACGGGCAGGCTGTTTCGTTTTCAAGGTTCGTGTAAGAAGTAAAAAAGATTCTTACACTAAACGAAATGCTCAGAGGTCTTTTTACAGCCCCCTTACTACATTTTTTTGATTTCGTGTCATCTTTTTAAAGTTCCTTACACAATCTCTGTACTGACGAAACAAAATACGGACATGTTTTGAAATTGTTTTTTACAAAATACAATTTTGTTCTTTAAGGTAAAAAAATAAGCCTCAAGAGACTTTTTAATCATTTTGGAGCTCCAACTCTTTAAATTTGATTGATTAAGAAGTCTCTTCAAACTTACTACACCCGCTGCAAGTTTATATTTGCGGTACTGACGTACAGCAAAGTGTTCCGGATCTTGTTCTTCCAGTTCTTCAAACAGAAGATCTACCGGATTTTTAAATTCCTCGTCTTCTTCCCTTACTTCTGATTCATTCAGAAGATCCAAAAGCGTTGAAAAATTCTTCTCATCCTCATCTCCCTCATACCAGATATAAGCGATCAGGGCTGTGTACAAAAGACGTTCTGCTTTGTACCAAAAATCCTGATTTTCTTTTTCCCCATCACCTTTCGTATTCGCCATGATAACTGTCACCAGTTTCAGAATATCCTTCTCTGATTTGATATAGGCAAACGGATTGTAATGAAGACTTTTCGAGAAATTTATTGTGTTCAGCACCTTAATGACATATGGCTGGTATATAATTTTCCCATCCTTGCCCCTGATCGGCTTTCCTGCCTTATCTCTCTTCGGTGCCCCTCTTTTCAGAAGTTTCCCTGTTTCACCAATAAGGGTACCTTTGGGATCAGTAATCACATAGCTGCAATTAAGCTGCATAAGGGAAGGTTTCACAAAAAATCTTGTTTTTCCAGATCCTGAGCCACCAATAACCAGAATATTTTTATTTCTGGCGTACTTCGGATTCTTCGGTCGGCTTTCCATAGTAATAGATTCCGTTGCAGTAAGTGGAATATTCAGCCATGGATTTTCTGACATATAGGGTTTTATTTCCTCCCTGTCTCCCCATCTGGCTGAACCATATTCCACTCCCTTTCGGAATTTCTTACTATTCTGCTGTTTCTCCCACATCAGGAGTTTTGCAACAGCTGCCACGATCAGTCCAATAAACAGATCTTTAACCTGTATGCTCGGTACAATACCAGGGATTTTATCTGAATGTGTACATAAATAAAGAAGTTTATCACCTAGCACTTTTCCCGGACTGTTCTGATATAGAAATGAAGTACGATCTGCAAGAATAAAAATAAAAAGGTAAGGCAAGTTGAGGATCACCAGTTTTTTTATCTTTTCCAAAAATATTACCTTTCCTGCGTCTGATGTATCTCTTTTACTTTGTCCTTCTTTAACTGTTTCACAATATTTTTGTTTTTCAGCAGCTTCTGATGAATTGACGTCTTGTTTGCCTTCTGGACACTTTTTGCAGAAAATTCACGAAAAGCAGCATTTATGGCATCCTGATCCCGTCCCTTAAAGAACACCAGGTACACCGGTGGATTTTTTGTTCTATCCTTTTTCAAGGCAAAATTTACGCCATACTGCCTGGCATATTTCTCAAAAGAACGAATATTTTTATTTGTAATCTCAATATTGGTCATGCCTGCATTCTGTGCAGCAAGCTCCTTTACCTTGATTTTTCCCTGTTTGGGCTGGTTCTTTTTCTGGATTTTTGCCTGCTTCTTTTCATTGCTTTTCTGTGAATGAGAACGAAGATACGCTCGCATGGCAGATTTCAAAACATCTGCTGTAAGTTTTGTAGTTCTGATGCAGAGTGCCACAGTCTTATTGGTAACTTCTTCCTGCATTTATTTCATAACCGGATTTTTCCCGGTTTCCTCCCTTCCTCATTTCTGGCTGCTGTCAAACATAATAATCATGGTAATCACCCCCTCGTACTTAATCTCCATTCAACTTCATCCATTCCAGTTTCAAATCCCGTTCCTTCTGTCTCTGATCCTTTCCCTGATAAATAACCGGAAAACACATTTCCATCAGCCTGCTGTAGATTCTCTGATGTTCTATATCCAGATCTTTCCTTGTCATATCCTGATAGGAAAGATTGGTAGTTACGATCAGCGGTTTTCTGGTGCAGTATCTCCGGTCAACCACGTTATAAATCATTTCCAGAGCAAACTCAGAATTTCTCTCTATACCCAGGTCGTCAATAACAAGAAGCGGATAAGATACAAGACCTGCAATGATCTCATTCTTATCCGCATGATATTTTGTCAGCTCATTCAGGATTCTGGAAAAATTGGTCATCATTACACTGATTCCCTGCTCCATCAGGGCATTGGCTATACACCCGGCAAAGAAACTCTTCCCGGTTCCCACCGGTCCCATCACCATGTACCCGATATTCTTTTTCCGCATTTCTTCCCATTCATTCACATACTTCCGGGCTATATCCAGTTTCGGATTGCTTCCGTTATCGTTTTCAAACCGCCACTCCCGGAATCGTGGTTCTGTAAGTCCGACTGATTTCAGAGAACTTACCCTGATAGCAAATTCCCTTTTTCGATCTTCTTCTTTCTGCTTCTCCAGTCTGTTCCTGTCGCATCGGCAGAGACAGGGAAAAAGTCGTTCTCTTCCCATAAGAAGATATCGGTTCTCTTTCCTTTCTCCGCAGATTCCACATCGGTGAAGTCCTTCTTCGTCAAGATAATCGCCCTCATGCTGTTCCTGGTTTTTCTGTATTTTTTCAACTGTTTCTTCAACCATATCCAACATTTCTAAAAGCCCTTTCCATCCGGAACATCATAATTCTTTCCCGGAATGCTTTTCTGTTCTTTCACCGCCCAGCTACAAATTGTAGCGTAATGATTTCGGTATCTTTTCCCTGTGGAAGCCATATAAGAAGATAATCTTTCGATCCAGTTCTCCCAGTCATAAGGGAATCTCCCTTTCAGTTCTTTCAATTCCCGATCTGCAAGTTTCACATTGGAAAAAGTTCCATACAGATTTCCGATTTCAGCTTTCTGCCTATATGTAATATCAGTATCACTCTTATCAATATTACTCTTATCAGTATTATTAGAGTCTGCCCGACATACTTCATGAAGTCCGGCTGGCAGATTTCCGGAAGTCTGACTGACAGATTTCATGAAATTCGACATGTCATACTTCATGAGATCCGGGGATCGTACTTCACTTTTCTGTGCTTCCGGCTCGCCACGAATTCTGTCCGGAGAGCCTTTTCTCCTGTTTACAGAAGCAAAATTCTTTACATAAATAACATTGGGTTTGCAATGTCCAACCCGTCTGCGTTCGATCAGACCGATTCCGGATTCCTTTTCATCCAACTCATCAAGTAGCTGAAAAATCCGGTATCTGCTCCATTTAAGAACTGACATCATTTCCTCAATGGTAAAATGAATATAGACATTTCCTTCTGCGTCTACCCATCCATTCTTTCTGGAAAGTCCCACCCTGTCCAGCATTAAACCATACAGGATTTTTGCTTCTGAGGACAGATTTCGGAACCTTTCATCTGAAAACAGTATTTTCGGAATCCTGAAAAATGAAAACTGTTCTGAATCCTGCTCCTGAAAATAAGCAAAATCCGACATGTTTTTACTCCTGTTCTACATTTTCCTTCAGCTTTTCGATCTCACTTTTCATTCCAACAAACACGCCTGCCAGAAATGAAGCCTTGACAATTCCTTTGCAGCACTCCATATCTTCCAGATAGCTGTCCTCAGATAAAAGAATGATTCCAAGTGCATGAATCGCAGCACGTACCTGTCGAAGTTTGTCCTGCATATAAAGGTCTTCCAGATAATGAAAAAGCTTTTCAGACACTGAAAGTGGATCATCTACTACACAACCAAGAGCAAGAATCAGGTCTTTTCCCAGTCTGCTGGAATCCATAAGGACATATTCATCTACCATCTGATCATTCATGTCGATGTAATTGCGGACATACATATCAACCATTCTCTGATCTTTTTTGCTCAGACTGTAATATCCCTGATTTTTGTAATCAGTAACATATCTTCGGTCTGGTTTTTCCACCTGATCACAGACAGCCTCGTTCTCTTCGGCACATTTATCTTCCTCAGTGTCAATAAAGAACCCTTCCTCTTCATTTCCAGCTTCATCGTCCACAACATTGCCTCCGAAGATTTCTTTCAGAGCCTCTCTGATGTTTTCTGTGGCAACTGTCATAACAACTCCCTGCATTCCCTGCTCATCACACATGCAAGGACAATACATAAGCTGTTTCTTATTCTTTCTTTTCGTATTCTTTTTTCCCATGTTTTCTTCCTCCTGTTTTATGATCTGATCTGCTGTAATATCCCTGACATAAATATGGTCAGCCCTTCCTTTATAAGGTCTGGCAACAGCCACCATCTGATCATGTACTTCCAGCTGTGCCAGGGCTCTTTCCACACGAATGGAAGGAACATTCAGATGTTTCTCCATTTCCTCTCTGGAATAAAGGACATACACAGCACCATACCGGTCAATCCAGCCATTTCTGACTGCCATTTCCTTTCTATCCAGAAGCAGTGAATAAAGAATCTTTGCATCCACTGAAAGATCTTCGTATCTTTTGTCAAAAAATAATGCCTTTGGAATACACAGACATTCCACAGGCACAAATTCTGTTGTATGATTCATTTTTTCTGCACTCCTTTCCCTGGAGCTGTCTTCTGTGCCCCCGCCGCAGCTTTCATATTCTGCTCTGCTATTATTTTGCTTACATCAAGGGATTTTTTCACCTCATTCATCCGGTTCACAAGCATTCCCAGATGAAAAACAAAATAGGTAACATACAAGAACAACACCTCTTCATGAAGTGATGCCACATCCAGATACTCCAGTCCCCTGTCAGGTCTGCAGTTTCTGAATACATGCTGTACATACAAATGTACATGCATGAAATGTCTTTTCGCAGCAAGTTCATCCAGATACAGAGAGATAGTCTGTAATTCCATTACACCATTTCCCTTTTCCAGTAACGCACCTGCAAAGATTACTGCTTCTTTCATTGCTGCTTCCTGTATTGCCCAGTCAACAGCAGTTTCATCTTTTCTCAGAAGACCTTTCTTCTGAAGATATTCTTTATCTGCCTGATTCATTCTGATCCTCCTATCGAAATGGCAGCTCGTCCGCATATCCGTCCGGAACGCTGCTGAATCCGTCTGCATCCATATCCGGTGCCTGACGTGGGTTTCCATTGTCTTTTCCATCTGCAAATTCCAGACGGTTTGCTGTTACTTCCGTAGTGTAGACGGTTTTTCCTGTTTCTTTATCCTTATAGCTTCCTGTCATCAGTTCACCGGCAACTGCAATACGTTTTCCTTTTCTAAGATACTCTCTCGCAAAATCTGCCTGTTTTCCAAAAGCAGTGATCTTAATGTAATTCACTTCCCTGCCATAGTTCCTCGGCACCGCCAGATAAAAAGAAACAATATGATGACTTCCATTTTCACCCTGTACTTCATTATAACTGGGATCTCTTGTGAGACGCCCCACCAATACAACCATATTCACTGGCACTTCCCCCTTTCTCTCTTTTTTCTGTCTTATGACAGCACAAGAATGCGGCAGAATAGAAAAATCCATAATCTTTCTTCTGCCGCACAGCTTCTATTGTCATTTGCCCCAGATTAATCTCCGGGGCTGCAGAAAAATTCATAAACAGTGCTCGTTTGTCTCTTCACATGTGTTTCCCATTTCAGGGAACACCCGGTCCGTTTACGCCATTGCAGGCAGTCTCAGCCATATCATGCATGGTCTTCAGGTTCCTCATTTTACCTGACCGACATCATCGGGAGTGTCATTATAAATCCGCAGCTTTCTGTAAAAGCCATAATGCAGATCTCTGTTTCTTTTTTCTTTTCAGATTATCCGGAACTGGTTACAGCAGCTCCGGCGAACCGGCAAGCTCATTCAGTTGTATATAAGTTGAACAGTCAGACACCAAACCTCATGGAATGGGTAGCCTGCTCAATTCCTAAATACAAAAGAATGAAAAATAGTTAAGGGGGTTTTTGAAAGAATTTTTAAAAATTTCCAGAAAAAAACTCCAACCATATCATTACAGTTGAAGTTTTTAATAAGATTTTCTCTATTTTACAGTTTTTATTTTCAGATATATTCCCGCTGCAGTCCCTGCACCTCACAGTACGCATCCATCTTGCTTCCTTTTTTACAGCGTATCGTACAGTTTCTATTCACAATCCTGTCTCCGATATATTTCGGATCATGATGTATTTCCAGATATTCCAGCCAGTTACAGCCATGAAAAACTTCCTCTCCGAGGTATGTTACACTTTCCGGGATATACACATTTCTCAGTTTTTTACAGCCGAAAAAGGCTTTGTGATCCAGCTTCTGAAGCCCTTCGGGTAACTCCAACGTTTCAATGGGGCAGAAATAAAATGCTTCTACTCCAATCTCTGTCAGAGTCTCCGGAAAAGTGATTTCTTTTAATTCTTTGCACTTATAAAAAGCCCGGCTTCGTATGCTCTTTAAATTTTTCGGAAACACAACACTGCTTAACTGGGTGCAGGAATGGAAACAGCTCTCTGGAATCCTGCGGCATTTTGAACCAGCTTCAAACTTTACTGTTTTCAGGGCTGCACAGTTTTTATAGCAGTATGCACCAATGCTCTCCAGGGAAGCAGGAAATATAACTTCCCTGAGAGAACGATTTTCAGAAAAAGCACCTTCCCTGATTTCCTCTAAAGTTTGTGGGAATGTCACCAGCTTACGGATATGACTGTTTGCAAAAGCCTCCCTGCCTATGACCTTACAGTTTGGCGGCAGGACTGCCTCTTTTAGTTTTCTGTTACCCTTATAGCAGTAATCATCTATATCTCTTCGTGGCTGCATATGGTTTTCTCCTCGTTAATAGTTTCTTCTTATAATATTTTCTGGCTCTGTACCAGAAGCTCAGATACCCGGCAATGAGAACTGCAAGAATGATAAGCAGCTTCGAGAAATTCCCCAGTCCTTTCCAGCCATCTGCGATCTGAGATATCACAGTCTGTTCTTCCGGGGTTCCGGTATCTTTCAGGGACTCCCCATCTGAACCAGTATCGGATGAAGAGGATTCATCTGTTGTTTCTGCCTTTTTCCCGGAAGATTTTCCAGATGTCCCGCTTTTTTTCTCCTCTGCTTTTTTCTGATCTCCGGACTTCCCTGCGTCCTTCTTTTTCCCTTTGCTTTCGGTCTTTTTCTGATCAGTGGAAGTTACGTTTTTCTCTCCGGCCTGACCGCCGGAGCCTGTCCCGCTGACTTTTTTCAGGTTTGCCTTAGATCCATTCCCGTCTGAGCCGCTGCCCGGTCTTCCTGCTTCGGATTTATGTCCTCCGCTTCCCGGTCGATGGATCACACTGCTGTTATTATCATTATTTCCGGTTCCACTGCCCGCATTTTTGATGTCCGGGATACGGATCACCAGCTGCTGGCTCACATTTCCGGAACCGTCTTTTACAGCTATCACAACGTCTTTTTGTCCACTGGTAAGTCCTGTAAGCGTGATAGTGTCCGTTCCTGCCTGAACTTCCGTTCCTTTTCCGGAGGTATCAACCACAGGGATCTTTTTGCCTGCATCCACCACTTTATAATAGCGGTATCCTTTTTCACTGGTCTTATAGACCACCGATGCCTTGTCTGTAGAAATGCGGCTGGCGCTGACTTTTTTAAGGACAGGTGCTGTCTTATCGGTCAGTCTCAGTGTCAGGTACACGTTCTTTCTGGTACCGTCTTCTGCTGTTACCTGTATCCTGATCTTCGCCTCTTTTTCCCCACTGGCAAACAGGATCTTCCAGAACGAATGTCCCTCATCAGTTCCTGTCTGAAGGATGGTTTCGTCTTTCTGGACGGAACTTCCCAGGATTCCCGACATCGCATAGACTTTTATGCTTCCATGGGCATCCGCTGCTTCCGCCCACACATTCAGGCTCTGTCTTTCATCACCATAAACCGCAGTGTAATGGTCTTCCGTTTTCTTAAAGGAAGGTTCCAGCTTCTGTATGCCCTTTCCATAATGGTCCGCACTGGAAACATACAGGTACTTAAGGTCTGCGTCCGAACTCATCAAAGATTTCAGGGTAAAACTGTAACTTGTCACCTTCGGATCAGCAGTGACTGTCTCCGTCAGTGTTTCATAACCTTTTCTGGAAATTTCAATTTTATATACATTTCCCTTTAAAAACATATATTTCCCATTCTGGGTTTTCAGCTCTTCCCCATCCTGGTTTGTTACCCGGACTCCTGCATCTGCCGGTACTGTTTTTATCGTTATCGGGATTTCCTTATACTCTGTTACCGGGATTTTTACCGGTGTACTCATCTGGTTTCCTACAATGTCTTTTGCCAGGATCCAGATCTCCCTCTCCTCTGTTTCAGGAATCATCAGATCAAGGGAATTCTGTCCCCTTGTCATCAGTTCCACCGAACCGAAAAGGTCAAACTCCGGTGTTTCCCCCAGTTTGACGATCTTATACTGGTAATTTCCCATTTCATTGGATGCAAAGGTTATCCGCACTCTTTCCGCATCGTACCGGACAGCCCGGGCATCACTCAGCTTCGGCGGGTAAATATCCCTCCGCTGGAGGATGACCTGATAAGAAGCGGTTTTGCCGCTTTTCGTCTTTACCGTCACCTTCACAGCTGCTTCTGCCTCTTCTTCGCCAAAATAGACCGCAATCCTGCTGGCACTGCCGCTTCCGGCGGTGTGTCCGTAGTTATTGATCTTTTTCGTACCCCGGATTCCCTCTGCTGTTACAGACGCATCGTCCTCCTGGGGTTCTACAAAGATATTCAGGAATTCATTTTTTCCATTATACATCTCTGCGGTATACTCATACCGTTCCTGCGTAAATGCAGGTTCCAGTGCAAGATACCCGGTATCATCTGTGTAGCTGTTGCTGGTGCTCACTGCCAGATTTTTCAGCAGCGGGGAACTCTCATCACCGGTAATGTTAAAAACATATGTCCTTGATTTATTCCCCTTAGATACCTGTACCTGGATACTTGTTCCGGTTCCGTCAAAAGGAACCTTATAAGTACCATCACACTTTTTCCCGTATACACTGATCGAAACGCCCTCCGGGGTTTCAAAGGAAAATACTGTCTGTTTTGCGCCCTCTTCCAGTGTCAGGTCATAACTGAGACGGTCTTTCCGGAAAGTTTTGTTCCATGTGACCTTTCCCGTATCTGCTGATACACTGACACCGTTTAAGTAGGCTCCGTTTTTCTCTATCGCCATCAGATAATTGGAATCGTTTTTATAATAGATCGTTCCGTCCCGGTCCACACACAGGGTACTGATGCTGTATTGCTGCTGGGCTGTATCCGGCGTGAAGATCTCTTCTGCCTTGCCTTCTGTCTGTCCGGGACTGTCTTCCAGCATGTAAATCCCGCCCGGATAGGCATTTGCTGTAAAATAGATATAAACCCTTCCGTCTGCCTTTCCATCTTTATTATAGTCTTCATTTTCATAAGCGGTGGAAAGAAGCGGTGCTGCCTGTGGATAGCCTGCAACAGGGACAGAATATGCCAGTGAAAGTTCATCCTCGGATTCTGTGAGCACATCGAAATGGTGTCCCCCATCCGGGTTAAACTGACCGCCCTGTCCGCAGACCCCGATATAAATCCGTCCTTTATAGATCACAGGCGTAGCGGTTGCCATTCCTCCAAGGTTATAGCCAAGCACCTGTCCGAAAGTTCCGTCCTGGTTCATTTTTACCCGGTAAAGATAACCGCCCTTTGTGGCAAAATATACATAGCCATTGTTATATGCCACCGAAGTACGGATATCTCCCTTAAGTCCTGTCAGCTTGTCCAGCATGACACCGGTTGAGGTTGATACAGAGTACAGAATCGAGGTATTCGTATAATTCCCTTCCGCGGATCCGTCATCGGAACCAAATACCAGATAGTCCCCCGACGCATAGGCACCTGCCCAGTAGAAGCCGCCTTTATGGCTGTACTTCAATGTGCAGTACTTGATCTCATCTCCCCTGGACGGATCTTCATCCGTAACAGACAGGGCAAAATAGATTCCTGCTGTTGTCTCTGAGTTCCAGGTTCCTGTGTAAATATATCCATCTTTATAAGTAATCGGAGAAAGCGTCTGTCCTCCTACCGGCTCACTGATCCACAGTGATTTCAATGTCGATGCACTGACTGCTTGTATCTGTCCTCCTCCGATCTGGGCAAACAGCATTCCTTCTGCATAAGTAAGAGGATTCAGGGCAAAGACCATGCTTCCTGCCAGTTCCTCACTGACTGCCAGGATCTCCCCTGTAGCCCGGTCAATCTTATAGATAAATTTACCGGAAGCCACATAAAGAGCCCCGCCAAGGATCAGCGGTGGTGTGACAGCCGCATTCCAGTCGCCACCCAGCTGCATGGCCCATTTCTGTACGCTTTCTGCTCCGGAAGAAGGGGCTGCCACATCAGTAACCCCGTTGTTGGTATCGCTGTTCCTGTAATTGATCCAGTCATTGTCTGTGATCTCCGGCTGGAAAGAATCTATGCTTTCCAGTTCTGCTCGGATATGGTCGGTATCCCCTGCCACGAAACTTCCTGTCTGCGTTTTATAGCCATAACAGGAAACCGTCCATGTATAGGTATCCCCCATAAGAAGGTTCTCAAAGTTCCACCCGGTTCCTCCTGCTGGTACTACCCGGTCCCCGTTTTGGTCATACAGGCTGACTACAGCATTGTCCGGTGATACTTCAAATGCCACAGAACTGCTCTTCTGTCTGGTCACCCGGATATGGTAGGTTCCCTCACTTACATAGGTCTGTCCGGCATATTCCGGATCCAGATATGTTTCTTCCTGATTCATCTGAAGAATGATCTCTGTTTCTTCCCCTGTCAGCGGGATCTCCTGCCTGTTTCCTTCATATGCTACGCCATTGACCGTAAGCCCATAATAACTGCCTGAATACGCATTTGCCACAAGGTTCAGGGATTCCGTACCTGAACCAACTGCTACTTCATATTCCCTTTTTGTACTGTCAAACTGACCCGGAATAAGGTTCTTCGCCAGATCTTCATCTTCCGGAAGGTAACATCCGATAAAAGAAAGATCCAGCCTCCTCAAAACCACCAGTTTATACGTCTGGTAAGTTTCCTCTGTTCCTGCTGTGATCGTATACACAGCCCGCTTTGCACCATTGGCTCCGTTCCCAAAAGTACGACCGTTCAGTCTGTAACGTACCCCTTCCGTATAGGCTTTCGGGTTCATGTCTTCCTGTACATTTTCCCCGCCATTGAGAAGAAGTGCCTTTATGGACCAGGTAGACCCTTCCGGCGCACCGTCACTGATGTCCCCGGAAAGATAAAAGCTGGAAGATGTGGCATAAGAGCCATATTCTACTGTATATACTTTTCCGCCAAAGGCTTCATCCAGATCTTCCCTGCGTTCCGGCTTGAGGATCGTCTCAGGTGCATTGCTGTTCTGGCTTGTATAGACCGTCAGGTTTTCCAGATAGTCAGAAGCCTCTTCCCCGGCAACTTCGATCTGCACCTCACCGTCATTAAATTCCGGTTCCAGTTGGTCTTCCTCTGCCGGTGTTTCCGTAATCTCCGGATCTTCCTCCGGGGTCTCTGTGATCTCCGGTTCTTCCTCCGGGGTCTCTGTGATCTCCGGTTCTTCTGTAACTTCCGGTTCTACCTCCGGTTCCTGGCTGTCCAGTTCCTCCTCTGACGGAGCCGTTGTCTCTTCTGTATTCTCTTTTGAATCTTCCACATTCTCTTCATTGGAAGTATCTGCTGTTTCCTGCAAAGCAGTCTCTCCGCTTAAGGCTTCCTCCGTCTGGGAAAGCTCTGTCCCCTCCACACTGTAACCAGCTTCCGGGGATATTCCCATATCCTGTGCACCATAGACAGGAATGCTTCCCATAAGGAGTACCGCCGATAAAATCCCTGCAAGAAATCTCTTCATCACCAGTCCCCCCATGTCTCGCCATTCTGTCCTGCACCTACGTCAGCCCCTGCATACAGGGAGAAACGCAGCATTACACTGTCACCGTCAGCAGGGAAATAGCCTGCCATTCCTACATTCATGTATTCCCCATTCACAAAATACAGCCAGCCGGAATCCATCGTAAAGTCATACTCTCCAAGCCAGTCATTGTCATGATCCGTCATCTGGCAGTTGGCAGCTTCCAGATGTGCCTGCAGGTCTGCCGGTATGGAAGCACCTGCAGTAAGACCGCTTCTTCCAATGGAACGGAGATAAAAGCCGCTTGTGGCACTGCCCTCATTCCTCCAGTCAAAACCATTCTCATCTAACAGACGCAGAAGTACGGAAGAAAGCTGTTCACCCTGGTAAAATTCTACCGGTGTAGACGAAAGGATCGTACCAAGTCCTACCGTTCCGGCTTCAATACTGATATTCACCGTTCCTGCCGGCTGCTCTTCCCCGTCTTCACTTCTTATGATCCGGTACTGTGGAAGCGTATAAGACCAGCCCTCACTGTCCGTTACTTTAATATCTACGGTATTTTCAGTCTCTGTCAGCTCCATACGGTAAGCAATGATGCCTTCCCCATCGGTACTGACCGAATAAAGTTTCTGTCCATTTCCCAGAACTTCTACCGAAGAAGAAGGAAGGACATTGCCCTGATAGTCCCATGCCTGTACATAAAAAGTACGGTAAGAAGCACTGACGGTCTCCCCGTCTGTCAGGTCGGTTGCCACAGAAGGATATTTATTTTCTTCCGGGGCAGGAGTCGGTGTCTCCTCCTCCGGGACCTCTGCACCCTCCTGGTTCCTGTCATCATCAGTGTCCGGTGTTTCTTCCTGATCCTCATGGTTATCTTCCCCATTCTCAGGATCGTACTGGACCGTATTTTCCTCTGGCTGCTGTGTTTCCTCAGATGGATTCTCCTGATCTGTACTTCCATCCTCGACAGCCTCTTCCGGCTCCTCAGACGCAGCCTGCACTGTATCATCAGAAGGAGCTGTCACCTCCGGTTCTTCTTCCGGATCAGCTTCCTCCTGCTGTTCTTCTGGTTTATTTTCAGGTACCTGTGCCAGTGTACCGGTACTCTCTGTCTGTAAAGAATCCGTATCCAGATCCGCATAAGTATATCCTTTTCCAAGATACCCTTTCATAGAACTGTCTGCACTGATCCCCTGCACCGGATTTTCTATGGTTTCCGGCACCTGTGCCCTTCCCCCTAAGACAAGGGCTCCCGAAAAGAGAAGAAGGCATAGCAGGATAAGGATGCCCGGCAGTATTTTTCTGTGTTTATTTTTTCTGTGATCCACGATATGCTCCTCCTTTCCCTTTCCGGTCAATACAGCCTCTCAATGTACTTCATGACCCAGTGGTCATACCAGCCTGTATTTTTCAGAAGTTCTTTCTTTAAAGCCTTTACGCATTTTTCTACTTCCTGACGCTCTTCACTGGATATTTCATGGGGACTGAATGCTGCTTTCTGCCCGGTACGCCAGGTATTTTGAAATTCGCCGGAAAGTTTTTCATCAAAAGTCCCCTGTTCATAGAGCCTTCCTGCATACCCTGCCATTGCCCGTACTGCCTGTCTTCTGTCCTGTGACTGAAAAGCCCTCTTTCTCCGGATATTTGCCACTGCCCTTAAGATATATACTGTAATCAGGAAACAGATCCCGAAAATATCAAATACCAGAAGAAGCAGAAGGATAAACTTCACCAGTCCTGTGACTGCGATCTGGAGATTCCAGTGGGTATTTATCTCCGGTGTGTTTTCTTTCTGTTCCGTCTCTGTTTCCGGAAGTGGTGCTGTCCGGGCTCCTTCGGCTTCCAGTCCAAGTGTCAGGTCCGGTTCTTCCATGACCCCGTAATATTCCGGTGTCATCTCTACCGGCACCCAGCCCATGCCATCTATGTAGATCTCTGTCCATGCATGTCCATTTTTTCCGGGAATGTCGATCTTATCCCCGTCTTTTTTATCTTTTACGTCTTCCGGTGTGACCAGATAGCCTTCCACATATCTGGATGGAATCCCGTAATACCGGAACATCAATGCCGCTGCTGTTGCATAGTGGACACTGTGCCCTATCTTAGACTCTGTAAGGAAATTCTCTGCAAAATCTCCCGTTCCACTGTAAACATCTGTGGCAGTGCTGTAAGTCATATTATCTTCCAGATAAGAACGTATCCTTGAGATTGCTGTATAATAATCGGTATGTCCCTGATTCCGGTCCCCACCGTTTCCAAGTTCTTTTTCAAAAAGTGTAGTAAGGTTGTCTGGAATGACGGTATCCTGCTGGTACACAAAACTGTTATAATAGCTTTCCTGCTGTCTGTAGGTTGAATCCGGCTGTTCCGAAAGAACCTGATAGCTTTCTGCCCCCAGTGCAGTAAAGTCTTTCACCAGATTTCCAAGGGAAGTAAATGAATACTTCCGGTCTCCGAAAAGCCCTCTGGCATTCAGCATACTGTCAGCTGTCCCGGTGATGCCCCTGTAGTTTTCCGGCAGTTCCTGTGTCTCATAAGGAAGATAAACATACCGGCTGTCTGCCTTTTCATTCTCTACAGTGACCGTTCCTTCCGTACTGGAAAGGCTGTCATCGTTTACCAGGTACCGTATGTCGGCAAGCTGTGTCTCCCCATAAAAACCGTCCTGATGGAGCCAGTAAAACAGGTTCTTTTCCCCATAAGCAGTTTCTGTAGAAACGCTTTTCCACTGGTTCCCGTCATAGACACTTCCGGTAAATCCCTTAAGGTACAGTGAATCCGGATGCTCCATGGTCACAGAAAGGGCGGTATCCTCTGAACCTTTCCAGCTTCCAGTCTTTTTCAGTTTTCCGTTTGGAAGGGAATTGACCACGCCTTTTTTATAACGGATCTCTTCGATCTTATCGGTGATCTCTTTCCCGGCATTTTTCACCAGCTCCGAAGAACTGTAATCTTTTTCCGGTGTGATCAGTCCCATTGCTGACACAGAGACCGCCACCACTACGATGGAAAAAAGGATTCCCCAAGCCAGGATACTTCCCCGGTTTCCCATCTGCACCCTGCCTTTCTTTCCGGGCATCATCTCATTCAGTTCCAGGATCACCCCTGTATAAAACACCAGTCCTGTTTTCAGGTCAGGGAATTTCTGAAGATAAAACATACAGACCGGAAGGAGCAGTGCCCAGAAGACTACGAACACCGTAAGCCTCATGCGGTTGACCAGTGTTCCTGCAAGTCCCATCACAATCCCCAGAAACAGGAAGAAAAAGATCTGTTCCCTGGCTCCTGCAGACGTTCCATAACGGGTGAGATAGATTCCTGCCCTGCTTCCCAGGATATCTGCCAGTTCATTCCAGAAGAAAATACCTCCTGAAAGGATCTGTTTCCAGAGAATTGCTCCGGCAGCCAGTACCATCGTCAGAAAAACACCGCTTCCTGTCACACATTTCCTTTGCCCGGACAGAAGTCCCAGACACAAAATGCAGCCAATAAGCACACCTGCCAGAAATGGAACACCTGGAACTGTTTCTGACACTTCTCTGAGGATCAGGTAACCGCCCACACCAGTGGATATCAGAATAAAAAGGACTGTGACCAGTACAGCAACGATATCCGATCTGTATCTCTCAGACTTTTTCTTTTTTCTCTCTGTTGTCCATAGTTCCATAGTCTGCTCTCCTGTCTGCCTTTCTGATACCAAGTTCCCGACGGTAATCCCCATCTGTATAAATCAGCTCATTTCCATTATGTGCCGCATTCTTTCCCCTGCGTACCGTCACGATCTGTGCCTCCCGGGGAAGGAGTTCATTTTCCTGGTCTTCCGAATCCCCTGTGATATAGATATAAGCCGCAAAGGATTTCTGTCCCGGGTTTTTAAGATAATCCCTGATGACTGCCGGTTTCTCATTGACATTGCTATGACAGAGAAACCGGTACATAATGTCCTCATAATCCCGGAGTGTATCTACTTTTTCCAGACGGACCTGTCCGGAAGCCGGGTCATATACCGCTGTCTGGCAGGGGATCTTCTGCTCCATAAAGCTGTAAAGGACTGCACCATAGATCTCCGCTACAGCCTCCGGTGCTTCCGATCTTGCCCCCTCCTGACCAGGTTCCGCAAGAATCAGGACTGCCTCATCCACTGGGTAACTTTTCTCCCTGATCATAACTTTGTCCAGCTTTCCAGACAGTTTCCAGTGGATCTGGCGGATGCTGTCGCCGGGGCGGTATTCCCGGACATCATAAGTTTCTCCTGGGTCATCTCCCGGACGGTCTTTGGAAAACTTAAAGCTCTCCATGTCAAACCCTTCACGAGAAAGAAGTGCGAGATCCATTCTGGACTTATGCGGCATCACGACCATATCCCGGCTGATGTCTGCCCTCCGTTTAAAGGCAACAATCCCAAAAAGATCCCGGGCCTTCCAGTCTGCAAACTGAAACCTGATACAGCCGCAGCGGTCACTTCGTCCCTGAAAAGCAATCAATTCTTCTTTTTTCCCCCTCAGGAAAAGTTCCAGTTCCTTATCCCCTTTTTCACCAGTAAGCATGTTCTCCCAGTGAATACTTCCATTTCCCCGGAATACCGGATAAAAAGACTGGTTCATAAGTCCCATTTGTACCTGAAATACTGCCTCCTGCTCTGACCTTTCCGGAAGGATAAAGCATGCCTGTACCTTTCTTCCGGAAAAGGCACCATAGATACAGGAAACCACCAGCAGCACCGCAGTTGCAGCCAGTACACATACAAAAAGATATTCTCCTGTGATCACTGCCCCGGCTGCCATGCAGACCAGCCACAGGAACCATATGATCCTGTTCTTCATGCTCCCTCTACTTTCGGTACAGGTACGGTATCCAGGATTTCATCAAGGATGTCCCTTGCAGACCGGTCCTCGTATCGTGCCCTGGATTCCAGTACCATCCTGTGTCCTCCAACATCTCCAAATACTTTCCGGATATCTTCCGGTACTACATAGTCCCTGCCATCTACAAAAGCAGCTGCTTTGGACATGCGGCACAGTGCCAGCGTTCCTCTGGGGCTTAACCCCAGTGTGATCAGTGCGTGGGCTCTGGTTGCCTCTGCAAGGTCTGCCACATAAGACAGGATCCGGTCATCCATATAGACTTTCTGTACCTGCTCCTGCAGCTTCAGAAGTTCTTCCTTATGCACCACAGTTTCTGCATGATCCAGAGGGTTTGTATCCTGACGATCCCTTAAGATCTCTACCAGGCTTTCATGGTCCGGGTATCCCATGCTCAGGCTGACCATAAAACGGTCCAGCTGTGACTCCGGAAGCATCTGGGTACCGGAAGAACCTACCGGGTTCTCTGTGGCAAGTACCACAAATGGCTTTGGGACCTCGTGGGTCTCACCATCAACGGTCACCCTGCCTTCCTCCATGACCTCCAGAAGGGCAGCCTGTGTCTTACTGGAAGTACGGTTGATCTCATCTGCCAGAAGGAAGTTGCACATGACAACTCCCGGACGGTAGACAAATGTTCCTGTTTCTTTCTGGTACATGGTAAATCCTGTCACATCAGAGGGAACGACATCCGGTGTAAACTGGATACGCTGAAAATCCATGCCCATCAGCCTGCTCAGTGCAAGGGCTGTGGTCGTCTTTCCTACTCCCGGCACATCTTCCAGCAGTACATGTCCCTTTGCCAGGACTGCCATGATGATCTTGTCTGTAACTTCTTTTTTTCCTTTAATGATCGTCCCCAGCTGTTCCTGAAGGATCCTGATCTTATCTGTCATCTCTTGCTCCCCTCATCTGTGATCTGTCATATTGTAAAAACTGTTTTTTCCGTCTTTGAACCGTTCATAGGAAACCAGTGCACAAAACGCCTGGTCGGTTGCCATTCCATCAGTTTCGCCATCTAAAGTATGGGAAAATCCCCCGTCTTTCTGCTGATACTCCATCAAAATATCATACAGACCTTTTCCATCTTTTATAAACCGTTCATCTTCATTACAGTCGATCCCATAAGTACTCAGGGTAAGGATCACCTGTGACACAGACTCCGAACTGTCGGCGCCATATGCTACATAACCACCGTCCTCTTCCTGTCTTGCTGACAGTATCTGGATTCCCTTATCAATGATTTCCTTTACTGCTTCCTGATCCTGATAAGGTTCCAGGCACTGTAGGGTCATTGCTGTCATGTCCACATCGGACTGGTCTGCATTGTCATCAAGAGAAAATCCTCCGTCAGGTTTTTCCTGCTCCAGGATATAAGCCAGATATTTCTGCTCCAGATCCCCGTCCTTATTCTGTTCCGGGTCGTCTGCATTCAGTGCCAGCAGTGCAAAGACTGCACCATTCAGCCCCTGTGTTGTCACTGTATCAAAGTTTTCCAGCGGTTTCTGTACATCATACCCGCCGATGTCTGTGGGGTCTGCCCCAATGGATTTCAGTGCCAGAACCACTCTGGAATACTCTGTGTACTTATGATCACTTAAAATCCCGTCATTTTCTTTCAGGTACTTCTCCACATTTGCCCTGTATTTTTCAAAATAATCATCTGGCAGTGATGCATCCCCTCTGGCAAGAGGTATCACTGTCCATTCTCCTCCAATGGAAGCAACTGTCGGGTCTGTCACAATCCCTGTTTCGTAATCTGCTGTTTTCTGGATCACATCTTCCAGGGAATCTCCCTTTGCACTGACAGTTACTCCCGAAGTACAGAAAAGAGCCGCACCCAAAAATACCACGATTCCCCTTGTACTTTGTTTTTTTCTGTTTGTCATTCCCGGTTTCTTCATATGCAGGCTCCTTTTCCTGATATTGGGGCAAAAACCCTCAACTATGTTTCAACTGTGTTACTTTGCTTTTCCGACCACTACGTTTGACCTGGTACTGTAGACTTTCTTTCCGCCGACCACTTTAAAGGACCGGATGCGGAAATAATATCTTTTGTTTTTCTTAAGTTTTGATACTGTATATGCAGAAGTCTTTGCATTCACTGCCTTTATGGTCTTGTAGCCGGATTTTTTTCTGGTGCTCATCTGCACTTCATATCCCTGGACACCGGAAACTTTCTTCCAGTATACCTTCAGTCTCCTTGCTTTTCCTTTCTTTACGGAAGTTGCTTTTGGTGCGGATGGCAGAGTATACGCATTCTTCAGAACCTGCTGGCGTCCGGTCACTATCTTTTTCCCTTTCTTATATAAAGAAATAACCGTAATCTTATAAACAGTTCCTGCTGTCAGCTTCTGTTTGCCGACCTTCTTGATATTATAAGAAGTGGTTTTGCGGCTCACATCAACAACCTTTGTATTCTTCTTAAACCTGCCGCCCTGGATGGAGATCCGGTATCCGGATACAGAGGCTTCCCGCTTCCAGGATATCTTCATGGCAGATGCAGACGCAGCTGACTGTTTCACTTCTGCCACCAATTTTGGTGTCGGTGTGGCAGTCGGCTTCGGTGTCGGTTTTGGTGTGGCTGTCGGTACCGGTGTAGCTGTCGGCTTTGGTGCCTTTTTCTCCAGTTCGCTGTAACGTTCTTCTGCATATTCCAGGTAATCTACCTTTTGGGCATCAACATTCCGGTATGCCACAGAACCTTTTTCAAGGGCATCGTAAGCCTTTCTTGCTGCCAGAATCTTCTTGTGGCATTCTTCCGTATAAACAACATCTTTGTCAGAAGAACCGATGGCATCAATAAGATCTTCCACCTGTTTCACCTTCGCTACCGTTTCCCGGTCTGCCTTGATCAGAAACTGTATGGAATCCTGGACAAAACGGTTTTCCCTTGAAAAGGCAGTCACTGTCACAAGCTCATTTTTTGAGATATATTCATTGGCATGGAGTCTTCCCTGATAATCCATATAAGCTGCAGAACCGTCCACTTTCCAGCGGATGGACTTCTGTGCTGCGGAAGCCGGAAGGATCTCCGCTTTCAGCTGGATGTTCTCGCCTACATTCAATTCTGTCTTACTGCTTTCCGGTAAGATCTCAATGGAACTTACCGCTATCGGTGTACTGCTCTCACTGACAGTGATCTTCGCGGTTGCCGGTGAAAAAGCTGCCCCGTCTTTTCCTGCCTTATTTTTTTCTGTAGCAAGAAGGTAATAAGTTCCTGCCTTATCAAACGTACAGGAAACATAACCATCGGATTCATAGTCCAGCTTCTCTACCTGATTCCAGTTCCCGTCATAAAGGACTACATCCATGTTCTGGATGGCTACAGGGTCCGGCACACTGTTATCAGAAGACATAACGGTTTTCTGGGAATATACTTTCGTCTTTAAAGTGTTTCCTTTTGACAGGTTGTAATCGTCCTGGCTGAAAGAAGTGAACGCTCCCCTTGTCCAGAAACTCCGGTCTGTAAACATACCTACATCGACTACATCCCCGTCTTCCAGAAGGATATAATCTGCGGTGGAGCCAAAACCACTCCACATAAGGGGATATTCATGATTTACATAATACATCAGGTTCTCATCATGTCCCCAGAAATTCTGCATGTAGAGATGTGTGGCACTGCCGGTTGGTTTCAGGAGGCGGTTGCCTTTTCCAGTGCCTGCATTATAAGTTAGATATGCCTGTCCCCCTGTCATATAAGAAACAGCATCAAACTGTTCATTGTTAAGGATAGCTTCTTTACCGGCACCTGTGCCACATTTTTCTGCTGGATAACCCAGATAATACCGTTCCATCAGATAGATGTACAGGTGAAGTACGGTAGGACGTTTTACCACGCCCTGCTCCTCCAGATAATCACAGACACTGTTTGTAGGATAACGGTAATACTCCTGAAGTCCATATAACCCCAGGTCAAAATAAGGCACTGTCACTTTCAGATGGGATAAGGCAGTTCCGTCAGCTCCCTCAATAGGGATACCATCATTGGAGAGCGTCACCGTTACGGTTACCTGGCTCTGACCAGATTCATTGTAAGCACTTTTCTGTCCGGAAAATCCTGTCATAGCCCAGGCATTCCCGGAAAAGCACAAAACACCTATAAGGACTGCACACAACAGGAGGCAGTACTTACGGAACCTGCGTAAAAAACTTCTTTCCTTCAATTTCTTTCCTCCTTAAAAAAGTTCCCATATGTGCCCCTTGCCGGAACCTCACACAGGAACTTTCTTTTTGAACTTATTTTACTGTTACCTTAAATGTCATTTTCACCTTGCCGGAATAAGCGGTGATGGTAGCTCTTCCTTTTTTCAGACCTTTTACCACGCCTTTGGAAGTAACAGAAGCTACTTTCTTATTAGAAGTTTTCCATTTCACAGACGCTTTGGCTGTGATCGGGCTGTTTGCCACTTTCAGTGTAGTCTTCTTGCCTTTCTTTACAGTCACCTTGCGGCTGGTAATTGCCTGCAGCTTTTTCAGTGCCACTTTCTTTTTCTGGACAGTGACCTTCACTGTGGCTTTTGCACCCTTTGCAGAAGTCACTGTAACCGTAGCCTTACCTGCCTTCCTTCCTTTAATAGTAAGTTTTCCATTCTTGACAGATACCTTTGCCACCTTGGAATTGCTGCTCTTTGCAGATTTGATCTTGTCACCCTTAATTGCAGTTGTCTTGATACTGATCGCTGTAGTGGACTTTTTCACCTGAAGTGGAATACTGGTATAGTTCAGCCGGATCGAAGGTTTCGGCTCCGGTTTCTTCGTCGGTGTCGGTGTCACTTTCTTAAGCTGTTCGATCTTTGCTTCCGCAGCGGTAAGTGCTTTCAGCTTCTCAGCCGGGATCAGCTTTTTCTGGTCTGCACTCAGACCGTCATAGGCTTTCCGGGCTGCTTTTACTGACGCTTCATCATCCAGTGTCAGGGAAGAAGCCCCTTTCAGGTTTCCAAGAATCTTTTCTACTTCAGCTGCTTTCTCTGCATCTGTATAAAGCTGTGCCAGCCTTGCTTCTGCATCAGTCAGACGTGCCAGATCCTCACTGTTTACCAGTGCCTTCTGGATGTCATTCAGTGCATTGTAGGCTTCCCTTGCTTCCTTTACTGCTGCTTCATCAGCCAGAGTCAGTCTGTCTGCATTCGGTATAGCTTCCAGTTTAGCAATAACCGGATCCAGGATCTCATCACCGGAATTTACGGTTATATAGAAAGATGGAAGGGTAGAGAATACATCTTCAATGATCGGTGCATAGAAAAATGGTTTATCTGCCTTTCCCTGTACCTTTGTCTCCCAGTACAGCCGGTGTCCCCACCAGTCACTGTGGATTCCATCACTGTCGAACCGGTATCTTCCTGCCTGCGTAAATGTAACCTTAAAAGAGTTATTAGTCGCAAGATCCCATTGGATACAATGTCCCTCAAAAGATCCCAGGACGGAATTGGTATAATGCACATAAGTCGGGTAGCCATATTCGCCTACGCCACCATAAGCATCCGGTCCAAAACATGGATTATAGATGGTAGCCAGTTTATAGACCGGCATAGTGATTCCTGTAAAGCTAACCTCTGCAGTATCTCCTACGTGGATCTCTGAGGAATCATCTTTTGTATTTTTTACATTAACACGCATCACACGAGCATCTACCACACGATACAGAGAACGGGTATTTCCTGCCGCATCTGTAGCCACAACACCAATAATGTTGCTGCGGTTCTCCAACGCTGCTGTATAACTGCCATCACTGTTCGGTTTTATTTCCAAACCATTGCAGGTCACTTTCAGGTTGGAAGCTCCTGCAGCTGTCGCAGTGAAAGTAAATGGAACGGTATCCTGTCCCTCCAGATAGTAAATGGTGTCATAATGACGCCAGTTTTCCAGGTTGTCACTGCATGTGATAGAAGCAGTTCCTGTCTCACCTACGGTAATCACCGCATAACCGGTATTTACCACACTACAGGCAGGGAAATAGTCCCCTTCTGTATGAGTAAAGGCATCATAGTTTACCTGGATCACAGCGGTTCCCGGTTTCAGTGCAGTTGCCACTGCTTTTTCTTTTGATTTTGTGGTGTCAAGAGAAATTACATCCTGTCCCTTGATAACCTTAAAGTTAAATTCCGGACGTTCCACATCGTTCTGTACAACATCATGGACAGCCTGCCATACACGCCATGGATAAATATCAGTAGATTCGCCTACCTGCAATTCCCTCTGCTGGAACTGCAGCCAGAGATCTTCTGCAAAATCATCATAAATGATCGGCTGTGTACGGACTCCAAGATAAGAGTCTGCTTCTTCCCCAACTGCGTCCGTAAAAAGTTCTTCTTCCACCGGGGAATCTGAAAAAAGTGTCTCTTCTGATGTCAACTCCGAATCTTCACTGTCTGCATCCTCTGTGTCTTCTTCGATCTGAATATCTGCTGTATCCGGATCTTCTTCCTCTTCTGTAATATCCAGGTCTTCCTGATCCTGTACCTGCTCATCCGTATCTTCCTGGATCTCAAAGTCTGCCCCATCATCATAAAAGGCAGCCTCTGTCTCTGCCGGTTCACTGGCATACGCCATAGTCTGTGAACCACAGGGGGACACTGCGATCAGCAGTGCCCCAATAATACCTGTAAGTCTCTTTAATCTATTTTTCATTATTTCACCTTAATTTTGAATCTCACAACTTTCTTACCTGCTTTTGCAGTAATGGTAGCTGTGCCTTTCTTCAGGCCTTTTACCACACCTTTGGAGGTAACTGTGGCAATCTTCTTATTGGAAGAAGTCCATTTCACAGTATCCTGTGCGGTAAATGGTGTCTTTGCAACTTTCAGTTTAACTTTTTTGCCTTTTTTCAGTATCTGTTTTGTGGAAACTGTCGCTTTCAGCTTCTTAGTTGCAACTTTCTGTTTCTGGACCTTAATCTTAACAGTTGCCTTTGCACCCTTTGTGGAAGTCACTGTCACTGTGGCCTTCCCTGCTTTCAGACCTTTTACTGTAAGTTTTCCGTTCTTAACAGATACCTTTACCACCTTAGACTTGCTGCTCTTTGCAGATTTGATCTTATCGCCTTTGATCGCAGTTGTCTTGATACGGATGCCTGCGGTAGATTTTTTCACCTGGATTGGAAGAGAAGTTACATTCAGGGTGATCTTCGGTTTTACCTGTGCTGCTTTCTGAAGCTGTGCGATCCTTGCCTCTGCATCGGTAAGTGCTTTCAGCTGTGCCGCTGTAACCAGCTTCTTCTGATCTGCACTCAGCTTGTTATAAGCATCACGAGCTGCCTTTATTTTGGAAGCATCTGTCAGTTTCAGATTATTTACAGCAGGAATGGCTGCAATCTGATCGGTTACTGCTTTGGCTGCTTTTTCATCAGCTGCTTTCTTGTCAGCTGCTTTCTGAAGTTCTGCAATCTTTGTTTCTGCCTCTGTAAGTGCTTTTACCTGCTCTTCCGGAACCAGTTTCTTCTGATCTTCATTCAGTGCATCATAAGCATCACGAGCTGCTTTTACACTCTCTTTATCTTCCAGTGTGATCTTGTCCACAGCCGGGAGAGCCTTTAACTGATCTGCAACTGTATTTGCGGTTTCTTCCTCTTTGGTAGTCAGACCAACAAGTGGCATATCATAAGAGAAAATATCTACATTGTCTTCATCATTAACCAACTTTATTGTAAGAGAAGATCCTTCGTAATCTTTTATTTTCTGTATTTCCTCTTCAGAAAATCCTACCCTGAATCCTGATGTAGATCCTATACTCTTTTTCAGTACCTGATCGCCCAGACATATTTCTGAGTGCATGTCATAAAAATCATCAGGAATACCTTCAAATTTAAGATTTACAACAAACCCCTGAGGAGCGTTACGATCAATCTGTTTTACTTCATTTTCCTGATAGTAGTCCAGGATTTCAACTTTCGATGTCTTAACTTCCTGAAGATTAAATTTTTCCCTTGAAACTTTTCCGATTACAGCACAGTTATCCATATCTTTTCCAATACCTACTTTTATGGATACGACTCTTCCTGCAGTACTTGCAGGTGTATCCTCAGGTAATGAAAATGTTATTTTTCCACTATACGCACTGTTATCAGCCTCAACTGTCATCAGCTGGAGTTCTCCTACAAGGTTGTTGTTTACATAAACTCCTGCATAAACTTCCAACGGATCTGTTTCCGTAACATCTCTGAAAGTACCTTTCAGATATGCAGTATAGTCTCTTCCTGCACGAACAAAGTCTAAAGATTTCTCATACTCTGCATCATTATAAGAACGTATTTCATCAACCTTTGCCCCCTGAATAAAAGGCTTGCCTGTCGCCTCGATTTCCAGTACTTTTTCATCAGAAACATCTTCCATTTCAGAGCCAAAACCAACCTTGATCTGGATTTTGGTACCCTCCGGCAAATATTCGGTTAACTCTGGTGCGATAGATATATCCCCTCTATAACCATTGTCAGGATCTACATTAGTATTTTTTGGTAATGCCACAGGTTCTGTTTTTCTTTCCCCATTGATATAAACAGCACAATAAGGATCTTTGCCTTCTGCTGGACGGTCCGTTAATTTTACAGCAATAGTTCCGCTACACGCTTCGCCTCTTTCAAACTCGAAGCTCATCCCCCAAGGATATATTTCTTCTACAGCAGGATTTGACAACGCTGGTATATAAAAAGTCTTTTTATAACCAGTTTTTACATTTGCTGCATCAAAATCAGAATAATATTGTACTGTTACTTTTTTTCCTTCTGGATACTCTGCAAGGCTTTCCTTACTTAATGTATAAGTACCTCTTGCCTGCTTTGCCGCTGACTTCTCCAATATTATAGGTTCTTCATTAATTTTATAGCTATCAATATATACATCTGCTTTAATGATAACTGCATCCACTGTTTGTATATTAACATTTGTATTAATCAGACATCTTAAATTCAAGACATTATCATTTGCACGATCAATTTTCGAATTAACTACTGATGTAAAATCGTTATACTGCTTGATTACAGGTGTTACTTCATTACCCACACCTACAACTTCATTTTCTTC
>ERZ506978.317-NODE-317-length-25209-cov-6.620776_pt1 | contig 25209 bp, 22 predicted proteins | sample MGYA00512888_ERZ506978 | MGnify/ENA metagenome assembly ERZ506978
GTCTTCTTTCATACGTCTGCGAATGACAGTCAGAGTATGTGCCAGCATTTCCTGTGTTGCCTCATGTTGCAGTCCTGCAATTGCCTCTTCTATTTTTTCATTGCCCTGAAGGCCCTCATCTGTTTTGTAATCTTTCATGATCATGTCTACCTCTTATTTGTTTTTCAGGATTTTGTGCCTGTTTTTCCCTCAAGTAATTTAATGGATTGACGAATACACCAGATACAGGTTGGTCCAATATAACAGCTGGCTGCTATCCATGCAGCCTGATCTGCAAAACAGATTGCTGTATAGCCAAATGTTCCTACAAATCCAACACTTACAATTACTCGTCCGATCATTTCCATAACACCTGAGAAAATAGCTCTTCCGGAATATCCCAGCCCCTGCGTCACCATTCTGCACACATTGAGGATTCCAAGAATTCCGAAGAAAAATCCAAGACATCTCAGATATTTTGCAGATGCATCCAGAACTGCGGTCGCATTTTTACTCAGGAAAATCATGGAAAGTGGTCTTCCGAAAAAAATCAGTATCAGACCGGCACTAAAACCATAAATGCATCCTGCGATCGTTGCCTCAAGTGCACCCTTTTTAATCCTGTCTGCCTGACGCGCGCCAAGGTTCTGACTGCAGAATACAGATGCTGCTGTTCCAATCGCATCAAATGGACACAGAAGGAACTGCTTAATACGCATAGCCGCTGTAAAAGCAGAAACATAAATACTTCCAAGTCCATTGTTCGCCGCCTGCATGACCATACTCCCGATTGCTGTGATCGAGAACTGAAATTCCATCGGAAGTCCCATGCCCAGAAGTTCCTTTACCGCATCCTTTTGCACGATCATGTTTTCTTTCTCCAGGCGAAGAAGCTGCATCTTCCCTCTTATATAAAAGAAACAGAGAATTCCACTGATCGCCTGTGCTGTGATCGTTGCGATCGCAGCTCCCATACAGCCCCATTTCAAAACAATAATACAGAACAGATCCAGGAAAATATTCAGGACTGCTGAAAACCCCAGGAACAGGAAAGGTGTCCGGCTATCGCCTACAGAACGCAGAATGCTGGACAGATAATTGTACAGCAGTGTAAATGGTATTCCGATAAAAATGACGATCAGATATACATACGCATTTCCAAAAATATCATCCGGAACAGAAAGCAGATGCAGAATCTGCGTACAGAGCAAAGAACAGGACAGTGTAAGGATTGCAGCGATCACTGCTGTAAGTACCGCGCCATTAAATATGTAATTTCGCATAGTACGATGATCCCCAGCGCCAAAATATCTGGCAACAGGAACGCCAAAACCGGCACAGCATCCAATACAGAAGCCTAAAACCAGAAACTGTACACTGCTGCTCGATCCAACACTTGCAAGCGCATCAGCGCCAAGAATCTGACCTACGATTGCCGCGTCAATAATATTATAAGTCTGCTGAAGGAGATTCCCCATCAACAGCGGCAGTGCAAACTGAAGCATTAGTTTCAGCGGGCTGCCCTTTGTCATAGATGTTGACATTTTTCACCTTCTATATGTAATTCTTTCATTCTCAGATAACTTTTCTGACTGATAAATTATAAGTCTCCCAGTGCTCTCATGTCAATTTGAACTACTACAGAATCTTCTTTAATTCCAGTAAATCATGAATGATGTAGTCCGCTGGTTTTCCACTTTTCGATTTTTCTTCTCTATACTTTTCCACTGAAGGCACATACCAGCATGTGGACATTCCATACGCCCTGCCGCCGGTAATATCTGCGGTCAGGGAATCTCCGATCATCATACATTCTGATGGTAGAACATCCGTAAATTCCTTCATGCAGCCGTCAAAAAACTGCCGGCTGGGCTTGTCCGCTCCGACTGTCTCAGAAACAAAACAGTGTGTAAAATATTTCAGCATATCCGCGCTTTTCAGGCGGTTGATCTGCTGGTTATAAGGGCCGTTGCTTGCAGCACAAAGGCAATATTCCTTCTTATGTAAATACTCGAGAATATCTTTTGCCCCCTCTAACGGGACTGCACTTAAATGGAGAAGCCTGCGGAATTCTTTCTCCATCTCTACACCGTCCGCGGTAAGTCCGAGATGTCGAAGCACCGTCTGCCAGCGCACATAAAAGAGATCGTCCATCGTCAGTTCCCCGAGTTCAATCCGACGCCAGATTTTATTATTTTCTTCTTTAAATACCACAAACATTTCCGGACGGTACTGAAGTCCTGCTTTTTCAAAGCACAGATTCATCGCCCATGCAGCACCTGCATCAAAATCCAGAAGTGTATTGTCAATATCCAGAAAGAGGACTTTTATCTTATTGTTCATATCAGATTTTCTCTTGATTCTTTTTTATATTCCTAATCCTGTAAATCCACGAATTTGTACCTGCCGGCACCAAATCCTTTTACTTTTTCTACTACATTTGCCTTTTTTAACACATTCATAATATTAGTTGCCTTAGATTTAGAACATTCAAGCCATTCCATTACCTTTGCCTGACCAAATAGTGTATCTGTATTACAATGTTCATATACTATTCTAATATTATTTATAAATGTATCTGTCACATCTGCAGCTCTCAGTAAAGGTATATAATTGTCAAATTCATTGCTTACTTTTTCTGATGCATTGCTTACTTTTTCTGATGCATTGCTTACTTTTCTAAAAAGTGTTACCTTAAAACCATCTCCAAATTCTTCAAATATCGGAGCCAGAAGACCATATTCATTGCATCTGTTAATAATTCTTGGAATTCCTGTTCCCCACGCCTCCACAATATGCATATAATGAAAAGCCTCAGCAACTGCCTCATTTCTGCATGTTGATTTTCCAGTCTTCGCTGTCTCTATATCAAGCCCGCCATATAACATTCCCGGTGAAGAAACTTCCAGTCTATCATCATAAATACATACCTGTACGCAAGATCTGTCCAAATAGCTCCTATGCAAAACAGCATTTGCTATTGTTTCTCTGATAGCAGATATCGGCAGTTCATACATATCTTTCCTGTACTCTCCATCAATCTGCGCTCCCATATCAATATGTCTCAAGACAAAATTGTAGGCATCATCAACCTGTTCATATATCGGACCGGCAAACTCTTTCCTGTCAATAAAGATATCCCTTGTTTTTCCTTTAAATAATGCACACTGTACCTTTGCTGTTTTATTAGTATTATCCGTCAATAAGTTGAATGCATGTGTAGGATATGGATTTCTGCCAACCATACAAAGTACTCCGAAATCATGTAATTTTGCTAAAGTCATATCTTTTATTGCAAGTTTCTCTTCCTCTGTTTCACATGCGTCTACAGCAATTTTTTTCATGGTTTTGCATAATTCCAGGGCTTTAATCTCATCATATTCCCGACCAATATCCTGCAGTGTATCATATGATATATTTTGTCCTTCCAACTCCAGTTCACGTAATTTTCTTGCATCCGCCGGTCTGCTTGTTCCATTTATCCTAATATAAGAAGTTATTTCCTTACCTTTGTTTACTAAATAATATGGTCTGAATTTTCCCGGTGCAACATCAATTACAAGCACTGTTTTATCTTCTATTGTCCGTATTGAAATATCAGGTTCTATCTGTGGTGTACATGCATCAGAAATCATATTTGATATTGAATCTGATAATCTAAATGGACTTTGTTCACCGATTCCATACACGATACAGGTTTCATCTTCAATTCCCAGAATAACCTGACCTCCGGTACTATTTGAAAACGCAATAATATCTTTCAAAAACTTTTCATGTTTACTTGGAATTTCTCTTTTGAATTCTACATTCCTGCTTTCACCAAAAAAATCTTTGCTAACCACTTAATCACCAGCTTTCACTCTATTAACTGTCTCGCATAATACCATCATCAAACTTATCATTATATTTATTATGCCATATATTATCTGCATTCACAATTTACATTTACAAATACTTTGTAGATAAAAACGATAAAAATGCATAAAAGAGCTGCCACTTCACGATATTTTAATCATTAAAGCAACAGCTCATTACATTTTCTAAATCAATATTAAAGATTTTTTACCTCTGTGATCCGTCTTTCATCTGGAAGGATTTCTGCTGTTTTCAAACTGCCTGTACGGATGTCTCCAACTGCAGGTTCCTTATCTCCATTGTAGGTTACGCGCACATTTTCCTGTTTAAATGCAATGCTAAGCTTTTCCTATTCAAGAAATTCACAAAATCCCCAAACCCATGGTACAAAAAAACAGTATAACATGAAGTATTTTTAAGATTCTGTAAAATATCTATCAAATCTCAGTAAATGCTATTGTTTTCTGAAAATTGGAGTGCTATACTTCACAACGTCGGCTGAGAGGTATTGATCGGGCCCTGAAGTATTTACTCAGCCCTAAGACACTTTTATTATATTACCTTTACTTCGAAGGAGTTTATTATTATGAAGAAAAAATTAATTGTCGGTATGTTATCACTTTGTTCTATTGCAACTGTATGTCCTTCTGTCTATGCTTCTACCGATCATTATGCAGACAGCAGCGTTATCGGAGCTGATTCCGAATGGGGCGACTGGCAGGCAAACTGGGAAGCTACAGCTACTGATTTCACAAAGGTTTCTCTTACCCCGGGTGCAGACGACACTCAGCTCAACTTTGCATGGTACAGTGAAAAAGGTGACAGCGCAGCTACTCCAATTGTACATTTCGGAACCGACAAAGATAATCTTGAAACATTTGAAGGTACTTCCGGTGATGTAGATCAGGAACTTACCGGTGACCAGGCTTACGAATACAACCATGTCACTGTAACCGGCCTTGAGCCAAACACAACCTACTACTACACAGTAGAGAAAAACGGTCAGCAGACAGATGTGTGTGAATATACAACTCAGAATACAGATTCCGTAAAAATCCTCTATGTCGGCGACCCGCAGATTGGTGCGTCCAAAGGTCAGACTCAGGATGGCGCAGAACTTACAAATGAATCCGGCACAGCCAACACTGCTGCTGAAAATGACGGATTTTCCTGGAATCGTACACTGAATACTGCTCTTTCCGAAAATTCAGATATTAATTTTGTCATCTCTGCAGGTGACCAGGTAAATAAAACAGGTGAAGCAAAAGAAGAAGAGTACGCTTCTTATCTGAGCGCCGATGCTCTGAAATCTCTTCCTGTAGCAACTACCATCGGTAACCACGATTCTCTGAATCCTGATTATTCCTACCATTTCAATAACCCGAACAATACAGAAAACGGTAAGACAGCAGCAGGCGGTGATTACTACTACAGCTATGGTGACGGACTCTTCATCGTTCTGAACACCAACAATTATAACGTTGCAGAACATCAGAACACCATCGAAGAAGCTGTAAAAGCTTATCCGGATGCAAAATGGCGTATCGTAACCATCCATCAGGATATTTATGGTTCCGGTCTTGACCACTCCGATACAGACGGTATGATTCTTCGTACTCAGCTGACTCCGGTGTTTGATGCAAACGATATCGATGTTGTTCTTCAGGGACACGACCATACATACAGCCGTTCCAAAATGCTCTATGGTGACGGTCAGACTCATGGAAAATATGAATTCAGCCTGAATGCTGACGGCACAGACTACGACTGGGATCACGCAACAAACGTGGATACAGGTGATCAGATTACTCTTTCCCCTGAAGAAGGCGATACCGATGCCGAAGCAGCTCTGGATGCTTTCCATGAAGATAACAACTGCTACACCATCGAAGATGTAGACGGTAACACTGTCACAGATCCACAGGGAATCCTTTATATGACAGCAAACTCCGCTTCCGGTTCCAAATACTATGAATTGCTTTCCACTCAGCAGGATTATATTGCTGCCCGCAGCCAGAACTGGCTTCCAAGTTACTCTGTAATTACAATGACTGCTGATTCCTTCTCCATCGATACCTACCAGATCACTGATGACGGTAAAGCAGAAGCAATTGATGATACCTTTACGATCCAGAAATCCGGTACAGATACATCTGCCGACACCACAGATGCTGCTGAAACGGAATCCGATACTTCTGCAAACTAAGGATCCTGAAATCCTATGACTCACACTGACTTTACCGGACTGCTTTCCAGAAAAAAAGTGGTCCGGTATCTTATTTATTTACTATTCGTCTGCGTGTTCGCTGTTTTTGTCTTCAAACTTAATCAGGTCGAAAAAACAGAACTGGTCGTCCGGACAGGTCAGACATTTGAAAAAGGAAAAGTTACAGAAATCCTTCAGGATAATCTTGATACCAACGGTACCCGTGTCGGTGAGCAGAAAGTACGTGTAAAAATGCTTACCGGCGCACGAAAAGGAGAGGAGCTGGATATCACCAGCAGCTCCGGCTACCTTTTCGGTGCTGCCTGCAAGATCGGAATGAAAGTTATTGTCATGCAGAGCGTTGCCGGTGAAACCACGATTGCCAGTGTCTATACACAGGATCGTGAATGGGTTATTTATATTTTTGCCCTGCTCTACCTTCTTGCACTGTGTATTATTGGCGGCAAACAGGGAATCAAGGGATGTCTCGGACTGGTCTTTACTTTTTTCTGTGTGATTTTTGTATATCTTCCGCTTGTATACCTGCGTTTTTCACCATTCTGGGCAGCTGTGTTTATCTGTTTCCTTACAACGCTGGTTACAATGTACCTGATCGGCGGGCCGACCAAAAAGACCTGCGCAGCAACTCTTGGTACACTGGCAGGTGTTGTACTTGCCGGTCTTTCTGCATGGTGCTTCAGTAAAGCATCCGGCATCTCCGGTTACAATGTCTCGGATATTGAAACACTTATGACACTCTGGAATACAAACCGTATTCAGGTCGGCGGACTTCTTTTTTCCGGTCTTCTGATCTCATGCCTTGGTGCAACTATGGATGTCGCTATGTCGATCAGCAGTGCCATTGATGAAATTTACAAACAGAACGCTTCTCTGAGCCGCAAAGAACTTTTTAAAGCAGGAATGCGAGTCGGAAGAGATATGATGGGTACAGACAGTAATACTTTGATTCTTGCTTTTGCCGGAAGCAGCGTCAGTACTCTTCTTCTGGATTATGCGTATGACCTGCCTTATCAGCAGATCATCAACTCCAACAACATAGGCATTGCCATCATGCAGGGACTTGCAGGAAGTTTTGGAATCGTTCTGTCCGTTCCGCTTACAGTACTGATCTGTGCGGTTCTGTTTCATAAACGTGAAACAGTAACTCAGTCATAATTTTTTACCGGTTGCACTTCTGTTCTTTTCTGCTAAAATAGACTTAACGGGTCAGGTTTTCCTGGCCCTTAATTCAATTTGCAGGGGGAATTAAAAATGAAAGAAAAAGGAAGTAGTTTTTCCGGCTCGATCGGTTTCGTTCTTGCCGCAGCCGGAAGCGCCGTGGGTGTGGGGAATATATGGCGCTTCCCATATCTCTGTGCGAAAGACGGCGGCGGTCTGTTCCTGCTGGTTTATCTGATCCTGGTGCTTACCTTCGGATTCGTTCTGCTCACAACAGATGTTGCGATTGGCCGAAAAACCAAGAAAAATGCACTCCGTGCGTTTGAAGCGCTCAATCCGAAATGGAAGTTTCTCGGTAAACTGACATTTCTTGTGCCAACATTGATCATGACATATTACTCTGTCATCGGCGGCTGGATCACGAAATATTTTGTTACCTATATTATCTCCGATGGAAAAGATGCCGCAGCTGACGGGTATTTTACATCTTTTATCACCTCAGACATTGCTCCAATCGTGTTTATGTTGGTCTTTCTTGCTCTGACTGCATGGATCGTATATCGTGGCGTAGAAAAAGGAATCGAGCAGTTTTCAAAGATCATTATGCCTGGCCTGATTTTACTTATCCTGATCATCGCAATCTTTTCACTGACACTGACACATACCGATACAGACGGAAGTGTCCGTACAGGTCTGCAGGGACTTGCTTTTTATATAACGCCTGATTTCAGCGGTCTTACCGTAAAGCGCTTTCTTGAAATTCTTCTGGATGCCATGAGCCAGTTATTCTTTTCTCTGAGCGTTTCCATGGGTATCATGATCACTTATGGATCCTATGTCAAAAATGACGTCAATCTGAACAAGGCAACCAACCAGATTGAGATTTTTGATACAGGTGTTGCTTTTCTTGCAGGAATGATGATCATCCCGGCTGTATTCGTATTTCTCGGCACAGACGGCATGGCTTCCGGACCGAGCCTGATCTTTATCTCACTGCCCAAAGTCTTCGATGCCATGGGAGTCCTTGGCCGTCCTGTTGCAGTCGCGTTCTTCCTGATGATGGGCTTTGCGGCGCTGACATCCTGCGTTTCCGTCATGGAAACTCTGGTTGCTAACTGTATGGAACTTTACCATAAACCGCGTAAAAAAATGTGCGGTGCTGTCGGTATTTATTCTCTGGTCACTGCTGTCCTGATCTGTCTCGGATACAACAAACTGTATTTCGAACTGAAACTTCCAAATGGTTCCGTCGGGCAGCTTCTTGATGTCATGGACTACATCAGCAACAGCTTCCTGATGCCGTTTATTTCTCTGCTGACCAGTATTCTGATTGGCTGGGTGATCGGACCGGACTGGATCGTCGGTGAAGTAGAACGAAACGGCGAGCATTTCAAACGTGCCGGTCTGTACCGCTTCATGATCCGCTATGTCGTGCCGGTCGTAATGCTGATCCTGTTTCTTGTATCCACCGGATTCACAGATCTGATTTTCTGAAATCAGAGGACGCGCCACCGGCGCCTCCTCGATATGCAATGCAAAAAGTCCCCCGGGCAATAAACCCGGAGGATTTTTTTATACTGTGATCTTGAACCAGTCTTTTTCTTCAAATTCAACAACTGTGCAGTCATTTGCGTATGTACATTCCGGAAGAATGATCATCGCATGAAGTTCGTCATTGTTAAGCGGAAGTGGACAGAGATGCCAGATTGCCGCATTGATTTTTACCATGTATCCTTTCGGCACGATAAATGCTTTCGTCAGTTCCGGAACAGGTGTACCGCCGGATGCCGGTGCAACATGAATGATCATATCATCATCCAGTGCCACAATGCCTTCCCATGTCGTTGTATGATATTCTGCCATTTTTACAATTCTGTCGTCCTTACGGACTGCGATCGGAGAAAATGCCATGCTGCCTACACAGGTTCCGAAAATGCGGTCCGGATAAAACTTATGGATTTCTCCTGACAGCGGATATCCCTCCGGTTCTGTCATATTGCAGAATGTGCCGTATGGTGCAAAATCTGCTGCATTGATTTTTACTGCTTTTACTTCTCTCATTGGAAAAACCTCCTCTTGTTTTGTAAGAAACCCCATTGATAATTTCAATACATTCAGTATAGCATATTTCCTTATTTTTTTGCCAGTGTATGTTCGTATATTTCCCTGTCATAATCTTTAAATACATTGAAAATTACTTTTTTTACACTGGTTTCTTTTTGTAAAAATTCTCTCACCGTCCGAACTGCAATCCCGGCTGCGCGTTCCTTTGGAAAGTGAAATTCGCCTGTCGAAATGCAACAGAACGCTACGCTTTCGAGATGATTCTGTGCTGCAAGTTCGAGACAGGAACGATAACTTCCGGCAAGCAGTTCACAGTCTTTCTCCGTTACTCTGCCATAAATGATCGGGCCGACCGTATGCAGGACATAACGACACGGCAGATTATATGCGGCAGTGATCTTCGCCTGCCCTGTCGGTTCCTCATGCCCCTGTGCTTTCATCATCTGTGCGCATTCATAGCGAAGCTGCGCACCTGCAAAGGTGTGGATGCAGTTGTCGATACATTTATGATTTGGCGCATAACATCCAGTCATTCCACTGTTCGCCGCATTGACGATCGCATCACAGCGAAGCGTAGTAATATCACCCTGCCAGAGATAGATTCCCTGCTCGACCGGAGTGAGATCAGCAAGCTCTGTGATGCCTTTTTTCTCCGTCTCTTCTTTCAGATATTCGTCCTGAATCTTCAGAAATTCTCTGCTGAGTATCTTCGGGGCACGTACATTAAGAAGTCCTCGAAGGAGATCCTTCTGCCCCTGTGGATCTTCCGGGATCGAATAATTGCAGTATTCTTTTTGCTCGTTTAATAACTCCTGGATCAGGTATCTTCTTCTCTCACTCTGGTTCATGCTATCACCTCTTTGTTGTTATTTTGCTGCTGTTTTCTCCCGGAACTTCTATTGCACTATGAGAAAACCAGCTGTTTCAAAATTGATTTTCCGATTGTACCCTCCGGCATTTTTACCCCGAAATTCTCTGCAACAGATGCACCAATTACTGCAAATGTATCCTGATTCTCAATTGCACCGGTCTCTTTCATTTTCTTTGAATATGCAACAAACGGCACATATTCTCTTGTATGGTCAGTCCCGGTATATGTTGGGTCATTTCCATGGTCGGCAGTCAGAATCAGCAGATCATCCTCTCTCAGTTCATTCATAAGCGTCCCGAGACCTTTATCAAACTTCTCAATTTCATGTCCGTATCCTTCCGGATTTCTTCTATGTCCCCATAACGCATCAAAATCCACCAGATTGACAAAACAAAGTCCATGGAAATCCTCTTTGCAGATTTCAACTGTCTGCTGCATGCCATGTACAGAACTATCTGAATGATAAGTCTGTGTAATTCCCTCTCCGCAGAAAATATCATTGATCTTGCCTACCCCAATCACATCAAGACCTGCATCTTTTAATGCATTCAAAACCGTTCTTCCGGTCGGTTTGAGTGCATAATCATGACGGTTGCTGGTTCTTTTGAACTCGCCTTTTTTCTTTCCGACATACGGTCTCGCAATGACACGGCCAACTCTCCACTCATCTTTCATCGTCAGCTCTCTGGCAATTTCACAGCAACGATACAGATTTGCGAGGTCAAATGTCTCCTCATTTCCGCAAATCTGCATTACGGAATCTGCAGATGTGTAAACGATCATTGCACCTGTATTGATTTCTTCTTCACCAAGTTCTTCGATGATTTCCGTACCACTTGCACTCTTGTTTCCAATGACACGCTTGCCGCATCTCTTTTCCAGTTCATCAATCAGTTCTTTTGGAAATCCTGTTTCTGTGAAAGTAATAAACGGCTTTTGTGTATAAATTCCCATCATTTCCCAGTGTCCGGTCATGGTATCTTTGCCGTTGCTGGCCTCACCAATCCGCATATAACGGCCAATCGGCTTCTCTATACCTTCCATAGAGCCACCCTTATGCAGGTTCAGCATCCCAAGTTTCTGAAGATTCGGAATATCCAGAGTTCCCATCTTATCCAGAATATGTCCAAATGTATCTACACCCTTATCACCAAATTTCTCAGAATCAGGCATTGCACCGATTCCAAGTGAATCCAGAACAATCACAAATACTCTCTTATAAGTTTCCATAAGCATTCCCTTCTGCATATTGTCACAAAATCATGCCACATTATCCGGTCCAAATCCAAGCGGAAGAAGTTCTTTTAAGGTAAAGACATCATATTTATCTTTGCTGACAGCCAGAATAATCTTAAATGTTTCCGGATCACAAAACTCCATCATTACCTGTCTGCACACACCACACGGTGCCGCATACTCTGTCGGGATTCCATCCTTACCACCCACAATACAGATAGCTTCAAATTCTTTTATCCCTTCGCTGACTGCCTTAAAAAAAGCTGTTCTTTCAGCACAGTTTGTTGGCGTATAAGCTGCATTTTCAATGTTGCACCCTGTATAATATGTTCCATTCTTTGCCAGAAGTGCCGCACCTACATGAAAATGTGAATACGGTGCATAAGAATAATCCAACTGCCTAATCGCCAGATCGATCATTTCTTCAATCTGTTTTTTGTCCATAATTCTGCCTGCCTTTCTGAGTCTCTCTGAACCATCCGGTTTTATTTTCTTTTTTCCTGTTCTTTATCTGCACGAATGAGTTCACGGACTGCCTCTACTGCAACTTTGATTGCTTTGTCCATGTCATGCACTACCGGGTTTTCCAGTCCTAATTTTTCTCTTTCCTGATTGGCAATCACAAGAAAGCAGGCTCCTGCACGCACTCTTAAGTAATTTGCCACAACAAACAGTGCCGCAGATTCCATCTCAGAAGCAAGACAGCCAAGACGTTTCCATGCTTCCCATTTATTCATCAGTTCATAGCTGACCGGTTTTACTTCCGGTTCATGCTGGCCGTAAAATGAATCTTTAGACTGTACTACTCCTGTATGAAATTCACAGTGTTCTCTCTTTGCACCTTCCACAAGCGCGTTGATCACTTCCAGATTTGCCACTGCCGGAAATTCAATCGGAGCATACTCCTTACTGGTGCCTTCCATACGGATAGCACCCGTTGCAACGACCACATCACCGCTCTTTACTTCCGGCTGCATTCCGCCACAGGTTCCGATGCGGACAAAGGTGTCTGCTCCGCATCGATAAAGCTCTTCCATTGCGATTGAAGCTGACGGGCCGCCGATACCGGTAGAAGTTACACTTACTTTTACGTCGTCCAGTGTTCCTGTATAAGTTACATATTCTCTGTTGTCTGCTACAAAAACCGGATCATCAAAATACTGTGCGATCTTTTTGCAGCGTTTCGGGTCTCCCGGCAAAATTACGTAACGGCCAACCTCACCCTGACCTACCTGAATATGATACTGTTTACTTGCATCTTCAGAATAATTTTTCATGCTCATTTCCTCCTTTTGCGGTTGGTAAGAACAGATATTTACACTATATCTTAAGTATAAATGGCTTTTAAGGCTTTTTCAACCATTCCTTCAGAAAGAAAAAACGCTGCACGATTTTCTCTCGTACAGCATTCTTTCTTATAAAACCATATGTTATTCTTTATGCAAGTCTGCTTCCTGCGCGCAGCATACGGAACATTCTTCTTGCAGCGCAAAGGTAAAGTTCCTCCGCATTTTCCAGTGCCTCGGGAAGAGTCATCACTCCGTTGATCGTTGTGATCATCGATTCAATTCCATAATCGAAAATGTCTTCAGCACCTTTTCCCATGCTGCCTACGATTGCCACTGCCGGAATGTTATGTGCCTTGCAGTGCATGCCGACACCCTGCATGACTTTGCCGAATACAGACTGCCAGTCGGTCGCACCCTCACCGGTAACAACTATATCAACGCCTTCCAGACGTTTATCAAAATCAACCAGATCAAGTACTGTTTCAATTCCTGATTTCAACGTTCCCTTCAGGAAAACCATCAGTGCTGCTCCAAGCCCGCCTGCTGCTCCGGCACCTTCTATCTGATCCATATCGACACCAAACTGTGCTTTCAGGATATCACGGTAGTTCTGCATTCCTTTTTCCAGCTCATCCTGAATCTCAGGTGTTGCACCTTTTTGTTTTCCGAATGTATAGGTCGCACCGTCTTTTCCGCACAGAGGATTGGTCACATCACACATTACCGTGAAATTGCATTCTTTTACAAGCGGATTCATATCGGATACATCAATCTTGCGGATTTTGATCAGATCTTCGCCACAACCTTTCAGCTCTTCCCCGTTTTCATCAAGGAAACGTACACCCAATGCGCGGATGCAGCCGATTCCGCCATCGTTTGTTGCAGAACCACCGATTGCTATGGAAATATCACGGAAGCCTTTATTTAAAGCGTCCAGGATCATTTCGCCGGTTCCATAGGAAGTTGTATATCGTGGATCTCTTTTTTCATCCGGTACCAGTGGAAGTCCGGATGCTGCTGCCATTTCCATGACTACTCTTTTTTCATCCAGCATTCCGTAACTGCAGGTAAGTTCTTCCCACAACGGTCCATGCACTTTCAGTGAATTGCTTTTGCCGTTTACTGCCGAAAGAACTGCATCTGTCGTACCTTCTCCGCCATCCGCAACTTCTATGCTGTCACAGATGCAGTCCGGAAAAATCTCCCGGGCTGCACATGTAAGTAATTCTGCTGTTTTCGGAGAAGACAGGGTTCCTTTAAAAGAATCTGATGCAAATAAAAATTTCATTGGATGTCTCCTCTCAAGATACAATTTTTTGTTCTCTGATTATAAGAACAGAGATAATATAAAGATTTCAACCATTGAACTGATACCAAGAATCAGGGTAGCAACGGTCTGCGTTTTGTAACCTTTTTCTGGTGTCATTCCACCAAAGTTTGTAACAACCCAGAAATAAGAATCGTTTGCATGGGATACGGTCATTGCTCCTGCGCCGATAGCCATAACTGCCAGAGCGGTACGAACCGGTGTTCCAAGTCCGAGAACAGTAAGGATCGGAGCTACAATACCTGCAGTTGTTGTGATTGCAACTGTAGAAGATCCCTGTGCTGTTTTCAGGATTGCAGCCAGAATGAATGGGAAGAAAATACCAATCTTTTCAAGCAGTGCTGCATTCTGTGTAATGTAGTTGATCATATCTGTAGAAGAAATTACTTTACCAAGTACACCACCTGCTGCTGTTACAAACAGGATTGGTCCTACAGTTTTCAGTGTTTCATTTGTAATATCATAAAAATCTGCCATCTTGCCCGCACCGGAAAGCTGAACGATTGCAAAGATCGTACCAACTGCCAGAGCGATGATCGGTGTTCCAAGGAACTGAAGAATGTCATTTGCTGTTCCTGTAAGTCCTGCCATGCTTGCGATAGAACCAAGTGCCATCAGGATAATCGGTACAAGGATCGGAGCGACCGCATTAAAGCTTCCCGGAAGTTTACCGTATTCAGCAACAAGTTCTTCATATGTTTTCTTCACATCATTTGCATTTGCTTCATCGTCTGCCTGTACTTTTTTTCCGATATATTTTGCAAAGAAATAACCTGCGATCAGCGGAAAGATGGAGCAAAGAGCACCAAGTCCCATAACCAGAAGAAGGTTATCACCAACGCCCATAGTAGATGCTGCTGCAATCGGGCCAGGTGTTGGCGGGATAAATACATGCGCGATGTACAGACCGGAAGAAAGTCCGATTGTCATTGCAACGGAAGATGCTCCGGTACGGTTTACAAGTGCTTTTCTGATCGGGTTCAGGATAACGAAACCGGAGTCACAGAATACCGGGATAGATACAACCCATCCCATCAGTTCCATGGCCAGTTCCGGATGGTTTTTACCAACGATATGGATAACCATATCTGCCAGTTTCAGTGCGGCACCGGTTTTTTCAAGAATCGTACCGATGAGTGCACCGAGAATAATTACGATACCGATACTGGTGAATGTTCCGGAAAAGCCCTGTCCGATGACATTTGCAAGACCAAGCGTTACCGTTCCGTCATCTGCTGTCTGATTCACAAGCGGAATTCCGGCAACCAGACCGAGTAACAATGATACGGTCATGATGGAAATAAACGGATGAATCTTGAACTTCGAAATTGCTACAATCATTAAGATTATCGCGATAACAAACGCGATGATAAGTGGAAAACCTGTCATACTAACTCCCCCTTTTCTCATTTGTTTACATCAGGTTTTTCATTGATGAAATGAATTCTAACAAACTGAGAAAAAGATTTCAAAGTATTCTGACACAAATCAACACGTAAATTTTGTTCTCTGATGCCAAAACAGATGTTTGTATTATTTTTGATTTATTTATTTTTCAAAAATAACTGTAAAAAAATCAAAAACCACTTATCTTCATACGAGCTCTGCGGATTGACATTCAGCACATCACGGATTTTATTATACTGATAAAGGAAAGTATTTTTGTGCATATACAAAGCTTCGGAAGCCTTCGCTGTGTTAAAGTTTGTATCTACCAATGTATTGATCAGCTCCTTGCAGCTGTTCTGCATATCTTCTGACAAAAGTTTTCCATATACATTAAAGATATGATCCAGTTCATCCTCTGGTACAATCGACTGAACGAAATCACAGATATGATCGTAAAAATAAACACTGTTGTGCCTGCTTTTTGTGTTCTTTTCAAGCCATCTGCAATGCCGGTACGCATAATGATATTTTAAAAAGCTGTTCTGAAACGTACCGATATAAAACCGGCACACGATTCCCTCTCTCTGCATCCACTGAAGCGTACCCTGCAGATATTCCGCCAGAATGTACTTATACTCTGCGAACATTCTTTTTTCTGTGGAATCCATTGTCTTAAAAATCAGTATATATTTTTCATCGAGTGCAAAACTGATATCCTCGCTTTTGTGGAGCATGCCTTTTTTGACAGATTCCAGAAAATCCTTCTGATACTGTGGCTGCTCCAGACAGCAGAGAATTGGGATACGGATAATGTCTTCGCGGTACTGCAGTTCCTCTGCAAGGCGACGGAGCCCTTTCGGATCTGCATGATCTTCGGAAGTGATCATCTCAATAAAGCGTTCTTTCTTCGTCTGTCTGCGGATAGACTGTAATTTCTGCCTCTCGTATTTAATCAGTACCTCGATCGCCATCTTCGTGATATTTGCGACCGGCCGGATTTCTTCGGGCTTCCCCGAAACCCCTACCACGCCAATTCTTTTTCCATCAATCTGGATGACCATGTTAATTCCCGGTGCAGTTCCCTCATATTCTTCGGAATCCTCCACCATGATGACATCACGGTCATTATGTGTGATCACGTAAGCTGCCTCATGAAAAGTACCGACTCTCTTCGGATCAACACTGGCAATGATGATCCCGTCCTCGTTCATGATGTTGACATTGTAACTGGTGTACTCACTGACTCTTTCAATCAGTTTCTTTGCAAGTGTCTCTTCTAACATGTCATGTCACCTTACTTTAATTTGAACTGTACATACACCGGATCATGGTCTGAGTAAGAATAACCGGTATTGATATTTTCATATTTCAGACATTCAATATTGTCAGAAACAATAAATCCATCCAGTGTAACTGTATATGTCTCGCCCGGAATATATTCCATATCTGCATTACGTGCACTGTCCCACAGGGAAGCACGCTCTTCATCACTCAACTGGTCAATACAGAAAGAAAAATGATCCGGAAGTTCTGCTCTCGGGAACGGATATGCCCATGATTTTCTCTCTGCGGAATCGTCCTCAGCAGCCTTCAGATCATGGTTAAAATCACCTCCGCAAAGTACATAATTGCCTGCATCGTATTCTTTCTTCATATCTGCCGTAAGCATCTGGATCTGGCCTTCCCGGATCTCGTCACTGTTTCCATAAGCGGACATATGAAGTTCAAAAATAACCAGTTCTTTTCCATTATCAACCGGAACGCGTGAAATACTATAGCAGCGGTCCAGATCAAAAAACTTACTGAAAGAAGTGGATACCGGAAAACTTCTTCTCAGAGAATCCGTCACCGGATATCTGGAAAACAGCGCAAGCCCGGATTTACTGCTGCCATGCGGCTGTGTAAATGGATAAAACAGAAACGCAGAATCGTAATTCTGTGCAAATACGCAGTCATAATCTGACATACAGTCTTTCAGAACAGAATATTCATTCACATGATAGCTTCTTGTAGAATCCAGATCTACTTCTTCGATCAATGCAAAATCCGGATCATAGGATGCCACCAGTTCTCCGGCTCCCTGAACTGTCTCAAGAACGCTGTCTTTACTCTTTGCCCAGGAAGACTTCCCGCCATCCATAAAGAAGCTGAAGTCCGGAGTATATGCTCCAAAACCAATGTTGTATGTAAGCGCAGAATACTCTTTGCCTGTTGTAAGCTTCGCATCTGCCTGCTCCGCGTGGGACTCCACCTCAAGCGGCAGATTATCCTCGATTCGATGATAGCTCGCATAAAGATAAATAAGATATGCAAGAAGTGCAATTACAAGAATGCCAATGATGATACCAATGATCTTAAAAAATTTTTTCGCTGTTTTCATGGTTTTATCCTCGTTTCCTCGTTATCCACAAAAATGTACAGGTAAATATGATTCCTTTTATGATTGATGTTACGGAAAGTGCCCACCAGATTCCACTGAGACCGATCAGACCTCCCAATATAATTGCAAGCGGAATTCTTGCACTGGTAAAGGCGATGCTGATGATACTGCAAAGCCTTGTCCTGCTAAGTCCGGACAAGGCCCCGACGGTCGTCAGTTCCACGCACATAAAAGCTTCACTAAAACCAATGATCACCAGATATCCAACGGCCGTTGCAACTGCTTTCGGTTCGTGGAAAAAAATATCTGCGATTGCCTTCGGAAAGCAGATAAATACAAAGCTGATCAGCAGTCCCCAGATACCTACCGTCCACAGAGACGCGCGATATCCTTTACGGACACGGTCCATCTTTCCGGCACCATAATTCTGTGCAATAAAGGCATTCAGCGCTGCCGCAAAACCATCCGCCGTATTCCATGAAATGGATTCAATCTGCCCGCCGACTCTCTGCGTGGCAACGGCTTCGGCACCGTAGGCAGATACCATTCGCGTCAGTACCATGGAAATCGCACAGTAAGCCATACCCTGAATTGCAGTCGGAATGCCAATCCTGCAGAGGCCGCCGAGATATTCTTTCGGTATCTTTGCCGTCAGCCGGATTCCTTTTAATACATTTTCTTTCTTTTGTATGATCACACCAAGGATCATCATCATAACAATCGCCTGAGCTGTCACTGTTGCGATTGCAGCACCGACTACTCCAAGCTTCGGAAACGGTCCCGGTCCGAGGATCAGCACCGGATCAAGAATCATGTTTGTAACAAGTCCGATCAGGTTGGCCAGAAACGGTGTCTTCGAATCACCCTGTGCCGTATACAACCCTGTCATTGTCAGCGTCAGAAATGAAAATACAATCAGTCCGCATGCAATCTTGGTATAGGATAGGGCTGCGGTCTGTGCCTCCGGATCCGTTAACTGAAAAAATGCGACCATCTGCCGTGTAAACACAAGCGAAATAACCGCGTATGCCATTCCCATAAGTGTCGCAAGCTGCACTGCTGCCTGTGCAAAACCATGGGCTCTGTCACGTTCGCCGCGTCCAATGCACTGTGCCACCTGCACCTGTCCGCCCATCCTCGCCATAGCCGCAAGTCCCTGCGAAAGCCATGTAAACATACCGCCGACACCAACTCCTGCAACTGCTTTTGAGCCCAGCAGTCCGATCCATGCCATATCTGTGATATTATATAAAGTTCCGAGAAACGAAGATGCCATGATCGGGATGGCAAGTTTCGTCAGTGTTTTCAAAATAGGACCTTTGGTTAAATTTCCTTCCATTCTCTTTCCCTCATCCGTTTTATTCTTCACCCATTAGTCCTATTATACATGGTTTAATCTATATTTTCATCAGAAAAATTCATAGTTATAAGCATATCTCCAAATCACACCAATTTACCACTCATAACTTAGTTGACCCGTGCTATAGCAATCGTCTTCTAAGTCATTGGAATCAAAAAATGCAGGACAGTATATTAGAACTATACTTCCCTGCATTTCATTTTTAACATTTATTTATATTTTACCGCAGTTCCGTACGCGATCACTTCTGCCGCACCTGCCATGACCTGAGAAGAACCATATTTCACACCAATCACTGCATCGGCATCCATCTCTTTTGCCTCATCAACCATACGCTTCGTGGCAATCTGTCTTGCCTCATTCAGCATTTCCGTATAACCGACGATTTCACCGCCAACCAGTGTTTTCATGCCTGCCATAAAATCTCTGCCGACGTTTTTTGTCTGTACAACTGTTCCTTTTACGATTCCAAGCGGCTCAAACTCCACACCCGGAATATATTCAATACTTAGAAGCTTCATCCTCTTCTCCTCCTTCAATCTCTTTCATTCTTCCTGCAAGTGCTACGAGCGTTCCCACAATAATTACTGCCGGAATCCCTGCTATAAGCAGAAGCATTCCCAGTGGAATTGGATCCTGTGTGTTTGCCCAGAATACGATTACGATCGTAATCAGCATAAGCAATACCATAACTGCCGCACCAATGATCGCCCCGTTTCTTTTTTTCTTATGGACATCCATTTTGTTTATATCCATAAACTTTGCACCTTCTTTCTCCATCTGCTCAATTTCTTCCAGACAGTCCTCCGCATTGAGAGAATCCAGTGACCGGTGTTCCAGGATCAGGCGTTCGCAGATATCCTGCATCTTCGAAAGACCTTCTTTACGATGTTCCAGTTCTTTCAGATGCTGTTCGAGGCAGATCTGCAGGCTTTTCTTTTTTTCGAAGAGAGCTTTCATTTCTTCTATGGAAATATCCATCTTGCGGAACAGTTTGATTTCCTCAAGTCGAATGACATCTGCCTGATGATATTCCCTGTATCCGTTTTCTGCACGTGCTACATTCAGTAATCCCTGCTCTTCATAAAAACGGATATTTTTTCTTGTGATTCCTACCAGCTCTTCCACCTGTTTGATTTTCATACTGCTACCTCTTACTTTCCTGACAGTCCCGGAAACCATTCACATCGCTGTCTGTATCTGTTTTATACAGCTTCCATAAGGTGGAAGGTCAAGTGTTTTTTTAAATTTCTTTATTTTTGTATATAAATATGCCGCTTTCTCTGAACCACTGCTATTTGTCACTCTTTAATATTGTGACAATGGATGCCAGCAGAAGAAACATCGGATAATAAAGCTTCGGCATGATCTGGAAAGCGGAAATTTCGCCGCCCAGCTCATTGACCGCTGAGATTGCCACGAGCATCTGAGCACCATATGGAATGATTCCCTGAAAGATACAGGAAAATGTGTCAAGGATTGATGCTGTCTTTCGTGGTGTAATGTCATACTCCTGTGCCATTTCTTTTGCAATCGGATTTGCCATCACAATTGCAACCGTGTTGTTTGCCGTCGCAATATCCATCGCACCAACCAGAAGTCCCATGCCAAGCTGCCCGCCTTTTTTGCCTCGAAAAATCTTGTGAATCCATCCAAGCAGCGCATCAAATCCACCATATTCACGAATCAGGGCACACATTGCCGCAACAAGGATTGCAACCATACATGTCTCAAACATTCCGGATACACCGGACCCCATGTTTGTCAGAAGTTCCACCGGGGTGATATGTCCTCCGGCAAGCATGATGACAGCTCCTGACACAATTCCGGTCAAAAGAACTACAAATACGTTGATGCCGATAATTCCACCAATCAGCACCAGCACATACGGAAGCACCTGAAGCAGATGATAAGACTGGGTAACATGTCCTTTAATTTCTGTCTGAAAGGAAAGAATGAGAATCACGGCCAGGGTTACGACTGCCGCAGGAAATGCAATCCAGAAATTCTCCCGGAATTTATCTTTCATCTCACATCCCTGTCCGTTGCATGCCGCAATCGTCGTATCCGAGATAAACGACAGGTTATCTCCAAACATTGCTCCGCCTATGACTGATGCCACACAAAATGCAAGATCAAAACCGGATGCTTTTGAGACTGCTGCCGCAATCGGTACAAGCAAAGTGATCGTTCCTACGGAAGTTCCCATTGCCACAGAGACAAAACAAGCCACAACAAATAATACCGCCACAGAAAATCTTGCCGGAATCAATGTCAACATGCAATATGCCACACTTTCCGCACTGCTTCTTCCTACTACACCGACAAAAGAGCCAGCTGCAAGAAAAATCAGAAGCATTGTGATGATATTTTTGTCCCCGACACCACGTGCCATAAGCTCCAGTTTTTTATCAAAATCTACTTTTCGATTCTGCAGACATGCGACCAGAATTGCTGCAAGAAACGCAACAACAATCGGCACATTATAAAATCCCATCGGGATTTTCATTACATATTCAAATAAGATCCCCAGTCCCAGATACAGTATAAGAAATACCCCGATCGGCAAAAGTGCAATGGCATTGCCTTTTTCTTTCTTCATTATCAAAATTCCCTTCTCCATTTAGTAAAGTAAAAAATATGGGAAGGCTAAGCTTCCCACATAGAAATCTTCATCTCTGTAATTATAATAGGTTATTTCACCACTCCTGTCAATTACAATCCCAGAACCCTTACCCTAGTCAAAATATTTTTATTTTGCAGGCAGCTGTTCCAACTGCCTGCATTTTCTTTACTTTCTATACACTGCCTTCGAACTCATTCCCCGAGCTTTTAAAAGCTTCTTATATGCTTTCAGCTGCTTTGCCGGAACTTTGACAGTTGGCTTTTTATAGGTTCCTGCAACCATAAAATGCATTTGTTCCTATCACAGTAACATTTCTTCCTATAGTGACAGACTTAAGTGACTTATTATTTTTAAACGCATTTGCTGATATAGCAGTTACCTTGCAAGTGATTCCATTTACTTTGACCGTATCTGGAATTCTTACAGAAAGTTTTTGTAATATCGTCCATATTCCAATACCATGTATACTCTCTGTTTGTTCGTGCCTCGTTAATCATGTCAAAAATTTTTCGAGCTTCCGTCTGTCCGTATTTGACGGAAATATTTACCGGAACAATCTCAGCAGCTTTAGCTTAACCTGCTTTAGTATCGGATATACATTAGGCAAAGATAATCATAAACCACAAAAATAACCGCCCTGGTCTGGTAAACTAAGCGGTTATCTTTGATGATATTCTAAATAGTAAAACGGACTAACCGTCTATCGGTAGCACTCTTTTTCTATAATCATATTATCACGCATCTGTGAAAATGTCAAAAAGTTCTTTTTCCATAGTATGTAATATGAATTTGAAAATACTTATAAGCCGAAAAAATACACCAGTACCAGCTTGCTCACAGCAGCTCCACCAAAAGCAACAACTGCAGTTACAACTAATTGCATAGGTTTTGGGAAATTTTCGAACACAAAAACTTTCCTACTCTTGCTCCGCACCTTGCTTAAAGATCCTGTCGTAAATGCTGCCATCATTATGACTGACACAGATACCAAGGTCTCACAATAGCCGGCAAGCTTTCCTAACACATCATTATACATATATGCACCTGTTTCATGCAGAATCCAGTATAGAACCAATGCACAAACTCCCATGACACTTTGGAGCTTCATTTCCTTAAAAATCTTCTCTTTCTCTGTAGTTGCATAATCTGACATTGTTTTAGCAATTTTTCTTTCTTCTTCGTTCATCATCTCGCTTTTCCTTTCTCCACTGATAATCTCAGGAATGCTGATATCATAATAATCTGCAATATCCACAAGAATACTGATATCCGGCATATTGTTTCCGGTTTCCCATCTGGATACAGTCCTTCCAGAGACATTTAATATTTCTGCCAACTGCTCCTGTGTAATGCCTTTTTCTTTGCGAAGTTTTTTTAAAAAATTCCCGATTTTTACTTGGTCCACCTCAACTCCTCCTTTCATCATCAAATATAGAATCTGTTATCTGCAAATAACACGACACAAAGCGAGAAATGTCGTATTTTCACTAATAGACACAGTTGTCTATGCGTTTTTCATTTTTTCAATTATACAAACTGAAATTTGACTTGCCTATTTTCTTAAAATCTCATGTGGAGCTTCTATTTCATTTGCCAAGGTATGCTCTGTTAATTCTGACATCAATTTCAATTTTTTATTAATCAATGGTCGCATACAATTAGGAACATGTTCCTGATGCGCTCTGTGGATTGCTACACATTCCTTACAGTTTCCGTGATAACGACAGGCTTTCAGGCAAGGACAGTGATCTTTGTCTTTATACTCCTTACGAAATTCCGCTGCAAATTCTTCTTGCAGTCTCAGTCCCTCGACACGGTTTCCCTTATGAAATTCTACCATTGCATCCAGTTCTTTCTGGTTCCCTTCAATCTTCATGTTATTATAGCGCCTCCATTTCAGCTATTCCTCATTCTCTGATAAATTCCGATTTATCTCTTACATTTTATCATATTCTATCCCCAAACTCTATTCTTAGATTGCCAAAGAGCAGCCTTCCGACTGCCCTTTCTGCTCACATATACACGCTCTCTTTCAACACAATTTCCTCCGCACATGCCTTTATATTATTTATCAATCCAACCCATTTCATCAGATCCTGCATTTTCAGTTGTTCCGTCACACCTTGTTTTTCCTCAATCTGCTTTACCAAGGTTTCCACCTGCTCTCTGGTCTCCTGATCGATTCGGTTCAGATGTGCCGTCAGCTCCCCAGTCATCAATAAATACTGGTATCGTGCCGGTCTATGCTCTTTCAAGAACTGTTTCCGCAACATTCCGTATTTACCATATGTCGGTTCTCCTCATTCACTGCCAGATCTGGCAGGTAATAGTCTCCATGCAGTGTGCAACTTAATCCATTGCTTTCATCATAAATGTGCTTTTTCATCATCTTATCTCTCCATTCCTCTGTTTTTTATTTTATTTTTCTTACGCTGCTGATTCTCCATCTCGCTCTTTCTGGCTCCCCAGGCAAGTCTTTCGTGAATACTTCCTGTTGGCATTTGCCCCATTTGTCGCTTTTCTTCTAATGCCTTCTGCTCCTGTATATCCTGTTGTACCGCATCATCTACAGTATTTTCTCCAAGAACACGCACTACCCGGTCATATCTATCAGAAACATCCTGCAATTGTTGTTTTTCATCAAATAACTGCTCTTCTTCTTCACGCACTGTATCTAGCTCTCTTTGTATTTGGTTATATGCTTGCTTTGTTTTCTGATATTTGTGTTTCCATTTTTCTACTTCTTCGGCAAGTTCTTTAACCTGTGCAGCCATCGCAGCAATTTTATTTTTCACCTGAGTAAACAGTGGTTTTATTTTCTTATCCCGGTAAGTTGTTGCACGTTCCAATGCACCAGCTTCTGGAAGTAGAGTTTTCACTGTTCCATATTCCTTTATTTCTTTGCTGACATTATCCATTACCGGCTGTAACCGTTCTCTGCGTTCTTCCAGGCTATGCAGATCTTTCTCGGCTTTTTCCGCACGCTTCTCAGCTTCCTCTTTATCCTTAACTGCCTGCTCCTTGCCATCTTTTAAAAGCTGGATATCAGCTCTTGCTTCCGCAATCTGTGCAGTCAGTCCTTCATTCTCAGCAGTAAGATATTCTTTCTCCTGTTCCAATGCCTGCACTTCTTTTTTACGCTCTTTTTTCTTAAAATTATAAACGTCCAGATGTTCCTCATGAGTACCTTTCTGTTCCCATTCAATTCCATATTGCTTTGCAATCTCTGCCAGAACTTCTTTTTCATGGTTGATCCACTGATTCAGTTCTGTATCATGCTTATTTCCACCTTGAAATCCAAGACTTTTCAATGCCTGCTTCAGTGAAACTCTGGTATCCATTCCTTTTCCCTTCCAGTTAATCACATAAGGCACAAAGTCAATATGCAAATGCGGAGTAGCTTCATCCTGATGCAGATAGCAGCTAAATACCCGAAGTGTCGGATTCC
>ERZ506978.327-NODE-327-length-24828-cov-4.775280_pt1 | contig 24828 bp, 20 predicted proteins | sample MGYA00512888_ERZ506978 | MGnify/ENA metagenome assembly ERZ506978
GTAAAAAAAGAGAACGGAGCATCGCTTTTTGCGATGCTCCGTTTTTTGATGCCTATAATAAAACGGACCCGCCGTTATGCGGGTCCGCAAAAGCTGTATGGATCCTGACGAGATCAGCCGGAGACCTTCTCCTTCAGGCGGCCGCTGGCCTTGAAGCCGGGGATCGCGGTGGGCTCCAGCTTGCTGGTGACCTTGGTCTTGGGGTTGGTGAAGTTCTTGGTCTGGCGCTCGCGCATTTCAAAACGGCCGAAGCCTGCGATCGTGACCTTGTCGCCGCTCTTGAGCACATCGCCAATGGTCCCGAAGATGCCGTCCATAACCTTCTCCACCTCGGCGCTGGTCATGTTGGTGTCGTTGGCTACCTTGGTAATCAACTGAGATCTCGTCATGATATTTCTAACTCCTATCCTTATAGGCACACAATGCCCGTTGTTATTACGATGTTTATTATAGAGAAAATTGTGCGCAGAATCAAGAGTTTTTGACGAAAAAAGTGTTTTTCGTCAAAAACTCTAAAATTTCGCAGTGCAGACTATCAAAAAGTGGCATTTGGCAAAAAATGCACGCACCATGTAAAAATATCCAAAAGGTAGGCAGCGCGCATCGGGGGGGGGCACGGGTTATTGCCGGCGCCGTCTTTAGCCAAAAAACGCCTGCACCTTTTACAGGCACAGGCGTTTGCGTCAGCAGTTATTTACCGCTTGCAGCTTCGCGGTGCAGGTGGGCAATATCCACCAGCTCCATCTGGCTGATGTCATGGTCGCCGCGCAGGGCATCGACGAGGACGCGGGCCGTGTCCATGGCCGTGATGGTCGGGATGGACAGCTCCGTTGCCTTGCGGCGGAACTTGACCGAGTCGCGGTGCGGGTCACGGCCGTGGGGGCTGGTGGAGATGATGTAATCCACCAATCCGCTTTCCAGCAGGTCAATGACATTCGGGCGCGCGCCGCTCATCTGGCGGACAACGCTGCAGGGCACCATCTCACTGTTCAGGTAGCGGGCCGTGCCGGGGGTGCCGTAGATCTTGTAGCCGTAGTCATGCAGCTTCCAGGCCAGCTCGGCGGCCTCCGCCTTGTCGCCGTCCTTGACCGAGATGATCACGCAGGAGCCGGGGCCGGGGGTCTTGAACTGGTAGCCGGCTGCGACCAGACCCTTCATCATGGCTTCGTGGAAGGTCGGTGCGATGCCCAGAACCTCGCCGGTGGACTTCATCTCGGGGCCGAGCATCGTGTCAACGCCGTGCAGCTTCAGGAAGCTGTAGACGGGCACCTTGACGGCGTAGTAGGGGCTCTTGCCATCGCGCCACAGGCCGGTGCCGTAGCCCATATCCTTGAGCTTTTCGCCCAGCGTGCAGCGCACGGCCAGATCGACCATCGGCACACCGGTGACCTTGGAGATATAGGGCACGGTACGGGAGGAACGGGGGTTGACCTCGATGACATAGACGCGGTCGTTCTGCACGGCATACTGCACATTGACCAGACCCACGACCTTCAGCTCGCGGGCAAAGCGGCCGGTGTAATCGACCAGTGTGTCAATGACCTTCTGGCTGAAGGTCGTGGGCGGGTAGACACAGATGGAGTCGCCGGAGTGAACGCCGGTGCGCTCGACCTGCTGCATGATGCCGGGCACCAGATAATCGGTACCATCGCAGATGGCATCGACCTCGCACTCGGTGCCGAGGATGTACTTGTCCATCAGCACGGGGTGGCTCATGTCAACATGTTTCGTGATGACGCCCATGTACTCGATGACATCGCTGGAGTTGTAGGCCACGATCATGTTCTGGCCGCCCAGAACATAGGACGGACGCATCAGGACCGGGTAGCCAACCTCCTGCGCAGCCTGCAGGGCCTCGTCCAGCGTAAAGACAGTGCGGCCCTCCGGGCGGGGGATGCCGCAGCGCTCGAGCAGCTCGTCAAAGCGCTCGCGGTCCTCGGCCTCGTCAATGGCATCGGCAGGGGTACCCAGAATGGGCAGGCCGATCTCGTCCATGTGCTTGGCCAGCTTGATGGCAGTCTGGCCGCCGAACTGGACAAGGCAGCCGTCCGGCTTCTCGGTCTCGATGATGTGGTCAACACTCTCGGGGTTCAGCGGGTCGAAATACAGGCGGTCGCCGGTGTCGAAGTCGGTGGAGACCGTCTCGGGGTTGTTGTTGACAAGGACGGCCTCGCAGCCGTGCTGCTTGAGCGTCCAGACAGCGTGGACGGAGCAGTAGTCGAACTCAATGCCCTGACCGATGCGGATGGGGCCGGAGCCAAAAACGAGGACCTTCTTTTTGTCGGGGTCGCTGCGCTCGGCAATGAACTGCGCGGCCTCGTTGTCCTCATCGTAGGTGGAGTAGAAATACGGCGTCTTGGCGGCAAATTCTGCGGCGCAGGTATCGACCATCTTAAAGGCGGCCTTCGGGGCCTCGGGCAGGGTGTCCACGCCCGCCAGACGGCGGATAGTCTTGTCAAGGAAGCCGAAGCGCTTGGCGTTCAGGTACTTCTCGGTCGTCAGCTCACCGTTCTTCAGCCCCATCTCGATGTCGGCCAGATGCTGCAGCTTGTCAAGGAACCACCAGTCGATCTTGGTGATGTCGTAGATTGTCTCATGCGGCACGCCGCGCTTGAGGGCTTCGTAGACGCAGAAGGCGCGCTCGGAATCCTGCACGTGCAGGTGTTCAATGACTTCCTCGGTGGTCAGCTTCTCAAAGTCGGGCAGCGTCATCGTGTCCAGACCCAACTCGGTGGAGGAGACGGCCTTCATCATGGCATGCTCAAAGTTGTTGCCGATGGCCATGACCTCGCCGGTGGCCATCATCTGGGTGCCGAGGGATTTGTCCGCGTAGACGAACTTGTCAAACGGCCACTTCGGGTACTTGACGACCACATAGTCGAGCGCAGGCTCAAAGCAGGCGCAGGTCTCGCCGGTGACATCGTTGGTGATTTCATCGAGGGTGTAGCCCAGCGCGATCTTGGTCGCAACCTTGGCGATGGGGTAGCCGGTGGCCTTGGAGGCCAGCGCGGAGGAGCGGGACACGCGGGGGTTGACCTCGATGACCGCATACTCAAAGCTGTCAGGCTTCAGCGCAAACTGGCAGTTGCAGCCGCCCTCAATGCCAAGTTCGGTGATGATGTCCAGCGCGGCGGTGCGCAGCATCTGGTACTCCTTGTCGGAGAGGGTCTGGCTGGGTGCCACAACGATGGAGTCACCGGTATGGATGCCGACAGGGTCAAGGTTCTCCATGTTGCAGACCGTGATGACATTGCCCTTGGAGTCGCGCATGACCTCGTACTCGATCTCTTTCCAGCCGGAGATGCACTTTTCCACGAGGATCTGGTGGATGGGCGACAGGCGCAGGCCGTTCGTGGCGATCTCGTGCAGCTTTTCGCGGTCCTCACAGATGCCGCCGCCGGTGCCGCCCATCGTGAAGGCGGGGCGCACGATGACGGGATAGCCGATGACCTCGGCAAAATCCAGCGCATCGTCCAGATCCTCAACGACCTTCGAGGGGATGATGGGCTGGTGCAGCTTTTCCATCGTGTCCTTAAAGAGCTGGCGGTCCTCGGCACGGTCGATCGTGTCAGGCTTGCAGGCCAGCAGGCGGACGCCGCTGCGGTCGAGGAAACCGCTGCGGGCCAGCTCCATCGAGAGGTTCAGGCCCATCTGGCCGCCGAGGTTGGGCAGGATGGCGTCGGGCTTTTCCTTCTCGATGATGCGCTCAATGACCTCGGCGGTCAGCGGTTCGATGTAAACATGATCGGCAATGTCAGGGTCGGTCATGATGGTGGCGGGGTTGGAGTTGACGAGGATCGTCTCAACGCCCTCAGATTTCAAGGCGCGGCAGGCCTGGGTGCCGGAGTAGTCAAACTCCGCCGCCTGACCGATGATGATGGGGCCGGAACCGATGACCAGTACCTTTTTGATACGCGGATCTTTAGGCATTGTCGATCACTCCTTTCGCAGCCAGCATGCGGCTGACAAACTCATCAAACAGAAATTCGGTGTCCTTGGGGCCGCCGTTGGCCTCGGGGTGGAACTGCACCGTAAAGCAGTTCCAGCGGAAGTAGTCAACACCCTCGCAGGTGCCGTCGTTGGCATTGAAGTAGCTCATCTTGCCCACTTCCTCGGGCAGGGTATCAGCCTTGACCGCATAGCCGTGGTTCTGGCTGGTGATGAAGGTGCGGCCCTTGCCGACATGGCTGACGGGCTGGTTGGCGCCGCGGTGGCCGTACTTGAGCTTGCAGGTCTTGGCACCGGCAGCCAGAGCGGTCAGCTGGTGGCCCAGGCAGATGCCGAAGGTCGGGATGCCGGTGTCGAGCATCTCACGGATGTTGGCGATGATCTCGACATTTTCGGCCGGGTCGCCGGGGCCGTTGGAGAGCATCAGGCCGTCGGGATTCAGCGCAGCCAGCTGGGCGGCGGTGGCGGTGCCGGGCAGAACGGTTACGCGGCAGCCGCGCTTCTGCAGGCAGCGCACGATGTTGTTCTTGCAGCCCAGGTCGAGCAGGGCAACATGCAGCGGGGTGTCGCCGCAGGCACCGGCTGCGGTCGGCTCATAGGTCTTGGCCTCGCTGCAGGTGACGGCCTTGACGGCGTTGACGACCGCGTAGGCGGCGATCTCAGGCAGCAGCGCCGCCTTCTTCTCCGGCTCGGCATCGGGGTCGAACTCGGTCGTGATGGCACCGTTCATGACGCCGCTCTCGCGCAGGGTGCGGGTCAGGCTGCGGGTGTCGATGCCCTCAATGCCGATGATGCCGTTCTTTTTCAGGAAGGAATCCAGCGTTTCCTCACTGCGGAAGTTGGAGGGCTTTTTGCATGCCTCGCGCACGATATAGCCCTTGGCCCAGATCTTGCCGCTCTCGACATCCTCGCTGTTCATGCCGTAGTTGCCGATCAGGGGGTAGGTCTGGGTGATGATCTGGCCGTAGTAGCTGGGGTCGGTCAGCGTTTCCTCAAAGCCGACCATACCGGTGGCGAAAACGACCTCACCGATGGTTGTGCCGGGGCAGCCCACGCTGACACCGCGGAAAACCCGGCCGTTTGCCAATATCAGATATGCCTGCATAATTATCTCCTAGTATAAATAAGAAATAAGAAATAATAAATAATAAAGAATGTGGGGTTTTATTGAGCAGAGCGCAGCGATGCGGTCTGCCAAATTTATTATTTATTATTTATTCTTTATTATTTGCACAAGCAACGCTTACAGGGTTTGCTTGGCGGCCTCCTTCATCTTGCGGCTGCCCAGATGCACCAGAGGCAGCTTGCCCTCCTTGCAGATGGGGCACTCCTCGGGGGCGTAGTTGGGCAGGTCCAGCTTGAGGGCGCTGGCCACGATGGGGATCGGGGACGGAGCCTCGGCGCGGGTGCGGTCCACAACGCAGGCAATGCCTACGCAGACGCCGCCGGCCTCCTCGATGACGCGCTTGGTCTCAAGGCTGGAAATGCCGGTGGTGACAACATCCTCGGCAATGATGCAACGCTCACCGGGGTTGAGCTTGAAGCGCTTGAGGGTCATAACATTGTCCACGCGCTCGGTGAAGATGGCGCGCTTGCCCATCTGGCGGCCCAGCTCGTAGGCATAGACAATGCCGCCCATGGCGGGGCCGACTACGACGTCAATGTTCAGTTCCTTCAGCTTCTCGGCAACCGGAGCCATGACCTCGGCGCACTTGTCGGGGTACTGCTGCAGAAAGGCCATCTGGCAGTAAGCGCCGGAGTGGCGGCCGGAGGACAGCAGGAAGTGACCCTCCAAAAATGCTTCACATTCCTTCAAAACTTCAAGTGCTTCGCGTGCCATAGTATGTTCCTCCTGTATATAATTTGTATAATTATAGCATATTTCGTATAAAACTGCAAGATATATGAATGCTTATCTTGGTGACAGCTTCCCACTTAGGGGGAAGCTGTCGGCGGCCCTGACCGCCGACTGATGAGGGGCGGCCTTGCCGTTGCTGCCCGTGAAAGGGCGGCGGTACAAGCATGCCCCTCATCCGGCCTTCGGCCACCTTCCCCCTGGGGGGAAGGCTTTTATCTTGCGCAGCCGCGGATCTCGTCCAGCGTTTTGACGCCGTGGGCATCCATCCATGCACCGATCTCGGCGGTGATGCGGGTGCAGGCCTTCGGGTCAAGGAAGTTCGCAGTGCCCACCTGCACGGCTGTTGCACCGGCCATGATGAACTCCAGCGCGTCACGGCCGGTCAGGATACCGCCCAGACCCACGACCGGGATGCTGACGGCGCCCACGGCCTGCCAGACCATCCGCAGGGCGATGGGCCGCACGGCGGGGCCGGACAGGCCCGCAAAGGTGTTGTTGAATACCGGGCGGCGCTTTTCCAGATCGATTGCGCACGCTTGGAAGGTGTTGCACAGACTGATAGCGTCCGCACCGGCGGCCTCGACCGCCTTGCACATCTCCGGGATGCTCTCGGCCTGAGGGCTCAGCTTGACGATGAGCGGCACCGTGCAGACCTTGCGCACAGCGGAGACGACCTCGCTGGCGTCCTGCGCGCGGATGCCGAACGCAAGGCCGCCCTGCTTGACATTGGGGCAGCTGATGTTCAGCTCAATGAAGTCCACGCCGGCGGCGCAGAGCATAGCCACGCCCTCGATATTTTCCTCGATGGTGTGGCCGCCGAGGTTGGCCCAGACGGTCGTGCCGCACTGGCGCATGGCGGGCAGCTCATGGTCGATGAAATGCTGCACGCCGGGGTTCTGCAGGCCGATGGAGTTCATCAGGCCGGAGGGGGTCTCGTACAGGCGCTCGCCCTCGTTGCCGGGCTGGCCGTTCAGGGTCAGACCCTTGCCGGAGATGCCGCCGAGCAGCCGCAGATCCTCGATGCCTGCATACTCAGGGCCGAAGCCGAAGGTGCCGGACGCAGCCACAACCGGCCCGGCCAGCCGCTTGCCGAGAAAATCAACATGCAGGTCTGCCATCAGTCAAACACCTCCTGTGCGTTAAAGACCGGACCATCCTTGCAGACGGTCACGGGGCCGATCTTGGTGTGGCAGGTGCAGCCGAGGCAGGCACCCAGACCGCAGGCCATCTTCTTTTCCAGACTGGCAAGGCAGGGTACGCCGGCAGCGGCGCAGAGCTTTGCCACACCGCGCATCATGACCATCGGGCCGCAGGTCAGCACAATGTCGTAGTGGGTGACATCCAGCAGGTCTGTCACAAGGCCGTGATGCCCCTCACTGCCGGAATCGGTAGCCAGATGGATGCTGTGGCACCAGGGCACAAAGCTCTCCATGCCGTAGGAGGCATCGCGGAAGCCGACATAGAGGTCGGGGCGCACACCGGCGCGGCAAAGCTCCTTGCAGAGCAGCAGCAGCGGCGCCGTGCCGATGCCGCCGCCGACAACGGCGATGCGCTTGTGGGCAGACGCCAGCGCGGCGGTGTCAAAGCCGTTGCCGCAGGGGCCGGTCACTGTCAGTGTGTCCCCTGCCGACAGCGCGGCCAGCTTCCGGGTGCCCTCGCCCTTGACCTGATACAGGAAGGTCAGCGCGCCGGTCTGGTTGTCGAAGTCATCCACGCTGATGGGGCGGGACAAAATCGGCGTGGCATCGGCTGCCCAGGCGCGCAGCATATAAAACTGCCCCGCGTGGGGCTCGCGGCTGGGGTCCTGCCACTGGACCGTCAGGCGCATGATGTCAGCTGCGACAGTCTCCTGCCGCAGGACCTTCAAATCACAGCTTGTTGCATTCACCCTGAATATCCTCCCGCATACGCACACATTCGTTGTAGGCGGCCTCGTCAAAGGCAACGCCGGGCTGCTTCTTGTAGGCCAGCAGGATGCCGCGGCTGGAGTTGACCACGCCGCCGTTGCCCTTGGTCAGGTACTGGGCAATGTCGGCTGCCTTGCCGCCCTGTGCGCCATAGCCGGGGATCAGGAAGAAGGTGTCCTTGTAGGCTGCGCGGATGGCAGTGGCTTCCTCGGTATGGGTACCGCCGATGACGAGACCGATGCTGGAGTAGCCGTGCTCGCCCATGTAGTCCTTGCCGAGGGCGGTCAGGCTGTCGCCGACGAGGTCATAAACATGGCGGCCGTCATCGAGCTTTTTGTACTCAAAGTCCTTGGCGCCGGGGTTGGAGGTGCGGCACAGGACAAAGACGCCCTTGCCCTGCTCGGCGCAGTACGGCAGATAGGGGCTGATCGAGTCAAGGCCCATATAGGGGGCCAGCGTGATGATGTCGGCCTCAAAGTCGCCGGTAAAGTGTGCCTTGGCGTACATCTCGGCGGTCTTGGCAATGTCGCCGCGCTTGATGTCGGCAATGACCGGCAGGCCGGTGGCGCGTGCAAGCTTCAGTGTCTCGGCGTAGGCGCGCATGCCGTCCAGACCGAGGGATTCATAGTAGGCGATCTGCACCTTGTAGCAGCCCGCGACGCCCTTGGTGGCGTCGATCAGCGCACGGTTGAACGCGACGACGTTCTCCCCTGCCGTCTTGGCGGTGTCGGTGGTGGGCAGGTAGCTGATCTCGGTATCCAGACCCACGCAGACAGGGCCGTTCGCGGCAACGCTCTCGTACAGTTTGTCCATGTTGGTAAGCATGCTGATTCCTCCGTTTGATGTATATAAATTGCGGCTCTATTATATAATGTTGGGAATCGTAGGGGCGGATTCTATATCCGCCCGCGGGGCTGTGCCGGCGGCAGCCTTGCACGGGCGCATATGGAATGCGCCCCTACGGGTGTTTTACACGTAAAGCGGTATTATTCTTCGATCTGAAACGTAACCTTCCCGCCCTTGATCGTTGTCACGATCTTGCCGTAGAGCAGCGCACCGTCATAGGGGCAGTTCTTGCTCTTGCTGTGCAGCTCATCGGCCTTGACCTCATACATGTGGTCAAGATCCGCCAGCACGACATCGGCATCATAGCCCGGCTCCAGCATGCCTTTGCGGCCGGCCAGTCCCAGCACGGCGGCGGGGCCGGCGCTCATCAGGAAGCTGAGCAGTTCGAGCGGCAGGCGCTGCTCGCGGCAGAGCTTGGTGTAGCAGACGCCGAAGGCAGTCTCAAGGCCCACCATGCCGGCGGCGCCCTTCTCCTTCTCCTCGGCGGTGTGGGGGGCGTGGTCAGTGCCGATGCAGGTCACGGTGCCGTCCTTGATAGCCTCAATGAGGGCGGTCACATCCTCCGCCTTGCGGATGGGCGGGTTGACCTTGTACTGCAGGCGGCTGTCATCAAACCAGAGGTGATGGGGGGTCACCTCGCAGCTGACACGCGCACCGCGCAGGCGGCTCATCCGGATGGCGTCTACGGACTCCTTGGTGGAAACATGGCACATGTGCAGCCGGGTGCCGTAGTATTCGGCCAGATGGCAGTTGCGCACGGTCTCAATGTTTTCCGCCAGACGGTAGTCCCATGGGCTGATCTCGCGGTCCTCGGCGTGGGACATGATGGTCAGGCCGCGCTCGGTGGCGATCGCAAAGGCGCGGGCCATGACGGCGTTGTTCATGACGCCGTTGCCGTCCTCGGTGATGAATTTGACATCCTCGGGCAGCGTCATCAGGTGGTCGAGCGTTTTGCCGTCAAAGTCCTTCGTGATGGAGACGGTCTGGTTGGCATCGCACAGCCCTACGCGGGCGGCCTCCGCCTCAACGGCGTGGGCGATTTCAGCGCTGGAGCAGACCGGCTTTGTGTTGGGCATCAGGTTCACAAAGGTATACCCGCCGGCAGCGGCTGCGGCAGAGCCGGTGGAGATATCCTCCTTATACTCAAAGCCGGGGGTGCGCCAATGGCAGTGTGTGTCGAGGAAGGCGGGCAGGATCGTGCGGCCCTTGGCATCGAGCAGCTCCTCCCCCTCCGGGACAAGCAGGCCCAGACCGACAGCGGCGATTTTTCCGTCGCGCAGCCAGACCTCGATCGGCTTGCCTGCACAGTCCCTTGCGTTGCGGATCAGCATAGTGGGAACCTCCTGAGATATACTCTACCAGATTTGCGGCACGCCCCTGCGGGCGCGCTTTTGGGCAAAAAAAAACTTTTCCCAGACGGGAAAAGTCAAAAAGAAGCACCGGTTTTGAAAACGGGAAAAAACACGGCACCGTGAATTTTGAAGCAAGAAACAAACTGCATCATCATTGCGGCACACTCCTTCCCCGAATTCTTACATGGATTTTACTTAATTGTACCATGTAGGGACGGCAGTGTCAATGCAAACGCCCGGATTGCGAAAGTAAGGATTTTATGGATTTTTACGCCGAGTTTTGTACAAAATGATAAACGCCCAAAAAACTCACCGCGCCGTGCGGTTGGCAAGCGTTTCCGCCATGATGCGGCTCCAGCGTGCGGCAATCTGCTCCTGCCCGCGGGCATCGGGGTGGGTGCCGTCTGCCGAGATAAGGGTCTCATCGTCCAGCAGCTGCAGGCCATCGGTAAAGATGAGCCGCTCGGCGGCGTAGCGCCGCACGATCCGGCGCATCTTGTCGGTGCGGTCAGTGTCCTCATCCAGATAGCCGAAGAACGAGGTGGCGAACACCGGGCGCGGATCGCGGGCCAGCACGGCGGTAAAGCGGTCGATCCGCTCCTCAAACACCTCGAGCGGGAACTCCTTCACCCGCTCGGTGGTGTTGATGCCCATTTCCACCGAGGCAAAGTCCCAATCTCTGCGCGATACGAGGTAGTTTGCCATCTCCTCCTCCATCAGAGCGTTGCCGGCAAAGCCGAGGTTGAGATAATCGACCCCGAGCGCCTGCGCATTGCGGAACACATAGCAATCCGGCTGGATCAGCGAGAGGCTGCCGTGCGTGATGGACGAGCCGTAGGCCAGATAGGTTTTCTGCGGCAGTTGGTCGGCGGCGGGCAGGGCGGTCCGGCCCTCGACCCCTGCAAAGATCACCGGCACATAGGGCAGCACGACCCGCACGACCTCGGGCGCAAAGGCAAGCTGCTTTTCCGCCGTGATGCGGCGCAGCGTGGCGAGCTTGGCCGGGTATTCGATGTGGATGCGGGTCACATCCGCGCCGATGTTTTTGGAAGAGTACTCCCACCCGCCCTGAAATGAGCCGAAGAAGATGTGGGCGGTGGCGGCCTCGGCCTGAGGGATGGTTTTCAGCAGCAGATCAACTGCGCCGCCCGGCATCGTGAAGCGCAGCTCAATGCCGGTGGCAAAGCAGTTTTCCTGCACACCGGGGCTGATGCGGGCGCGTGCTGCGGCACCGACGCGGCGGAGCAGCCAGCCGCCCTCGACCGGCTCCAGCTCCTCGACATTGTGAAAGCGGATGTTCTGATGATCCATGACCATGCAGCCTCTTTTCTTTTATGATACCATCAGTATACAAAGCGGCGCGGCATTTTGCAAGGGCGGTGCTGCGGGAAAAGTTGAAGGATCCGCAACGATCCTGCGTTGCACTCTGCCCGGGATTGTGATATACTAATAAACAAGTATGGTGAAATAAAGAGGAAAAAATTATGGGGCTTTGGGAAGACGCAAAAAATATCCGCGATAAGGACCCTGCGGCGCGCAATGTCGCGGAGGTCATCATTCTGTATCCGGGCTTTCATGTGCTGGTGACGCATAAGATCGCCCATTTTCTGTACCGTCACCACTGCTTTTTTCTGGCCCGCCTTGTCAGCCAGCTGGCGCGGCATCTGACCGGCATCGAGATCCACCCCGGTGCCAAGATCGGGCGCAAGCTATTCATCGACCACGGCATGGGTATCGTCTTTGGTGAGACGACAGAGATCGGTGATAACTGCACGATCTACCACGGTGTTACGCTGGGCGGCACCGGCAAGGACACCGGCAAGCGCCACCCGACTCTGGGCAACAATGTGCTGATCGGTGCCGGAGCCAAGGTGCTGGGCCCGGTCTACATCGGCGATAATGTCCGCGTGGGTGCAGGCAGCGTGGTGCTGAAAAACCTGCCCGCCAACGCAACGGCGGTCGGCGTCCCGGCGGAGATCGTGCGTGTGGGCAATGTCAAGTGCTGCCCGGCGGACGACCTCGACCAGCAGGATCTGCCGGATATCGTCAACCAGCGCATCTCCGAGCTGGAGGCCCGCCTGAGCCGCCTCGAGGCCGAAAAGCAGGGTGAGTTCCCGCCGGATAAAAAAGGATAATAAAAACGCACGCCGTGAAATTTACGGTGTGCGTTTTTTGTCAGTATGGCTTCCCCAGAGGGGGGAAGCTGTCAGCGGCCCCGCCCGCTGACTGATGAGGGGCAAACTTACCGGGAATTTCCCACTGACGGGCAATAGGGAAAACCCGCCCCTCATCCGCCCTCGGTCGGGGCCTCGGGCACCTTCCCCCACGGGGGAAGGCAATCAACTCATTTCAGATTCCGCAAATCCCCGCTCTCACGGAAATCCTCATAATCCAGCGACAGCGATGGGCTGTAGTAGGGGTCATGCAGGATGTTTTCCCGCCCGTGGACCGCATACAGGCGGTCATGCTCGGCGTCAAAGCGGGCCTTTTTGGCCGGGTCGTTTTCATCGGAGCCGCGGGACTTGCTCTCATAGTGATACAGCTGTGCATAGGGGGTCCAGACGATGCGCCAGCCGGCGTCCCGCACCCGCAGGCAGAAGTCCACATCGTTGTAGGCAACGGTGAACTCCTCGTCCAGACCATGGGCGGCATCGTAGACAGCAGTGCGCACCAGCAGGCAGGCGGCGGTCACGGCGGAGAGATCCTGCACGGTGGCCAGCCGGAACATGTACCCGCTGCCGCCGCGCTTGTGGTACTTGTGGCTGTGGCCTGCATAGCCGCCCAGCCCTGTGATGATGCCGGCGTGCTGGATCGTGTCATCGGGATAGTAGAGCATCGCGCCGCAGATGCCGACACCGGGCTGGCTGCACTCCCCCACCATCTGGGTGAGCCAGTCGCCGTTGATGACCTCGACATCGTTGTTGAGCAGCAGCAGGTATTTACCCGCCGCGTACTTGCGGCCGAAATTGTTGATGCGGCTGAAGTTGAACCCGCCCTTGTAGGTCACAACGCGGGCATGATCGTACCGGTCGGGCAGGTGCTTGTAGTAGTCTGCCGTGGCCGGGTCGGTCGAGTTGTTCTCAATGACGATGACCTCGAAGTTTTCATAGGTCGTTTTGGCGTAGATGCTGTGCAGGCACTTCTCCAAATCATCGGTGTGATCTTTGTTCGGGATCAGGATCGAGACAAGCGGCTCCGGTTCGGGAATATCCCACACCACATGGCAGGTGCCGGGGAAAAGTCCGGCCTCCACCCTGCCCTGCCGCCCGGTGGCGGTCAGATGGTCGGCCACGGCCCGCTGCGCGGCCTGCTCAACATAGGGCTTGGCTGCCGTGCCGCCGCTGGTGGATGCCGCATGCACGCGCCAATAGTACAGCACCTGCGGGATGTGCAGCGGTTTGGCGGCAGGGTCACTGCGCTGCATCTCATCCACAAGGCGCAGAAAAAGATCGTGATCCTGTGCGCCGTCATACGCAGGGCGCTCGCCGCCGACCGCGTCAAACAGAGATTTTTTGAATACGGCCAGATGGCAGATGTAGTTGACCGCCATCAGGTATTCGGGGGCGTAGTCGGGCTTGAAGTGGCCGACACGCGGATGCTCGGGCGTTTTCTCAAACAGGGCCTCATCGCTGTAGGCAAAGGGCGCACCGCTTTCGGCAAGGGCCTTGCTCATGCAGTAAACTGCGTGTGGGGCCAGCATGTCATCGTGGTCGGCCAGGGCTAAGTAGTCGCCGGTAGCGAGCTTGGCTGCCTCGTTCGTATTGGCGGCGATGCCCGCATTTTTGATTTTGGCATAGACGATGCGGGAATCCTGCGCGGCGCGCACCTGCACAGCCCTGCCGACATCGGCGTGGGCGTCATCGCTGGCATCGACCAGCACAAGCTGCCAGTTGGGCGCCGTCTGGGCCTGCACGCTGTCCAGAAGCTGCTGCAGAAACTGCGGCGGCGTGTTGTACAGCGGGGTCAGGATGCTGATGGTCGGCCAGCCTGCGGCATTTGCGGCGGCATCGGCGCGCTGGGCGTCCAGCGTCTGCTTTGACGGCAGGTACCGCGCCTTTTTGCCGAAGAACCGCCGCTTAAAAAAGCCAACGGCCCGCCCGGCCATGACGCCGACGCCCTGTTCCTTTGTCAGGGTCCGCGCATAGCCGAACAGCTCTTTGATGCGTTTTGTTTCAAGGCTCATGGGGTGGCTCCTCATAAAAGCAATCTTTGTGCCAAAGTTGGGGGTTCGTGTCGATGTACTGCCAAATCTGTGCATATCCATGCTCGGTACGCACAACGTGGTCGTGAAAGGATTTTTGCCAGATGGAGCGGGAAAGCTGTTTGGAAACAATACCTTTAAACTGCTGCATAACAGTTGAGACTGTAGGGGCGACCATTGGTCGCCCGTCCTGTTCCCGTTGTATCAGCAATAATAAATGGATATGATTTGGCATAACGGCATATTTCTCGACTGAAATATGCGGGTAATGAGCAGGGATTTCCCAAATGCACTGCTCTACGACTTTTCCCGCTTCGGATAAGGCGGGCGGGTGCTGCGGGCGAGCAATGCTCGCCCCTACATCCTCGACTTCCGTGAACGTATTGCTATCCCACAAAATCTTCTGCCGTCCATGCGTGCAGATTGTGATGAAATACGCGCCGCTTTGGGCGTAATCATACTCCGTCAGGCGGTTGATTTTTCGCTTCGGCTTCATCACTTCAACCCGAAATTTTCAAACAGATTGTTGAAATGGGGGTTGTAATAGGGGTCGTAATTGTCGATATACTGCTGATATTTTGCGTAGAAATTCGCTTTCTCGCGCTCGTAACGGCGGGCGTTCTCACTTAATGTGTCAAGGCCCCGGCTCTTGCTTTCATAATGGTATGCCTCGGCACGCGGGGTGTAAACATTCAAAAGGCCCTTCTGCCACAGCTTCAGGCAGTAATCTACATCGTTGTAGGCAACGGCGAACTTCTCCTCGTCCAGACCGCCGCATTCACGGTAGAGCGCGGTTTTCGTCATAAGGCAGGCACCGGTCACGGCCATGTAATCCTGCGTTGTGACAAGGCGGTACATATCGCCCACAGCGGTGCGCGGGTAGCTCTTGTGGCTATGCCCGGCGCTGCCGTTAATGCCCATCAGCACGCCTGCGTGTTGGATCGTGTCGTCGGGGTAGTAGAGCTTCGCGCCCACCGCACCCACGTCGGGGCGCTGGCTGTAGCTGAGCAATTCCCGCAGAAAGTCGTGGGACAGCACCTCGATGTCGTTGTTCAGCAGCAGCAGGTGCTCGCCCTCGGCGAAGGTCGCGCCAAAGTTGTTGATGGCCGAGAAGTTGAACGTGCCCTTGTAGTAGACGACGCGGCAGTCGGCAAAGCGGCTGGGCAGCATCTCGTAGTAGGCGAATGTCGCCGGGTTGGTCGAGTTGTTCTCGATGACGATGACCTCAAAATTGTTATACCCGGCGTTTTTGTACAGGCTTGTCAGGCAGCGGTCCAGATCATCGGTGTGGTCCTTGTTCGGGATCAGCACGCTGATCTTCGGGTGGCCCGTCAGCTCATACCTGACTTGGAACGCCCCGGGCGCATCGGGCACCGCCATGGCGCGCCCCGGCAAACCGAGGCGTTCGAGCTGCGCGTCGATGGCGCGCTCCCCCGCCGCGATGGCGTAGGGCTTGGCCTCCATGCCGGCTGCCGTTGAGCCTGCATGGCCGCGCCAGATATAGAGCACTTTTTTGATATGCTCGATGCGATGCGCTTTTTCTGTCAGGCGCAGGATCAGATCGTGGTCCTGTGCGCCGTCAAACTCCTTCGACTCATAGGCTCCGGCCGCATCCAGCAGCGGGCGACTGAACACCGCCAGATGGGTGATGAAGTTTACACCGCGCAGATAGTCCGGTGCAAAATCCGGCTTGAAGTGATACCCGCCCAGTTGTTTCAAATCAGCCGAGAGAACGATTTCGTCACTGTAGACAAAATCTGCACCGGTGCTTTGGATGGTCTGCACAACCTCAAAGAGGGCGTTGGCATACAGTACATCGTCATGGTCCAGCAGGGCAATAAAATCGCCGTGGGCCAGTGCGAAGCCGCGGGTCGTATTGGCGGCAATACCGCCGTTTTCGATTGGCTCGTAGACGATCACCCCCGGCACGGCCTTGGGCAGGCGGCTTTCCAGCCGCTTGTCGGCATCGGAAGCGTCCACCAGCACCAATTCCCAGTTCGTGTAGGTCTGCTTGACGACGCTTTGCAGCATCTCATCAAAAAATTTTGCCGGGGTGTTATAGAGCGGCACGATGATGCTGATCTGCGGCCCCTGCAGGGCGGCGGCGCGCTGGGCCTTCAGCTCGCGGCGCAGCGGGATGTCTGCCCGGTGCCGCCAATCATCGTGGTGCATCGCCAGCCCAACGCGGAATTTCACATCACGCCACAGCTGTTCAGCGCCCTGCTCCCGCAGGGTCTTGACGCTGCGTCCCGCGAGGTCGCGCAGGTGGGCGGGGTTCAAAAGACGCCGCGCCATGCCGCCGACACTGTCCTGTACGGCCAGATCGGCGGGGCGCTCGTTGTTCGGCTTGTTGTTTTCGGGCATGGTTTATTCCTCGGTCACTTTCGCCGGCATGGCGTCCTTTTTCTCGAATTTGCGGTACTCGGCCGTGATCTCCTTGGTGGGGCCGAGGCGGCGCAGATGGCCGTGGTCGAGCCACGCAACCTTGTTGCACATACGCTCGATCTGGTCGATCGAGTGGCTGACCAAAATGACCGTGGTGCCGCCGGACAGCAGCTCTGCCATCCGCTTTTCGCACTTTTCCTGAAACAGGAAATCGCCCACCGACAGGATCTCATCGGCAATCAGAATATCAGGCTTTGTCATGGTGGCCACGGCAAAGGCCAGCCGCGCTACCATGCCGGAGGAGTAGTTCTTTAGCGGCACATCGAGGAAATCCTGCAGCTCGCTGAAATCAACGATGTCATCAAACTTCGAGTCGATGTACTTCGGCGTGTAGCCGAGGACAGTGCCGTTTAAATAGATGTTCTCCCGCGCGGTCAGATCCATGTCAAAGCCGGCACCCAGCTCGATAAGCGGTGCGATGGTGCCGTTGACCGTGACGCTGCCCGCGCTGGGCTTATACACGCCGGAAATGACTTTCAGCAACGTAGACTTGCCGCTGCCGTTCAGCCCAATCAGGCCGTAGAAGTCACCGGGCATAATATCAAACGATACATCGTCCAGCGCAAAGAATTCATCAAACCGGACACCGCCGTGCAGCAGCGCCACAAAGTATTCCTTGAGGCTCTCATGCTTTTCCTTAGCGAGGTTGAAGCGCATCGAAACATGGTCGATCGAGATAATGGGTTTCTGCTCTGCCATTTCGATGCCCCCTTACATGTACAGGACAAATTTGTCCTGATATTTTTTAAAGACAAAAATACCCAGTCCCAGGCTGAGTGCGGCGCAGAGGAAGGGGATCAGCAGCATGTTTGCGGTCAGGCCCTCGCCCCACATGACGCAGGAACGCACCGAGGTGATGTACCAGTAGATGGGGTTCAGGTTGATGACGAACTGCATCCAGCTTTCCATCTGGCGCGGGTCGTAGAAGATGGCGCTGCCGTAGACGAGCAGCGTGCAGAAAACCTCCCAGATGTGCATGATGTCGCGCACAAAGACATACATCGTGGAGAGGATCAGCCCGATGCCGAGGCTAAAAATAAACAGCATGACGATGGGGTAAACGGCCAGCAGCACCGTCCCGATCGAGATGTGCGACCATGTCAGCAGCGCCACAATGAAGAGAGCCACCAGACTGAAGAAGAAATTCACCAGCGCGAAGCAGCATTTCTCCAGCGGGAAGATATATTTGGGGATATAGACCTTGCGCAGGAGCGGGCCGTTTTTCAGCACGCTCTCCATGGCCATGGTCGTGCCCTCGCGGAAGAAGTTGAACATCAGCTGGCCGATGATCAGAAACAGCGGGAAATCCTCGATCCCCTGCCCGCGCACATTGAACAGCGCCCCGAACACGGCCCACATGACCAGACAGGTCAGCAGGGGGTTCAGCACGCTCCACGCCACGCCCAGCACGCTCCGGCGGTATTTGAGCTTAAAATCGCGGGAGATCAGGTTTTGCAGCAGATAGCGGTACTTCCAGAAACCGGCAAAGGTGTTTTTCAGTTTCTCCACGGTGTATCCTCAATACTTCTCAAAATACGCAAACTTCTGGTCGGCAAAGGGGGTGTGCTCCTTGTCCTTGGCGCTGGTCTTGTGCGCACAGCCGCAGTCCGGCCACTGGACATTGACAGTCGGGTCATCGTAGGGGATGCCGCCCTCGGCGGTGGGGTCGTAGACGTCGGTGCACTTGTAGCAGAACTCGGCCACATCGGACAGCACGACAAAGCCGTGGGCAAAGCCCTCGGGGATCCAGAGCATCTTCTTGTTCTCGGCCGAGAGGGTCACGCCGACCCACTTGCCGAAGGTCGCGCTGTTGGGGCGGCAGTCAACGGCCACATCAAACACCTCGCCCAGCGTCACACGGACCAGCTTGCCCTGCGTGTGCTTGGTCTGGAAGTGCAGACCGCGCAGCACGCCCTTGGTGGAGCGGCTCTGGTTGTCCTGCACAAAGGGCTTGTCGATGCCGGCGGCGGCAAAATCGTCGATCTGGTAGGTCTCCATAAAATAGCCGCGGTCATCACCAAAAACAGTCGGCTCGATGATCTGCACTTCGGGAATGTCGGTCTTGATAAAATTAAACTTGCCCATGATGTTGAATCTCCTTTTTATATAAATGTCAGCATATACATAGCGATACAGCTTATATTATACTCTATTCTGCCTCTGCGGGCAAGATGGCGGAAAAATTTTGTCGCTGCTGTAACAACAGCGGCTATTTTCCGTCTTGTAGGGTAAGGGCAGATATGGTATGATACCTCAAAAGGTGGGATGTACAATGACAAAACGGGAGGCACGCGCGCTGGCAAAGGCCCGGCGCGCAGAGCTGGATATGCAGGCTGTCGGCTGCGGTATGGCAAGGGCGCTGTTTGCCCTGCCCTGCTGGGCGGCGGCCGACACAGTGCTGGCGTTTGCAGCCATGCCGGACGAGCCGGACACAGCGGCCATTTTGCGCCAAGCGCTGGCGGACGGCAAACGGCTGCTGCTGCCCCGTGTGCGGAGCCGCACCGAGATGGACTGGGTGGAGATACCGAGCCTGTCTTTGCTGCAGCCCGGTGCCTATGGCATCCCGGAGCCGCCCGCAGACCTGCCCGCCGCCGACCCCGGCGGGTATGCTGCCACGCTGGCGCTGATCCCCTGCCTTGCGGCCGGGACGGACGGCGTGCGGCTGGGCCGCGGCGGTGGGTATTATGACCGTTTTCTGGCACAATATAAGGGGGAAAGACTGCTGCTCTGCCCGGCGGCGGCCCTGCTGGCGGACTTACCTGCCGATGACTGGGATGCCCGCTTTGCCCCTGACGAAATTTTGACCGAGAAAGGAATTTTACAATGAAAAAGCTGCTTTTTGCAACAGCCCTGCTGACCTCTCTGCTCCTGTCTGCCTGCGGCAGCCAGAAGGCTGACAGCGATGATCTGGCGAACCAACCTGCCACAAGACCTGAGGAAGGCGCGGAGCTGGACCCGGAGTTCAGCGTTGACGGCGAGGATACCGGTGAGACCGCCGAGCCGCAGCCGGACGCGGAGCTAAGCGGTATGGTGGACGCGATCTACCAGCTTCAGCCTGTTGAGGCGATGGGCATCGAGACGGTGGCTGTTGACCTGACCGATGAGAGCTGGTACGGCTATCTGGCGGGGCTGACTGCGGACAATGTGGGCAAGGTGGACGCCGCCGTAGTCAGCGAGCCGATGACCGGCAGTCAGGCGTACAGCCTGGTGCTGCTGCGCCTCAAGGACAAGGCCGATGCCCGCGAGATCGCCGATTCGATGGAGGAAAACATCAGCATGCGCAAGTGGGTCTGCGTGGAGGCAGATAAGGCCCGTGTGGTCAGCTTTGATGATAAGCTGCTGTATGTCATGGCAGACAGTGAGCTGGTCGATGTCGATCTGTTGGCGGATGCCGCCGCAAAAGCCTTTGATGCGACATTTGATGTCGATGATTCCCTCGTCAATGAGGACGAGAGTGACCTGCCCCCGGAGCTGCTGTCCGCCCCGGCTGTGGCAGACTAAGCGATAAAAACAAAGAGCCGTGCCCTTTGCGGGGCACGGCTCTTGTTGATTACAGGCGGGATCAGGCCTTGGCAGCCTTGATCTCCTTGATCAGCTCGGGAACGACCTTGTACAGATCGCCGACGATGCCGTAGGTGGCAACATCGAAGATCGGGGCGTTCTCGTTCTTGTTGATGGCGATGATGTTCTCGGAGTCCTGCATACCGGCAACGTGCTGAATGGCACCAGAGATGCCCAGAGCAACGTAGATGCGGGGATGCACGGTCTTGCCGGTCTGGCCGACCTGATGGTCAGCAGACAGCCAGCCCTCATCGGTGACGGCACGGGAAGCACCGACAACGCCGCCCAGAGCCTCGGCCAGCTCCTCGGCCAGCTTGATGCCCTTCTCGGGGTCAGCGGAGATACCGCGGCCAACGGCGACGACAACATCAGCGCCGATCAGGTCAACGAGCTTCTCAGCGCTCTTCTTGATGTCGAGCACCTGAACATGAATGTCATCGGCAGTCAGAGCGGGCGCAACGTTCTCGATGACGACCTTGTCGGCACCGGCCTGATCGAACGCCTGCATCTGCATGACGCCGGGGCGGACGGTGGACATCTGCGGGCGGAAGCGCGGGCAGATGATGGTAGCCATCAGGTGGCCGCCGAATGCGGGGCGGGTCATCTTCAGGTTGGTGTTCTCCTCGAACTTGGTGTTGTCCACATCAATGTTGGAGGTGGTGCGCAGGAAGTTCTTGTACTTCTCGACATCGACGTCCAGATGGGTGCAGTCGGCGGTCAGGCCGGTGTGCAGACGGGCAGCGCAGCGGGGGCCGAGGTCGCGGCCGAGGTTGGTCGCGCCGATCAGCATGATCTCGGGCTTCTTGTCCATGATGAGGTCGCACAGCGCCTTGGCATAGCCATCGGTGGTGTAGTCTTTCAGCAGGGGGCTGTCGATATTGTAGACGCGGTCAGCGCCGTAGCCGCCCAGAGTCTTGAGGTCAGCCTCAGCCAGGCCGCTGCCCATGACAACGCCAGCCAGCTCAACGCCAAGGTCGTTGGCCAGCTTGCGGCCCTCGCTCAGCAGCTGATAGCTGATGGACTGGATCTCGCCTTCGCGCTGCTCGCAGAAAACCCACACGCCCTTGAAGGCGGCGGTGTCCATTGCATTGAATTCAGCCATTGTTCGTTTCTCCTTCCTCAAATCAGGTGCTTGTCGTTCAGGATGCCGACCAGCTGGGCAGCGTCCTCGACCTTCATGCCGGCGCCCTTGACCGGAGGAGCAAAGGACTTGTAAACGTTCGTCGGGGAGCCCTTCAGACCGATGGTGTCGGTCTCGATGAGCGGATCGTCCTTCAGAGCATTGTAATCAAAGACCTCGAGCGGCTTGTCGTAGCACTCGAAGATGCCGGAAACGCTCATGTAACGCGGGGTGTTCAGCTCCTTGATGCAGGTCAGCAGGCAGGGAGTCTGGACCTTCAGCTCCATGTAGCCGTCCTCAAGCTGACGCTTGACGGTCAGGGAGTTGCCATCCTTCTGGATGTCGGTGACATAGGTGACCTGAGGCAGATGCAGCTTCTCAGCGATCTGGGGGCCGACCTGGGCGGTATCACCGTCGATGGCCTGACGGCCGCAGAAAACAATGTCCTCGGGGCCGACGCCGATCTTGTTGACGGCTGCGGCCAGGATCTGGGAGGTAGCGAAGGTATCGGAACCGCCGAACTCGCGGCCGGAAACCAGCACGCCGCGGTCAGCGCCGCGGGCCATCAGCTCACGCAGCATACCCTCTGCCGGCGGCGGGCCCATGGTGACGACGACGACCTCGCAGCCGGTCTCGTCCTTCAGCTGCAGGGCGGCCTCGACGGCGTTCAGGTCGTCGGGGTTGGTGATGGTAGCCATGGCAGAGCGATCCATGGTGCCGTCAGCCTTGACAGCGACCTTGCCCTGCGTATCGGGAACCTGTTTGACACAAACGATTGCTTTCATTACGTCTGTCCTCCTTACTTCAGCAGCGCGCCGCCGATGACCATCATCTGCACTTCGCTGGTGCCCTCGTAGATCTCGGTGATCTTGGCATCACGCATCATGCGCTCGATGGGGTAATCGCGGGTGTAGCCGTAGCCGCCGAACAGCTGCAGGCAGCGGCGGGTGACATCGCTGGCGGTGCGGGCGGCGATCAGCTTCGCCTCGGCAGCCTCAACGCTGTAGCGGACCTTCTGGCCGTCCATGGCAGCCTGCTTCTTCTGGGCAGCTGCGTAGACCAGATACTTGGCAGCGTCAACGCGGGCCTTCATCTCGGCCAGCTCAAACTGGGTGTTCTGGAACTGTGCGATGGAGCGGCCAAACTGCTTGCGCTCCTTGACATAGGCGACAGTCTCGTCGATGGCGCCCTCGGCAATGCCCAGAGCCTGAGAAGCGATGCCGATACGGCCGCCGTCCAGCGTAGCCATGGCCAGCTGGAAGCCCTTGCCCTTCACGCCCAGCAGGCGATCCTTCGGGATGATGCAGTCTTCCATGATCAGCTCGCAGGTGGAAGAACCGCGAATGCCCATCTTGTCCTCGGGCTTGCCGACCTTGAAGCCGGGATCGGTGCGCTCAACGATGAAGGCACTGATTTCCTTCTGCTTGCGGCCGCGCTTGTCGGTGACAAAACCGGTGACGGCGATGATGATGAACACATCGGCAAAACCGGCGTTGGTGATGAAGATCTTGGAGCCGTTCAGCTTCCAGTGGTTGCCCTCGTCAACGGCGAAGGTCTGCTGGCCCTGAGCATCGGTACCGGCACCGGGCTCGGTCAGGCCGAAAGCGCCGATCCACTCGCCGCTGCACAGCTTGGGCAGGTACTTTTCCTTCTGGGCGGGGGTGCCGTTCTCGTAGATAGGCGCAGCGCACAGAGAGGTGTGGGCAGACAGGATAACACCGGTCGTGCCGCAAACCTTGGACATTTCCTCAACCGCCATGACGTAGGACAGCACGTCGCCGCCTGCACCGCCAACGGACTTCGGGAAATAAATGCCCATCATGCCCAGCTTAGCCATCTTCTCAACGGTCTCTTTGGGGAAGTACTCCTCCGCGTCGACCTTCTTGGCCAGGGGCTTGACTTCGTTCTCAGCAAACTCCTTGTACATCTTCTGGACCATTTGCTGCTGTTTAGACAGAGTAAAATCCATTACTTAATCCTCCCTATATCAACAAACGCAGCCCGGCACGGTGCTCGCCGCGCCAGGCGCGTAAGTTTACAAAATTACAGAGCGTCGACCGGGGTCTTGGTGCGGTCAGCGTTGTAGACGTAGAAGCCCTTGCCGGTCTTGCAGCCGAGGTTGCCGCCGCGGACCATCTTGCGGATCAGCGGGCAGGCACGGTACTTGCTGTCGCCGGTCTCCTTGTACAGAACGTCCATGATGGCCAGGCAGATGTCCAGACCAACAAAGTCACCCAGCTCCAGGGGGCCCATCGGGTGGTTGGCACCCAGCTTCATAGCGGTGTCGATACCGGCGATGTCAGAGACGCCCTCCATCTTGATGAAAGCAGCCTCATTGATCATGGGGATCAGGATGCGGTTGACAACGAAGCCGGCAGCCTCGTTGACCTGAACCGGACTCTTGCCAATCTCGGTGCTGATCTTCTTGATGGTCTCAACGGTCTCGGCGGGGGTGTTGACACCGGCGATGACCTCGATGAGCTTCATGCGGTCAGCGGGGTTGAAGAAGTGCATGCCGACCAGAGGACGGGTCAGGCCCTTGCCGATCTCGGTGATGGACAGAGAAGAGGTGTTGGAAGCGAAAACGCACTCGGGCTTGCAGATCTTATCCAGCTCGCCAAAGGTGGTCTGCTTGACCTTCATATCCTCGAAAGCAGCCTCAACGATCAGGTCGCAGTCAGCGCACAGATCCTCTTTCAGGCCAGCGGTGATAGCAGCCATGCGGCGGTCGACCTCAGCCTGATCCAGCTTGCCCTTGGCAACCAGCTTGGCATAGCCAGCGGCGATCTTGTTCTTGCCGCCCTCGGCCCACTCCTGCTTGATGTCGCACAGTGCAACGGTGAAGCCCTCAACCTGAGCGAATGCCTTTGCGATGCCCTGACCCATAGTGCCGGCACCGATAACGCCTACCTTCATAGTAAGTACCTCCAATATAAGATAAAAGATAAGAGATAATAGATAATAAAATCGGTGTGCGCGCTGCGCACGATTTTAAGGCTTATCTAAAATTAGTTGTTCGTGAAAACCGGCTTCGGCTTCGGCTTCTCGCGGCTCAGGAAGCAGCCCATGCCCTCGACCTGATCGTGGGTCTCGAAGCAATCGCCGAACAGCTTCTCCTCGACCTCGACAGCCTTCTCGATGGGCAGGCTGATGCCGTCGTTGATAGCCTTCTTGCAGTTGCGCACGGCAATGGGGGCGTTCTTGGCGATCTTGCCGGCCAGCTTCAGCACCGTGAAGGTGCCGCCCACCACGTTGGCGCTGCCGGGGCCGGTGCAGGCGGTGATGACGCCGCCCCGGAGTCCGTTGGGGAATGCCCCGTCCTGGGGATTGATGGAGTCGATGGCCCGCAGCTGGGGGGTCAGAGGCTCCACCACCTCGTTGTAGTCCATGCCCTCCCAGCGCAGGCACTCGTTGTCTAGGCCGATGTGGCAGTGGGCCTCCACACAGCCGGGGGTCAGCAGGCGGCCGCCGGCATCAATGACGGTGCAGCCCTCCGGCGGGTCGATGTGGGGAGCGATGGCGGCGATGCGGCCGCCGTCGGCCAGCAGACAGCCGCCAGGAATGTCCGGGCCCGTGATGGGCTTTATGTA
>ERZ506978.330-NODE-330-length-24709-cov-14.086964_pt1 | contig 24709 bp, 15 predicted proteins | sample MGYA00512888_ERZ506978 | MGnify/ENA metagenome assembly ERZ506978
AGTTATCTGTATTAGAGTTAAATGATCTTGTAAAAGCTTGTGAAGAAGAATTTGGTGTATCCGCAGCAGCAGGTGTTGTAGTTGCAGCAGCTGGAGCAGAAGGTGGAGCAGCAGCAGAAGAGAAAGATGAGTTCGATGTAGAATTAGTTTCTGCAGGAGCAGCTAAGGTTAAAGTTATCAAAGTTGTTCGTGAAGTAACAGGACTTGGACTGAAAGAAGCTAAAGCATTAGTTGACGAAGCTCCAAAGGTAATCAAAGAAGGCGCTTCTAAAGCTGAGGCTGAAGAAATCAAGACTAAACTTGAAGCAGAAGGTGCTGAAGTTAACCTTAAATAATTCGAGTTTGATTGAATTATCAGGGCATTCCGGTGACGGGATGCCCTTTCGTATTATAAAGGATGCTGAATATAAGAAAGAACTGAAAAAATAGTGCGGATTTGCTTGACATACTTGACAGGCCTGTGCTATAGTAAAAAATGCGCTATTGTGGATAGTTATGCCATGATTTCGTAAAAAAAACAATAAATTGTGTTGTTTTTTGAGACTCTGCAAGTTATATGGGCAGTGAAAAGCCCAGCCAGAAAAATAAATGAGGAGTGAAACGTCAATATGGAGAAAAACAGAATTCGTCCTATTAAAAGTGGAAAAAGTTCACGAATGAGTTATGCCCGACAGAAAGAAGTCGTTCAGATGCCTAACTTGATCGAAGTTCAGACAGATTCTTACAAGTGGTTTCTGGATGAAGGGTTAAATGAAGTGTTCGATGACATTTCCCCAATTACAGATTACAGTGGAAAATTAAGCCTGGATTTCGTGGATTTTACTTTGTGTGAGAATGAAGTGAAATACACGATTGATGAGTGTAAAGAACGTGATGCAACATATGCTGCACCTCTGAAAGTCAAAGTAAGACTTCACAATAAAGAGACAGATGAGATCAATGAGCATGAGATCTTTATGGGAGATCTTCCACTGATGACAAGAACAGGTACCTTTGTGATCAATGGTGCGGAACGTGTAATTGTCAGCCAGTTAGTTCGTTCTCCTGGTATCTATTATGCCATTGCACATGACAAATTAGGTAAAAAACTGTATTCAGCTACCGTAATCCCGAACCGTGGTGCATGGCTGGAGTATGAGACGGATTCTAATGACGTTTTCTATGTACGTGTAGATAGAACAAGAAAGGTACCGATCACTGTGTTGATTCGTGCATTGGGAATCGGTACAAATCCGGAGATCATCGAACTCTTTGGAGAAGAGCCGAAGATCCTGGCAAGTTTTGAAAAAGATGCTGCAACGAATTATCAGGAAGGACTTCTGGAATTATATAAGAAGATCCGTCCGGGTGAACCTCTGGCAGTAGACAGTGCTGAAAGTCTGATCACAAGTATGTTCTTTGATCCGAGACGTTATGATCTTGCAAAAGTAGGACGTTACAAGTTCAATAAGAAGCTTGCGTTAAAGAATCGTATCAGTGGTCAGGTGCTGGCAGAAGATGTTGCAAGCCCAATGACAGGGGAAGTTCTGGCAGAAGCAGGAACCAAGATCACAAGAGAACTGGCTTCCGCAATCCAGAACAATGCAGTTCCATATGTATGGATCAGCGTAGAAGAGACAGAACGACCGATCAAGGTACTTTCAAATATGATGGTTGACCTTGATGCTGTTGTTGATATGGATCCGGAAGAAGTAGGGGTTACAGAGCAGGTATATTATCCTGTGCTTGCTGGAATTCTGGAAGAGACAGCCGGAGACATTGATGAATTAAAGGATGCGATCAAGAGAGATATTCACGATCTGATTCCAAAGCATATCACAAAAGAAGATATCTTAGCTTCTATTAACTATAATATGCATCTGGAATATGGCATCGGAACAGATGATGATATCGACCACCTGGGTAACAGACGTATCCGTTCTGTAGGAGAGCTGCTTCAGAATCAGTACAGAATCGGTCTTTCTCGTCTGGAAAGAGTGGTTCGTGAAAGAATGACAACACAGGATATGGAGGGCATTTCTCCACAATCCCTGATCAATATCAAACCTGTAACAGCAGCAGTGAAAGAATTCTTCGGATCTTCCCAGCTGTCACAGTTCATGGATCAGAACAATCCGCTTGGTGAGCTGACTCATAAGAGACGTCTTTCAGCGTTAGGACCTGGTGGTCTGTCAAGAGACCGTGCAGGATTCGAGGTACGAGATGTACACTATTCTCACTACGGAAGAATGTGTCCGGTAGAGACACCTGAAGGACCTAACATCGGTCTGATCAACTCTCTTGCAAGTTATGCAAGAATTAATGAGTATGGATTTATCGAGGCTCCATACCGTAAGATCAACCATGATGATCCGACTAATCCGGTAGTAACAGATGAAGTTGTATACATGACAGCGGATGAAGAAGATAATTATCATGTAGCACAGGCGAACGAGCAGTTGGACGAAGAAGGACATTTTGTACGTAAAAATGTATCTGGTCGTTACCGTGAAGAGACACAGGAATATGAAAGAAGAATGTTCGATTATATGGACGTATCCCCTAAGATGGTATTCTCTGTGGCTACAGCTTTAATCCCATTCCTTCAGAATGATGATGCGAACCGTGCCCTGATGGGATCAAACATGCAGCGTCAGGCAGTACCGCTCCTGTTTACCGAGGCTCCGGCAGTAGGAACAGGTATGGAAGAAAAAGCTGCCGTTGACTCCGGTGTATGTGTGGTCGCTGAAGAAGGCGGTACAGTAGAACGTTCTACTTCTACAGAGATTACAGTTCGTCAGGATGACGGAAAACTGAAAAAATATAAATTAACAAAATTCCAGAGAAGTAACCAGAGCAACTGTTATAACCAGAGACCAATCGTCTTCAAAGGAGACAGAGTCGAAAAAGGTGAGGTTATTGCAGATGGACCATCTACATCTAATGGTGAACTTGGACTTGGAAAGAACCCGCTGATCGGATTCATGACATGGGAAGGTTACAACTACGAGGATGCTGTTCTGCTTAGTGAAAGACTGGTGCAGGATGATGTATATACTTCTATTCATATTGAAGAATATGAAGCAGAAGCACGTGATACAAAGCTTGGACCAGAAGAGATCACACGCGACATTCCAGGTGTTGGTGATGATGCACTGAAGAATCTGGATGAAAGAGGAATCATCCGTGTCGGAGCAGAAGTCCGTGCCGGAGATATCCTGGTAGGTAAGGTTACTCCTAAGGGAGAGACGGAGCTTACAGCTGAAGAAAGACTGCTTCGTGCGATCTTCGGTGAGAAAGCCCGTGAAGTAAGAGATACTTCTCTTAAAGTACCTCACGGAGAATATGGTATTGTAGTGGATGCAAAGGTATTTACAAGAGAGAATGGTGATGAGATGTCACCTGGAGTAAACCAGTCAGTCCGTATCTATATTGCACAGAAGAGAAAAATCTCTGTCGGTGACAAGATGGCCGGACGTCATGGTAATAAGGGTGTTGTTTCCCGTGTACTTCCGGTTGAAGACATGCCATTCCTGCCGAATGGACGTCCACTGGATATCGTGCTGAATCCACTGGGTGTACCATCACGTATGAATATCGGTCAGGTCCTGGAGATTCACCTGTCCCTGGCTGCAAAAGCACTTGGATTCAATATCGCAACTCCTGTATTTGACGGAGCGAACGAGATTGATATTATGGATACTCTTGATCTGGCAAATGATTATGTCAACTTAAGCTGGGAAGAGTTTGAAGCAAAACATAAAGAAGAACTTCTTCCGGAAGTACTGCAGTATCTGTCAGACAACAGAGAACACAGAAAACTCTGGAAAGGTGTTCCGCTTTCAAGAGATGGTAAGGTCCGCCTGCGTGACGGACGTACGGGTGAGTACTTCGACAGCCCGGTAACCATCGGACACATGCATTACCTGAAACTGCACCACCTGGTAGACGACAAGATCCATGCACGTTCTACAGGTCCTTACTCACTGGTTACACAGCAGCCATTAGGAGGAAAGGCTCAGTTCGGTGGACAGCGTTTCGGAGAAATGGAGGTATGGGCACTGGAGGCTTATGGTGCATCATACACACTGCAGGAAATCTTGACTGTGAAGTCAGATGATGTCATCGGACGTGTGAAGACTTACGAAGCAATCATCAAGGGTGAGAATATTCCTGAACCGGGAATTCCGGAATCCTTCAAGGTATTGCTCAAAGAGTTACAGTCACTCGGACTGGACGTACGTGTCTTACGTGATGACAATACAGAAGTGGAGATTATGGAAACTTCCGATATGGGAGAGACAGATTTCCGTTCTCTGATCGAGGGAGACAGAAGATATCGTAATGATGATGACGAAGACTTTGGTAAACACGGATACAGCAAACAGGAATTCCAGGGTGAAGAGCTGGTTGATGTAGAAGAAGAACCAGAATCAGACGATGATTTCGATATGAATTTTGAAGAAAATGATGACTATGATTTCGGCGATTCATCTGATGATGAATAGGAAGGGGTCCAAAGTATGCCAGAAAATAATAAGGAACAAACTTATCAGCCAATGACTTTTGATGCGATCAAGATCGGTTTGGCATCACCTGAAAAGATTCTGGAATGGTCAAAAGGAGAAGTTACCAAACCAGAGACCATCAACTATAGAACTTTAAAACCTGAAAAAGACGGACTGTTCTGCGAAAAGATTTTCGGACCAAGCAAGGACTGGGAATGCCATTGTGGAAAGTACAAAAAGATCCGCTATAAAGGTGTGGTCTGCGACCGTTGTGGTGTTGAAGTAACAAAAGCAAGTGTACGTCGTGAGCGCATGGGCCATATCGCCCTTGCTGCTCCTGTATCGCACATCTGGTACTTCAAGGGAATTCCAAGCCGTATGGGACTGATTCTTGATCTGTCCCCGAGAACATTGGAAAAAGTACTGTATTTCGCTTCTTATATCGTACTGGATAAAGGTGAGTCAGATCTGATGTACAAACAGGTATTATCAGAGGCTGAATATCAGGAAGCAAGAGAAAAATGGGGAAGCACATTCCGTGTAGGAATGGGTGCAGAATCCATCAAAGAACTTCTTGAGAACATTGATCTTGAGAAAGAATATACAGAATTGACAGAAGGCTTGAAAGGTGCAACCGGACAGAAACGAGCAAGAATCGTAAAACGTCTGGAAGTAGTAGAAGCTTTCCGTGAGTCTGGAAACAAGCCAGAATGGATGATCATGACAAATATCCCGGTTATCCCACCGGATCTTCGTCCAATGGTACAGCTGGATGGCGGACGTTTTGCGACATCTGACCTGAATGATCTGTACAGAAGAATCATCAACAGAAATAACCGTCTGAGACGTCTTCTTGAATTGGGCGCACCGGACATTATTGTTAGAAATGAAAAGAGAATGCTTCAGGAAGCTGTAGATGCCCTGATTGACAATGGCCGTCGTGGACGTCCGGTAACAGGACCTGGTAACCGTGCACTGAAATCTCTTTCCGATATGCTGAAAGGTAAGTCCGGACGTTTCCGTCAGAACTTGCTTGGTAAGCGTGTTGACTATTCCGGACGTTCCGTTATCGTTGTAGGACCGGAACTTAAGATCTATCAGTGTGGTCTGCCGAAAGAAATGGCAATCGAGCTGTTCAAACCATTTGTTATGAAAGAACTGGTTCAGAACGGAACAGCACACAATATTAAAAATGCTAAGAAGATGGTAGAAAGACTTCAGCCGGAAGTATGGGATGTTCTGGAAGAAGTAATCAAAGAGCATCCGGTTATGCTGAACCGTGCCCCTACACTGCACAGACTTGGTATTCAGGCATTTGAACCGATTCTTGTAGAAGGTAAGGCTATCAAGCTTCATCCACTGGTTTGTACAGCGTTCAACGCCGATTTCGACGGAGACCAGATGGCTGTCCATCTTCCACTTTCCGTAGAAGCACAGGCAGAGTGCCGTTTCTTACTTCTGTCACCGAACAACTTACTGAAGCCGTCTGATGGTGGTCCGGTAGCCGTTCCTTCACAGGATATGGTACTTGGTATCTATTATCTGACTCAGGAGCGTCCTGGTGCCAAGGGAGAAGGCATGATCTTCAAGAGCTTCAACGAAGCACTTCTTGCTTATGAAAATGCTGCCGTAACACTTCATTCACGTGTAAAAGTACGTGTATCCAAGAAGATGGCAGATGGAACAGTGAAGACAGGAACGGTAGAATCTACAGTCGGACGTTTCATGTTTAATGAGATCATTCCACAGGATCTGGGATTTGTAGACCGTGAAGTAGAAGGAAATGAATTGCTTCTGGAAGTTGATTTCCATGTAGGAAAGAAACAGCTGAAACAGATTCTTGAAAAAGTTATCAATACACATGGAGCTACTGCTACAGCAGAAGTACTCGACCATGTAAAGGCTATGGGTTACAAGCTTTCAACAAGAGCTGCCATGACCGTATCCATTTCTGACATGACGGTACCTCCGCAGAAACCGGAGATGATCAAAAATGCGCAGGATACTGTAGATAAGATTACAAAGAACTTCAAACGTGGTCTCATTACAGAAGAAGAAAGATATAAAGAAGTTGTAGAGACATGGAAAGCAACTGACGATGCCCTTACAAAGGCGCTGCTTGACGGTCTTGATAAATATAACAACATTTTCATGATGGCAGATTCCGGAGCCCGTGGATCTGACAAACAGATCAAACAGCTTGCAGGTATGCGTGGTCTGATGGCCGATACAACAGGTCACACGATCGAGCTGCCAATTAAATCAAACTTCCGTGAAGGTCTTGATGTACTGGAATACTTCATGTCTGCACATGGAGCTCGAAAAGGTATGTCCGATACAGCTCTTCGTACAGCCGATTCGGGATATCTGACAAGACGTCTGGTAGACGTATCACAGGAACTGATCATCCACGAAGTAGACTGTGCAAAACCGGGAGCACCGATTCCTGGAATGTATGTAAAAGCATTCATGGATGGAAACGAAGTGATCGAAAGTCTGCAGGATCGTATCACAGGACGTTATATCTGTGAGAACATCGTAGATAAAGATGGTAACATCCTTGTAAAGGCAAATCACATGGTAACACCGAAACGTGCAGAGCTGATCTGTAAAAAGGGTGTTGACGAGAAGGGCGAGCCGCTGACACAGATTAAGATCCGTACAATCCTTACATGCCGTTCACATAGTGGTGTATGTGCAAAATGTTACGGATCCAACATGGCAACAGGCGAGCCGGTACAGGTTGGAGAAGCTGTCGGAATCATCGCCGCACAGTCAATCGGAGAACCTGGTACACAGCTTACTATGAGAACATTCCATAGTGGTGGTGTAGCCGGTGGAGATATCACACAGGGTCTTCCTCGTGTCGAGGAGCTTTTCGAGGCAAGAAAGCCTAAGGGACTTGCAATTATCACAGAAATCGCAGGAACTGCTAACTTAAATGACACGAAGAAGAAACGTGAGATTATTGTGACAAATAAAGAAACAGGTGAATCCAAAGCATATCTGATCCCTTATGGATCACGTATCAAGGTGGCTGACGGCGCAGAACTGGAAGCCGGTGATGAACTGACAGAAGGTAGTGTAAATCCACACGATATTCTGAGAATCAAAGGACTTCGTGCTGTACAGGATTACATGATCCAGGAAGTTCAGAGAGTATATCGTCTGCAGGGTGTAGAAATCAACGATAAGCATATCGAGGTTATCGTTCGTCAGATGCTGAAGAAGATACGTATCGAAGAGTCCGGAGACACAGAATTCCTTCCGGGAACAAATGTTGACAGACTTGAGTTTGAGGATGTAAATGAAGCTTTGGAAGCAGAAGGTAAAGAACCTGCAACAGGTGAGCAGATCATCATGGGTATTACAAAAGCTTCCCTTGCTACGAATTCATTCCTGTCTGCCGCTTCCTTCCAGGAGACAACAAAAGTCCTGACCGAAGCTGCTATTAAGGGTAAGGTTGATCCGCTGGTAGGTTTGAAAGAGAATGTTATCATTGGTAAACATATTCCTGCCGGAACAGGTATGAGAAAGTATCGTGACATCAAGTTGAACACAGAGATGGAAATGGAAGACGAACTGGATTTTGAGGACGATTTTGATTTTGAATTCAAAGATGCAGATGAGATGAATCAGGAGATTACTCTTGATGAAGGAACAGAAGATGCAGTAGAAGATATTGCAGAAGAAACAGTTGCTGTATCTGAAGATGAAGAATAAAATATAAGTCAAATAAAAAGAAAGTGTTCACACTGAAAAGTGTGGACATTTTCTTTTTTTTAATGAAGAATAAGTTAATATCACTAACGTTTACTGTTATTTGTATATATAAATTGACTTTTATATTCAAAAAGTTTATAATAATTGTCAGTGAGAATCAGCGAAAATAATAACAGATTCTGTCAACATTTTAAGAAAGGTTGGGGTTCTATTATGGATCAAGGTAAACTTACAAGAATATTAAAATCAATGGAGGAGCATGAGGTTCCGCAGATGATCGTTTCTGACCCGGTTGCGATCTTCTATCTGACAGGCAAGTGGATTTTCCCGGGAGAAAGACTTCTGGCATTGTATCTGAATGTGAACGGAAATCATAAAATGGTAATCAACAAATTATTTCCACAGGAATCAGATCTTGGCGTAGATATTATCTATTATGATGACATTGAAGACGGAGTAGAGATCTTAAGCAAGTATGTAGATAAAGATAAGACAATGGGAATTGATAAAACATGGCCGTCAAAATTCCTTATTCGTCTGCAGGAGTTAGGTGGAGGAAGTAAATTTGTAAATGGATCTCCGATCATCGATTATATCCGTATGGTAAAAGATGAGAAAGAAAAAGATCTTATGAGAAAATCTTCTAAGTTAAATGATATTGCTATGGAAAAAATCATTCCATGGGTAGCAAAAGGATTAACTGAGAAAGAATTAAATGCAAAAATGCGTGAAATTTACAAAGAAATCGGATGTGAGGATGTATCGTTTGATCCAATTACAGCATACGGACATGGCGCTGCAGATCCACATCATGTAACAGATGATTCCAAAGGAAAACGCGGAGATTGTGTAATTCTTGATATCGGTGGATTTAAAGATAACTATGCATCGGATATGACAAGAACTGTATTTATCGGTGAAGTATCTGACCGTGCAAAAGAAATTTATGATATCGTAGTTGAAGCAAACAGAAGAGGTATCGAAGCTGCCAAACCGGGAAATAGAATGTGCGACGTTGACCTTGCTGCAAGAAATTACATCGAGGAAAAAGGATTTGGCGAGTATTTCACACACAGAACAGGACATTCTATCGGACTGGAAGATCACGAATTTGGTGATGTATCATCTGTTAATACTGACATCATCAAGGTTGGACAGTGCTTCTCAGTAGAGCCGGGAATCTATCTCCCGGATGAGAACATCGGTGTTCGTATCGAAGACCTTGTAATCATCACAGAAGATGGATGTGAAGTTCTGAATGACTTTACAAAAGACCTGATCGTTGTACCGGAAGAGTAAAATATCAGAATACATATTTCGTACAGAAATGGAGAAAATGCAGATGACAAGAGATCAGGCGTATGAAATCTTAACAAAATACATGAAAGGTGAGAATTATATTACACATTCTCTGGCAGTTGAGGCTATTATGAAGGGATTGGCCAAACGTCTTGCGCCGGACGAGGTGGAATATTGGGGAATTGCAGGATTGCTGCATGATCTGGATGAAGAGCAATGTGACTGGGAGCATGACTTAAGTGTACACGGACCGACATCGGTAGAAATCTTAAAAAAAGAAGGGATTGATGATCCTGTATTATTTGGAGCGATCTGTGCACATAATCCGAAAAGTGGCGTGAAAGCGAAAACAAAAATCCAATATGCACTTCTGGCTGCAGATCCAATGAGTGGTTTCTTAAAAGCGGTTGCGCAGATTTACCCGGATAAAAAGATTGCAAGTGTAAAAAGAAAGTCTGTTATAAAACGTTTTAATGAAGCACGATTTGCGAAAGGTGCCAATCGTGATTATATGGAAAGTATTGAATTTACAGGGCTGATGCTGGAGGATCTGATTGATATCGGATTGGAAGAAATGTGTGCGATCTCTGATGAATTAGGATTATAACAAAGTATAAAATGGTGTTGTAAGAAATATAGATCTTACAACACCATTTATAATATATCACTAATTATTCATAACGCTCATCGATGACACGTTTTGTCTTCTTTTCGCTTCGAGGTAATAATCCGATTTCAACAACTTTAACTAACGGTGTAAAGCCTATGCGGCTTTTGACGGTAGCTGCGATTCGTTTGGCAAGATCAAGGAAGTCAACCGTTCCATTTGTTTCAACATAGATTCGCATGGTGTCTTTTCCGTCAAGATGAGAAATGCGGATCTGATATTCACTGGATACTTCAGAAAATTCTTTTAAGATTTCCTCAATCTGAGCTGGGAACACATTTACACCCTTGATCTTCATCATATCATCGGTACGTCCCATAATAGTATCGAGCCGTGGGAATCTGCTTCCGCAAGGACATTCTCCCGGAATGATGCGGGAAAGATCATGTGTGCGGTAGCGGATAAGAGGTGCGCCTTCTTTGACCAGGGTGGTAATGACGATTTCTCCGAGTTCTCCGTCTGGAAGTACTTCACCGGTTACAGGGTCGATGATCTCAATGTAAATATAATCATCCCAGTAGTGCATACCACAGTCATGGGAACAGCTGATTCCGATTCCCGGTCCATAGATTTCCGTCAGGCCATAGATATCATAGAGTTCAATTCCAAGTTCTTCCGTGATACGCCGGCGCATTTTTTCACCCCAGCGTTCAGAACCAATGATTCCTTTCTTCAGATGGATCTTGTCTTTGATTCCTCTTTTTTGGATTTCTTCTGCAAGAAGCAGGGCGTAAGAGGAAGTAGAACCGAGAACGGTTGTCTTCATATCCATCATCATCTGAAGCTGTTTGTCGGTGTTTCCGGGTCCCATAGGAATAACCATGCTTCCTAATCTTTCGGCACCTGCCTGAAATCCGATTCCGGCAGTCCAGAGTCCGTATCCGGGTGTGATCTGAATACGGTCTAGATTTGTAAGACCGGCCAATTCATAGCAGCGTTGAAACATGATTGCCCAGTCGTCTACATCTTTCTGAGTATATGGAATGATGACCGGCAGCCCGGTGGTACCGGAAGAAGAGTGGATTCGGACAATCTTTTCTTCCGGTGCGGTCATCAGACCAAGAGGATAAGCATTTCTTAAATCATTTTTCTCAGAAAACGGAAGCTTTTGAAAATCTTCCGCTGACTGTATACTGGTAACACCGGCTTCTTCTAATTTCTTTCCATAGAAACTTTCCGCTTTCAGGAGCGCCTGTATCTGATTATTTACCTGTGCGATTTGAGTCTCTGTAATCTGCATATGTCGTGTTCCTGCCTTTCTTTGTTATATGTTATAGTTTAATGCCCGGAGATTCATTTCATGGAATTTCTCGGGAAGTGTATATTTCATAATGTCTTCAATTTCAGAGATTGTAAAGTCCAGTACTCCGGTCCGTATGGCTGCGCCAAGAAGCACCATGTTCAGTACTTTGGAAGAACCAATGTCTGCACATGCCTGATCTGCATTTACAAGAGTCAGATTAGGAACAGCCGCTTTTAGATATTCAAGCATCTGAGGTGCATCATAATCTGATCCGCTTAAGGTAGCAGTAACTGGTTTAACAGCTCGGGTGCTGACAACAATATGTCCGTGGTCTTTGAGATAGGGAAGCATACGGACTGTCTCACCTGGTTCGAAGCCGATGATCAGATCGGCAGTTCCTGTTTCGATCATTGGCGAATAGAGATTATCACCCATACGAAGATGACTGAATACACTACCACCACGCTGAGCCATACCGATGGTTTCGGCACTCATGACAGGAATATCTTTACTCATAGCTGCTGCGGCAAGAAGTTTGGAAGCGAGGACGGTTCCCTGACCGCCGACGCCGCACAGGACAATGTTTTTTTGATTATTCATGTTTTTTACCTCCTATAATAGCAGCTGCAGGGCATACCTGACTGCATAATCCGCAGCCGGTACACATCGTATCATCAATGCAGACATTACCGTTGTCAAGTACAATGGCAGGGCATCCAAGTTCACGAATACATTTTTTACATCCGATACATTTTTCGGCATCTATATGAAGAGAAAACTCCGGCTTGGTGATGGCTATACACGGTGATTTGAATATAATAGCTTTTACACCTGTCTTATCAGTCATTTCCCGGACGCATGCTACAGATGAGTTCAGATCCAGCGGATTTACAGTCTTAACATCTGTAACGCCGATTCCGCGGAGGACTTGTTCAATATTAATTTTTTGCACGATCTCCCCCATCACTGTGCGGCCGGTTCCAGGGTGTGGCTGATGTCCGGTCATGGCTGTGGTAGAGTTATCCAGAACGATCAGTATCATATTCGCCTGATTGTACACGGCATTGACAACACCTGTGATCGCAGAGGCGAAGAAGGTCGAGTCTCCGACAAACGCAAAGCATGTGGTGTCAGGTTCCACTTTTTCGATACCTTGTGCGATATTCAATCCGGCACCCATACACAGACAGGTATCAACCATATCGAGAGGAAGGGCATTTCCGAGCGTATAACATCCGATATCCCCGCAGAAAACGGTTTTCTTTCCTTTCATAGCTTTTTTTACGGCGTAGAAAGAAGCTCTGTGAGGACATCCGGCGCAAAGTACCGGCGGGCGGACCGGCAGTGCCGGCGGTTCCGGAAAATCAGTGGTGACAGGGGAGGTAAGACCAAGGAATGTATTAATATAGGTAGTTATAGTGTCACGGGTGTTTTCTCCGGCACAGGCAGTATGACCACTGAGTTTTCCGTTAATTCTGGTTGGAAGATGATATTTTCCGCATATATAGATCAGCTCACGTTCGATGACCGGATCAAGTTCTTCCAGGCAGAGAACTTCATCAAGTCCAGAAAGGAAATCTACTGCTAATTTTTCCGGAAATGGATGAGGCGTGGCAATTTTTAAAGTCTTTACCATACCGGTCTTTTTTAATGTTTCCATCGTGTAGGTATAGCTGATCCCTCCGGTGGCGATTCCTTTTTTTGAATCCTTGAAAGCATCGCAGGATGGATGAATCGTATTTTTCTCATAAGAAGAAAAGATATCGGATAATTCCTGGTTACGTGCTTCGATTTTTTTGTGATTCATGAAAGATAATCTAGGAAAGATAACCCAGCGTTTGGAATCTTTGATAAAACCTTCCGGCTGGTGGTGGGTATATTCTGTCTCATCTTTTACCATGATAGACGCGTAGCCATGACAGACACGTGTGGTTGGACGTAAGAATACCGGAGTACCGTATTTTTCTGAATATTCAAAAGCTTCCTGGATCATCTCATAAGCCTCCTGCGCAGAAGATGGGTCAAAGCAAGGCAGCTTGGAAAATCTGGAAAAATGTCTGGTATCCTGCTCTGTCTGAGAAGAAATCGGACCCGGATCATCTGCTACGAGAATGACCATTCCGCCTTTGATCCCGACGTACTCGAGACTCATCAGCGGATCGGAAGCAACATTTAATCCGACCTGCTTCATGGTTACCATAGATCTTGCACCGGCATAAGAAGCTCCGGCAGCCAGTTCCATGGCCGCTTTTTCGTTCACGGACCATTCCACATACACATCATCCGGCCGGTGTTTTGCTATAGTTTCCAGAACTTCCGTAGAAGGGGTTCCGGGATAACCGGCTACGACATTAACTCCGGCAGCAACTGCACCGAGGGCAATTGCTGCATTTCCCATTAAAAATTCTTTATGCATAATCATATCACCTCTAATTGTACGAATTCGTTATTTAAATAGTATAATATGTCTGATAAAGAAATGCAATCTTTTGGTAACGTGATAAAGTGGAATAAAGCAAGGGAAACGAAGAATGTCTTTTCGGGAATACAAGGATATGATAGAATAACACTACCAGATAGATTGTGACAGGTATCAGAAAATAAAAAGAGGTATGTAAGATGAAAAAATATGATTATTTAGTAGTCGGGTCAGGATTATATGGGGCAGTGTTTGCCCGTGAAGCAAAAAAAGCGGGAAAATCTGTTCTGGTAATTGATAAACGTCCGAATATTGCGGGAAATGTATATACAGAGGATGTAGAAAAAATTCATGTACATAAGTATGGTGCACATATTTTTCATACAAATAATAAGAAAGTATGGAATTATATTACGCAGTTTGCGGAGTTTAACAGATTTACGAATTCACCGGTAGCAAATTATAAGGGTGAGTTATATTCACTTCCTTTTAATATGTATACATTTAACAAGATGTGGGGAGTGGTGACACCGGAAGAAGCAGAGGCGAAGATAGAAGAGCAGAGAAAGGAAATTACGGGAGAGCCAAAGAATCTGGAAGAACAGGCAGTTTCACTGGTTGGAAGAGATATCTATGAGAAATTGATCAAGGGTTATACAGAGAAGCAGTGGGGACGTGACTGCACAGAACTTCCGGCATTTATTATCAAGAGACTTCCGGTGCGTCTGACATTCGACAATAATTATTTCAATGCAATGTATCAGGGAATTCCTGTGGGAGGGTACACGAAGATGGTAGAGAATCTTCTGGATGGCATAGAGATCCGTCTGAACACAGAATATCTGGAGCATAAAGAGGAATTAGATGCGCTGGCAGAAAAAGTAGTTTATACAGGACCGATCGATGCTTATTTTGAATATAAACTCGGAACGTTGGAGTACCGCTCTGTAAGGTTTGAGACGGAACTTTTAGACAAGCCGAATTTCCAGGGGAATGCAGCTGTAAACTACACAGACAGAGAGACGCCTTGGACACGTATCATCGAGCATAAGTGGTTCGAATTTGGAAAGGATTCAGAAGGAAATGATATTCCAAAGACTGTGATCAGCCGGGAATACAGCTCTGAATGGAAATTGGGTGACGAACCATATTATCCGGTCAATGATGAAAAAAATGGAGCATTGTACGCAGAATACAAAGAATTAGCGGAAAAAGAAGTGAACGTGATCTTCGGAGGCCGTCTCGGGGAATATAAATATTATGATATGGATGCTGTCATAGCATCAGCGTTAGAACGTTGTGAAAAGGAACTTGGAATTATAACTGGGTAATAATGAAAAAAGTATGCATAGAAGCAATTGTCTTTGCACATATGCATACTTTTTTGCCATTTTTGCTTGAACTTGAGTCTAATACCAACTATAATGGGGGCAGTTGCTTTGTGAAAGATAGACGATATATTATTTTAGGAGAATAGATATGGGAAGATATTTCGGAACAGATGGTTTCCGTGGCGAAGCCAATAATAACTTAACAGCAGATCATGCGTACAAGATCGGAAGATTTCTCGGATGGTACTATGGAGAAATAAAACGTCAGAATGGTGATGATACACCGGCACGTATTGTAATTGGAAAGGATACGAGACGTTCCAGCTACATGTTCGAATATACATTGGTAGGTGGACTTGTTGCATCGGGAGCAGATGCTTACCTGCTTCATGTTACAACAACACCATCTGTTGCTTATGTGGCAAGAACGGATGAATTTGATTGCGGGATCATGATCTCTGCAAGTCATAATCCGTATTATGACAACGGAATCAAACTGATCAACGGTAATGGCGAGAAGATGGATGAGGGAACGATCGCACTGGTAGAAGACTATCTGGATGGCAAACTGGAAGTATTTGGGGAAAAGTATGAGGAGATTCCATTTGCACATACATCTAAGATCGGACGTACGGTAGACTATGTATCAGGAAGAAACCGTTACATCGGATATCTGATTTCACTTGGACTTTATTCTTTCAAGGGTGTGAAAGTCGGACTGGATTGTGCGAACGGAAGTTCATGGAATCTGGCAAAGTCTGTATTTGATGCACTTGGAGCCAAGACATATGTAATCAATGCAGAGCCGGACGGAACGAATATCAATAACAATGCAGGATCTACGCACATCGGCGGCCTGCAGAAATTTGTTGCCGAGAATGGTCTGGATGTTGGATTTGCATATGACGGAGATGCTGACAGATGTCTCTGTGTAGATGAAAAAGGGAATCTGATAGATGGAGATGCGATTCTTTATATTTATGGAAAATATATGAAAGAACGTGGCAAACTGGAAAACAATACGGTTGTTACAACAGTTATGTCTAATTTTGGATTATACAAAGCATTCGATGAGGCAGGGATTGATTATGCAAAGACTGCAGTCGGAGACAAATATGTATACGAATATATGACAAACAATGGATGCATTCTCGGAGGAGAACAGTCCGGCCATATTATTTTCTCAAAATATGCTTCCACAGGAGACGGTATCCTTACCAGTCTTAAGATGATGGAAGTTATGATGGCAAGAAAGAAGAAAATGAGTGAACTCATGGAAGGGCTTCATATTTATCCACAGGTTCTGGAGAATGTACGTGTGACAGATAAGAAAGCAGCGCAGGACGATGCGGATGTACAGAGCGCAGTACGGGCAGTAACAGAAGCCCTTGGAGATACCGGACGTATCCTTGTGCGGGAATCCGGAACAGAACCACTTCTCAGAGTTATGGTAGAAGCAGAGACAGAAGAAATCTGTAAAAAATATGTAGATCAGGTTGTAGATGTCGTTAAGAAAAAAGGATATGTGATCGGCTAAAGCAGCGGACCTGAGGCGGAGATAAGATACATAAATACCAGAAATGGAATAGATTATATTAAGAATAATACAGGGAGAAAAAACGAATTATGTGTGGAATTGTAGGATTTACAGGTGAACACCAGGCAGCACCGATCTTGTTGGATGGTTTGTCAAAACTGGAATATCGTGGTTACGACTCTGCAGGAATTGCTATACGTGACGGCAGTGCAGATGCAGAGATCATTAAAGCAAAAGGCAGACTGAAAGTTCTTGCTGAGAAGACGAATGATGGTGAATCCGTAAAAGGAACCTGCGGTATCGGTCATACAAGATGGGCAACACATGGAGAACCATCTGAGAATAATGCACATCCTCATGCAAGTGATGATGGAAATGTTGTGGCTGTTCATAATGGTATTATTGAAAACTATCAGGAATTAAAGGATAAACTTGTCCGTAAAGGGTATACATTCTATTCTGAGACAGACACGGAAGTAGCAGTAAAACTGATCGATTATTATTATAAAAAATATGAAGGGACTCCGGTAGATGCGATCAATCATGCGCTGGTACGGATCAGAGGCTCCTACGCATTGGCAATTATGTTCAGGGATTATCCGGAAGAAATCTACGTAGCAAGAAAGGACAGTCCGATGATCCTTGGAGTTGCGAACGGAGAATCTTATATTGGTTCCGATGTTCCTGCAATTCTGAAATATACGAGAGATGTATACTATATCGGTAACCAAGAGATGGCACGTGTCCGTAAAGGTGAGATTACATTCTATAACCTGGATGGAGAAGAGATTGAAAAAGAATTAAAGACGGTTGAATGGGACGCAGAGGCAGCAGAAAAATCAGGATATGAGCATTTCATGATCAAGGAAATACATGAGCAGCCAAAGGCAGTTTCAGATACACTGAATTCTGTTATAAAAGACGGAATGATTGATCTTTCAGAGGTCGGACTTTCGGAAGAAGAGATCAAAGAGATCAGCCAGATTTATATCGTGGCATGTGGATCGGCATATCATGTCGGAGTGGCAGCACAGTATGTCATGGAAGATCTGGCAAGAATTCCGGTACGTGTAGAACTTGCATCAGAATTCCGCTATCGTAATCCGATTCTTGATCCGAAAGGACTGGTAGTCATTATCAGCCAGTCAGGAGAGACCGCAGACAGTCTGGCAGCACTCAGAGAATCAAAGAAACAGGGAGTAAAGACACTTGGTATCGTGAATGTAATCGGTTCTTCTATTGCCAGAGAGGCAGACAATGTATACTATACACTGGCAGGACCGGAGATTGCAGTTGCGACAACAAAAGCATACAGCACACAGTTGATCGCAGCTTATACACTTGCAATTCAGTTTGCAAAGATCAGAGGACAGATTACAGAAGAACAGTATGCCGGATATATTGAAGAACTTCAGAGCATTCCGGAGAAAATTCAAAGAATTATCGAGGATAAAGAGAGACTTCAGTGGTTTGCATCCAAACAGGTGAATGCGAAAGACATTTTCTTTATCGGTCGTGGAATTGATTATGCGATTTCCCTTGAGGGAAGCCTTAAGATGAAAGAAATCAGCTATATTCATTCGGAGGCATATGCAGCAGGAGAATTGAAGCACGGAACGATTTCCCTGATTGAAGAGGGTACACTGGTTATCGGAGTACTGACACAGCCGGAATTATATGAAAAGACACTGAGCAACATGGTAGAGTGTAAGAGCCGTGGCGCATATCTGATGGGACTTACAACATTTGGACATTATAATATTGAAGAAAACGCAGATTTTTCTGTATACATTCCAAAGACAGACCCTCATTTTGCAACATCACTTGCAGTTATTCCGCTTCAGTTACTTGGATATTATGTATCAGTAGCAAAAGGTCTGGATGTAGATAAACCGAGAAACCTTGCAAAGAGTGTAACAGTAGAATAGAAATGAACAGGGTGGGATATGGCGTGATAAACAGTCATGGTATATCCCGCTTTTTTGTGCTATACTGATTTTAACTGTAAAAAAGACAAATAAACAAAGGAGAAAGAGAATTATGAAAACAGCATTAGTCATCATGGCTGCAGGAATGGGGTCGCGTTTTGGCGGCGGAATTAAGCAACTGGAACCGGTAGGCCCAAATGGGGAGATCATTATGGATTATTCCATTCATGATGCAATAGAGGCCGGATTTAATAAAGTAGTATTTATCATTCGTAAGGATATCAAAGATGCATTTCATGATGCGATCGGAAAAAGAATTGAAGGAATCTGTAATGAATTGAACATAGAATTTGCTTATGCATATCAGGAGTTGGATGATCTCCCGAAAGGAATTGAAAAGCCGGCCAAGAGAAGCAAGCCGTGGGGAACAGGACAGGCGGTACTGGTATGTAAAGATATTATCAAAGAGCCATTCGTAGTTATTAATGCAGATGACTATTATGGAAAAGAAGCATTTGTAAAGATTCATGAGTTCCTTGTGGAAAATTATACACCGGAAAAATCAAAAGAACTTTGCATGGCCGGATTCATTCTCGGCAATACTTTAAGTGATAACGGAACTGTTACAAGAGGAATTTGTGCAGTAGATGAGAATGATTATCTGACAGATGTCGTAGAAACTTATGAAATCAAAAAGACATCAGACGGAGCAGAATCTCAGGGAAATAGAATTGATGTAAATGCACATGTATCGATGAATATGTGGGGACTGACACCGGAGTTTGTAGGACTTCTGGAGGAAGGATTTGTAGAATTCTTTGAGAATATCAAAGGGGATGAAGCAAAAGAACTGAAAGGTGAATATCTGCTCCCGATCTATATTGATGAACTTCTGAAAAAGGGAACAGTAAGTGTCAGACTTCTGGAGACACAGGACAAATGGTTTGGCGTAACTTATAAAGAAGACAAACCGGTTGTAGTAGAGTCATTTGCAAAACTGATTGCAGACGGTGTATATCAGAAAGATCTGTTTGCAGATCTTAAGGCGTAATATCCGGGATATAACCGCAGGTATGATATCGAAAGCATGTGATTGAACAGGAAGAAAAAAGACAGGAAAGAATATGACGGAAAACAGGAGAAAGAGAAATAAGGCAGGAATTATCTGGCTGTTTCTTATGCTGATATGGCTGACGGTGATTTTTTCATTTTCAGCAAAAAAGGCAGATGAATCGACGGTAATGAGCCACTCCGTCGGAAAGTTGATTGGAAATATCGTGATTCCGGAGTACAGATCCTGGCCGGAAGATAAACAGGAGCAGTTTGCGGAAAAGATAGATTTCCCGGTACGCAAATGTGCGCATGCGTCGGAATACGCAGTCCTTGGTGTGTTGATGCTGGGGACTGCGTACTCTTTTGCGGAAGATCAGGGAAAAAAGAACAGATTATTATGCTGGTGTGCAGGTACGGCATACGCAGCAACAGATGAATTCCATCAACTATTCGTGCCTGGGCGCAGCTGTCAGTTCAGGGATGTCTGTATTGACAGCGCAGGCATACTGACAGGTATCGTGCTGTTTAGCCTGATAAAGCATCAGATCGCGAAATATAATGAAAAGAAAAAAGTGGCAAAAAACGTGAAAAATCAAGGGAAATCCCTTGACAAGAATCATGATTCGTAATAAACTAAACAAGCGTGCATGGGAACGTTTTGTTTTGATGTGCGACTATTCACAAGATGAATAAGCAACTTATTATAATCGTAGGAGGTGAAAGAAATGCCAACATTTAACCAGTTAGTAAAAAAAGGACGTCAGACATCTGTAAAGAAGTCTACAGCACCAGCACTTCAGAAAGGATACAACTCTTTAAAGAAGAGAAGTACGAATACTTCTGCACCACAGAAGAGAGGTGTTTGTACAGCTGTTAAGACTGCTACACCTAAGAAACCTAACTCAGCTCTTAGAAAGATCGCCAGAGTACGTCTGTCTAACGGAATCGAAGTAACAAGCTATATCCCGGGAGAAGGACACAACCTTCAGGAGCATAGTGTTGTTCTGATCCGTGGAGGAAGAGTAAAAGACCTTCCAGGTACAAGATATCATATCGTAAGAGGAACACTTGATACAGCAGGTGTTGCTAAGAGAAGACAGGCTCGTTCTAAATACGGTGCTAAGAGACCAAAAGATGCTAAGAAATAAATCTATTGCATAGACAACAGATAAGATTTCAAACCAATTAAAAATGTAATCACAAACAGAACTATGATTATGTAAGTTGCAAGGTATATATATGTATGCCCTATGCACTACACAGTATCATTAGAAAGACACATGTGAGTACCGATGAATTAAATTAAGATGTTTAAGGAGGGAAGGACCGTGCCACGTAAAGGACATACTCAGAAAAGAGACGTATTAGCGGATCCAGTATACAACAATAAAGTGGTAACCAAGCTTGTCAACAACATTATGCTTGATGGTAAGAAGGGTGTTGCACAGAAAATCGTATACGGAGCGTTTGAAAGAGTTGAAGCAAAAGCCGAAAAGCCAGCTATCGAAGTATTTGAAGAGGCTATGAATAACATCATGCCAGTACTTGAGGTAAAGGCTAGACGTATCGGAGGAGCTAACTACCAGGTGCCGATCGAGGTTAGACCTGAGAGAAGACAGACTCTTGCACTTCGTTGGCTGACAGTATACTCTCGTGCTAGAGGAGAGAAAACAATGGAAGAAAGACTGGCTAACGAAATCCTGGATGCAGCAAACAATACAGGCGCATCTGTAAAGAAGAAAGAAGACATGCACAAGATGGCAGAAGCAAACAAAGCATTTGCTCATTATCGTTTCTAATTATAGGAGGAAAAAATCTTGGCTGGAAGAGAATATCCATTAGAGAGAACAAGAAATATCGGTATTATGGCGCATATCGATGCTGGTAAGACAACTCTTACCGAGCGTATCCTGTACTATACCGGTGTTAACTATAAGATTGGAGATACTCACGAAGGTACTGCTACCATGGACTGGATGGAACAGGAGCAGGAAAGAGGTATCACAATCACTTCTGCGGCTACAACATGCCACTGGACACTCGAAGAGTTCACAAAACCTAAAAAGGGAGCTCTTGAGCACCGTATCAATATCATTGATACTCCGGGACACGTTGACTTTACTGTAGAGGTTGAGCGTTCACTCCGTGTACTGGACGGCGCTGTCGGCGTCTTCTGTGCTAAGGGTGGTGTTGAGCCTCAGTCAGAAAACGTATGGCGTCAGGCTGACACATACAATGTACCAAGAATGGCATTCATCAATAAGATGGATATCCTGGGTGCTGATTTCTACAATGCAGTAGACCAGATTAAGACCAGACTTGGAAAGAACGCTATTTGTCTTCAGTTACCAATCGGTAAAGAAGATGACTTCAAGGGAATCATTGACCTGATGGAAATGAAAGCTTACATCTACAACGATGATAAGGGAAATGACATTTCTGTTACAGATATCCCGGAAGATATGGCAGATGATGCAGAACTTTACCATACAGAAATGGTAGAGAAGATCTGCGATCTTGATGATGATCTGATGATGCAGTATCTGGAAGGTGAAGAACCATCTGTTGAAGATATGAAGAAAGCACTCAGAAAAGCAACATGCGAGTGTACAGCAGTTCCTGTTTGCTGTGGTTCAGCTTACAGAAACAAAGGTGTACAGAAACTTCTTGATGCAATCCTTGAGTACATGCCTGCACCAACAGATATCCCGCCAATCGATGGTGTGGATGAGGATGGTAATGAGGTTGTAAGACATTCTTCAGATGAAGAGCCGTTCTCAGCACTTGCATTCAAGATTATGACAGACCCATTCGTAGGTAAACTGGCATACTTCAGAGTTTACTCTGGTACAATGAACTCAGGTTCTTATGTACTGAATGCTACAAAGAATAAAAAAGAGCGTGTTGGACGTATCCTTCAGATGCATGCCAACAAACGTGAAGAGCTTGATAAAGTATATTCAGGTGATATCGCAGCCGCTATCGGATTTAAATTCACTACAACAGGTGATACAATCTGTGACGAGCAGCATCCTGTAATTCTGGAATCAATGGAATTCCCAGAACCAGTTATCGAGCTTGCTATCGAGCCTAAGACAAAAGCTTCACAGGGTAAACTTGGTGAATCTCTTGCAAAACTGGCTGAAGAAGACCCTACATTCCGTGCTCATACTGATCAGGAGACTGGACAGACAATCATCGCCGGAATGGGAGAACTTCATCTTGAAATTATCGTAGACAGACTTCTTCGTGAGTTCAAGGTAGAAGCTAATGTAGGTGCTCCTCAGGTTGCTTACAAAGAAGCATTTACAAAACCAGTTGATGTCGACAGCAAATATGCAAAACAGTCAGGTGGACGTGGACAGTACGGACACTGTAAAGTTAAATTCGAGCCAATGGATGTTAACGGTGAGGAAACATTCAAATTCGAATCTTCTGTAGTTGGTGGAGCTATTCCGAAGGAATATATCCCGGCTGTAGGTGAAGGTATCGAAGAGGCTATGCAGTCTGGTATCCTTGGAGGATTCCCGGTTGTTGGTCTTAAGGCTAATGTATATGACGGTTCTTACCATGAAGTCGATTCAAGTGAAATGGCTTTCCATATTGCAGGTTCTCTTGCATTTAAGGACGCTATGAAGAAGGCATCTCCGGTTCTTCTTGAGCCTATCATGAGAGTTGAAGTTACTATGCCGGAAGAGTACATGGGTGATGTTATTGGAGACATTAACTCACGTCGTGGACGTATCGAAGGTATGGATGACCTCGGTGGTGGAAAGATCGTTCGTGGATTCGTTCCATTGTCAGAAATGTTTGGATACTCTACAGACTTACGTTCTAGAACACAGGGACGTGGTAACTACTCAATGTTCTTCGAGAAATACGAGCCAGTACCGAAGTCTGTACAGGAGAAGATTTTATCCAGCAAAAATGACTAATTATTTATAAAATGCTTGAAAAAGTGCTACATTTGAAATATAATCAAATGTAGCCGAGCAAACGAACAATTTGTTAATATGCCATATGGCACTAAATTAAGGAGGATATTCAAAATGGCTAAAGCTAAATTTGAAAGAACAAAACCGCATTGTAATATCGGTACTATCGGTCACGTTGACCACGGTAAAACAACTCTTACAGCTGCTATCACAAAGACACTTGCAGCAAGAGTACCAGGAAACACAGCAGAGAACTTTGAAGATATCGATAAAGCTCCAGAAGAGAGAGAACGTGGTATCACAATTTCTACAGCTCACGTTGAGTACCAGACAGAGAAACGTCACTATGCACACGTTGACTGCCCAGGACATGCTGACTACGTAAAGAACATGATTACAGGAGCTGCTCAGATGGATGGAGCTATCCTTGTTGTAGCTGCTACTGATGGTGTTATGGCTCAGACAAGAGAGCACATCCTGCTTTCTCGTCAGGTAGGTGTTCCTTACATCGTTGTATTCATGAACAAATGTGATATGGTAGACGATGAAGAACTTCTGGAACTGGTAGACATGGAAATCCGTGAGCTGCTGAACGAGTACGAATTCCCGGGAGATGACACTCCGATTATCCAGGGATCTGCTCTGAAAGCTCTGGAAGATCCGAACAGCGAATGGGGAGACAAAATCCTGGAACTGATGGATGCTGTAGACAGCTACATTCCGGATCCTCAGCGTGACACTGACAAACCGTTCCTGATGCCTGTAGAGGACGTATTCACAATCACTGGTCGTGGTACTGTTGCTACTGGTAGAGTAGAGCGTGGTGTTCTGCGTCTGAACGACGAAGTTGAAATCCTGGGTGTTAAAGAAGATGTTAAGAAAACAGTTGTAACCGGTATCGAAATGTTCCGTAAACTGCTGGATGAAGCACAGGCTGGTGATAACATCGGTGCTCTGCTGCGTGGTGTTCAGAGATCAGAAATCGTTCGTGGACAGGTTCTGGCTAAACCAGGTTCTGTAACATGCCACAGAAAATTCACAGCTCAGGTTTACGTTCTGACAAAAGATGAAGGTGGACGTCATACTC
>ERZ506978.344-NODE-344-length-24131-cov-4.606911_pt1 | contig 24131 bp, 6 predicted proteins | sample MGYA00512888_ERZ506978 | MGnify/ENA metagenome assembly ERZ506978
GCCTGTGATACTTGTAAAAACAGATGGTTTTATTCAAACCACCTATTCTTGCAAATGCCCCACTGTTATTTATATTATACCACATTTTTTCTTGTTGGTCAATCGCTCGTCTGGGTATGGCTTTTCTGAGCACTGCTATCGGACAGCTTCTCGTAACCCATACAGAAGTGGCTGCCATGAAGAACTTTGGCCGAAGAAGAACGTCCCTTGCACATTGCGATGCGTTCTGAAACTGTTGCAATGCTGTTGGGTTTTTACGCTTGAGCTGCTCTGAAGAACTGCTGCTACACTGAAAGCTTGTGCGTTCTGAAGTGTGCTGTTTCTCTAAAAGAGTTGAATCTCCTTAAGAGGGGAGAGTTGTTTTTTATATGCAACTACTGCTGTTAAGGAGGAATACTCTTAAGAAATCCGTTTCTTAAAAGCGACGCATGCCACATCGTTCGCGAGGTTCGGCTGCTGCTCGTTGCACCGAATCGAGGCAGCGACGGTGCTCAGGAACGCGCTGGCGTAAACGCCGCGCTGCTGCGCACCTAAAAAACATATAATAGGCTTCGTGCGGTTACACTCAAGCACAATATTCAAAATCAGTCAAGAACTAAAAAGTACAGAAGGATTTCGAACGATGAAACGCTTAACCCAAAAACTCAGAGAACGCAGACCTGCACATTGTTGTCATCGAACCAGACAGGTGGAATCAGGATTGGAAGTCTCACGTAATGTATCGTCACATCTGGTGAATCCAGTGAACGTGGTGCTACTGCTTCCTTGACTTTCTCAACACTCTCTTTGACAGTCGTGACAGCTTTCTGAGCAAGTTCAGGAATTGAAGACATTTTACTGATGCGGCCGCGTACATACACAGCGCCAGCCATGATTCCTTCGAATGCGGAGTTCACGCAACTGGAAGCCCATTTTCTGGTACGATGGAAGCGTGCTGCCAACTCAGTGATGGAGAGTTCAGGGTTGTTGATGTGCATGATACGAACAGCGTTGCGCTCTTCAAGAAGATTTTTCTCCTTCACTGCGCGGGCGTTCTTTTTCTTGGTGGTATTCTTGGCGATTGCTTTGGGGACGGTCAGCTTGATTTGTTTGAGCTCCGCAGCGGTAATCTGTAGGGTCTCGATGATGTAGCTGTAAGGGAGAATGTAACCCGGCACATACGAGGTCGTTCCATCCGTGCAAACGACTTCGCTCAGCTTGGATGAGATATGTCCAACAGCATTGTCCAGTTCTGTTTCCGACAGGGGATTTGCAAACTTGGAATTCAGCCAGATGGTTTTCTTCATCGCAATCGCAGGACCACGATGCTGGAAAATCGTATTGAAGTAGATGTACAGGAGCAGGTCGCGAATCCCGGTTGCGGTGACCTTGCTATAGTCACGCAGTTCAAACAACCGTTCCAGAGCATCCGCCACGACACAGGTAGGCACAGGCTTACCGTCCTTCGTCACGGGTACTTTATTCTTTTTCTTCTTGCCCGCTTTGATGGTAGAGTCAGGTGCAGACAATGCGGAGAAGGAAAGCACAGAAGACAAGCCATCCTGACCAAAGAACTTACGAGTTTTCATCTCCTCATTGAAATAGACAATCTCAGAGACATTCTTGGTCTTCGCATTGGTGGTCCCCGGCAGACGAACAAGACCTGCTGCATTCTTGCTGGCAGCAACATCCACCTTCATCACAAATTCAGGGTGCTCATCATGAATCTTCTCACAGACTTGCTGAACTTTATCGATGATGGCTTCCGTTACCAGACGATATGCCTTCTTGTTCTTAGCTGCGATGCCGTCAAAGGAGTACCATACCTGCAAGCCCCGACCCGTATCCACGATAGCAGAGATGGGAGGAATTTCCACATCAAGGAGTTCTCCGTCTGCAGCATAAAGCAGTTCGGTTTTCAAAACATCCTTCTCCCAAGCAACCATTCCGCTGCTGGACTCGTGGTCATCAATATCAATAACGATGTTGTTGTAGGTAAAGATATTGCCTTCCGTACGAGCGGGACGGCAGAAGGTATTCTTGGTGATGTAGTAGTTGTATTTCAGAACAGCCTTGAACTTCGTTTTCATAAACGTCTCAAGGTCACGCGGATATCCTGTCCAAACGAGATGCGGTTTACGACCAGACTCCATCATCCAAATCTGAATGAAGGCAGAACGGTCACGATTCGAGTGCGCGGAAAGTTCGTTGCAGGAGTAAAAATTATTCGCGATGCAAATGACATCCGAAGAATCAATAAACTTCATGCGATAAAATTTCTTTCTTCTCCGCTTCTGAGGTGCCGCAGGGGTTTTACCTTGCGGCGTTTGGGGAATTGTTTTTGTCATGGAAAAACCTCGTAATAAAAAACAAAAGAGCCTTATTTCGCCCTATGGTGGGCAATACAAGGCTCTTTGACTTCCTATACTATTATCGCTATACCACATTATTTGAAAATAATCAATCATTTTGAATGCCAGAATGTTGACATAATGATAATATTTTGGTATAATGATAATAGTAGTTGAGACAGAGATGCCTCTTGTATTTTTTGTTCTTTGAACAGAAATGTACGGAGAGCCTTGTTAAGTAAATTGTGGGTTGGAACTTCATATTTGCTTTATCTCAAATCTCTCAAAATCATCGACCATCAAGTGTTACAGCGCTTGGTGGTCATTTCTTTTGGCAAGAAGTGAAATTGATAAAGGCATCAGCTCTCGAATGATGCTTTCATCAGGCAAATACGAATTTCTTATATTATATCATCTTTATTCGTTTCAGTCAATCTACGAAGCCAACAAAAAAATTACCTCCTCTTTGTATGAGGAGGCTTTTGTTTTTCAGGATGTTTCGGCGGGGGAGAGAAGTGTTAGAACCTCGTCTACACTCTTCCCGCTTTCCTGAACCGCTGCAATAATGCGGGCGGCATCTGACTTTTCTTTTTCGGCCTTTAGATTTTTGAGTTCTTCCTTCTTGCTGCGGATTCTCTCCTGTAAAGATTCAATCTCAGCACAGGTGGACTGGATACGGTCTTCCACGGATACAATAGTGCGTTTTCCTCGCGGCATATATTATCAACCCCTTTTCTGAGCATAATCATATCATTTGGAAGAAAAGAAAATTGAAGAACAATGCAAGAACATCTCAATGTTCTTGTCTAAACTACACCAAAAAGAAACGAGGGCATCTCAATCGATTTACTTAACCAAGTTCAGATGTCCTCGCAAGGAGTTCCCTTAACGGAATACAAAGGTAGCTAATTTTTCTTTGCTCTTTTTCAGAGAGGTGGATTCGGCAACCATTCTGCGAACAGGTGCTTTCTTGTCCAAATCCCGCTTCATGTGTTCAAATGCCTTTTGGTCTTTTATAAAAAACTCTTTTGTAATAGATGTGGTCGCCATAACAACACCTCCTCAGTAGCATATGATTTGCAGCAAGCTTATTCTACGCTTTCTTGTATTATTATCATACATGAATCTGTCGGAAATATCAATCATAATGTACGATATCATATGCCAGCTTTTTCCGGATACAATTGCACCATTCAAGAAAAAACATTTTGTAGAACTATTGTAACCGCAAGCAATGGACATATAAAAATTAAAAATGTATAATAAAGGTATACCACATTCGGCATATTGTATATGTGTTGACTATCTCGTATAAATGTGGTATAATATAAACAGAGGGTAAGAGATAGGCCCTCCATAAACACAAAGGAGGTTCGCGCATGGCAAAAAATGTTCGAAGCCAAAAATACAATTTACATAAAAAGGAGAAACTCTATGAAGACTATGTCCGTTAAGGTATTTACCCGTATCGCGTGCCTGATTATGGCAGTCGCGATGGCCGTCAGTCTGGTTGGCTGCGGCGTCGATATCACCTCAGTGGGGCTGCCCACCGACATTGTGCTGGAAAAGGGTGAGACCCAGCAGCTCAATATCGAGTATGGCACCGACGACAAGGCCGAGCAGGAAAAGATTGCCGAGGCAGCATCCAAGCTGAATCTCACTTGGACTTCCTCCGACGAAGAGGTCGCCACGGTTGATGAGACTGGTCTGGTCACTGCAGTCGGTGCCGGTGAAGCTGATATCACAGTATCTGTTGCAGATGCCAATATTTCTTCCACGACCCATATCAAGGTCGTGATTCTCCCCACCGGAGTAGAAGTCCCCGAAACTCTGAGTCTGGAACTCAACGGTGAGGCTACCAAGGCGCTGGGTGCTAAGATGACTCCCGAGGACGCCACCGATGTCAAGCTTGCTTACGTGAGCAGCGATGAGTCGGTAGCGACCGTGGATGAGTCCGGTAATGTCACCGCAGTAGGCGTTGGCGAATGCACCATCACCACTACCATCGTGGCAGACACCACTGCTACGGCAGAGGACGCCGGTGTGGACAGCGAGATGCTGGTCGTTCCCGAAAACGCTAAGGCCGAGACCAAGGTCACCGTCGGTAAGGCAATCGAGTCCATTACGCTGGATTCCAATGAAGGCGTTCTGACCGTTGGCAACACGCACACCATCAAAGCAACCGTGTTCCCGGAGGATGCTACGGACAAGGCCGTTACTTGGGAGAGCAGTGATGAATCTATCGCCACCGTGGATGTGGAAGGCAATGTGACCGCCAAGGGCACTGGGAACGTGACCATTATGGCAGTCAATTCTGATGGGGATGTAAGCTCCACTTACGAGCTTACGGTAAAGGCAGTCACCTGCAGCTACTGTGGCCAGACCGGTCACACCAGCAGCAACTGCTCGGTAAAGGCAGCTGACCAGAAGGCCGCTGCGCAGAAGCAGGCTGCTGCTCAGCAGGCTCAGCAGCAGGCAGCCCAGCAGGCTCAGCAACAGGCACAGCAACAGGCAGCCCAGCAGGCTCAGCAGCAGGCTCAGCAACAGGCACAGCAACAGGCACAGCAGCAGCAGCCGAGCGGTGGCAGCTCCGGTGGCGGAATCGCAGGAAGCTACGGTGGCGATTATCTGGACCAGAATCCGGAATTTGGTTATTCCTCCGGTATTGACTGGACGCAGGGTGCGACTCGTTCGTAATTGAAAAGATTACGCACCGCAAGAAATTGCGGGAGAACTGACAATCCGATAGATAGGGATATCTACCATAAACTCCGACATGCGATATATGACGAAAGTTAAATCGTATGAAGCTCGGTAAAGTCGGCAGAAGGTTGACTCATGAAGCCAACTGATATGCCGGTGGTCCATAAAATGCCCATGGTGAGTATGACCGCTTCGGTCTGACGAACCTGCGAAATAAAGGGATACAGTCCATGCAGCGATGCATGTCGATGATGCAGCCAAGTAAGGACTTGCGTACGAAAGGCTGCCAAAAAGGTCATCGGTCCCATAGCAGGCACCTAAAGGTATATGTGACGGATAGGATTGTTGGAACGGGGAAATGTATCGAGCATCAATAGATGTAAACTGACGAAGAACAATAAGCAGTTGAATCGGTGCAGAAAAGTAGAGGTCGAAGTTATGATGGCACTTGTAATGAGTGTCGGAGCAATGGCCTCAAGTCGGTGATAAGTCACCGAGGGAGCGCCGTGTGCGATGAAAGTCGCATGCACGGTGCGGAGTGGGGGAAAACAAAGAAAACCGCATAGCCGACAACGACCATGCGGTACGAATAACATCCGGCACAGAGAGATGTCAGACGATATTTATATTTTACAAGAATATGCGAAAGCAGTCAAGAACAAATTATAAATGTCGTTGCATCGTGCGTTATTCGTAGAATTGTTACCTATCACTATACAGTTCCAACGGTAGTTTGGATGGTGGTTGCGAAGGAAATTGTGACTAACCACTCGTGTGGTTAGTCACAGCCTCGCTCGAGTGGGTGGGCGAGGTCGCTCTACAAATATCAGTACCTCCTCGTGGTGTAGAGTGGAAACGGAAGACGGCTAAAACTGATATAAACAACGAAAGGTGAATAATGAAGCGTAAAATTTTATTTTCGTGCTATGTAATATGTATGTTGTTAATGTCCGTTATCTTGGTGTGGAGAGCATCAAGTGGGTATGTGTTCGCATATGAATACAATTCTATGAACGGCAAAGAAAATGCTGACGGCGATACATACACGAATCTTTCCGTAGATATAGACAATCCCTTTATTGTAAGTACAGATTCCGATATTATAGCGGCAATTGACGGGGGATATACGGGATACATCTACTTTGGATATCCTACATGTCCTTATTGCCGAAATACGGTGCCTGTTCTTATAGATGAATTAAAAGAGAACGGAATCCGACGAGTTTTATATTGTAATTTAAAAAAATACAACTACCAATACAAGTACGATACGGATGTAGGCGTTATTGAAACTCAGCACGGTTCCAAGTCGTACGATATGTTACTTGATATTCTGCATGAATACGCAAGTCCAAAGGTTGTAAAAGACATTGATGGCAATGTAATTCAGACCGGCAGGAATACTTTATATGTGCCAGCCATCGTTCGTTTTGAGGATGGTGTTCCGAGTGCTTGTTGGCAATATAAAGATGCAGGCATAGTCCTAAACGATAATCAGTCCGTTTACGATGAATGGTCCGGTGAGCAAAAAGATATCATAAAACATAGCATGGAAAACATTCTGTTTTAAGTTAAGTCCACCCAGTAAGAAGGGTGGACTTTTTTGTATTTTTTCGCTCTTTTTGATTGACTAATGCGTTTATTTGTGGCATAATATAGATACCGCCAAGTGTGCTGATTATGCGATTTTGCAAATGTATGTGCAGATATGTGAACAAGATTGCGTAAAGGTATAACTTGGCAATATTTTGAAAGGAGAACGCTATGCAAAAAGGCAAAACATGGCAGCGTGTCGCTTCAGCAGTTTTGGCAGTCATGATGACGATGTCTACATTTAGCTCCACAATCGCTTATGCAGCAGAACCCATCACGACTGACAGTAGTCTTGTTACGGATGCCGTATCCGAAAGCACTTCTACTGAGACTGTTGAAGCGTTAGACTCTGCCAGCTCTTCTTCGTCTGAAGAAGAGATTACCGAACCTGTAGGGACACCCGTCCCCACAGAAATGCCTGATGAAACGGATTCCTCAGAACCGGAGGCGACTCCGGAGCCCACCGAGGTTCCAACATCCACTCCGGAACCCACCGAAACTCCTGATGCGACGGCTACGCCTGAGCCTACAGAAGTTCCGGAAGCAACGGAAACTCCTGACGTTGATGAAAGTGATTTTGTGGCTGTCAGTCTGGCTGATGATGCGACCGAAGGTCAAGTCGAGGCCGAAATTGGCGATGAAGTCACTTTCAATGCTCACGTAAATCGTAATGACGTCAATCTCCACTATCAGTGGTACAAGAGGTTCATTGAGCCTCAGGATACCGATTACGATATGGATGTGATGGAGTACGATTACAGCGATGCAGAGCCCACCACATACGGTTATCTGAACGAGGATAAAACTCCTGCCGAGACATTGGCAGAAAATCCGGACGCAACTTGGTCCGGTATCGAGTTGTATCGTGCAGTTGCCGATGCAATGGCCGCAATCGGAGCAGACGCCAGCAACATCAACATCGAATTCAATACCCGCAACTATGCGCTGGAAGGATTCGAAATCACCGCAGCAAACGTGGACGGTAATATCGTTATTTCCGCTGACAAGGATAACGAGCATGCCTCTGCTACGCTGAATGAGAACAATGAATTTGTTTTTACCGAGAGCACGACAAGCGATGCCGCCGTGCAGTCGGCAGAAACCGAACAAAGTGAGGAGAGTCAGGATACTCTTACGGCCAATGGCTGGGAAGCTATTGAGGGAGCAACTTCTGATACCTACACTCATACCATCGATGAGTATGATGCTTACACCACTTACCGCTGTGTAATCACTATCGATGACGACAATTATATTGCTGCCGCCAAAGAAGAACTGATTGCAAACGGCGCAGATGAAAACAAGCTCACCGATGATACACTCGACAATACCATCACAACAGAAATCACTGTTTCTATCCCGTCGATGGAAAAGAGTGAAGACGAAATGTACAATGACTTGTCTGTAGAGGACAAGTTGAAACAGCGTCTTGCCCTTTCCGGCATTGCTACTTATGCAGCAGGTGTTCAGCTTGACAGCCAGACTAATCCCCAGTGGGTGACCGGTCTGTCTGCAGGTATGGAATACCTGACAGCTGATATGTATGCCAAGATTTATGGACAGGACGGTAAAGGTGGTTGGCTTGCAGAAGGGAAAATCACGCCAAAACAAGCAGACCGCTATTGGTCGTACATTAACTCAAATGGTTTCAGTGGCTATAGTACCGCAAATGTACTGGATTCGGACGGATTTCCAACAGGTGCCACGAGAACATATAAGTCTTTTACGCTGACTGACGGAAAACTTGAAATCAACTCCGAATGGTACGGCAAAACAGTTTACTTCCGTTATCACAACAGCAATATTGTAGGTAACACTGCTACTGGTGCAGCGGTATCTATCCCTGCATCTGGACGCGGCACCTCCTACAAGGATGCTGTTCAGGTTCTGTTCTGCTATACCAAGGAGGAAGACGGAACAACATTTCCTCTTACCATTAAAGAATATGTAAAGCAAGCCACGACAAATGGTTATTCTCAGAATGGTATGGCTCACATCACTTTGAATACAGTTTCGTGCAACGATTTTAATGTTGACCCTGACAGATATTTAAAGGATGCAGAAGGTAATTATCGAGTCGATTCTGTGTACTGGGGAACTTGCTATTTTTCGGAACCTGACTTGTCGGGCAAAGCCTATTATGCCTTGAAGAACTATATTGGCAATGGCTACGGCTTTGGTATCGGTCACGATACCATGTACGCCTATGCCGGTGCCTGGTTCGATGCACATGGCGGTGGCCGTGGCTACCCCAATAACGTCTATGACGAAAGAAAGATTGACCCGAACGATACTGCTACTCGCTACTATCAGGTAAATAGCTGGGAAGTCAGTGGCGGTCACTGGAATATGAACGCTCTGATGGGCGAAAACAATTCCAACACCCTCGTTGGCTCCGGCTACTACTCCGCAAGCGATGAAGCGTATTTCGGTTGGATTGTTGACCCTCTGACGGTTCCTTCGGCCATTATGTCTTCTGGCGGCTCTCACGGTCCTTTCCTAAAAACTACTATCTATGGTAGTAAGTCTCTTCGTATCCGCGCAAACGGCGGTTATACTTATGAAGAGGCGATGGTCAACCCTGATATCAAGCATCGTACACCGACAAACTGGCCTTACAAGTTCAGTGTAGGACAGACGATTCCTGCTGCTCTGACGCACAGTAATGGTCAGGTCGCATTCGACGACATCTGGGTTCAGTATGATGGTTGTGCGTCTGATTTTACAGATGCAGGACTTGGAAAGCTGTATGAGCCAACCGTCGATGGACGCAGCGGCACCAACAACTTCTATCTGGCTGGTTCCGGCAACTTTGTTATGAACCAGATTGGTCACTTGCCTCTTATTGGAGTTGGCGGTGCAAACAAAGCATCTCCTCAGGAGATGCAGCTTTGCGTCAACACTCTGATGTGGATTTCTCAGCGCAAGCAGTGTGAAGTCTGTGCCGCTGACCAAGCCGACCAGCAGATGACGCACTTCGTTCATCGTGTCAATGCAGCAAACGCCAAGAAGATTCTGACAGCTCTCGCTAACGGCGGCAGCTACTGGTATCCTCTGAGCGATTGCTACGAACTGATGGAAGACCTCGACCTGACGAAGCTGGGCTTTGATTCCACGACTTGGAAGCCCATCAAGAACTTCACAGGTCACTGGAACAGCAAATACTTCGATGTAAAAGTCCCCAAAGACGGTGCTCTGTTCGATAACACCACCGGTGATTTGGGTGCATACCGTACCGGAGACGGCAACGACTGGAACCTTGGTACTGACAGACTGAAAGGTTGGGACACTGTCTTTAAGGACAGCGGTAACAGCTCTCCGTCCGTTCGTACCACCGGTATCGCTCGTATCTACGGCAAGCTGAGCGACGCAAAGTTGTTCAACGATGGTCAGGTTCACGAGGGATATACCGTTCATATCCGGTACGAGGATAACACTGCGTTGCTGCAGGAAGGCGACGATTTCAGCTGTGTAGTCAACAACGTAGACCAGTATTGCATTTCTAACCTGCCCTGTATTTACGTAGGCGGCAAAACGATTCTTCGTGCCCGCGTATATGACAAGGCTGGTAACGAAGTCACCAAATACGGTCCTATCGTTGCAAAGGTTCCTCCTCATTTCTGGAACGACTGCGAAACGGTTCCTCTGGAACTGCTGACAATCGAAGCAACACCTATTGAGAACTACCGTTACTGGGAAGGCGAGACCACCAAGGTTCTCGAAGGTTCCGGTATCATCTACAATCAGCCCATCAGCAATGAATCCGTAACATGGTATTACCGCGTGGTTGACCTGCGCAATACCAGTAATGCTCTGAGCGACTGGGTCAAGATTGGTCATTACGGTCAGTTCACTACCGAAGACGGTGCCGTAACAGGTATCATCAAAACGCCGGTATTCCACGACGGCAATGATGGTGTATACAATTACCCGCACAGTTCCGTGGATGTACAGCTGCAAATGCTGGCATATACAGGAAACGCTATTCAGCTTCGTACAGACTACGAGGTTGAGGGTAAGACTTATTCCACCATCGACCCCGGCGTAATCACTCCGGAAGCTTCCGGTATCATTCAAATCGAAGAGCGCCCCATGTCCATGACGCAGGCACCGAATCAGCGTGTTATGACTCAGGACGAAGCAACCTTCGTATTTGAAACAGATTACTGGAAGGGTCTTGATGATAAGGGCTACAGCTACGATGTTCAGTACAAAGACCCCTATGATGACGATTGGCAGACTCTTGCCACATCCGTCACATTCGGCGGTACTTATACATTGAATACCGTAGATAATAGTCAGGTAAACAAGGTTGACATTGAAGCACATACGGTCGATACCCTCGCAAAGGGGAAAGAGACCGCAAGTATGATTCATGACAACAAATGGCTGCCTGCCGATTTCTGGCGTCCTGATGGTTTCACTGACCAGCAGTGTGCTCAGAAACACACTACTATCACACTTACCCTGCACGCGGCAGATTACAACTGGTCCGGATATTATTTCCGTATCGTTGCAAGCTATCGCTTTAACGAAAAGAGAACCAAGGTCGAGAACTCCTACAGCGCAATCGGCGATGCTGACAACGCAGGATTCGACACTTCCCGTTATGGCCTGTTGCAGGTCGATGCACCTTTCGTTTCCGCAACTATGCTGGAAGCTCGTGCATTGATGATGCAGGAGCATAACAGCGAGGGCGATGCGACTGGCGATTTTGGTCAGAATTACTGGTCTGTTGAGACAACGCAAGACCAAGTGGATAACTGGAATGCCAGCAGAGGCGATTCCAATAACCCGTTGATTTCTGATAAGAACGTGGCCGTTTATACAACGACTATCACATTCTCTCCCAGCAAATTGACAGAATCCGGAAACCGTATCCTTATCCCTGTATTGCAGTGGGGCTTCCAAGACGACTTGAATTCGGAATCTACCGATTATAAGCCCGTCATCAACCCCATCAATATCAACGGGTACGCTAACAACGGTAACGGTTTGACTACCGAAAACTACAAAGACTGGGCAAATATCGTCAAAACCAGATACGACATCAATACAGATGACAGTTCTGTGATGAAGCAGGTCGTGGACGCAATCGAAACTGAGCATTCCGGTTCTCCGTTCGGCAAGTTCACCGCCTACATCACCATTGATGATATCAAACCTGTTGAGGATACGATGTTGAATGGTCAGCCGTTTGACATCAACAGTGCATATGCTAAGTGGAGCATTACCACGAGCCTGCACATTGAATCCGCAACGAACCCGATGGACTTCGGTACTGAGCACTTCTATTTCCAGTGCAAGCCGTATCTGGAATACATTCGCGGCTACAACAGCACGAAACTGAAGAGTCAGACCATCACAAATACCCTTGCTCATAACTTTGACTATGTGAACGGCGGTATCGATGAAGATAACACCGACACTGGTGCAGAGTTGTGGCTGGATTACAATATCAGTATCCATGCAAACGAGCGCAATCTTGTTAGTTGCGGTGTTGATAGACACTCTGTCTTCATGTATCCGGATTTGACAATTGAGGCACCTAATGGACTTCGGTACATTATGTCCCGTTATCAGATTGTCAATGAGTTCCCGTACGGAAAACACAGAGACACTTCTCGTACCGTGTTCAGTCAGAGCGATTACCTGAGTGTTAATCTCAGTACCCGGTATCAGGGAAAAATGACAACGGCTACCCGTTATGACATGAACGGCCATCCTTCCCAGATTGATGTTCAGGGCAAGACGTTGGCCGAACTTGGCATTTCTCTCGATGAACGCGGATATCTGGATAAGAACAACGAGGACTATGCGCCTTATCTGGACCATGGCTACGCATTATGGTCCGCCTACTCTTACCCGAAAGAAATCTGGCAGTGGTTCTGGCGCAATGCTATCCAGTATCACTGCTACGACATGGAAGAGTTTGACGGCACCAACGAGCAGGTTTTCTTCTATATTGATGAAAAGAATGTTCGTGCAGCTGACCAGTCGTTCAATGCCAATGACGGAAACCATCCTACTTCTTCTTGGACTGCTCCGTTCGATGCAACCTATCAGATTGACCTGTGGGGTGCTGGCGGCGGCCATGCAAGCAGTGAAGATGGACTGGGAATCAGCGGAAACTCCGGCAGCCATACCATTATCACAGCAGACATCAAGGAAGGCACGACCCTTTACTTTGTCGCTGGCGGTGCTGGCGGCGGCGGTTCCGGTGGTGGTTCCGGTTGGGGTTCAGCAGGTAGTGGTACCGGTGGTTCCGGCGGTTATAACGGCGGCGGTTCCGGTGGCGTCGGCGCAGTATTCTATGACTGCTATGACGACGGACACGGTGTTGACAGCAGCTATCATAGCGGTTCTCCTATAGGCTTTGGCGGTGGTGGTGGCGCTACCACGGTTGCATTCGGCCTTATTGGTGACGGACAGCTGAAGAACTACGGTAACGGCTCGTCGATGTTCGGCGTTGCTGGCGGCGGTTCCGGTGCTGCAATTATCTCCGGCAACGGATACACCGAGCGCGGTATCGGCGGTTCTGGTTCAAACCACAGCAGTGAGTATTATCACTGCTCATTAAGTGAAGACAAAGTTTTCGACGACTACGAATATCATCATGGTGATATCTGTGGCATGGGTTACACCGGCCCCCACAGCAGTGAACTCGGAATGCCACGAGAAGAACGAGAAGGCTACAACAACACACTGCACGAAAACGGCGGCGGTTCTGGTTGGCAGTCTGCTTCTACCGATGGTGCATTGCGTGGTTCTTCTTATGCCGCTTCTGTTGGTGAAAACCTTGACAACGGCAACATCATCATTAAAGCAAACGTCACTGGTGCAAACCAGTTGAATGACGGTGCCGGTTCCGGTGTTGGTCAGGCTGGTCGTGCAAAAATCAAGGTCGTTGACCTGAATAAGCGTCTGTACCGCCGCGTTGGCAAGAACGCAATGGATATTGGCTTCGAGGATGCAAATGAATGCACTCCTACTCGTGCCAAGGTCATGCTGACTGTTGCTAACAAGATGTACGACGGCAACCAGTTGACTGTTACCGCACATGTTGTATGGGACGGCGATACCGATGCAGGCATCAACGAACAGGAAGTCCTGCGCGGTGTAAACATCACCTATTCGAACAACGAATCTCCCAACATCACATATCCTACCAACGCTACTACCGATAGCAAGAAGAAGCCTCTCGTTCGTACCGGCTCCTACACTGCTACGGCAACCTACACGGGCAAGTACGAAGTTACTTTCTGCTGGGAGAACACGAAACCCGGCAAGACTTATGTAGTCCGTGGCGAAAGCACTACACCTGATGAATATGTATCCGGCAACGGTAATGTCGTATACTTCGATATTTATCCGCGCCCGCTGCATCTTTACAGCTATGACAACAATAAGATTTACGACAATATCAGCACCGCAAAGGTATCTGATATTAAAATCAAAGCAGCAACTGCTGATTCCGGTATTGTTCACGGCGATACTGTCGCGCTGAACAGCACACTGGCTTACGGCTATTATTGCGAAAACTATGCTCCTGAGGACTTCGCAAAAACGAGTTTCAGAGAGTCCATCCATACGGGTCTGCACAGTATTAAGACCGTTACGATTCTTGAACTGATTAACAACCCGTTTGACAACTATTATATTGCAAGTGAAGATTTCACTGGTACCATCAATCCTCGTCCTCTGTATGTTCACAGTCAGTATCATGATGTGAATAAATACAAGTGGAACTACGATGGTAACTCCAATGATATCGGAAACGGCAAGTATCTGACCGACACGACTGTCTACGATAATCAGAATGTGACTATCGAGCAGGCATATGAAATGATTCTTGCTGGTAAACAGGAAAACATCGATATTACCCGCTATACCAAGACCGAACAGGATAACTACCAGAACACGGTAGTGAATCCGAACAACATCAAGGTATATGATTCCTACTACAACGCCAATATTGGTGAAGAAGGACAGGGAAATATCTATATTGATAATATCACCAACTACGATTCCGTTGAACTGAATGCTCAGACCTATGTTGGTTCTTATGCTGACAGCAATGCTGGCGAGCAGCTGACCGGGTATGATGCAAACGGCGACAATGGTGTCATCAAGGAAGACCGTTACAATGGTCTTTCGACAAATACGATTCGCCATCTGCCGTATTCTGTAAAGTACAGCTACAGCACGACCACCCCGCAGGTTGGCCAGAAGATGACTGTTACGATTGCAGTTACGAACAAGGATACCGGATATGGTCTGGCAGCGCAGAATAACTATGTTGCTCCTGTTGCTATCCAGAACCTGCGTTTGAAGAGCAGATTTGCAGGTAATGGTCCCATCACCCTGAAATCCACAAATGGCATTCGTATGAACCAGCAGGGCACAGAGTTCTACATTGACACGATTCCGGTCGGCGGTACCGTAAACATCGAATTTGAGTACACTGTACAGGATATCGATGATACGAACGCGCTGGTGCGTGACATTGAACAGAACAATGAAATGTACCTTGTGAACAACAACTACAACGACTACTATATCGCAGACAAGACTTTCAGCGGTGGTATTTACCGTACGACGCTGCGTGCGCAGGTCAAGAGCGTAAGCACCACTTATGGACACGGTTTCAAGAACATCAAGCTTCCGTATGCAGACGATGTCTACTACTGGAATAAGGGTTCTGACAGCTGGCTGACCATGGAAGGTCTGGTCGAAGACCATAAGACTGCTGCACAGGACGATGAAAAACTCGACCTGAAAGCGAAGAAAACAAACAACTATCAGAGCAAGTTCGTTTACAATGTAGTACCGAGTGAGACAACAGATGCTGGTTCTTACCCCGTATCTTACATTGGTCTGAACGAATTCAACTATGATGTGTTGAAGAACTATGTTGTCACGGAAGACCCCGGCTCCATCGAGGTCAAACCCCGCAAGATTATGATTTCCGTTGACGAAAGCCAGAAGATTTACGGTACGACGAACCCGTTCTTCAACTCCACCTTCAAGGTTCTTGGCACAGATGACCAAGGCAATGAGCTGGATGTTTCGGACGAGAACAACTGGACCGTTCTGGGTGATGACGCTACCGTTGATTACAACAACATGCATCTGATTGGTAATGACACCATCGGTAATGTGGTTGAAGTCGTAAACGGCGCTTCTCGCACCGCTCTGGCATTCAAGAATGGCACTTCTAATTTGCCTTATCTGACAACCGCTACACAAAGCAGTGATGTAATCTATCAGACGGATGTTCCCGAAGAAGAATGCGCTTACTGCTTGGAGAAATACAACGAAATGCACAAGGGTCATGAGCATTATCATGACGATGACCATCCGCATACCCATGTTCCCGTAAACGGATATCCTGTATCCGTGAACGAAAACACCGGTTACGGCAACACTCTTGGCATCAAGACCGTCACGAACAGTGAAGGACAGGTAGTTTCCAACTACGAACTCGTTTACGAGTCCAATGTTCTGAAAGTACATCCTCGTCTGATTCGCATTGCGGCTCTGGATGCAACGAAAGCATACGGCGGCACGGAACCCGCATTGAAGTGGACTGTCGATGGCGAAATCATTAAGCCTACCAGCGAAATGCTCGGCATCAAGGCAGTTCGTGACAGCGGTGAGAATGTCCGTGACGAAGGCTATACCATCCGTATCTCTTACGAAAAGAGCACAGCAAGCAACTATATCGTTGAAACGAACGACGCCAAGATGACCATTACGCCTGTCCCGCTGACAATCGTATTTGGTAATCAGGAGCGTTACTACGGCGAAGATAACAAAAACGACTACACGCTGACCGTTGTTGGCTTGAAGCACGGCGATACTGCTGATGTTGCTTTGAAGAATAACGATGGCGCAACCGCAAAGGTTCTTGAAACCGCAAAGAATACTCTGAGCGATTACATCAACCTGACTTACAATAAGTACACCGATGTCGGTTCCAATTACTTGTATGGCGATAAGAGTTACTGCGAAGAGCATACGATTCTCGTACCTCGTGAAAACGCAGATGGCGGTTATAACTATACGATTGCGAACTACACGCCCGGTGTTCTGACTATCAAACCTCGTCCGATGCTGCTGGAAGTCACTGGCTGGCAGAAGGAACTGGGCGATGCTGATAAGGTTCAGGACTTCACCCTGACCGATATGATTACCCATAATTCCGTAAATGGTCAGCAGAAGCTCGGCGCAGGCAGCCGTATCACGGATGCAAGCGTTGTTGTGAACCCCGATAAGGTTCCCATCGTCTTCAATCTGGTTCGTGCAGAGGGTGAAGAAGTCGGTTCTTATCCCGTCTACTCCACGCCGCAGGACCGTCAGATTGGAAACCTCGCAGCAAACGACCAGAAACAGCTTGAGCTGGATAACCCGAACTACGACTTTGAGTACCGTTACGCAAACGACCTCATTGTCAAGCGTCAGGGTCTGATGATTACCGTGGATGATAAGGTTCGCTATTACGGCGACCGTGTCAACCGCTTCTACGATGGTTCTACCGATTACACCTATCATGTGTTTAAGGTAGAAAACGGTGAGGCTGTTGAAATCACGGCAGAGGAAGCCGGTATTAACACCAATTCCTTTACCTTTACCCATCTGGATACGCAGACCAGTTCCAGCGGCACTTACAAGGATTGCATCAGCCTGTCCGGTGTCCACAGCACCATCTATGATGATGATGACATCACGATTACCGCTGGCAACCTGACTATCATTCCTCGCCCCGTTTCTGTTATTGCTGCGGATAACACCAAGGTTTACGGCGACGCTGACCCCGAATTGAAGTACACGCTCCATGACGGTGTCCGTGGCGAAGATGGCAACTACTACATTGAGTACGCGAATGGCCCTGTTCTCACCGAGAAGGAAGGCGCGGATGTGCCTGTCCAGCCCGGCGACCTCGAAGGTACTGGCGTAACTCGTGAACCCGGTGAGGATGTCTGGACTGGCGAGCATTCGTTCGGCAAGGCTTACGCCATCAACGCCAACGATATCAGCCCTGTCAGCAAGGATGGCATCACCAACTACGTTATTACCATGGAGAATGGCAACTTTACGATTACTCCGGCTGAGCTGGTTGTTACCGTAAAGGGTGGCTATTCCAAGACCTATGGCGAAGAGAATCCCGCATTTGATGCCGATATTACCGGCTTCAAGCGTGATGACACGAAGGAAACCGTTCTGAACGGTGAACTTGGCTTCGCTACTCTGTGCTTCGACCTGTCTGACGCTGGCAAGTACATCGTAACTGCTGGCAACAACAATGAGGATGCGGTGAACCCGGATTGCGTTGTTCTGGAAGACGGTGAAGAGCATATCGGCTCCACTTTCGAAGTCAAGAGCAACACAAACTTCGAGAAGAACTATGTTATCCGCTATGTCAATGGCGATATCACTGTCAACCCGAAGGAACTGATTGTTCGTATTGACCATAAGGTCAAGACCTACGGCACTGCTGACCCGGCATTTACCTTCCATTACGAAGACAATGCTGGCAATGTGATTGGCCTGATTGACCCCGAAAACAGCCCGCTGAATGTTGAGTTGTACCGCACCAAGGGTGAAAATGTTGTGCGCGGCGATGTCACTGCAGCAGATTCTCTCAATAAGTGGGGAACTACCCTCTATGATGGTGATTACCTCATTTCCGCAAAGTACGATACAAACAACAAGAACTATGCCGTTACCGTATACGATGGTTCTCTGAAAATCATCCCCGCAACGCTCACTGTTACGGTCGATGGCGGATACAAGACCACCTACGGCGATGAGATTCCCGAATTCACTTATTCCATCACAGGTTTTGTCGGTCGTGACGTTAAGGACGAAACCGGTACCGGTATCAAGGACGATGAATCCAAGGTCTCCGGCACTGCTACAATGTACTGCAACGATAACGCTGGCAATCCCGTAACGAATAAGACGAAAGTTGGTAATTATCCCATCAACTACGATAGACAGCAGTTGGTTGCTGACAACAGCAATTACAAGTTTATCTATGTTGGCGGTGACCTGACGATTGGTAAGAAACCTATCCATGTGAAGGCAGATGACCAGCAGAAGGTTTACGGAGAGAAAGACCCCGACCCGCTGACTTGGACGATTACTGACCCCGAAGAGCTGGTCAATCCCGGTGACGAAGACTTCTTCGATATCACCACAAAGCGTCCCGGTGCTGATACTGATGACGGTGAGCAGGTAGGCAAGTATCCCATCACCATTGATGGTACTGACCCGTCCGGCAACTACGAAATCATTACCACTCCCGGAACTCTGACCATTGTTCCTGCAACCATCGTTGTTACAGTTATTGACGACGAAAAGTATTTCGGCGAAGATAACCCGACACCCAACGTAACCATTACCGGCTATAAGCGCGGTGACACCATCGATGATATCGGTGGTAAAGATGCGCTCAAGACCAAGACTGATGCAGAGAAGTGGAGCCCTGTTGGTGAATATCCTGTATCTGCCAAGGATTCTACTTTCCATAACCCGAACTACGATTTCGTTTACATCGATGGTAAGTTGACCGTCAAACCCTTGATTATTAACATCAAGGCAGAAGACGACCGCAAGACCTACGGTGATAACGACCCCGATAAGTTCAATGTTTCCTATACGCTCACGAACGAGAAGGATGAGCCTTACACTCCGGATAAGGACCTGCGCGATTATATCGACCGTGCCCTGAATCTGGATGCAGCTCGTGTTCCGGGTGAGAATGTTCGTACTGAGAACCCCGGCTATTCCATTGTTCCTACCTATACCGAGGTAGATAATATTGAGATTGGCACAGTAACTCCCGGACATTTCTTCATTGACCCGCGTGAGGTAACCATTACTGCAAACTCCGCAGAAAAGGTATATGACGGCACTCCGTTGACGGAACCCGGCTATACCTACGCTCCGGAACTCGTAGATAACGACCTGCTTGGTATTCACGATAAGATGGATTCTGTGACCGTAACCGGTTCTCAGACCGAAGTGGGTTCCAGCAAGAACGTTCCCAGCGATGCAGTTATCATCAACACCGAAGATGGCAGCGGCAGCAATGCCAACTACATCATCAAGTATGTGGATGGTACTCTGACCGTTCGCGATAAGGAAATTGTCTCTATCGAGAAATCTGCTGACCGTGAACGCGCTACGGATTACGATGTGATTCGCTACACGATTACCGTTACGAATGCGACCAGTCATGACCTGCACAACGTCATCGTTAAAGATACCAACAACTTCGTTGGTGTTCCTGTCCTGTCTCAGGCAAACGGTGTAACCTATGATGCAGAGAAGGGCGAGTTCGTTATCGCAGAGATTTCCCATCTGCGCGATGAAACCCATACCAATGCCGTAACGTTCACCTATACCTACACGGTAGACCCGACCGACCACGGCACCAACAACAACGATATCCTCGAAAACAACGCCAAGATTACCGATATGAAGGTAGTCGAGAGCTATACTGAGAACCCTGATGGCAGCACCACTCCGAACTATACCGAGCCTAACAAGGATTGGTTGGTTGAGACTCCTGATGTTGATGTGGAAATCATCCGTCAGAATCTGACCATCGAAAAGAGTGCTGATAAGACTGAGGCTGGCGTAGGTGATGTTGTCACTTACACGCTGAAAGTCACCAATACGGGCAACACGAAGCTTGAAAATGTTGTCGTAAAGGATACGAACAACTTCATGGGCGAGCCTGTCGAGAACACGAAGCTCCACTTCGGCTATCGTGTCAACGATGATGGAACATGGACAATCACCAGCCTTGGTGTTGGAAAGTCCGTAGCCATTACCTATAAGTACACGGTTGTCGCAGATGACCTCGCAAACGGCAAGCTGGATAACATTGCTACCGCAACGATTCCTGCTCGCGAAGACCCGACTATTCCTGAGAAACCTGTCGATTCCAACGAAGTAATCGTGCCGCTGTACTACAAGCACCTGACGATTGTCAAGTCTGCTGACCGCGACCACGCTTATCCCGGCGAAGTCGTCAAGTATCAGGTCACTGTCACGAACGACGGCACTGTCGATATGACGAATGTTACCGTCTCCGATAACACCAATGCTCTGGGTATGTTTATCGTCTCTACCGGCGACGGATATACCTATAACCCCGAAACCAGATTGTTCACCATTCCTGCTCTGAATGTCGGTGATTCCGTTACTCTGAATTACCTGTATATTGTGCAGAACGGTGACCCCGAAACGATTATCAACGTAGCTACTGCTCACGCTCCCAAGAATCCCGATACTGAGATTCCGGGTGACAAGGACATCGAAGAACCTTCTAAGCCTGTTGAGGTTGATGTGCTCCGTGATGAACTGACCATCGTAAAGAACGCTGACAAGAGCTTCGTAGATATGAACGGCAATGATACGACCGTAACCTATACTCTGACCGTTAAGAACAGTGGCAATACCAAGCTGACGAATGTTATCGTTACCGATACATCCAACGGCAATGGCACTGTCGAGTACACCGGCGATTTGATGTATGACGGAAACGGCAAGTGGATGATTCCTGAGCTGAACGCAGGCGAATCCGTTGAAATCACTTATATCTACACTGCTGTGGCAGAGGACATGAACCTCGATAACGGTAACATCGTGAATACGGCTGTTGCTGAGGGCAAGAACCCCGACAACAAGACTGTTACGAGCGACCCCGATACTGAGACTGTCCATGTAGGCGAAGTGCCTGACCGCGATATTCGCGTTGTGAAGACTTCTCTTGAATCCAGTGTGATGATTGGCGATACCATTCACTACACCATTACCGTTACGAACAACGGTACAATGACTGCTCAGAATGTAGTTGTGCGCGATTTCAATGACGGCATTGGTGAAATCAATGCTGCAAGTTCCGACAAGTACACCTATGACGCAGCGGCTCATTCCTTCACCATCGCAGAAATTGCGGCTGGTGAGGTCGTTGAGATTCCTGTCACCTATACCGTACAGGAAGGCGACAAGGGCACCGTAAACAATGCTGCTGTCGAGATTCCGGAAATTCCCGAAATCGAGAAAAAGGCAGATAAACAGACCGTAGTGGTTGGCGAGGTGGTGACTTACACCATTACCGTTACCAATACGACTAACGAGACCAAGACGAATGTTGAGGTCAAGGATACGAACAACTTCACGGGCGTTATCACGCCTGCCGAAAACACTGATGTTGTAAGCTATATTGGCGACAAGGTCTGGAATATTTCTTCTATCGGCGCTGGTGAGAGCGTAGACATTGTCTACACCTACACGGTAATGAATGAAGATGCTCCCAATACCATGCTTGTCAATAACGCCGAAATGACATATGTGACGGATTCTGGCAAGGTAAAGATTCCTTCCAATGAGGTTGATATCCCTGTCATCCCCGAAACTCCCACGCCGGAACATGTCGGACCCACCGTTGTAAAACAGGCAGACAAGGCCATTGCAAACATCGGCGATACAGTGCATTACACCGTCGTCATGCACAACAATGACACTGTTGACTATGTGAATGCAGCGCTGCACGACAAGAACAACTTCAACGGCGTTATCACGAATGTCAAGAACGGTACTCTGGAATCTGCATCTGCCGGTTCCGCAGTCATCAAGGTCGGCACTATTCCGGCTGGCAAGACTGTCACGGTAGAATATGATTACATTGTGCTGAACACAGATGCCGGTAAGGGTCAGGATACTTACAACGAATTGAAGAATGTGGCTACGCTGCATTACTGGTTCGCTGACGAAGACCAGACTCCTGAGAATGAAAAGACGAAGCCTTCTAACGAGGTCACCGTCAAGGTTCCCGGCAGTGATGTACCTGTTCTTGTCAACCCGCCCGAGGGCAAGTTGAAAGTCGAGAAATTCGTAGACAAGAAGAGTGCTTCTGTTGGCGATATGCTGCATTACACCGTTAAGGTGTCTAATGTTGGCGATGGCGAACTGAAAAATATTCTGGTCGAAGACTTCTTCGATGGACACGGTAAACTCAACTACATCCCGGCTGTCGGTGTTGTAGTGAACGGTGATGGCACTTACACCATCAACAAACTGCCTGCCGGTACATTCATGGAGCTCCGCTTCACCTATGTTATCGTGGAAGGCGATGAGCCTGAGGTCCTGAACGCCGCTGTCGTCACGACACCGCCCGTTGACCCGCCGCTCGAACCCACCAAGACGGCTGACAAGAAGTTCGCATTTGTCGATGAAATCGTGACTTACACCATCAGCGTGTATAACCCCGATACCAAGGCAAAGACGAATGTCACTGTCAAGGATACCAATAACTTTGTTGGCAGCATCAATGCCGCCAATACAGACAAGTACACCTATAACGGCGATAATACTTGGACGATTCCGGAAATCGGAGCAGGGGAGACCATCGACATTACCTATACCTACACGGTACAGAGCAATGATGAGAAGCTCCTCGAGAACAAGGCTGATGTGACGTATTCCGAAAACGGTGATACAGTTAAGCTTGATACGCCGACTGTCGATGTGGTCGTACCCGATAAGGGCACTGTCTCCATCCACAAGGAAGCTGACAAGAAGATGGCAAAGCCGGGTGAGGTCGTCACCTACAATGTAACCGTTACCAACAACAAGGGCTTCGATGTTCACGATGTTGTAGTAACTGATGCCAACAACTTCGCTGGTGAAATCACTGGCGTTGACGGCGCAGATTACACCTTCGAAAACGGTGAGTTCCATATTGCTGAGATTGCCGCAGGCGCTTCGGTCACTCTGACCTACACCTACACGGTTGAAATTGGTGATGTGCCTACTCAGATTCTGGAAAACATCGCTACGGCTGATGTTCCCGGAACGAACCCCGAAGACCCGAACAACCCCGGTCACGGTAAAGACCCGAATAAGCCTATCGATAACGATGAGAAGATTCCTTCGAATCCTGTCGATGTTGAGGTTCCGGGTTCCGAGACCGAAACCAAGATTCCTGACCTTGTTCTGACGAAGAGCGTAGACAAGAGCGAAGCCGCTGTCGGTGATACCCTGAACTACACGATTACTGTCAAGAACAACGGTAAGGGCGATGCTGAGAATGTCACAGTCAAGGACTTCTTCGACGGCAAGGGCACACTGAACTTCGTGGCTATGGATGGCGTCACCGATAACGGTGATGACACTTACACGATTGCAAGTGTCAAGGCTGGCGAAAGCGTAACGCTCAACTTCACCTATGTGGTAGTTGACGGAGACGCACCTGAGGTTTTGAATGCGGCAGTCATCACGACTCCCGAACCGCCTACGGATATTGTGAAGAGCGCAGACAAGCATATCGCTAAGGTTAATGAGATTGTTACCTACACCATTACGGTGAAGAACAATTCCAAGGACACCTTGACGAATCTGCTGGTAAGCGATACGAACAACTTCAAGGGCGAAATTGAAGTCAAGGATGGCAAGGTTGTCAGTGTTAAGGATCTTAAGGGCGATGAT
>ERZ506978.353-NODE-353-length-23673-cov-4.572275_pt1 | contig 23673 bp, 17 predicted proteins | sample MGYA00512888_ERZ506978 | MGnify/ENA metagenome assembly ERZ506978
GGGGGTGAAGAACTTGGAAATGTACATGTAAAAGGTCACGATGGTGCCGCCGGTGATGGTCTGGCCCATAAAACTCACGCCGTTCAAGTGCCCCATGCCGCCCAGATAGAACAGGCACAGAATGGAACAGATGTACAGCATATAGACCAGCGGGCGGAATACGCCGAACACAAAGATCTGCTCCTGCGTGACCCGGGAGAGCGTCTGGCTTTTCTCGCGGAACTCTGCCATCTTCTCGTCCTCGCGGCCAAAGATCTGCGTGACCTTGATGCCGGACAGGTTCTCGGACAGGTAGGTGTTGATGTCGGTGGTGGCGTCCTTCACCTTGCGGTAGGCGCGGCGTGAAAACTTGCGGAAGATGACCGTGAAGATCACGATGAACGGCACAAAGCAGAGCACCATCAGGGTCAGCGCGTAATTCAGGCAGAGCATGGCGATCAGTATGCCCAAAATCACAAAGATGTTTTTGGTCAGACTGACAAGAAGATTTGTGAACATCATCGAGATGGCGTTCGTGTCGTTCGTCACGCGGGTGACAAGCTTGCCGACCGGGATCTCGTTGAGCTGCTCATGGGAGAGGGATTCGATGTGGGTAAACAGATCCTCGCGCAGGTCGGAGATGATGCGCTGGCCGACCCGCTGCAGGATGACCGCCTGCAGGTAGGTGCTGGCCATGGAAAAGACCAGCACACCCGCATAGACCGCCACACCGATGTAAAGCTGCGGCAGGGCGAAATCCCCGGACACCAGCTCCTCCAGCGCGCCGACGATCAGCGGCGAAACAATGTCGTAGGCAATGGAAAAGAGCATCAAAAACAGGACAATGACAAACTTTGCGCGGTAGGGCTTGGCATAACCGGCCAGACGGCGCAGGATCTCGCTGTCCGCCATCGTGCGCTCAAAGCCCATCGCCTCCTTTTTGTCCTTGACCAGCGCGTAGGCCAGCACCAGCAGTGCCGTCACGGCGCCGATGACGGCACCGACCAGCACCAGTGGATTGAGTTCAGTCATCGGTGTCACCTCCCGCTTCGTCCTCCAGCTTTTGCAGATCCACCATGCGGCGGTACTCAGCGCAGCTGCGGTAAAGTGTATCGTGGGGGCCGACAGCCTCTACCCTGCCGTCCTCAATAAAGATGATCTTGTCGAGCTGCTCCACCGTAGAGATGCGGTGGGCAATCAGCAGGGTCGTTTTGCCTGCGCGGCTCGCCTTCAGGTTGTCAAGGATGATACGCTCGGTGCGGGTGTCAACGGCGGAAACGGAATCGTCCAGAATCAGGATCGGCGCGTCCTTGAGCAGGGCGCGGGCAATCGAAATGCGCTGCTTCTGCCCGCCGGAGACGGTGACGCCGCGCTCACCGAGGACGGTCTCAAACCCGTCCTTGAAGTCCACGATGTTGTCCCGGACATCGGCCAGCGCAGCGGCATGGTCGATGTCCTCCCGGCTGGCGCCGTCCACACCGAAGCCGATGTTATGGGCGATCGTATCTGAAAAGAGGAAATTGTCCTGCGGTACATAGGCGCAGGCATTGCGCACCGAGCGGATGGATACGCTGTTCACATCCTGCCCGTCCACAAACAGGGTGCCGTCCGGCACATTGTAGGTGCGCAGCAGCAGGTCCACCAGTGCGGTCTTGCCCGCGCCGGTCTTGCCTACGATGCCTACGCTCTCGCCGGGCTGCACGGTGAAGGAGACATCCCGCAGCACATCGTATTCGCCGTCCGGATAACGGAAATTCAGATGCCGGAACTCGATGCCGCCGCGCGGGTCGGCCAGGTCGGCCACGCCGTCCCGGTCGGCCACATCGATCGGCGCATCGAGCAGCTCGGTGATGCGGTTCAGCGATGCCTTGCCGCGGGCTGTTTTTTCAATCAGCATCGAGATCGCCATGATGGGCCAGACGATGGCCTCAAAGTAGCCGATATACTCCACCAGCTGCCCTGCGTTGAACCGCCCGCGCCAGACAAGCCAGCCGCCGTAGCCGAGAATGACACAGATGACCGACTCGACAAAAAGGGTGACCAGTACCTCGAGCAGGGTGGCAATCTTTGTGTAGGTGACGTTGATCTCCTCGTTCTGCTTGTTCAGCTTACGGAAGGCGATCAGCTCCTTCAGCTCCTTGACGAACGCCTTGATGACCGCGATGCCGGAGAAGTTCTCCTGCGCAAAGTCTGACAGGTCGGAAAAGGCCTGCTGGCGCTCCTCCCACCGCTTGGTCATGACCTGACTCATCACGGTGCCGATGGCGAACATGACGCCCGCAGGGATCAGCGCCAGCAGCGTCAGGCGAAAATCCATCCGCCACATCTTGACCAGCGCCATCAGCCCCAGCACGGCGGCGTCAAAGAACATCAGGATGCCGTCACCGAAGCACTCCTGAATGGTGTCAAGGTCGTTGGTGTACAGGCTCATCAGGTTGCCGACCTTGTTAAGCTGGTAATACTGCTGGGACAGGCGGCGGCTGTGGTCGAACATCCGCTCCCGCAGGTCAGCGGTGACCCGCACAGCCGAGCCGAAAAAGCAGATGCGCCACAAAAAGCGGCCTACCACCATAAGCACTACGATCCAGATCATAGGCAGGCAGATGTGCTGAAACAGCACCTGCTTGTCAAAGGAGACCGTCTGGCCGTTCACGACCACCTGCCCCAGATTGACGCCGTTGATGACCAGCCGGTATAGCTCCGGGATCAGAAGCTGGATGTAGTCTACCATCAAAAGCGACACAATGCCCAGAAGCAGCACCGGCGCATTTTTGAGGTAGTATCGGTTGATGTGTTTGCCGAAGATCACGGCGGGTATACCTCCCTTATCCATACAGTGTGCGGCAAAGGCCGCAGATAACCAGTATAGCGTACCTGCGCGGTTTCGTCAATCGTCCCCCGAAAATGCGCAGAACGGTATACAAAAAAATCCCCACCGGGGGGGTGACCCGATGGGGATTTGGTGCGCGGTACAGGACTCGAACCTGTGACCTCCTGCACGTCAAGCAGATGCTCTACCAGCTGAGCTAACCGCGCATACTGTGCCGCCGACTGGCAACGCATATTAGTATAACAGATGCTTTTACAAAATGCAAGCCCTTTTGCAAAAAAACTTTTGCTTTTTTTGCTGTATGCGCGGGGCGGGGCTTACGGCACAGCGGTCTCTAGCTGCGGGGCACCGCCGGCAAGCGCCTCTGCGGTCAGGGGGACCGGTGCCTCGGCCGGCTTGTCCAGCTTTTCGCGGGCAACGGCCAGCATCAGCTTGATGCGGTTCTCCTGATTGACGCGGGTGGCGCTGGGGTCGTAGTCCACGGGGGTGATGTTCGCATCGGGGTGCAGGGCGCGGATCTTGTTGATCATACCCTTGCCCACGATATGGTTGGGCAGGCAGCCGAACGGCTGCGCGCAGACGATATTGCCGTAGCCGCCCTCGACCAGCTCGATCATCTCGGCAGTCAGCAGCCAGCCCTCGCCCATCTTGGCACCCAGCGAGATGATGCCCTCGGGCTTTTTCATCAGCTCGCGGAAGGAGCCCGGCGCGTAGAAGCCGTACTTGCGCATGGCGTCATAGCTGGCGCAGCCGATCGAATCCAGCCAGCTCAGGAAGAAATCCGCACCGCCCGCTACCAGCTTATTGCCGCCGTACAGGTCGATGTCCAGCCGGTAGTTGGCCACGCAGTATTCTACAAAGCCCATCAGGCCGGGCAGGTTGACCTCGCAGTCCTGACTTTCAAGGAATTTTTCCAGATCGTTATTGCCCAGCGGCGAATATTTGACATAAATTTCGCCCACCACGCCGACCTTGACCTTCGGCACGCGGGTGATGGGAATCGTGGCGTAGTCGGCGGCAATGTCGTAGAACCGGCGTTTCATGTCGTGGGCGGAATAATTCTTGTCGTCCTTGATCCAGCCCTGAATCGTGGCGATCCACTTTTCGGTCATAGCGTCGGCGTCGCCCTTGCGGTTTTCATAGGCGCGGGTTTGGCTGCGCAGCGCCACCAGCAGATCACCGTAGAAGATGGACGCAATGACCTTGCGCAGCAGCGGCAGGGTCAGCGGCAGACCGCTGCCCTTTTCCAGCCCGGAGAAGTTCAGCGAGGCCACGGGGATATTGCCGTAGCCCGCCTTGACGAGCGCCTTGCGCAAAAGCTTGATGTAGTTGGATGCACGGCAGCCGCCGCCTGTCTGTGTGATGAGCAGCGCGGTATGGTCCAGATCGTACTTGCCGCTGTTCAGCGCGTCCAAAAACTGCCCGATGACCAGCAGCGCCGGGTAGCAGGTGTCGTTGTGGACATATTTCAGGCCCAGCTGCGCGACTTCGCTGCCGCAGTTGCCCAGCACCTCGGTCTGGTAGCCCTCGCTGGCAAGTGCCGCCTGCATCAGCCGGAACTGGGTAACCGCCATGTTGGGAATGAGAATTTTATGGGTCTTTACCATGTCCTTGGTAAAGTTGGGAGTTATGTATTCCATGGAATTGCCTCTTACTTTTTGTCCTCTTTCCGTTCCTCCAGCGCTGCAAACAGGCTGCGCAGGCGGATGTTGACCGCGCCGAGGTTGGTGATCTCATCGATCTTGAGCTGAGTGTACAGCTTGCCGCCCGCCTGCAGGATCTCGCGGGTCTCATCGGTGGTCACGGCGTCCAGACCGCAGCCGAAGGATACCAGCTGCACCAGATCCATGTCGGGATTCTCGGTGCAGTATTTGGCGGCGGCGTACAGGCGGCTGTGATAGGTCCACTGGTTCAGCACCGAGGTCTGGAATTTCTGCTCATGCCAGCTGACGGAATCCTCACTGACGACAGCTGCGCCCTGCCGGATGATGAGCTGGTCGATGCCGTGGTTGACCTCCGGGTCCACATGGTAGGGGCGGCCCGCCAGCACAATAATGCGGCGGCCCTCGGCGCGGGCGGCGGCGATGATCTCGCTGCCCTTGTCACGCAGTTGCTGCATGTGGCGGTGATACTCGTCATAGGCGGCGTCAATGGCCTCGCGCACCGCCTTTTTGTCAAGACCGGGGAAATATTTGTCAAGCGACTGCTGGAATTTCTTGTAGAAATCCTTGCGGCGCTCCAGATTGAAGTAGTCGTATAGGAACCGCGTGCCGTTCAGCTCGGGGCAGTTGCCCTCCAGAACCTCGGGGTAATAGGCGACCACGGGGCAGTTATAATGGTTGTCCCCCAGATGCTCATCAAGGTTGTAGCTCATGCAGGGGTAGAAGATGGCGTCCACGCCCTGCTCGCACAGCCAGTGGATGTGACCGTGGCTCAGCTTGGCGGGGAAGCAGGCTGTGTCGCTCGGGATCGTTGCCTGACCGCTCTGGTACAGGCTGCGGCTGGAGAAGGGGCTGACCACGACCTCGAACCCGAGGCGGGTGAACAGCGTGTGCCAGAACGGCAGCAGCTCGTACATATTCAGGCACAGCGGCAGGCCGATGCGTGCGCGCGGTGCTGTGGGCGCGGGGGCATTGCGGTAGCCGTCCAGCAGCTTCAGCTTGTAGGCGTACAGGTTCAGGTCCTCATTATTGGCCTTGCCGGTCACGGGCTTGTCGCATCGGTTGCCCGAGATGTACCGCTTGCCGTCCGCAAAGACATTGACGGTCAGCTGGCAGTGGTTGCCGCAGCCCTGACACTGCACGGTGTTGACCTTCTGGCTGAACGCTTCCAGCTCGGCCTCGGACAGGACGCTGCTGTGGGCGTTCTGTCCTGCCTTGGCCTTGCCGTACAGCGCTGCGCCGTAAGCACCCATCAAGCCCGCGATGTCGGGGCGGATGACATGGACGCCCATCTCCTTCTCAAAGGCGCGGAGAACGGCCTCGTTGTAGAAGGTGCCGCCCTGCACAACGATGCGGCGGCCCAGTTCCTCAGGGCTGGAGGCGCGGATGACCTTGTACAGCGCATTTTTGACGACCGAGATGGACAGACCGGCGCTGATGTTTTCAATCGAGGCTCCGTCCTTCTGCGCCTGCTTAACGCTGGAGTTCATAAAGACGGTGCAGCGGCTGCCGAGGTCCACCGGCTTGTCGGCAAACAGGCCGAGGGCGGCAAACTCCTTGACATCGTAGCCCAGCGCCTGGGCGAAGGTCTGCAAAAAGCTGCCGCAGCCGGAGGAGCAGGCCTCGTTCAGGAAGATGTTGCTGATGGCGCCGTCCTCGATCTTGAAGCACTTCATGTCCTGCCCGCCGATGTCGATGATGAAGTCCACATCGGGCAGGAAGTGCTTGGCAGCGGTAAAGTGGGCCACCGTCTCGACAAGGCCGCGGTCGCAGTGGAAGGCATTTTTGACCAGCTCCTCACCGTAGCCGGTCGTGGTCACACTGGCGATCTGCAGCCCGGGGTGATCCCGATACAGCTTGAGCAGCGTCTCCTTCACAAGCGGGATCGGGTTGCCGAGGTTGGGGCGGTAGCTTTCAAACAGAATGTTGGCGTTGTTGTCAATGACGACCAGCTTGATGGTGGTCGAGCCGGAGTCAATGCCGATATGCACGGGGCCGCAGTCTGCGCCGAAGGGCAGGCAGGGCACGGTGGCCTTCATGTGGCGGGCGTGGAACGCCTCGTACTCCTGCTTATTGGCAAACAGCGGCGGCAGGCTTACATAGGTGGCGGCGGCGCTGTAGTTGTCCAGCCGCTTTGCGACCTCGCGCAGGTCGGACTCCTCATCGGCGTAGAATGCTGCACCCAGCGCCACAAAGAGCAGGCTGTTTTCCGGCAGGGTGCCGGTGACGCCGAGCGTTTTGTCAAAGCTCTGGCGCAGTGTCCGGGAGAAGGTCAGCGGGCCGCCCAGATACAGGATGTTGCCCTTGATGGGGCGTCCCTGCGCAAGGCCGGCGATGGTCTGGTTGACGACCGCCTGATAGATCGACGCTGCGATGTCCCCTGCCTGCGCGCCCTGATTGATAAGGGGCTGGATGTCGCTTTTGGCAAAAACGCCGCAGCGGCTGGCGATCGTGTAGGTGCGGGTGGCGCCCTGGGCGGCCTTGTCCATCTCATCGGCACCCATTTTCAGCAGGGTGGCCATCTGATCAATGAAGGCGCCGGTGCCGCCGGCACAGCTGCCGTTCATGCGCACCTCGGTGCCGTTGGTCAGAAAGAGGATCTTTGCATCCTCGCCGCCCAGCTCGATGATGCAGTCGGTGCCCGGTGTCAGGCGGTTGGCAGCCACGCGGGTGGCAAAGACCTCCTGCACAAAGGGCACTCTGCAGCTGTCGGCAAGGCCCATGCCGGCAGAGCCGGAGATGGCCAGATACGCGCGGCCGTCAGGCAGATATTCGGCGGCGACTTTTTCCAAAAGCGCTCTGCCCTTTTCTAAAATATGGCTGAAATGACGCTCATAGGTAGAATAAACGATCTGCCCGGCGTCATTCAGCACGACACATTTAATGGTGGTGGAACCAATATCCAGACCAACTCTCATAGGCTTTAGCCTCCTGCGGGTCAGGCAAACCCACTGAAGCTGCGCGCCGTAGGGCGGATAAGCGGGGTTGCCGTTGGGGTGATTGCGGGATACCGAAGGCCGGGTCTGCCCCAAGGCGCTACAATATCAGTATATATTATACAGGTTTCTTGAAAATTCGGCAAGAGTGCCGCCGCATAAAATCGTTGTCAAATGACAGGAATTGTACAAAAACACGGAAGCGGTGCGAAAAAGATCCGCACCGCTTCCGCGTCAAAAGAAAAGAGGAGTATGGATGAAAAACTTGGGGTCCTGTTCATCAGGTCGGGTCCCTGCTCCCTTCCTGAGAACATCTATAGTATACCCCGGATTTGTGTTAAAGTCGTGAATGAATATTCAATAAATTAAGAAGGGTTTGTGAACAAACGGGAGGGGCGAAAAGGCTCCCCCCTTGGGGGAAGGCAAAGAAAAATCTCACCCAGCTGCATCGCCGGGTGAGATTTATGTATTGAAGTTTACTGTTCTTCCCCATTCAGCCGGTCGATCTGGTCCTGCAGCAGCTGGGACACAGGGCGGCGCGTGTTGCGCAGCCGGTGGGCCGGGGCTGGGGGCGTGTGGTGCGCGGGCTGGGCCTTCTTTGCCTTTACGCGCAGCCGGTCGGCGGGCTTGGCTGCCGGGGTCTGTGCGGCGGCGGGGCGCGGCGGCAGGGGTGCAGGCGGATCCGTCTCCGGTGTGCCCTGCGCAAAGCTGCGCATGTCGGTGCCCAGCTCCTTCAGCTCGGCCTCAGTCTGGTCAAGGGCCTGATAGATGGCCTGCGTCAGGCCGTCCAGATCCAGCGTGGCGGCGCTCAACCGTTCATCCACGCGGGCCAGACGCTCCCGCACGAGCATGACGCCCGAGGCGATGCTGCGGGCATTCTCGGCCATGCGGTTCTTCTGGCTGTCTGCCTGCTGCTTCAGCTCCTTCTCGGCGCTCTCGGCGTACAGGCGGGCATCGGCCAGAATCTTACCGGCCTCAAGCTTTGCCTCCCGCACCAGATCGGACGCGGGAGCACTCAGGGACGAAGTGTTCAGCTGGCGCGCTGAATCCAGCTGCTTCTGCAGCTCCTCGACCTGCTTTTGCAGATCGTCATTCTTCTGCTGCAGATCGTGGTGCTTCAGCTGCCAGATGTTGGCGTTTTTCTGGGATTCGCGCTGGTTGGACTGGTAGGAGGCAGTCTGCTTCTGCAGCGTCTCAAGCTGCTCCTCGCTCTCGCGGCGGCGGGTCTCGGCGGCCTCGGCGCGCTGGTTGGCAGCGGCCACCTCGGCCTTGAGGGCCTCGATCCGGCTGTCATCGCTGCTCTGTTGGCTGCGCAGCTCGTCCAGACGGGACTGCATCTGCTGCAGCTGGCGGTTGTACTCCAGCTCATGCTGCTGGGCCTCGTTGGCCAGCGCGTTCATGTAAGCCAGCACATCATTTTTATCAAAGCCGAACAAGCTGGAACGGAAGCCCTGTTCCTGAATGTTCATAGGTTCAGACGGCATGGCTTTTTACATCCTCTCGCAGAAAATTGATCAGGAACGCTTGTTCAGGATGCTGAGCAGATCGTCAAAGTAATCGCCGTCATCCTCTTCCTCAGCCGGGGCAGCAGGCTGAGCAGCCACGGGGGTATCCATGCCGGTACTGAAAGACTGGGTGAAGATGGGGTTGGGCATCGGCGGGTTGATGGGCTGCTGTGCGGGCTGCACGGGGGCGGCGGGCTGCACAGGCTGGACAGGCTGTGCGGGCTGCTGTACAGCGGTCTGCTGGGCGGCGCGCTTGGCGTCCACATGGGCCTGAATAGGCTCGTCCACCTCGGGGGTGCTCTCAAAGCCGGTGGCCACAACGGTGATGCTCATCTCATCGCTCAGGCGCTCATCAAAGGCAGTACCCCAGATGATGTTGGCATCGGGATGGGCGCTCTGGGTGATCATGCTGGCAGCGGTCTCGACATCCTCCAGACCAATGTCGGGGCTGGAGGTGATGTTGATGATGACGCCGCGCGCACCGGCGATGCTGGTCTCCAGCAGCGGGCTGGAGATGGCAGCCTTGGCGGCGTTCTCGGCCTTGCCGGCGCCCTTGGCAACGCCAACACCCATGTGGGCAAAGCCGGCGTCCTTCATGATGGAGCGGACATCCGCGAAGTCGAGGTTGATGAAGGCGGGGATGTTGATCAGGCTGGAGATGCTCTCAACGCCCTGACGCAGCACATTGTCGGCGGCCTCGAAGGCGTTCATCAGGGTGATCTTCTCCTGACTGATGAGCTTCAGGCGCTCGTTCGGGATGACGATCAGAGAGTCGACATGCATCATCAGGGAGGCAATGCCCTGCTCGGCCTGAGCCATCTTGCGCTTGCCCTCAAAGGCGAAGGGCTTTGTGACGATGCCAACGGTCAGGATGCCCAGATCATGGGCAGTCTCGGCCACGACAGGGGCAGCGCCCGTGCCGGTGCCGCCGCCCATACCGGCGGTGATAAAGACCATCTGCGCACCCTTTAGGGCGTTGGTGATCTCGTCCTTGCTCTCCTCGGCGGCGCGCTGTCCGATCTCCGGGTCGGCACCGGCACCGCGGCCCTTGGTCAGCTTGGCACCAAGCTGGACCTTCTGGGTGGCCTTGGAGTTCAGCAGGGCCTGCTGGTCGGTGTTCATTGCAACGAACTCGACCCCGGACAGACCGGACTCGACCATGCGGTTGACAGCGTTGCCGCCGCCGCCACCTACGCCGATGACCTTGATATTGGTTACATTTTGCATTTCTTCGTCGAGAACGAATGCCATGAGTGTATCCCCCTAAAAGTGAAGTTGTTAAACCGGACCCGATGGGTACTGCACCCCGCGCAGGGGCACACTGGTCCGCTATTTTTTACATATAACTGATTATTAGAATATCAAATTTTACATGCAATTTCAATACCCTGAGGGCAAATTCATAAAAAATTGCGTTTCTCCCTGCGCTTTTGCCGGACAAGCACGGGATAGAAACGCGAAAATTCGGCAGATTGCTATATTTTAAAGGAAAAAGCAGGAAGTTCCCACAAAAAAGCGCCGCAGGGGCGGACCGGGTCAGCCCCCTGCGGCGCGGGTCTTGGATTACGCTTCACCGTGCGCGGCGGTGCAGTCTGCCCCAAGGCTGTGCAGCTCTCCCGGCAGGTCGGCGTAGCCGCGCGGGATATGCCCGGGGTCGCGCAGCGTGGTCTGCCCCTCGGCGGCAAGCGCCGCAATGAGCAGCGCCGCACCCCCGCGCAGGTCGGGGGCGGTCACGGCGGCTCCGTGCAGCGCCGCACCGCCGTCTATGTGCAGCCGCCGTCCCTGCGCGGTGCAACCGGCCCCCAATGCGGCAAACCCCGCTGCGCAGGCAAACCGGTTGGCGAACAGGCGGTCATAGATCTCGCTCTCTCCCGCTGCCGTCAGCAGCACGGCGGCGGCCAGCGGGGCGGTGTCGGTCGCAAAGGCGGGCCAGGCGTCGGCGGTCAGTCTGGCCCCGCCCCGCAGCGGCGCGCCGGGGTCGCGGGCAAGCCGCACGCAGTCCCCTGCCCGGGTCACGGTCACGCCGGTTTCGGCCAAAAAGCGCAGAAAGGCCCCGTAAACGGCCGGGTCGCAGCCGCAGATCTCAACCTCGCCGCCGGCGGCGGCCAGTGCGGCGGCATAGGTAGCGGCAGCGATGCGGTCCGGCAGCGGGCGGTGCGCGGTGCCCGCCAGCGGGCAGCCTCCGTCCACCGTCAGCACCGGCGTGCCGCAGCCGAGTATCCGGGCACCGCATGCCTGCAGAAAATGCACCATATCGCCTATTTCCGGCTCCTGCGCGGCACCGCGCAGCACGGTGCGGCCCCGGGCATAGCAGGCAGCCATCAGCAGCGTAAGGGTCGCGCCGACGCTCGGCAGGCGCAGCGTAAAGTCCACGCCATGCAACGGGCCTTTGCGCCGCAGCGTCACGGCAATGCCCTCCAGCTCGACCTCGGCCCCCATGGCGGCCAGTCCGGCCAGATGAATATCCACCGGCCGCGGCCCCAGACGGCAGCCGCCGGGCAGCGGCAGCCGCACATACCCTGTGCGGCAGAGCAGCGGCGCCAGGTAAAACACCGAGCTGCGCATTGCCCCGGCAAGGGATTCGGGAATCTCGCCGCAGAGCGTCTGCACCGGCCGTGTACACAGGTCCGCGCCGCACCGCCGCACATCGGCCCCCACGGCCTGCAGCAGCGCAAGGCTGGTCGTTACATCGGCAAGGGCCGGCACCTCCTGCAGGCGGCAGGGGCCGCGGCAGAGCAGCGTGGCCGCCAGCAGCGGCAGCGTGCTGTTTTTGGCGGCCGCCGGGCGGATGCGCCCATGCAGAGCCTGTTTGCCGGTAATGGTGATCATCTGCATGAGCGGGCCTCCCCCGAAGAAATATAGAATTGTATGCAAAAAGGCTTCCCCCGAGGGGGAAGCTGTCAGCGATGCTGACTGATGGGGGCGTGTTTGCCGCAGCAGTACATTGCCGGGCAATGATGGAAAGCCTGCCCTCATCCGGCCCTGCGGGGCCACCTTTCCCCAAAGGGGAAGGCTGGGGTATATCTTCTACCCTGTTATATGCCGCCTGCCCGGCAACATATTACACCAGCATCGGCTGCAGCTGCACCCCGCGCAGGGCAGCGTCCAGCGTATCGGGCAGCAGGGTGAAATCACTTTTCAGGCTGCGGGGCTTTTTGTAGCAGTCATCCTGACCGAAGGGCACAAAATAGTAGCTGCGCCGCTGCAAAAGCTGGCCAAGCGCCGGGGCGCTGCCCGCCAGACCATCGTTGGTGGAGGGGGCCAGTATGACCGGCCGGCCGCCACGCAGCAGGCTTTTGGCTGCCAGCGTCACGGGGGTCGCGCTGATGCCCGCCGCCAGCAGCGCCATCGTTGTGCCGGTGGCGGGGGCAATGATAAGGGCATCGGCCAGCTTTTGCGGGCCGAGCGGCTCCACGCCCTGCAGTGTTGTGAGCGGTTCATGACCGGTCAGCTCCAACAGGGTCTGCCGCAGGGCTGCTGCAGTGCCGAAGCGGGTGTCCAGCCCTGCCGCGCTGGCGCTGAGAATGGGCAGGATCTCCCACCCGCGCGCCGTCAGCACCTGTATCTGGGGCAGCACGGCGGAAAAGCTGCAAAAGCTGCCGCACAGCGCAAAGGCGGCAGTGCGTTTCGGCCGGGTCGTCATGGCTCGCTCCTTTCTTTCTGTTCTTCGCGTTCTTCCAGAATGGCCAGCACGGTCTGGGCAATCAGCGCTCCGGCGGTCTGCGGGGCGCAGCGCCCCGGCAGGGCCAGTGCATGCTCGGCGTGCAGGCCCAGCTCCTCGGCGGCTGCAAAATCGGTGCCGCCGGGCAGGCTGGCAAGGTCGATGATCAGCGCCCCGGCCGGCAGCCGCTGCAAAAGCGTGCGCGGCAGCACCGGCGCGGGGATCGTGTTGATGACGGCATCGAACCCCGGCAGCAGCGCGGGCAGGGCTGTCAGCGCAGCGGCGCGGCAGCCGCTGCAGCGGGCGTTGGCGCGCTGCTCGGGGCTGCGGGCAGCCACGGTGACCCGCCCGCCCAGCAGCGCCAGCCGACGCGCCACGGCGCGGCCCACCCGGCCGTAGCCCAGCACAAGAAAGGCACTCTCCCAGATCGTGCGCTCCCGCAGGCGGAGCAGCAGCTCAAGGCAGCCCTCGGCTGTGGGGACGGCGTTCAGACATTCCAGCTCGGGCCGCCGGAAATAGTCGATCAGCGGCAGTCCGGCCTCCCGCGCGGCCAGCCGTACCGGCAGACCGGGGCGGCCTGCCAGAATCAGCGTCCCCTGCCCCGCACCCTGCAGGGCGCGGGCAACCTCATCGCTGACGCGGCCCTGAGACATCGGCAGCAGGATATAATCCGCTGCGGCGGCGTTGTCGGCGGCGGTCACGCCGCAGCCTGCGCGGCGCAGCACACGGGCCGCCGCCTGCTGGCGGGCATCGTGACCCACCACACAGAAGGTCTTTGGCATACGCGCTCACCTCGTTTTGTTTTGCGCCATACTATGTCCTGCCCGCGCAGAGTGTGAACATCCGCTGACGGCCCGCCCCTTCGGCTGCAGATGAGCGGTGACAGCAAAAAAAGGCACCCATCCCGTTTGGGATGGGTGCCGTGGGAATCAATAGAGCTTCAGACCATCGCAGCGGCTGCGCCAGACGGCCAGCGGGTCGATGGGAACGGTGCCAATGCGCATCTCTGCCACAACGGCCTTGCTGCAGCCGCCCAGCAGCTGGCCCTGCTTGACGGTATCACCGGTCTTGACATCCAGCGAGGCGAGGCCGTAGAAGATGCTCTTGAGGCCTGCGCCGTGCTCGATCACGAGGGTGTTGCCATAGAGGCCGCCGAGGTCCTTCGCCAGCAGCACACGGCCGCTGGCAGGGGCAATCATCGAGCCTTTGCCGTTTTTGGGGCGGATGATCACATTGGTCGAGGTGCGCCCGCCGTAGCCGTAGTTGGTGCCCCGCTCACTGTAGGAGCGGCCTGCGTACTCGGTCATGCCGTAGGTCAGCGGAGTGTCAAAGCTGTCGAGGAAGGGCTGCACAAAGCCGCCTACGGACCACTGGATCTTGTCGTCCACAGTGGCAAACAGCTTGCTGACCGCCGCCGGGGCATCATCCTCGCCGATGTAGGGCGCGGCCATCTGGGAGGTTTTGCTGTAGTCCTTGTAGCTGAAGGAGCCTGCGCGCACCGACAGGGAGAGGGTCTCGGTGTAGCCGTCGGCCGATACCTCCAGATCAATGCTGCCGGGCTTCTGGTTCCATGGGATAGGCAGGTAGCAGATCCAGCCGCTGCCGGCCTTGACAAAGCCGACATTTTTGAGGGTGGTCTTGATGGCCGGGGCATCCTGCCCGAGGGTCTGGCCAACCCGCACCGCCGCCACACCGCCCTGTGCCACGCTGTCGGTCGCCAGCTGGATGGACGGCTTGATGCTGACCGTAAAGCGGAACTGCCAGGTCTCGGTGCCGGTCACGGTCGCCTCGTCAGCGGGGGTGCCGCTTGTGCTGACGATCAGCTTGGCATCGTAGGTGCCGTTCTCAGCAAAACGGTAGCTGCGGAAGCCGGTGGCGCTGCCGTCATAGATGGATTCCCCGGCGGCATCGGTGATGGTCAGCTGGGCACTGTAGCCGCCCGGTGTGACGACCAGATCGGGGGAAGCACCGGATACCGGCAGCGCCAGCTCGGCCGGGGTGGGGTTCAGCGTTTCGGCATAGGTGCGGCGGAGCCAGCTGCCAACGATCGGCACATGCCATTTGTAGGCGGTGGGGGCAAGCTCCTGTCCGTCAAAGGTGGCCTTGATCTGGGGCAGCATATCGGGGGTGGCATTGTGGTAGAGCCACGCTACGCCGCCGCACGCGATGACCAGCACAAAAAGCACGACCAGCAGCAGCCAGCGCAGCATGCCGGTCACACCGCGCCCAAGCTTTTGGGTAAGGGTGTCCGCAGGCTCCTCCTCGGTGTCCTCCTCAGTGCTGTCCGGCTCGGCGGGCGGCGCATCGGGGGTATCCTCGGCGGGGGTGTCTGCCAGCCCGGCCATGATCTGGGCGATGGAAAGCTGTGCCGTGCGGGCGATGGTGTCCGCATGGGCCTTTTTCTCGGGGGCGTCCTCCTCCGTGGAATCCTCCTGCGGGGCATCCTCCGGTGCATTGGCCGCACCCTCGCCTGCATCGGGTGCGGGCTGCTCCGGCTCTGCGGAGGCAGTATCTTCGGGGGCGGGCTCGGCCGCCGCTGTTTCATCGGTGCCGGTATCAGACAGGGCTGCCTCTGCAGTCTCTGCCGGTTCCGGCTGCTCGGCGGCCTCGGGCTGTGCCGGGGCCGATTCAGATGCTGTTTCAGGGGCTTCCGGCAGCGACACAGGGACGGCATCTGGCTGCGGGGCGTCCGGAGCCTCGGGTACCTGCAGGGGTGCAGGTGCAGTTTCTGCGGGGGTCTCCGGGGTATCGCTCACAGCCGGCTGCTGCTTCGGCTCTGCCGGGGCGGCGGGCTTTTTGGGCTTGCCCTTGGCAGCTGACTTTTTGCGGCTGCGCCTGCGGGGCGCGGCGGGGGCTTCTTCGACCCAGTCCACGCCGGCTGCGGCTTTCTTCTCTTCTTCCATGCTTACTCCCACTCTCTTAGGGCAATACCGCTTAAGCCGTCAGGCGGGAATTGTGCGGTGTTGCCTTAGCACACCCGGCCATACACACGGCACGGCGGGCCGGGGGGCACCGCGCCGATCGTAACATTCTATGGGCGGCATCGCCGTGCGATGCCTGCGTTATTCAGCCTCGCGGAATTGCAGACCGCTGCTGCCGTTCAGGGCAAGCTGCGGGTCGGTGGATTTGCTGCCGATGCGCAGCTCATAGATCAGGCTGTGGCTCGTCCCGGCAGTACCCAGCGGGTCGCCGGTGGAAACCGACTGCCCGCGCACAACGCCGACCGTTTCCAGACCGTACAGATAGCTTTTTACGCCGCAGCCGTGGTCGATGACCACAGTGCCGCCGGTCAGAGTCAGCGTACCGGCAAACACGATGTTGCCGGCCTGAGGGGCGGTGACAGTCTCGCCGTCTGCGGCAGCATAGGTCAGGCCGGTGGCCTGACCGCTGCGCTGGCCGTCCACCATCTGGGTGGTGCCGTAGGCCAGACTGACAGCACCGGCGCTGGGGGCCTCGAACCGGCCGTTCCATAGCTTGGCGGAGCTGCCGGTGGTGTAAAGCGGCCAGATCGCGTTGCGGAACTCCTCCCCGCCGCCGACATCCTCCTCCGCCGGGACGGAGACGGTGTCGTACAGTGTGCGGGTCACCGTCAGGGTGATCTCCTTTTGCAGGGTGCCGCAGGTCAGCTGCAGTGTATGGTCGCCGCCCTCGGCGTTGTAGGTTACGGGCAGGTAGCCCATGTACCCCGTGGCGGTCTTGCGGAACCATACCTCGCCGAGATCACTCTCAACGGTCGGCTCGCCGTCCAGAATACCGGACAGCTGGATCGCCACGATGCTGCCCTGCGGCGCGCGCTCGCTGCTCAGGGTGACCTTGGGGTTCATCGCCATTGTGTAGCCTGCGCGGTAGGCGTACCAGCCCACCGGGTCACCGGGGGCATCACTGTCGCTGTGGTGGGCGGTCACTATGATCTGATACGCGCCATTCTGGGTGTAGGTATAGGTGTTGCAGTCGGTCAGGCCGCCCGACCAGACGGTGCCGTCTGGCGCGGTGATCTGCACCTCGGCCGCTGTGACCCATTCGGGCAGGGTCAGTGCGGGGATCGTATCGGTGAAGGTGCCGAGCTTCTGCACGGTCAGGTTGGTCGGGCTTTCATAGGTCTTGCTGACCTTGTCGCCCAGCACGGGTATGGCCCAGTCCCAGCCGTTGGCGGTCAGTGTCAGCCCGCCGAACTGCACGGGCTGCTGGGGAAGCCGGTCCTCGCCGGTGCGGCTGTAGAGAAACGCCGCTGTTCCGCCAAGGATCGCGGCAACCATGGCGGCGACCATCACCAGCCAAAGCAGCAGTTTGCGCATGATCTAGCTTTCTCCATTAACAAAAGACTGGGCGCCGTCAGGTCAGCGCCCAGCCGGTTCGTATTCGGTCACACAGGACCCCGATGGGGATTACTCCTCGGTGTTGGGGGCGTCGGGGATCTTCTCGTAGGTGGTGGTGTCCTCGGCGTTGGTGTCGTCCTCGTCATCGAAATCGTCATAATCATCGCTGAAGAGCAGGCGCTCGTACTCGTCCAGCTCCTTTTCACGGTGATGCAGGTAGAGGGCGGCGGCGGTCAGGGCACCGGCAGCGGCAAACAGGAAGGCCAGAGCGGCACCGAAGGTGGTCTTTTTCATCATGATAAAAACTCCTTTGTAAAAGCTGCGCTGCTGCGTCAGCTTAGTGAAATGTTCCCAGCGTGTCAAAAAATCACATTCTTGCCCTATTGAATGTGTAGGGGCGACCATTGGTCGCCCGCCAACTTGGCGCAGCAACGCGTTTCCCAAGAAGGCTTTTTCACAGACAAACGGACACGGGCGAGCAATGCTCGCCCCTACAAGAGCTTTTGACAGCTTGATGTTCCGATTTACTGATTTTATTATACCCGACATCCCGCGCAAATACAACAGCGTAATTGTAAAATATTGCGCGCAGCGTCCCCCGGCAGAGGCATCAGAACAGCCGGTCGGTCGGGTACAGCCCGGCCTCGCTCATCTGCTTGAGAGCGGCGACAAGCTCGGGCTTGTCCTCACGGTAGGTGATGCCGTGCCATTTGTCGGCGCTGGTCAGCACATGGACATCGGCCTCGCCGTTGTTCAGCGCGTTCGTCACGACGGTGGGCAGATAGTACTCGCATTTCAGCGGGTTGACGGGCAGATTCTCCTTCAAAAACGCCGCAAACCCGGCCTTTGCGTCGCGGACATAGGCGGGCGTGAAGCCCCACAGATTCATCGAAACAACGGCGTCTGCAGGCAGGTCGCACCAGCTTTTGCCGCCGTCCTCGCTGTAATGGATGCCGCCGTCATACGGCTCGATGCAGGTGCGCTCGGTCACGCTGACGAGGTTGTGCTGCGCATCGGTCACGCAGACGCCGCGGCTGACGCTGCCGTTGGCGCTGACCGTGTTGCCCAGCAGGAAGCCCACCATCGCCCAGGCGTAGCGGTTGCCGTCGGCGTGGGTGCTGAGGTAGTCGTAGACAAGGCGGAAGCCCTGCGGACCGTAGTAGTCATCCGCGTTGATGACCGCGAACGGCGCATCGCCGATGGCCTGCTCTGCCACAAGGATGGCGTGGGCCGTGCCCCAGGGCTTGACGCGCCCCTCCGGCACGGTGAACCCCTCCGGCAGCTTGTCGAGCTGCTGGTAGGCATAGCGGACCTCAAACCCGGCGCGCAGGGCGCGGGCGCCGACAGCCTCCTTGAAGGCCTGCTCGATCTCATGCTTGATGATGAAGACAACGGTCTCGAACCCGGCGCGGCGGGCATCGTAAAGGCTGTAGTCCAGAATGGCCTCGCCGGACGGCCCCACCGGGTCGATCTGCTTGAGCCCGCCGTAGCGGCTGCCCATACCGGCAGCCATGACAACAAGGATAGGTTTGGTAGACATGGAAATTCCCTCACTGATATGGTATTGCAATGTTAGAATATGGCAGGGGCGTCGAGGACGCCGCCCCCTACAGCACGCAGGATAAACAACTGCTTTTATAATACTGCGTTTCCCCTTCCGTTGCAACCCCTGACAAAATACAAAAATTCCATACAAAAACGGCAGATTATGACGCAGTTTGCTATGGCAACTTTGCACAGAAGATGCTATAATGAGGAAAACCATGACCGGGAGGGAAAATCAGGATGGCACATACCGGAAAGCGCGCGCTGGTGCTGGCGGGGGGCGGTGCCAAGGGCAGCTACCAGATCGGTGTCTGGCATGCCCTGCAGGCGCTGGACTGGACGCCGGATATCATCACCGGGGCCAGTGTCGGCACCCTGAACGGCTGCCTTTTCACGATGGGCAAGCCCCGCGAGGCAGAGGAGCTTTGGCGCAGTCTGGAGATCCATGATGTGCTGGAGGTCCCCGAATCGCTCAAGCGCGAGGAGCTGCGCAACTTCTTCCTCGATATTTTCCGCAGCGGCGGGCTGAATGTTGAGCCGCTGGCCGAGACGATCGACCGCCTGATCGACGAGGACGCCGTGCGGCATTCCGCTATTCATTTCGGCCTTGTCATGACGGAGCTTGGTAGCCTGCGCAGCGTGCAATGCCCGATCGAGGAGATCCCCAAGGGGCAGCTCAAGGACTATATGCTGGCGTCCAGCGCCTGCTTCCCTGCCCTGCGCCCGCGGGAAATTGACGGTGTAAAGTACATTGACGGCGGCTGGCGGGATAATATGCCGTTGGATCTGGCCGCCCGCATGGGCGCGACCGAGCTGCTTGGGGTCGATGTGGACGGCATCGGCATCGTGCGGCCCAACACGACCGGCCTGCCCACCCGCATTGTGCGCAGCCATTGGGACCTTGGCCCCACGCTGGACTTTGACCCCGCCCGCGCCGGGCGCAACATTGCGCTGGGCTATTTTGATACGCTGCGCCTGTTTGGCCGGTGCGGCGGCACGGCCTACGCCATGCTGCCCGATAACGAGGAATACCTTGCCCATTTCGCGGAGCAGTACCAGAAAAACCTTGCCGAGGTCTGCGCCCGCGCACCCGAGATAGATCTGGTCGAGAAGAATGCCCGCACCCGGGCAAACTACCCGGCCCCTTATGCACCGAACCCCAGCGCCCCGACCCGCGGCGCGCTGGCCCCGCTGGAGCTGGCGGCAGAGCGTGTCGGTGTGCCTGAGGACATTCCGTATACCCCGAAGCTGCTGGCTGCGACCTTTATGGGCAGCTTTGACAAGGACCCGGCAGACCGGTTCCCCGCCCTGCTGGAGGGAAAGGAAAACACCCTTGTGACCGAGCGCGCCATTGCCGCCGCTGTGCCCGAGGAGTTTGTCACGGCCCTTGTGAGCAAAACACTCTCCGAAATGCCGATTTTGTAAAAGTGCCTTCCCTCCGGGAAGGCTAAGGAGATTCAAAAAGGAGGCCTACTCTATGCACACCTACACCGGCGTGCCGGCTTCGTCCGGTATTGTGGTCGGCCCGGTCGAGCAGATCGACCACGGCACCACAGGGCTGCACCGCATCGTCTGTGACCCGTTCCGGGAGCGCGCGCTCTATGATGTGGCCGTTGTGCTGGCCAAGGACGAGCTGCGCCGGCTGAGCCAGCGCGCCAAAGGCCCCGATGCGGATATTCTGCTGTTTCAGATCGCCCTGCTGGAGGATGAATCCTTCACCAACGAGATCGGCGATTATATCGCCGCCGGTGCGGGCGGTGCTGCCGCCGTTGAGCGGGCAGAGCAGATCTTTGCAGACCGGCTGAAGAATGTGGACGATGAGTATATCCGGGAGCGCAGTGTCGATGTCTGCGATGTCTGCCGCCGGGTCGTGGATATTCTGGACGGCCGCCCGCGCCGGCGGCTGCATCTCAAGCGGCCGAGCATTCTGGTCGCGGATCGGTTTTTCCCCAGCGATCTGTTCAGCCTTGACCGCCGGATGGTGCTGGGGCTTGCCAGCGATCAGGACAGCACGATCAGCCACGCCGCCATTATGGCGCGCAGCATGGGGATCCCGGCGGTGGTGCAGCTGGGGGACGGCGCAGCCGCCATGGCGGTGGGCCGCCGCGCGATCCTCGATGCCGACAACGGCACACTGGTGATCGAGCCGGACGGCGCGCAGATCGCCCGGGTGGACTGCCAGATCGCATTGAGCCGCCTGCACGGCCAGCAGCCTGACCCTGTAGCCGCCCTGCCCTGCCTGACCAAGGGCGGCACAGCCTTCCGCCTGATGCAGACCTGCAACCTGATCGACAACGAGGTGCCCCATACGCAGGGGGCGGCGGGCATCGGCATCGTGCGCTCCGAGAGCGCGATCCTTTGCGAGCAGAGCGAGCAGACCCAGACGAGCCGCCTGAAGGAATATCTGCGCTCGGCCGAGGGCGTCCCCGTGGTGCTGCGCACCTGCGATACCCGCGCCGATGATGATGCCCCCTGGTCTGCCGAGCTGCAGGCGCGGCTGGGCGGAGACCGGCTGTTCAAGTCCCAGATCCGTGCGCTGCTGCGCGCCGCCCCGGAGGGGCATCTGTGTGTCGTGTTCCCGACGGTAAAGGATGCGGCAGACTGGGATAGCTGCCTGCAGGAGGTCAATGACTGCAAGGATGAGCTGCAGATCAGCGGTGTTGAGATCGGGATGCCGATGCTGGGCTGTGTGATAGATATGCCCTCGGCCGCTCTGATGGCCGCCGACATCATGGACCGCGGCGCCCAGCTGATGGTCATTGACGCGGAGGACCTGACCCGCTACACGCTGGGCCTTGTGCATAACCCCACCGCTGCCGTGGGCCAGCTGACAAACCCCGCTGTGCTGCGGCTGGTCAAGAGTGTGGTGGAGCAGGCTGCGGCCCGCCGCGTGCCGGTCTATATCTGCGGCATCACGGTAGCGGCGGTGAGCGCCATGCCGGAGTACCTCAAGCTCGGTGTGCGCACCTTCAGCGCAGAGCCTGCCGCGCTGCTGCCGCTGAAGAAGCTGCTGATGGAGCAGGAGATTTGAAACCTGTACCCCCGCAGCGTGCCGAGAAAACGCCCCTTTGCAGCGCTTAACAAAATGAAAATGCCCGCCGTTTTCACGGCGGGCATTGTTCATGCGATCAATTACTGAGCAGCAGCCTTGTTGGCGCGCTTAGCCATGCGGCTGATCTTGCGGGCAGCGGTGTTCTTATGGATGACACCCTTGCTCTTAGCAGAGTCGATGGCAGAGACAGCAACCTTAACGACGGTCTCCTTGTCAGCAGCATTGCTGTCGATGGCAGCGTTTGCCTTCTTGACAACTGTTTTCAGGTTGGACTTGACGACCTTATTGTGCAGGGCCTCTTTCTTGGCCTGAACAACGCGATCCTTCTGAGATTTAATATTAGGCATTCGTTCCACCTCCTTAGTTCCCCATAACAGTACAAGTTATCCTATCATACTTTTTGCAAAGTTGCAAGTGGTTTTTGAAAAAAACTTCATAGAAAGCAAAAAAAGCGCATAAAATTTGGGTGCAGAGGGGGTGTGTGCCATGCAAAGACTGCGCCGGTGGGCCTCGGCGGCGGTGTACGGGGGTGCTTTTGCGGCCGGGGTGCTGGCGGTTGGGGCAGCGCTGGCGTTCTGCCCCGGGCGCGCCTGGCTGCTGCGGGGGGCGCTCTATCTGCAGGACCCTGCGGCTGCGGCGGCGCTTGACTGGCCCGCCGCCCCGGCACAGAGCGTCAGCAGCCCGCAGCGGCCGGAAAGCCGCCCCACGCCGCTGCCCACGCCCTGCCCTGCCCCGGCACCGTCCGCAACGCCGCAGCCGTCCGCAGCCCCCACGGCCACGCCGCTGCCCAGCGCCGCACCCGAGCTGGCGGACGCGGGCCGCATCCGTGCGGTGCAGCTGCGGCAGGGCAGCGGCACCGGCTATCTGCAGCTTGCGGCGGGCAGCATTAAAAACAGCACCGAGCATCCGGACTCTGACCTGCGCGCCGCCGTCACGACCCCCAGCCTGCCTTTTTCTATAGAAAGGGACAGCGCCGCGCCGCAGGTGCTGATCATGCACACCCACGCCACGGAAAGCTACCAGCTTTGGCCCGACCTTGTCTATGACAAAAGCTATGCGGCCCGCAGCAGGAACACGGCACTGAATGTCTGCGCCGTGGGGGCTGAGATGGCCCGGGTGCTGAACGAGGCCGGCATCAACACCCTGCACGACACAACGCTCTACGATGCGCCCGGCTATACCGACAGCTACAAGCGCAGCCGCGCCGGCGTGCAGGAGTATCTGGCGCGGTATCCCTCGATCAAGGTCGTGCTGGATGTTCACCGCGATGCCATCGAGGACGCGGACGGCACCCGGGTCAAGCCCGTGTGGGTGCAGGACGGCGAAAGCATGGCGCAGGTCATGGTCATTGCCGGGTGTGACAACGGCGGCAGTATCGCTCTGCCAAACTGGCGGCTGAATCTGCGTCTGGCCGCCGCATGGGAGGCCGCCATGGAGGAGGCTTACCCCGGCCTGACCCGCCCTGTTCTGTGCGGGTACAGGTTTTATAACCAGGATTTAACGACCGGCAGTTTGTTGATAGAGGTCGGCGGCCATGCCAATACGCTGGACGAGGCAATAAGGGCCGGAAGGTATGCGGCGGAAGGGCTGGCAAAAATATTGTGAGCCGACAGATGAAAATAACGCCGCCCTGTAGAGGCCGCAGATGCGCGGCTCTCAGCTTGCCCATTGCTGAGCAGTTCCCGTACAGCGGCGGGCCGGGCATGCCCGGCCCCTACAACTCTATAAATATCGGCTCTTTACTTTTTATAAAATACCTGCTACAATACTAATATTCATAGTATAAAGAGGAGTGGACTACCCATGCAGAGAACGGAACTTGCATCGCTGTACAAGGCTACCCCCGCAGACGGCACTAAGGTCACTGTCTGCGGCTGGGCCAAGACTGTGCGCGATTCCAAAAATATCGGCTTCATCTCGCTGTCGGACGGCAGCTGCTATAAGCCTGTCCAGATCGTGTTTCAGGCAGATAAGCTCGCCAACTATGCCGAGATCGCCAAATGCGGCCTGTACACCAGTTTCGAGGTCACCGGCACGCTGGTGCTGACCCCGAACGCCAAGCAGCCCTTTGAGATCAACGCCGACGAGATCACCGTGCTGGGTGCCTGCGGCGGCGACTATCCGCTGCAGAAAAAGAAGATGGGCATGGACTATCTGCGCACCATGACCTAACCGTTCCGGTGACGAA
>ERZ506978.368-NODE-368-length-22953-cov-4.735741_pt1 | contig 22953 bp, 20 predicted proteins | sample MGYA00512888_ERZ506978 | MGnify/ENA metagenome assembly ERZ506978
TTGTTAGATACATTAAAAGCAAACCAGGCAAGATGCGTTGGAATGGCAGCCAATATGATTGGCTGTAATAAAGCAATCATTGTGGTTGGACTTGGCCCATTGATGTTTGTGATGATGAATCCTGTCATTACAAAAAGAAGTGGAAAATATGAAACGGAAGAAGGATGCCTATCTTTAACTGGTGTTAGAAAATGTATAAGATATCAACAGATTGAAGTAGAGTATCAAGATTTGAATATGAAAAAATGTCATCGCAAATTTGAAGGCTATATTGCGCAGATCATTCAACATGAAATTGATCATTGTTATGGCATTGTCATTTAAAGACCTGTGTGGTCTTTTTTTATGGAATTACAGAAAATGTATTTGTAAAGGAAAAAATGCTATAATTTAATCGCGTTTTTTACGTAAATGGTTTTAATGTACAAAAAAGGAAATTATGAATAGAGATATTAGAAGAATTACAGATGGAGCAATGATGGCAGCAATCATTGGTGTCATGCTTTTTATTGATCGACAGACAGCAGGCATGATATCTGGCGGGTTTGTGTGGATTTTGCCAATTCCAATGGTTTTCTATAGTGCAAAATATGGAATGAAAAACAGCTGGATGTTATTCATTGCGGTATTGTTGTTAACGTTTGTTCTAGGAACGCCTCAGACATGGTTCTATATGGTGAGTGAAATGCTAATTGGTATTCTATATGGAAGTGGCATTTATAATAAAACTTCAACGAGAAAACTGGTGATTCGTACGATTCTGCTTGCGGTAGTTGCAGATGTGCTTTCTATGCTTGTGTTTGCTTCGTTTTTTGGATATGAAATTGCATCTGAAGTCGTTGAATATCAAAAAATTGTTACCAGGGCACTGGGCCAGGCAAAGCAAACCTTGCCATCAAATATTGATTTAACAGGTCTGATTCGAAATGCACTTGTTGTATCTGTTGTTGTGGGCGGGGTATTGAATGGCCTGGTTACACATTTACTGAGTCGTCTGATGTTAAAGAGACTGCGTATCTATACGGCAGATGTTTCTCCAATTTCTTCCTATTACCCACCTAAATGGAGTGGCTATATTGGAATCTTAGGACTCGTGATGTTTTATTATTCTTCCTACAACGCGTTTGAAAATACATTGATGCAGTCGTTTCTACAAGGATTTGGAATGATTGGGGTTATGTATCTGGCTGCATTTGGTGTGATTGCGGCAATGATTTATACAAAGATGCGTTTTCATGTAAAAGGTTTTGCGGCAATCGCAATTGTTATCTTTGCGATGATGATGCCTGTTGCTTTTGCATTATTTGGATATTTCTATATTACGACAGATCTACATGATAGATTGATACAAGGAGTTGATTCTCATGCATACAAAGATCACGAAAACTAAAAAGATCGTTTACTCATTGCTTGTAATACAGGCATGTGCTTTGATTGTGCTTTCTTTTCTATCAAAGAAAGTTTCTATTCCTGCAATTCTCATTTTAATGATTGAAACAATTTTAGCGATTTATGTCATTTCTGATTTCGAAGAGGCTTATGAAGAACAGTCAAACGGCGTTAGAAACGTATTGGGTTCTACTGCTGAAGAAGCTTTCTTGACTGGTGGAGTTGGACTTGTCATGTATGATGATGACTATATCGTAACATGGATGAGTGAATTATTTAAGGAAAGAAAGATTGATCATGTTGGAGATCGTGTTTTAGGATGGATTCCTGAAGCTGATGATCTGATTGCGGGAAAAGCAGATGAAGTTTCTGTTACTTTAGATGAAAAAACATACAGTATTACACGTAAAGAAGATGCACAGGTATTGATTTTTACAGATATCACTAAAGAAGTTGTTCTGCAGAAGAAATTTGATGATCAGCTGTTTGTTTTAGGTCTTGCTTCTTTTGATAACTATGATGAAAGTGTTCAGTATGAAGATGAAGCGGATGCAACGAATATTTCCGCAAGTGTAAGAGCTCCACTTGTTGAGTATTGTCATACACATCATGTGTTGATGAAGCGATTGAATAACTCCAAGTATTTATTGATTCTGAATGAAAAAGCATATCAATCCATGGTAGATGATCATTTTTCTGTTCTTTCTAAAATCAGAAGAGTATCTATAAAGATGGATGTATCCATTACATTATCTATGGCATTTGCCTATGGTTCTACAGAATATGATGTGTTAGATGAAATGACTGCGAATCTGATGGATCTTGCACAGACAAGAGGTGGTGATCAGGTTGCGGTACAGTGTGTTGGCAATGATATTAAATTCTATGGCGGTTCTTCTGAAGCAAATGAAAAAAGAAGCCGTGTTAGAGTTAGAGTGTTATCTCACGCATTGAGAGATCTGATATTGAAGAGCAGTAATGTAATTATCTGTGGTCATAAAATGGCAGACTTTGACTGTATTGCTTCTGCCATGGGATTGAGTCGCGTGGCCTCTACGTTTGGTAAACCAGTATCCATTATTGCGAAAACTGGCGGAATTGAGGAAAAACTGGCAGCTGCATTAAAAATAAATGAACAGGAATTGAGCCAGGAATTTAATTTCATTACGGATAATGAAGCAGTAAATCAACTGCAGGAAAAGACACTTGTGATTATGTGTGACCATCATAATATCAAGCAGTCAAATGGTGCAAAAGTACTTGAAAATGCAAAGAAGATTGTGATTATTGACCATCATAGACGTGCAACGGAAATTGGAATTAAACCAACACTTGTGTATATTGAAGCAGGTGCTTCCAGTGCATGTGAACTTGTATGTGAAATGATTCCATATATTTCTAATAAAGTTGATATCTCTGATATGGTTGCGACATTTATGTTGACAGGTATGGTTGTAGATACGCAAAGATGGAGAGTGAGAACTGGTGCTAGAACATATGAAGCTGCAGCTAGATTGAAAGATATGGGTGCAGATATTTCTAAATCAAATGCATGGCTGAAAGATACATTTGAAGAGTTCTCAATTAAAACAGAAGTTGCAACAAATGCAGAGAGATATGATCATGGCGTTGTTATCGCAAAAGTTGAAAATAGAGTTTTATCTCGTTCTTTGATGAGCCAGGTAGCGGATTCCTTATTAGATCTGCAAGGTGTCAGAGCAGCATTTGTTATCGCAAACTGCGGTGAAAATGAAGCTGGTATCAGTGCGAGAAGTGATGGAACGATCAATGTACAGATGATCATGGAAAAGATGGGTGGCGGTGGTCATATGAGTGCTGCAGCCATGCAGAAGACAAGAGGTAAGGTAGCTGATTTGAAGAATGATCTTCTAGAAGCTACGATTGAGTATTTCAAGGAGGATAGTGAAGATGAAAGTAATTCTTAAGCAAGACATTAAAAAAGTTGGTAAAAAGGGAGATATCGTTGATGTTTCTGATGGATATGGTCGTAACTATTTGATTGCGAGAGGCTTAGCTGTTGCGGAAACAAAGAAGTCTCTGGAAATCTTAGGTGAACAGAAAGCTGAAGAAGCTAGACTGGAAGCACAGCGTGTTGAAGAAGCAAAACAGCTTGCACAAAAGATGGAAAAAATGATGCTTACATTTACTGTAAAAGCTGGTGAATCTGGCAGAGTATTTGGTTCCGTTTCTACAAAGCAAATCACAGAATCATTAGCGAAACAGGGAATTCGTATTGATAAGAGAAAGATTCTGGATACAAACCCAATCCAGACATTAGGTATTACAAATGTTAGAATTGAACTCCATAAAAATGTTGTTGGAACAATTCGTGTAAAGCTTGTCGGGAGTGAAAAGTAATGCCTAGGCAGTTACCTTCTGCACCAGAAGCGGAGGCTAGTCTTTTAGGTACAATGCTTGTATATCCTGCTTCTACGCGTATTGCAATGGAAGAAGGACTGAGTGAAGATGATTTCTTTGTGGAAGCAAATCGTAAGATTTTTCGTGTTGCTTCTGATCTTTACAATAGTGGTCAGCAGATTGATTTGACAACTGTTTATACAAGACTGAATGATTTGAATCTTTTAAATGAGACAGGTGGCATTGAGTATCTGACAAAGCTTTCTGATGCTTCTGTAACTTCGTATAATACAAAAAGCTATGTGGAATTGATTCGTGATAAAGCAATTGCACGTAAAATGATTGAGACTGCAGAAAAGATTGCGGAAGATGGTTTTGAAAATTCCAGTGATATTGATGCGTATTTAGATGATGCGGAAAAATCAGTACTGGATATTTCTAGAAACCGTAAAACTGCGGAATTTAGAACACCACAGGATGTTATGCGTGCAGTTATGGAACGTGTACAGATGATGAGTGAAAATAAATCTGATATCACAGGCTATAAAACTGGATTTTTGGCATTGGATCATCGTCTGCATGGTTTTCAGAAAGGTGATCTTGTCATTTTAGCTGCGCGTCCTGCGATGGGTAAAACTGCGGTTGCGTTAAATCTGGCGATGAATGTTGCGACGTATAACCAGCCAGGTGCCGTTGCGATTTTCTCACTGGAAATGCCTGCGGAACAGCTTGGTATGCGTTTGCTGAGCGCAAGAAGTCATGTTCCTGGTGATAATATTAAAACAGGCAGATTATCAAATGATGAATGGAATGCGGTCAATGAAGCTGCAGCTGATCTTGGAAAGCTGCCTGTTTATATTGATGATACTTCTATGATCAAGATTCCTGAGATTTTTTCTAAGTGCAGAAGATTACAGGCAGAACATGGATTGAATCTTGTTTTGATTGACTATATTCAGCTGATTACAGGTTCTGGTAAACGTGGAGATAACCGTCAGCAGGAAGTTTCTGATATTTCTAGAAGCTTAAAAGCACTTGCGCGTGAGTTGAGTGTTCCTGTGATTGCGTTGTCTCAGTTATCTCGTACGGTTGAACAGCGTGAAGATAAGCATCCAATGTTGTCTGACTTGCGTGAATCTGGTGCGATTGAACAGGATGCCGATATTGTTTTGATGTTGTATCGTGAAGCTTATTATAAAGATGAAGCGAAAGAGGCCGCACAGGAATCTGGCAGTGAAAAGCTGGAAATCAATATTGCGAAGCATAGAAATGGTTCTACAGGCAGAGTCATTGTTGCTTTTGAAGGTGCAACAAATGCACTTTATAATATTCAGAATGATAATGATTTTATTCCAAATGAATAAGGAGGCAAATGTATGAAAAAGTTTATGACATTATTGATATGTACTTTGATTAGTATTGTAATTGTTGTCGTAATGCCAATGCTTTTTCATACGTTTTCTTTTGTGTGTGTTGAAAGTGAATCCACAAATCACGTAGGTATGTTTCAACAGACAGTTGTGTCTGTAAATGCGAAGGAACAGACAATTCATAAGCTCTACTACAAGGATGAGCTTATTGGTATCTTTTCTAATCAGGAAGCTTTAGATCGTCATTTAAAGCAAGTCTATCATGATAAATATGAAGCAGACTTCCCAGATACAAAAGCACATATTGGCAGAGACTGTTATATTGTTGATGAAAAATCATACTATACGTATTCTGATGTATCTGATGAAATTTTGAACTATCTTGATGAAAATGAATTGTATACATTGCAGTGTACTGCGATCAATATTTCTGAAGATGGTAAAGTGAAAGCAAGGTTTTATGTGAGTGATCCAAAATTGTATGAAGATGCGATGAATGCGTATCTTTCATTGTTTGTTGATCCTTCTTCCATTGCATCTTTAACAGAAAATGCAAATACGCAGACAACCTTGACAAGTTATGGCTCCAAAGATGTTGGCCTGTCTATTTCTCAACAGATTACCCAGGAAAAGACATATGCTTCTCCTTCTGAAATCCGTACAACAGAAAAATCTGTACTTGAGTATATTGAGTATGGAAATAATACAGAAAAGCAATATTATACAGTGCAGGCATATGATACGGTTGCCGGTGTTGGGGCGAAAAACTATGGTTTAAGTGCAACACAGGTTATGAATATTAATCGTGATAAGATTTCTTCCACAGACCAGATGTTAAAAGAAGGGGATCAGTTGTGTATTACATATTTTGAATCTCCAATTGATGTGGTTGTGTATAAAAAAACATTGCGTCAGGAAACAGTTTATTTTGAAACAACTTATATTCAAGATGAAAATCTTGTAAAAGGAGAAGCTGAAGTGCGTACTGCAGGTGAGAATGGATCTAGAAACGCATTGTATACAGAAAAATGGATCAATGGTGTTTTGACGAGTGGTACGCTGGATTCTTCATATGAAACAAAACAGGCAAGCAATGAAGTGGTTGCTTTGGGTACAAAAAATGAACCTGGTGTAGGTACAGGATCTTTTAGATATCCTGTGGAAAATGTTGGTATCTCTTGTGAATGGGGCTGCTACTATGGTCATAGAGGAACAGACTTTATTGACCAGTATAATTCCTGGGGTGATGTATATGCCGCAGATAATGGTGTCATTGAAGAAGTTGGATATAACGGAATTTCTGGTAACTATGTTTTGATTAATCATAACAATGGCTATGAGACATATTATGGTCATATGAATGTTCCTTGTGATCTTCCTGAAGGAACTGTTGTATCCAAGGGTGATGTGATTGGCCACATTGGTATGACTGGTTTAGCGACTGGTCCACATGTGCATATGTATTTTAAAGTCGATGGTGAAAGACATAATGCATGTGAATTCTATGATTGTGAAAGTGTACCGCATGTATGATGAATTTTGCGTTGTTAGCGAGTGGATCAAAAGGAAATAGCTTTTTGATTGAAGATGAAGGAACAAAAGTGTTGATTGACTGTGGATCAACAAAGAAATATTTAATGAATGCTTTGCATGCCTGTGATACAAATGTTGAAGATCTAGATGCTTTACTAATCACACATGATCATGCAGATCATGTATCACAGATCAAACATTTTAAAGACATTGATATTTATTCTCCGGTAGAAATCAATGATATTGATACATTTCGTGTGCGTGTCCTGCAGAAGTTTTCAATTAACAATCTTGTATTTACGCCTCTTGCATTGAGCCATGATGCATTGAATACAATGGGGTATATTGTTGAAGATGGAATTGAAAAGCTTGTGTATGTCACAGATACAGGATATGTCAATCAAAAGTATTATCCGATGATGAAGGGAGCAGATTATATTGTTCTTGAAAGTAATCATGATGTGGATATTTTGATGCATACTTCTAGACCTCAATTTTTAAAGCAGAGAATCTATGGGGATGATGGTCATTTGAATAATATGGACTGCGCACAAGTTTTAAATTCTATTACAGATGAAAATACGAAAATGATTATTCTTGCACATATTTCACAAGAAGCAAATACAAGACAGCTTGCATTAGATACGAGTTGTGATGTGCTTCTGCATCAGCATACAGGCTCTTTTAACAAAGAACTTGTTGTGTGTGCAGCTGGACAATTTGAAATGATCATAAAAGGAGATAAACATGAAAAAACTGATACTGGGACTGTTAAGCGGTTTATTGGTATGGAATCTACTGTTGACGTATCAATTGAACAGACTGTCTAATGCGGATAGTGAGGGAAATGTTGTTGTGCATAATAAAGTGGATACCAATGATATTTCTTCTGTTGTGAGTCAAGTAAGAACAAATGTTGTAAGTATTGCATCTGCAGATGATATATATTCTGGTGTCATTATTGAAAAAGAAGAAGGCAGCTTATATATCGTCAGTGTTTCTGAAGCTGTGAGTGATCAAATCACTGTAACGTTTGATTCTGGGGCAAAAAAGAATGCGACAGTTGTAGGATATGATGAAGATACAGATGTGTGTGTTTTGAAATGTGACGTTGATTTTGAAGTGAGTGGCTTTCATTTGACGGATGATTCTATCGTTAAAGCTGGCTGTAATGTCATTGGTGTTGGTGGAAGAAACAGCGTGACAAATAATATTTCTATTAATTCTGGAGTATGCAGCGAGGAAGGTTCGTATCGTATGCATGCGAATAGTGTGTATCTAGCTGAAATATATGAAATGGATATGAATGTCAGTGAAAAACAATATGGTGGAGCACTTGTGGATATCAGTGGAAATCTTGTTGGTATGCTGATTCATCATCCAAATGAATATTCTTCACATATGTCATATGCTTTATCACAGGAAGAATTGAAGAAAGTGTATCGTGAAATCAGAAAAGATGGAAAAGTAACACGTGGATCCTTGGATATCTGTGTGCGTGCCGTCAAAGATATGGAATCTTATGAGAAGAATGAGAATGGTTTTGATCTTGATACAATGAATGGATTGTTTGTCAGCAGTGTGAATAGTGATTCTTGCTGCTACGGAATTTTAATGTATGGTGATCAGATTTTGAAAGTGAATGATCAGCAGGTGGATTCTTTAAAAGATCTTAGAAATGTTATGTATTCTTTAAAATCAAATGATGAAGTGGAAATTACGTATGTAAGAGATGGTACGACTTCTACAAGCGGGGTAACTTTGAAATGATTCGATTGATTGCGTGTGGAAAAGTAAAAGAAAAGTGGATGCGTGATGGGATTGAAGAATATGCAAAGCGAATCCAGCCATATGAAAAGTTAGAAATTGTTGAAGTGAAAGATGAAAAAACATTAGATAATAATTCTGAAGCTGAAAATACGAGAGTGAAAAATATTGAAGGTGATCGTCTTTTAAAGTGTATCAAAGAAGATGATTATGTGATATTGTTAGACTTACATGGAAAAGAAATAGATTCATGTGCACTGAGTGAATACATTGAAAAGATCCATACAGGTGGAAAAAGCAAGATTGATTTTGTGATTGGCGGATCACTTGGTGTGAGTGAAGCATTGATGCAGAGAAGCAATGAAAGATGGAGAATTTCAAAAAATACATTTCCGCATCAATTGTGTCGAATCATTGTTTTGGAACAGATCTATCGTGCTTTTAAAATCATGAATCATGAACCGTATCATAAATAGGAGCTAAAAATATGAATCGTAGTGCTGGGGTGCTGATGCATGTTTCTTCTTTGCCATCCAATTATGGCATTGGAACATTTGGAAAAGAAGCATATGCATTTGTTGATTTTTTGAAAGAAGCTGGACAAACGTACTAGCAGATGCTGCCTTTACATCCAACTGGTTTTGGAAATTCTCCTTACCAGGCTTTATCTTCTTTTGCGGGAAATCCATATTTGATTGATTTAGATATGTTGATTGAAGATGGTTTGTTGAAAAAAGAAGAAGTAGAAGATATTGACTGGGGAAAAGATGTTTCCAAAGTGGATTATGGCAAATTGTATGAAAATCGCTTTGCGGTACTGGAAAAAGCAATCCGTAGATTAGCCAGCCAGAAATCAGAAGATTATTTTACTTTTCTAGAAGAAAAAGAATGGCTGAAAGATTATGCTACGTTTATGGCAATCAAAGAAGATCGTCATGGACAGCCATGGTCACAATGGCCGCAGGAATTAAGAAATCACACAAGTGAAGAAGTGAAAGAAGAAGCTTACCGTTTAAGGGAACGTGTTGTTTTTTATGAGAGAATCCAATATCTTTTTTCAAAGCAGATCAAGGCATTGAAAAAATATGCAAATGAGAATGGTATCAAGATTATTGGAGATCTTCCATTTTATATTGCGAGTGATTCTAGTGATGTATGGGTATCGAGTGAACAGTTTTTGATGGATGAAGCAACCCATACAATTCAATATGTCAGTGGTATGCCAGTAGATGGAGCTAATCCAAATGGTCAGAAGTGGGGGGAATCCATTATTTGACTGGAATAGAATGGAACAGGAGCAGTATCAATGGTGGATCAAACGTGCAAAACATGCATTACAGTGGTGTGATGTTTTGCGAATTGATCATTTTCAGGGGTATTTATCTTACTACGCAATAGAAATTGATGGAGAAGCAAAAGATGGTCATTGGTGTGAAGGAACGGTCTTGAAACCATTCCACTATCTTGATGAAGAAGTGAAAGATGTCGAAATGATTGTTGAAGATCTTGGCTATCTTTCTGATGAAGTTAAACAAATGATTAAAGATAGTGGATATCCTGGCATGCGTATTCTGGAATATGCATTTGATCCAAACGATACATATTCTTTGTATATGCCTTTCCAGCATGAAAAAAACAGTGTTGTCTACATTGGAACACATGATAATGAAACATTGAAACAGTGGATCAAAGACAAGAATCAAAGTGAACGTGTGAAACGTGCATGTGCATATCTTGGATGTGATAAGGCTGGATTACAGGATGCAATGCTTCGCTGTCTGTATGGTTCTAGAAGTGATATTGCAATCGTGCAGATGCAGGATCTGCTGGGCTGTGATACGCGTATGAATGATCCTGTAAATTACCAGGAAGCATGGTGCTATCGATGCGAAAAAGGCAGCTACAATCGTGCTTTAGCAAAGAAAATCAAGCAGATGATGCTTGTGCATGCTAGAAACAATTGGAATGTATCTCAATGAAATAATTATTGAATATTGTGAAAGTTAACCTGTAAACGCTTGTAAGTGAGAAATTGTTGTATTAAAATAAACCTAGTAAATGAATCAGGAGGAATTTTGAATGAAACAGATTTCAGTTACAGTGATTGACCCTGTTGGATTACATGCTCGTCCAGCTACAGTAGCAGTTAATGCAGCTAGCAAGTTCAAGTGTGAAGTTAAGGTTGCTTATAAGGGCCGTACAGTAAATATGAAGTCCATCATGGGCGTTATGTCATTAGGTATCCCTACACAGTCAGAAATTACAGTTTCTTGTGAAGGTGAAGACGAAGACGTAGCTGTCAAGACAATCGAAGATGTACTTCGTGCTCAAAAGGTAATTGCTTAATTAATTGAGTATGAAAAGGGAGTAGCGTCTTGGCTGCTCCCTTTTTTCACAACTGCATGGTTGCAGCTCCATTATAAAAAAGCTGATATTATTTTTATAATTACAGAAAACGCTTACAGAAAGGTGGAAATAGATGACATATTTAGATGAATATAAAAGATGGAAAGAAACTGATCTTTTAGACATTGACTTAAACACAGAACTAGACGCAATTGCCTGTGATGATGATGCAATCAAAGAAAGATTCGCAGTGAGCTTACAATTTGGTACTGCTGGTTTAAGAGGCACATTAGGTGCTGGTACAAACCGTATGAATATCTGGGTCGTTAGACAGGCAACACAAGGTGTTGCTGAGTGGGTAAAGACACAAGGTGGAACACAAACCGTAGCTATTTCTTATGATTCAAGATTAAAGGGCTGGAATTTTGCGCGTGAAGCTGCTGGGGTACTTGCAGCGAATGGTATCAATGTTCGTATCTATGATGAATTAATGCCAGTTCCTGCACTATCTTTCGCTACAAGATATTACAAGTGTAATGCAGGTATCATGGTAACTGCTTCTCATAATCCGGCAAAATATAATGGATATAAGGCGTATGGACCAGATGGATGCCAGATGACAGATGATGCTGTTGCGGTTGTATATGATTCTATTCAGAAGACAGATGTATTGACTGGTGCAAAGTATATGCCATTCAGTGAAGGTGTTGAAAAGGGTCTGATCAAGTTTGTTGGTGAAGATTGCAAGAATGATTTATATGAAGCGATTGAAGCAAGACAGGTACGTCCAGGTCTTTGCAAGAGTGCTGGACTAAAACTTGTATATTCTCCATTGAATGGTACTGGTCTAGTTCCAGTAACACATGTATTAAAAGACATGGGTATTACAGATATTACTATTGTTCCTGAACAGGAATATCCAAATGGCTACTTCACAACATGTTCTTATCCAAACCCTGAAATCTATGCGGCAATGGAAAAGGGCGTAGAACTTGCAAAGGAAGTTGGTGCGGATCTTATGCTTGCAACTGACCCGGATGCTGACCGTGTTGGTATTGTGATGAAGTGTCCAGATGGAAGCTATGAACTTGTTTCTGGTAATGAAATGGGTGTTCTATTACTTGACTATATCTGTGCTGGTAGAATTGAAAAGGGAACTATGCCAGAAAATGCTGTCGCTGTTGAATCTATTGTTTCTACACCTCTTGCAGAAAAAGTTGCTGAGCATTATGGTGTTGAATTAAGACATACATTAACTGGATTTAAGTGGATTGGTGATCAGATTGCTAAGCTTGAAGAAGCTGGTGAAGTGGATCGTTTCATCTTTGGATTTGAAGAATCTTATGGGTATTTAGCTGGACCATATGTGAGAGACAAAGATGCTATCATTGGTTCCATGCTGATTTGTGAAATGGCAGCATACTATAGAAGTATTGGTTCTTCCATCAAGCAGAGACTGGAAGAAATCTATGCTCAGTATGGCCGTTACCTGAATCTTGTAGATGCATATGAATTCCCAGGCTTATCTGGAATGGATAAGATGGCTGGAATCATGAAGGGATTAAGAGATAATGTTCCTGTTGAATTTGCTGGAAAGAAAGTTACAAAGGTGACTGACTATCTTGATACTGCTTCTACTGGTTTACCTAAATCTAACGTATTGAGATATGACTTGGAAGATGGGTCTGTATTGATTGTTCGCCCAAGTGGAACAGAACCAAAGATCAAGACATATTTCACAACAAGCGGTGCAACTTTAGAAGAAGCACAGGCAAAGAAAGATGCTTTAACAGAAGCAATCAAGCCTATTCTTGCTTAATATACAAACCTGGTATTTTGCCAGGTTTTTTTGTTGCCTTGAATGTAATAGAATGTTATTAGAAACGAGAGACTGATTTTATGAAAAAGATAAGAATTACATTCAATGCACCAGTGACATTGGGATTTGTGCTGCTTTGTTTTTTTGCAACGCTTTTAGGTGTTTTATCTAGTGGAAAGATCACAGAAGGGTTTTTCATGACATATCATTCTTCATTGGGTAATTTCATGACATATGTCAGATTTTTTACACATGTATTAGGACATGAAGGATGGGAACATTTTATTGGCAATGCCTCGTATTTATTATTGCTGGGGCCAATGCTGGAAGAAAAGTATGGTTCAAAAACATTGTTAGAAGTCATTGGCATAACTGCCTTGGCAACAGGACTGATTAACTATGTATTCTTCTGGGATATTGCTCTTTGTGGTGCAAGTGGAGTTGTATTTGCGTTTATTGTGCTTTCTTCTTTTACAGAATTTAAACAAGGAGAGATACCTTTAACATTTATATTGATCATGTTTTTCTTTGTTGGAGAACAGGTGTATGAGGCTTTTGCGGTGAATGATAATATTTCTAATATGGCACACATTGTTGGTGGAATTGTTGGTGCAGTTGTTGGTTATACATTAAACCGCAAGAAATTTTAAAATGACCTTTAGTCAATCTTGCAAACATGATAAAATATGAATACTTGTGAAAGGGGTATCATGGATAAGAATAAGATCATTGAAGCCTTCCATGAAGGTCATTGTATTGAAGCATATCGATTGTTTGGCGCGCACATTGGAAAAGAAAATAATCAATCCGGGGTTCGCTTTACGGTATATGCACCACATGCAAGAAGAGTATATGTTATCGGTAATTTTACAGAATGGGATGAACATCCAGTAGAAATGCAAAGAACAGATGCATTTGGAATCTGGAGTGTTTTTATCAATCATGTTTTTGAATGGGATTGTTACAAATATAAAATTGAAACAGGAAAAGGAGATATCCTGTATAAAGCGGATCCATATGCATTCTATTCAGAAACAAGACCAAATAATGCATCAAAGATTTATGACTTCAATGACATCCAATGGACTGATGATAAATGGATGCAGTCTAGAAACAAAAATTTTGATCAGCCAGTCAATATTTATGAAGTATATGCTGGAGGATGGAAAAAACATTGCGAATATCCATATACATATCTAGATTTAGAAAAGGAATTGATTCCTTATGTCAAAGAAAAGGGATTTACACATATTGAAATGATGCCTTTGTGTGAATATCCATTTGATGGATCATGGGGATATCAGGCAAGTGGATACTATTCTTTGACGAGTCGGTATGGGAATCCAACAGAGTTTGCTTCTTTTGTGAATGCTTGTCATAGAGAAGGGATTGGCTTAATTATTGATATGGTTCCTGTGCATTTTGTCAAAGATTCATTTGGCTTGATTGCATTTGATGGTGAGCCATTGTACGAATATGCGGATGTAGAAAATAGAGAATCTCAATGGGGAACAATGAATTTTAATCTCTGGAATGAAGAGGTACGTTCTTTTTTGATGAGTTCTGCATGTTTCTGGTGTGATGTATATCATATTGATGGAATTCGTGTGGATGCGGTGAGCAATCTGATTTACTGGGGCGGAAATAGTAATCGTGGTGTGAATCAAGGCAGTGTTGATTTTGTAAAAAGAATGAATTACTACTTGAACCGTGAATATCCTGGTGTGATGCTCATTGCGGAAGATAGTTCGGATTTTGCGAAAGTTACAGCTTCAACATTGGATGGGGGCTTAGGATTTGACTATAAATGGGATCTTGGATGGATGAATGATACATTGAAATATTATTCTACAGATCCTTTGTATCGTGTATATGATCATCATCTGTTGACGTTTTCTATGCATTATTTTTACTCTGAGAATTTTATTCTTCCATTCTCTCATGATGAAAATGTACATGGCAAAAAAACAATCATTGATCGTATGTGGGGAGATTATGAAACAAAGTTTTCTCAGGCAAGAAATCTGTATGCATATATGTATGCACATCCTGGCAAGAAATTGAATTTTATTGGAAATGAAATTGCTTCGTTTAGAGAATTTGATGAAAAGAAAGAAATTGACTGGTTCTTGCTGGAGTATCCAAAACATAGAGCGTTTGTAAAATTCTTTTCAGATCTGAATCATATTTATTTGAAATATCCAGCATTGTATCAATATGACTATACATGTGGAAAAGGTTTTCAGTGGATCAATGCAGATAATGCGAAGCAGTCTGTATTCACATTTGTACGTGAAGATGATTCACAATATATTGTCTGCATCATGAACTGCAAGCCAGAATCGTATCCGCAGTATGATGTTAAAGTACCACAAAATGGCGTATATAAAGAAATTTTAAATACAGAAGATGCGTTGTATGGGGGCTGTAATATGTGTAATAAAAAACCTCTGCATTCCATAACTGATGGAAAACAGGGTGTATTTTCTTCGCATATTACGATACAATTAGCACCGTGGGCTACAATTTATTTTGTATGTAACAAAAAGGGAGATAAGAAAAAACATGTTTAAAAGTAAAGAAGAATTCAAAGAGCAGTACATAAGACGTCTTGTTGAAAGCTTTGGATGTGCCGTAGAGGATACACATCCAACAGAAAAGTACATGGTCTTAGGCAAGATGGTTAGAGACTATGCAAATGTTAACTGGAAAGATACAAAAGCTGCAATCAAGCATACACAGGCAAAGCAGATATATTATTTTTCTATTGAATTTTTGTTAGGCAAGATGCTGACAAATAACCTGAAGAATCTTGGTATCTATGACATGGTCGTAGATGGACTCAAAGAATTAGGTATTGATTATAATGAACTTGCATCATTGGAATTGGATCCAGGTCTTGGAAATGGTGGTTTAGGCAGACTTGCTGCATGTTTCATGGATTCAGGTGCATCTTTAAACCTTCCATTGAATGGTAACTGTATTCGTTATCGTTCTGGTTTGTTTGAACAGCAGATCAATGAAGCTGGTGAACAGGTGGAATTGCCTGACTACTGGATGCGTTATGGAAATCCATGGGAAATCCGTAAACCTAAGCATGCGGTAGAAGTCGAATTCTATGGTCATATTGATTCCTGGTATGATGAAGATGGAACAATGCATTTTGAGCATCGTGATTCTACAAAGGTCATGGCAGTTCCATATGATATGGCACTCATTGGAGCAAATACAATTTTTACAAATACATTAAGACTTTGGTCTGCTGAACCAGCAAGCAAACCTATGTATATGTCTGAAAGAGATTATCTGTCTCTTGTTGATGATATTTGTTTAAAACTATATCCTGATGATTCTACTGAAGAAGGCAAGTATCTTAGATTGATGCAGGAATACTTCTTTGTATGTGCAGGTATTCATTCTGTTGTGGAATCTCATTTGAAACAGTATTCTTCATTGAAAAATTTAGGTGAAAAGATTGCAATTCAGATGAATGATACACATCCTGTATTAGTGATTCCTGAATTAATGAGAGTATTGATGGATGAATATCATTTCTCATGGGATGAAGCAAGTGCAATTGTAAAGGAAACCTGTGCATATACAAACCATACAGTTATGTCTGAAGCATTGGAAAAATGGCCAATGGATTATATTCGTAACCTGCTTCCACGTATTGCCATGATCATTGAAGAAATTGATCGTCGTTTCACACAGTATGTCTGGGAACATTGTAATGGTGATCAGGGAATGGTTGAAAGAGTACGTGTGATCCAGAATAACACAGTACACATGGCAAATCTTGCTATTGTTGGCTCTCATTCTATCAATGGTGTTGCCAAGATCCATTCCGAAATCCTGAAAGATGATTTATTCAGAGACTTCTATCAGTTATTCCCAGAACGTTTCTCTAATAAGACAAATGGTATTACGCCAAGAAGATGGATGCTGTATAACAATCCACAGGAAAAGAAGTTCTTAGATGAATTGATTGGCAAGGAATATGAAGTTGACTTCAAAAAGTTTGAAGACTTAATGAAGTATGTAAATGATCCAGCAACACAGGATGCATTCTTGAAAGTCAAGCAGGAAAGAAAAGAAATTCTTGCGAAGTATATTGAAGAAAAGACAGGTATTGTTGTTGATCCAGCTTCTATCTTTGATTCCCAGGCAAAACGTTTACATGCATACAAGAGACAGCTTCTGAATGTCATGAATATCATTTATCGCTATCAGAGAATCAAGTCTGATCCAAATTACCGTATGCAGCCACATACATACTTATTTGCGGCTAAGGCAGCAGGTGCATATACATTTGCTAAGAAAGTTATCAAACTGATTAACTGTGTTGCAAAGGTTGTGAATAATGATCCAGATGTAAATGGTATGATCAAGGTTGTATTCTTGCCTAACTATTGCGTTACAATGAGTGAAATTCTAGTTCCTGGTACAGATGTATCTGAACAGATTTCTACTGCAGGTAAAGAAGCAAGTGGTACTGGTAACATGAAGTTCATGATGAATGGTGCAATTACACTTGGAACATTAGATGGTGCCAATGTGGAAATTGATGCACTTGTCGGTAGAGATAACGATGTCATTTTTGGTCATACAGTAGAAGAACTTAATGATATGAAGTACAGCTATCGTGCACAGTCATACATTGACGGTGATGAAAGAATCGCAAATGTATTGAGATTTCTTGTTGACTGCACTTGGAGTTCTGATACAGATGACTTCACATTGATCTTGAATGAAATCAAGAACAAGAATGATGAATTCTTTGTATTGGCAGACTTTGATGCTTATGTAAAAGCACAGGAAAAAATCGAAGAATTATATCAGGATAAACATCAATGGGCTAAGATGTGCTTAGTCAATATTGCAAAGAGTGGATATTTCTCAAGTGATAGAACAATTGAAGAATACGCAGAAGATATCTGGAACGCTGAACCATTGAAATTTTAAAAAAAATATGGCACCATTAATGGTACCTTTTATTTTGGAAAATCAATAAAAATAGTGGAGGGAACTATGCCAGCAATGCATGCTTATCTGGATGATTTTGGGAAAATCACAATCTGGATGAATAAAAATTTTTATGGTGGAAGAAGCGATTATTTTAGTCTAGTTGAAGGTAGTTCTTCACAGGATCTAGTTGTGGTCAATGCGGAAGAACATGATACAAAAATGAAATATGTTCTAACATGTCCTGCAGATGGAACATTTGGAAAAGACTATAAAATACGCGAATCTCATGGGTTGATGGTTCCTTTGCAAATTAGAAATATTGTATCAACAGATGAATTCAACCGTATGTTCTATTATGGAGGAGATGATCTAGGATCTATTTACCACGCGACACATACTGATTTTGCTTTGTGGGCTCCGACAGCTGTATCTGTTACTTTACATATTCATATGAATAAGAAAGTTGATTCTTATCCAATGAAAAGAAGTGACCACGGTGTATGGAGGATGCGCGTGGAAGGGGATCTTTCACATGCTTTGTATTGTTACTTTGTTGAAAGAAATGGATGCGTTGTTAGATCTTTAGATCCATATGCATTGAGCAGTAATGGAAATGGGCAGTATAGTGCTGTTATTAATGAAGAATTATTGAAAAAAGTTCCTTTTGTGAAACCTGAGGGAAAAGTTTGCGGTACAGATGCAATTTTGTATGAAGCAAATGTTAGAGATATGACAAGTTCTTGTCTTACAGGAACAAAAACACATGGAAAGTATGTTTCTTTATGTGAAGACCATACACAATATGATTGCTTTCCTACAGGCTTGAATTATCTGGCTGGTTTAGGCGTAACGCATATTCAATTGATGCCTGTACATGATTATTGTACGGTGGATGAATTTCACCCAGAAAAGAATTACAACTGGGGATATGATCCAATGCAGTACTTATCATTGGAAGGCAGCTATTCTTTAAATCCAGAGGATCCATATTCTCGTATGAAAGAAATGAGAGAACTTGTTTCTACATTTCATAAAAAAGGAATGCGTGTGAACTTGGATGTTGTATTTAATCATACATATGATGTCGATAGCTGCTGCTTTAACTGTGTCATGCCATATTACTATTATCGTTATAATGAAGGTGGTTTCTTATCCAATGGATCTTTCTGTGGAAATGATTTTGCTTCTGATAAACCAATGGCAAGAAAATATCTGTTATATGTGATTTCGAAGATGATGGATCTATATGATGTAGATGGTTTTCGATTTGACTTGATGGGTATTTTAGATGTGGAAACAATGAATGCAATCAAGGAAAAAGGCAAAAAGAAGAAAGCTGATTTCATGTTATATGGTGAAGGGTGGGACCTTCCAACAATGCTTGATTACAAGAAGAAGGCAAGTATCATGAATCAGAATGTCATGCCTGAAATTGCACACTTTAATGATTACTTTAGAGATGTTGTAAAGGGAAAAACAAGTGATGATCAGAAATACAGTAAAGGATATATTACTGGTGATACAGAACATGCTTTTTCTTTCCTTTCCGCAATTACTGGAAATGTGATGAGTGATCCTTTGTTTAAACGTTTTGAACAGCCAGATCAAACAATCAATAATATCGAAACACATGATAACTCTACAAGCTGGGATAAGATGCATGCATGTTGTAACAATGAAGATCGTCAGACGCGTAAAGAACGTCAGAAAATGATGATCTTGACGACATTGATTTCTCAGGGAATTCCATTCCTACATGCTGGATGTGAATTCTGCGGAACGAAGAATGATGATTCTAACTCTTATAATGCACCTGATAGAATTAATCAGATGGATTGGGAAAGAGCGGTGTTCTACTCTGATATTATTGAATATACAAAAAAATGTATTGCATTAAGAAAAGAATATAAACAGTTCCGCTTACATACAACAGAAGAAATCATGGAACATGTCAAAGTGAATGTGAGTGAAGGTGGAATTGTATTCTATGATATTTTTATGAAAGATGAAGAGCATCATATTGATGCCATTCGCTGTATCTTTAATCCATCTTACAATGGAAGAGAATATGATTTTGAGCCAGACTGGAAATGTATTTTTGATGAATATGGACAGGCACATGAAGGGTATGGAACACATGTGGAAGTTCCAGCATTATCTATTCGTATATTTGCGAGAATTGCATAGGAAAGAACTCTAAACGAGTTCTTTTCATTTGCTTTGTATGATAGTAAGATATCAATAAGGTTCAGGAGAGAAAAACAATTATGACAAATAAAAAATATGATGTTGTTGCTTTAGGGGAATTATTGATTGATTTTACAGAAAATGGACTCAGTGAACAAGGGAATCCCCTTTTAGAAGCAAATCCAGGTGGAGCACCTTGCAATGTTTTAAGTATGCTTCAAAAACTGGGAGGTAAAACAGCTTTTATTGGAAAAGTTGGAAATGATGGCTTTGGTCATTTATTAACAAAAGCAGTGCAGGAACAAGGAATTGATACAACAGGTCTTGTGTATGACAATGATGTGCATACAACATTGGCTCTTGTTTTAAAGAAGGAGAATGGTGACCGTGATTTTGCATTCTATCGTAATCCAGGTGCTGATATGAATCTAAAGGAAGAAGAAGTCAATGAATCATTGATTGCTTCTAGTTCTATTTTTCACTTTGGTACATTGTCTTTAACAGATGAATCTGTGAAAAAGGCAACACAGAAAGCAGTTAAAGCTGCAAAAGAAAATGGATTAACAATTACATTTGATCCAAACCTGAGAGAACCATTATGGAGATCTCTAGAAGAAGCACATGAACAGGTTGCCTGGGGTTTACAACAGGCTGATGTTGTGAAGATTTCTGATAATGAAATTACATGGTTTACAGGAATGGATAATTATGATGAAGGGATTGCATTCTTACAGAAAGAGTATCCAAATCTGAAACTGATCTGCTTATCTATGGGTGGAGATGGCTCTAAGGCTGTATACCGTGATATCCATGTTGCATATCCTGCTTTTCTGCAGGAAGCAACCATTGAAACAACAGGTGCAGGGGATACGTTCTGTGCATGTATGATTCATACAGTGCTAGAAAATGGTATTGATCATTTAGATGAAGAAAAGCTGAAAGAAATGTTGAAGTTTGCCAATGCAGCAGCTTCACTCGTCACAACAAAGAAGGGTGCATTGCGTGTTATGCCAACAAAAGAAGAAGTGGAAACTTTTATTGAAAATTTCAAGAGATAATTTATGAAACAGGAAACAATTGATAGAATACGTAAATTTGTTAAAGATAGAGACTGGGCTCAATTTCATACAGAAGAAAATCTAGCAAAATCGATTGCGATAGAAGCAAGTGAATTACTGGAATGTTTTCAATGGAGCAGTGAATACGATGAACAACATGTCAAAGAAGAATTGGCTGATGTTATTATTTATTGTCAGGATCTATTGGATCGTATGCATTTAGATGTTGATGAAATCGTGAATATGAAAATGGATATGAATGAGAAGAAGTATCCAGTAGAAAAAGCATGTGGAAATGCTAAGAAGTACACGGAGTTATAGGAATGTATTTATTTTTAGATGTAGATGGAACAATTATCAATTATCATGCTGACACACCTGTATCAGCATTAGAAGCTTTAAATAAGGCACAACAGTATATTACAGATGATGTAGATGGTTTATACAATGCATTTCAGCATTTTGGATTATTAGGAGAGTAAAATGAAAAAACTGGTGAATGGAATTCTAGGATCATTTTTAATGATTTCTAGTATATTGACACCAATTCATGCGGAAGAATCATTTTCAGATTTTGAAGATGAGTTATTTCAAGAAATGATGTCTGAAGACTACACAACACTTCATTTTTCATTGCGTGATTATCAAAAATATGGCATTGAAAAGCCTGATGTAAATATCGGAGATGCTTCCTGGGATGATTATGAAGATAATGTTGAAGATTGTGACGAATATTTGAAGAAACTGCAATCTTTTGACTATGATTCTTTATCTGAAACAGAACAGAAAGATTATCGTACGATTTCATTTTATCTTGAAAGAAATAAAGAATTAAATTCTTACCCATATTTTGACTGGGCATTTAATAGTGCTGAAGGTGTAATTGATAATTTATTAACGACATTCACTGAGTTTGTTTTTTATGAAAAAGAAGATATTGATGATTATCTTGCAACACTTGCTTCTGTGCCTGCGTATTTGGATCAGTGTTTAGAAAATACAAAGAAACAGGCTGCAAAAGGGTATTTTTTAACAGATGCAATGTTAAAGGCAACAGAAGATGCAATTGAAAAGTTTGTAGATAAAAAAGATGATAATGAATTGATCAAAATCTTTGATGAAAATATTGATGCATTTGATGGATTAAGTACAGAAGAAAAAGAAGCATATAAAAAGAAAAATCAAGAAATTGTCTTGAATGCATATATTCCTTCTTATGAAAAAGTCGCAGAAGAATTACAGAAGTTGAAAGGCTCAAGAAAGGCTGACTATAACGTTAGTTCTTTAGATGGCGGCAGTGAATACTACGCTGCATTAGCGAGATATAAAACAAGTATAGATGCGGATGTAGAAACAATCCTGGATATCTGTACACAATACATTGAAAAAAGTGTAGATGAATTGTATGACATTATGCAGAATCACAGTGAAGTTACAGAAGAAACGCTTGATTTTGATAGTGCAGAAGATGTGCTTTCTTATCTGGAAGGGCATTTAGATGCATTTCCTGTATTGGATAAAGTGTATTACAACGTACAATATCTTGATCCTAGTGTTGCCAACGACAGTATCGTTGCCTACTATTTGAGTCCTCCTGTAGATGATATGAGAGATAATGTCATCAAAATCAATGGTGATAATGTGAGTGATGTGCTTGATTTATATACAACACTTGCTCATGAAGGATTCCCAGGACACTTGTATCAGACAAACTACTATATCCAGCAGCAGCCATCATTGCTTCGTACGCAGTTAACAATGATGGGATATCAAGAAGGCTGGGGCATGTTTGCGGAAGGACAGGCATTACATGTATCTGGCTTGAGTGAATACGCAAGTGAATATCAAAAAATCAATATTGAATTGAATTATGTTTTATCTGCGGCGGTAGATCTGGGAGTAAATGGTTTAGGCTGGTCAACAAAAGATGTATCTAAGTACCTGGATCGTTTAGATTTGAACAGCAGTATTGCCAAAGATCTTTATGATTTTGCGACGCTGCAGCCAGGAACAATCTTGCCATATGGTGTTGGTGTGGCAATGTTTGAACTGCTGGAAAATAAAGCAAAGAATGCATTAGGAAATGATTTTGATCAAAAAGCATTCAATGAAGTCTTGTTGAATGATGGAAATCGCC
>ERZ506978.372-NODE-372-length-22851-cov-6.498947_pt1 | contig 22851 bp, 23 predicted proteins | sample MGYA00512888_ERZ506978 | MGnify/ENA metagenome assembly ERZ506978
GAGGAACAACTGGATTTGCGATGAATCAAGCTCGTGATTTAGGACCTCGTTTGGCTTTCCAATTATTACCTATTAAAAATAAAGCCAATAATGATTGGCAATATGGACTATTAGTTCCAGGAATTGCTCCTTTTGTAGGTGCATTACTTGCTGCTTTGTTCTGCCATTTGTTTTTAGGTATTTAATATTAGAAAAGACAGATATTCAAAATTATATTGAATATCTGTCTTCTTTTATATTTTCTTTGAGGCATCATCAACAAGTTTGGGTAGACACTAATCAAATTGTATAAACATTGAGGGGCTGCAACAGTTGAAACAGCTCAAAAAAAGAGGAAAAACTCTTAAATTAGAGAATTTCCTCTTTTTTAGTGTGGATAACTTAAAACCTCAAAAAGTTTTCCACTGAATATGTGAAATTATGCTTATTTATGCCGAAATATCAACTTCAATGTAAATGATACTATAATATATTTATGGAAAATAAAAATGCTGAACGAGTTTTTTGTCAACCAGATCAGCGCACATATTATAATGCTGTTCAGTTGATTTGCCAGTCAATACTTTGATTTCTCTTGAAAAAGATGATCCTGTCTTTGCTTTTCTCGAAGCGGTCGAAAGTATTGATTTTTCACGCTATGTGCGTCCAATCACTTCTAACAATACCAGAAGTCATGATTGCGGCATGCTTGTAAATGGTCTTCTGTTTGGTTATATGAATGGAGTTAAATCTGTGAATGAGCTTTCCAGACTGTGCCGTACCGATCTTCGCTATCTCTATCTTTCCAGTGAGGAAAGACCAAGTGCCGTGGCATTTTTCCGGGTCTGTGATCAGCTGACGACAAGCATAGACAGTCTGTTCTTTGACCTTTCCTAAGAAATCACAGCACTGCTGGACATTGATACTTCAACGCAGTTTGTTGACGGCACCAAGATAGAAGCCAATGCACAGAAAAATACATTCGTATACATGAAAAGAATTGTAAATGCAAGAAACCGTCTTTCACTCAAGATAACAGAATCAATAAAATCGCTGTACCTTGTTCAACTGTTACAGCCTCTTAACACTTCATTCACACCAGAATACACGATTTTCTTTACGTGGAGCAGGTACAGGTTTTTCATCAGCACGATATCCTAATACACAATGACCAATTCCTTCATAGTCACCTTCGATGCCAAGCTTCTTCAACAAAGCTTTTCCTTCTTCACTTTCAAATTCTTCTTTAGCTCGATGAATCCAACAAGATCCAATTCCCTTAGCATCTGCCGCAAGCATCAGATTCCCCATGACCAAAGATCCATCATATACACATGTTCTAGCTGCCTTATCTGCCAATACGATCAATACTACAGGAGCACCATAGAAAGGATCATTCTCACTTCCCATAGCAGATGCATTCATCTTAGACAATTCATCTCTCACTTCTTTGTTTGTAACCGCAACAATGATAGGAGACTGTTTTCCCATGCCACTTGCTGCATACAGACCTGCTTCAATGACTTCTTCTAGATCTTCCTTAGGAATCATTGTATCCTGATACTTTCTACAACTTCTTCTTTCTTTCATTGCCTGAATGATTTCGTTCATATTCAACACCTCGATTTTTATAGTCACATTGTATCACGCATCAAAAAAACAGTTCCAATCATTTGACTAGAACTGTTTGATAAATGCATTAGTCTAAATCTTCACCGTTAGACTTGTAAACTTTCTGCATGTAGAAGAAGGAATCCTTCTTGCTTCTAGCAAAGTCACCATTACCTTCATCATCTCTATCAACATAGATGAATCCGTATCTCTTTCTCATTTCACCTGTACCAGCAGAAACAAGATCGATATGACCCCAAGGTGTATAACCCATTAAGTCAACACCATCAATTTCAACCGCATCCTTCATAACCTTGATATGATCTCTCATATAGTTGATACGGTAATCATCATGGATAGAACCATCAGCTTCAACCTTATCAATTGCACCTAAGCCATTTTCAACAACCATCATAGGAATCTGATATCTATCCCAGATCTGGTTCAGGTTAATTCTCAAGCCAAGTGGGTCAACTGTCCAGCCCCATTCACTAGCCTTCAAATAAGGATTCTTAACACCCATTGTCTGGTTACCTTCAGATACACCATGTTCTTCAGGATGTGCAGCAAATACCTGAGAAGAATAGTAAGAGAATGAGTAGAAGTCAACAACGCCTTCCTTCAATAATTCATCTTCTCCTTCTTCCTTCTGGATTGTAATACCTTCTCTTTCAAGAGCCTTTACTTTCCATGCTGGGTAGTAACCTCTAACAAGAACGTCACCATAGAACCACTTCTGATCATGAGCACCTGTCAATTCAGCCCATACATCTTCTGGGTTGCAGGAATATGGATATGACGCACCATGTGCAATCATTAAACCAATCTTGTTTGTTGGATCAATTTCATGGCCAATCTTAACTGCGTATGCACTTGCTACAAATAAGTGCCATCTGCACTGTTCAGCGTTCTGTCTGTTGGAAATATGTTCATGAACACCATTCATCATGAAGTTTGTATTGATGTTGATTTCATTGATTGTCAACCAGTAATGAACAAGTCCCTTATAACGCTTGAAAATAACTTCAACATATCTCTTGAATGCTTCTAATGTATGTCTAGAAACCATGCCATCATATTCATTTGCTAAATGAAGAGGCATATCAAAGTGATAAATCGTAACTAATGGTTCAATACCATACTTATGACATTCTTTAAATACATCTTCATAGAACTGTAGACCTTCTTCATTTGGTGTTTCATCATCCCCATTAGGGAAGATTCTAGTCCAGTTGATAGATAAACGGTAAACATTGCATCCCATTTCTGCAAATAATGCAATATCTTCCTTCCAATGATGATAGAAGTCAGTAGCTTCATGGCTTGGGTAATATGTGTCTGGATCTACAATTGCCTTTGCACCTGCAGGAACTTCTTCTCTATTCCCAAGTTCTCTTCTTGTACCATCTGGCATTTCAACGATAAACTTTCTTGGAATACCGTGGATACCATCACCGCCTGTTAAAGTATCCGCAACGGCAAGACCTTTACCACCGCTTAGATAACCACCTTCATACTGATTGGCAGCTGTAGCGCCACCCCATAAAAAACCTTTTGGAAAACTCATGTTCTTACTCTCCTTTTCTTTTCCTTAATTAGTCTAAATCTGCACCATTACTCTTGCAGACTTTCTGATACCAGTAGAATGAATCTTTCTTGATTCTCTTCATATCTTTCAGATCAAATTCGTCACGATCAACATAGATAAATCCATATCTCTTTGTAATACCCTGATGTGTTGAAATAAGATCAAATACTGACCATGGAGAATATCCAAATAAATCAACACCATCATTGATTGCTTCTCTGCAAGCTTCAATATGTCTTCTCAAATAATCAATACGATAATCATCATGCACCTTGCCATCTTCTAATGTATCTGGCACACCACAGCCATTTTCAGTAATGATTAGTGGTAAATGATATCTTTCCCAAAGCTGTCTTAATGTAATACGTAAGCCAACCGGGTCAATTCCCATACCATAAGATGTAGATTCCTGCAGAGGATTGTTTACTGCCATGCATAGACCAGGATATGTCATTAGACCTGTCATAAAGTCTTTCTTTTCCTTTGCTTCTGCAATTGCCTTTTCACCATCTTCTTTGGAAACATACTTTACACATCCAGCACCATAATAGTTGAATGCGATAAAGTCTGGATGACCATTCTTTAAGATCTCCATGTCACCCTCTTCAATAGCAGGAGCAACACCACGGTCTGTAAACCATCTTAGCAATGCTTCTGGATATGTACCAAAGCAAGCTGGATCCAGGAACAGACGATTCCGTAACTGATCAAAATCCATTGCTGCTAAATTATCTTCTGGAGAAGAAGTTGCAGGATAGATTGCCGTAATATTTGGTGCAGGTCCAATTTTAGCATCACACATTTTATGGCATTCCTGCATTGCTAATGACTGTGCTAATAACATGTGATGATTTGCCTGCCAGATTGTTTTTTCATCCTTATAGTCACGATGCCCCTGGTATAAAACCATCATGTTCTGTTCGTTGATTGTTAAGAAATACTTTACTTTCTTGCCATATTCTGCAAAGCAGACTTTGCAGTACTTGAGAAATGCATCGATACACTTACGATCAGCCCATCCACCATAACGATCCTGCAGGCACTGCGGTAAATCAAAATGATATAGCGTAACAACTGGTTCAATACCATATTTATGACATTCATCAATGACATCATGATAATGCTTCACTGCGACTTCATTGACTTCGCCATCCCCACTAGGAATGATACGCGGCCATGCAATTGAAAATCTGAATTCATTAAATCCCATTTCAGCCATCAAAGCAATATCTTCTTTATAACGATGATAATGATCAATCGCTACTTTAAAATCTGTTGTACCTTCAGGAATGGCAGCTGTATCGGATACAGATGGTGATTTTCCATCTTCATCCCATGCACCTTCACACTGATAAGCACTAGAAGAACCTCCCCACAAAAATTCTTGAGGAAAATCTTTCAATGTTGAATAATCCATAATTTGTCTCCTTACACACCACTTTCATTTTAATGTAAGCAGTTACAATAATCCATAAAAAAAGATGGAACAAAGTTCCAACTTTTTCAGAGTATCTGTGCTCCCACAAATCCAAGAATACTCATCAGTACCAAGAAGAGTAATCCATACGGCATAACTCTAGCCATTAATTTTGCATCTTCTCCCTTTGCATTCACAGAAGATAATGCAATCGCAAGTGACTGTGGAGATAGCATTTTTCCTGCCGCAACACCTAATGAGTTCAAAGAAACCATCCAGTATGGATCAATCTGCAATGTATTGGCTGCACTGCTCTGTACTGCACCAAACAACACACCAGAATTTGTACCAGAACCCGTTACAAATGTACCAAGTCCACCAATCCATGGTGCAAATAATGGATAAAAGCTTCCTGTTGTTCCAATCGCAAAGGATGCAATGGAAGAAATCATTCCAGAATATCCCATGATTTTTGCACATGCCAGTACAGAAATCATAGTAATCATTGTTTCTTTCATCTGTACAAATGTTTCTTTCAACACAATCACAAAGTCTTCCATCTTTGCACCTTGTAGAAGACCACCAATCATTGCGGATAAGAAAATCCACACACCTGGTGTATTGATCCAGGCAAATGTAATTGTATTAGGATTTTCTCCTGTAAAGATTGTTAGAGATGTTGCAAACTGTGCCAAGAATGTATTCACTGGGGAAACAAGTTTACTTGTAAGTAAAAGGAATACAAAGATCATGATAAATGGTGACCATGCTAATAGTGCTTTTTTCAGATTCAACGTTTCTTGTGTTTCAATGGCAACTTCATACGCAGGATCTCTTTCAACACTCTTTGCCATCAGAATTGTAACTGCTAAAGAAACAACAGATGCAACAACGGCCGCAAGTTCAGCACCAACAAATTTACCAATCAGTATTTCAGGAATCACAAATGCAATCCCACTCATGAGTGTAATTGGTAACACACCCTTCAATCCTTTGATTCCATTCCCTGTAATCATCACCATTAAAATTGGTGAAAGAATAATAAATGGTGTTAATTGTAGAGCTGTCATAAATGACAATGATGTGTTTTCTAAGGATAGAAGATTTGCCAAAGTGACAGTAGGAATACCAATGGATCCAAATGCAGTTGGTGTACCATTCGCAATCAAACATACAAGACATGAAAACAATGGATCAAATCCTAATGACACAAGCATACTGGCAGGAATTGCAACTGCAGTACCAAAACCAGCCATACCTTCCATAAATCCACCAAAACACCATGCAATCAATAAAACAAGTACACGTTTATCTGTTGAGAAAGACGTAATCATAGATTTGATAACATCCATGCCACCTGTTCTCAATGATAAACGATATGTAAATACTGCCGCAATAATAACAATAATAATTGGCCAGATTGCCATCAATGTTCCTTCTAATGCTGCAGTAGCTGTATCAATAACAGGCAGATGCCACACAAGAACAGCTAGTATAACAGAAATCAGAAATGAACCAATTGCCGCTTTAAATGTTGGCCACTTCATTTTCAATAAAGCAAAAGCAAGCCAGATAATCGGTGCTAATCCCAAAATAAATAATATGAAACTCATATTTCCCCTCCGCGCGTTAAATAGTATCATTTCTATTTATGTAAAAATAGAGCAATTCGAAATGCTAACGCTTACACATAGAAAAAGATCAAAAAAATTGATCTTTTACGCATATTTATGCAGTTTTTCTATCAGACGTATCACTTGTTTAGAAGTGCTTTTTAAATTCTGGTATGCACGATCTGTATCCATTGCTTCTTTGATTGAACAAGCACTTTGTTGAATTGAAAAGAATGCATCAATACCATTTTCATTACATGCTTCTGCATCTTTCCCAACACACCCACAAAACGCAATGACAGGTTTCTGATATTTTTTTGCAAGCTGCGCTACACCAAGAGGTGCCTTTCCCATCGCAGTCTGTGCGTCTATTTTTCCTTCTCCAGTAATGATGAGATCTGCCTCCTGGATTGCTTTTTCTAATTGAATTTCTTCTAGCACAAAAGAAATACCACGCTTCATTTCACCATGCAGAAACGTATGCAACGCATACCCAAGACCACCCGCAGCACCACTGCCTGGATAGTTATGATCTGCTTCACAATACTTATCTTTCACAATAGATGCGAAATGCGCCATCCATGCATCCATTTCTTCTATCATAGCTTGATCTGCACCCTTCTGTGGTCCAAAGATATACGAAGCACCTTGTTTTCCACACAATGGATTTTTCACATCACTCAAGATGAAAAATGAACATTCTTTGATTCTAGAATCTACATAAGTATCATCGATACTGATAATATCTTTTAATCCTTTTGCTCCAAAGCAAACTTCTTTTGCATTCTGATCAAGAAAATGATATCCCAGTGCCTGCAGCATTCCAACACCACCATCATTCGTACACGAACCACCAATACCAATCAAAAACTTCCTACAGCCATGATTGAATGCATCTTGAATGATTTCTCCAACACCAAATGTCGTTGCACAATATGGATCAAGCTGTTCTTTTTTTACAAGTGTAATTCCTGCAGCACTGCACATCTCTATGATTGCGGTAGCATCTTCCGTCATTCCATACGCTGCATTCACTTTTTCACGAAATGGACCTGTTACTGGAATGGTTCTTTTCTTTGCATGCATACATTCACACAAAGCATCTACCGTCCCTTCACCACCATCTGCCAGTGGTTTGATAATTACTTCATGATTTTCACCAATGCCTTCTTTGATTGCATTTGCTGCCTGCAAAGATGTTAAAGATCCTTTGAACGAATCCAGGGCACAAACAATTTTCATTGCACAGCCTCAACAAGTTTCTTTACAAGTGCTTCATCTACAACATCATAGTCATTTTCATGCGGTGCAGATAAATATGCATATGTCACAAATTCACTGCTTGTTGTTGGATCATTACTGTAACTCTTGCAAGAAGAATGCACCTGTGAAATACCTGTTGTTTCAATCATTTCCACTGCATTTCCAGCATTCATTCCTGAACCTGCCAGTATTTCCATTTGACTTCCATACTGGCTCTGCAGCTGCTTGATTAAATCCATGCCTTCCATTGCTTTCGCTTTTTGTCCACTTGTTAATACACGATCCACACCTAGATCAATCAATATTTCCATGGACTGGAATGGATCAGGTGTAACATCAAATGCTCTATGGAATACTGCTTCTTTCCCGTAGGAATGAATCAGATCCACCATCTTTTCCACATATGGCAAACAAATGTTTCCTTCTTCTGTTAAAAAACCAAACGCAATTCCATCTGCACCATTTTCAAGCATCACTTCTGCATCTTCCATCATTGTTTCAAATTCACTAAATGAATATGCAAATCCAGCAGCTCTAGGACGATCCATACAGATGACTTTCAAATCTGTATCTCTTTTCACTCTTTTCAATGTTGCCAGTGTAGGTGTTAATCCACCAACACTCAATGCACTGTTTAATTCCACTCTCTTTGCGCCACCTTTGTCAGCAGCAACGCAATCTTCATAACTTCCACAACATACTTCAATCATTCTTTCCATAACATTCTCCATTTAAATTGATATTTTTCTCATTCAATTTTAGTAAAATTCAAGTCAGTTTTCACTCCGAAATTCATATTTTTATGATATTCTTTGAAACCATTGAACTAAATATTATTTGCTTTACAATAGATTCGTAGTGAGGTACAAAAACAAATGAACAATTATGCAAAACAAATCTGTGATCAGCTTTACAAGCTCACAGCGATTGCTTCTCCAAGCGGTTATACCGCAAAAGCCGCAAAATATGTCAAAGAAACATTAGATAACATGGGGTATGAAGCAAGAATCACAAGAAAAGGAAACGTTGAATGTATGATTGGCGGCGAAGGAAATCCACTTGTTCTAGCTGCACACGTCGATACACTTGGTGCTATGGTTAGAAGTATCAAGGCGAACGGAAGACTCAAGCCAACAACACTTGGTGGTCATCAATGGTCTACTGCAGATGGTGAAAACTGCATGGTATTCACTAGAAGTGGAAAAATGTACACTGGTGTTGTATTGAACAAGGAACCAAGTGCACATGTTGCTGATCAAAAAGTGGAAACAAAAGAAGAAAATATGGAAATCTTGCTGGATGAGAATATTTCTTCTAAAGAAGACGTTTTAAAGCTAGGCATTGAAACAGGCGATATCATCGCAATGGATCCTAAAACAACAGTGACTGAAAGTGGATATATCAAATCTAGATTCTTAGATGATAAACTCTCTGCCTCAATTCTATTAGGCATTGCACAATGGGTAAAAGATGAAAACATTACATTAAACCGTAAAGTTACACTCATCTTCACTTGCCTGGAAGAAGTTGGATATGGCGGAAGCAATGTTCCAAGCGATACAGAAGATATGTTATCTGTAGATATGGGATGTGTTGGTGGAGATCTTGGCTGTACAGAAAGAATGGTATCCATCTGTGCAAAGGATTCTGGTGGTCCATACAACTATGATTTGATCACTGAATTACATGATATCTGTAAGGAATACAATATTGATTACGCAATCGATATATATCCACACTATGGAAGTGACGTAGAAACAACACTCAGAGCTGGATATGATATTCGACATGGTCTGATTGGACCTGGTGTATACGCATCACACAACTATGAAAGAAGCCATGTAGATGGTGTTATGCATACATTCACATTATTACAACATTTCATTACAAAATAAGACGAAACCGCAAGCACATAAACTTGCGGTTTTTATTAAGGTCGGAAAAAGTGTTGCCCACAGACTAAAACAGGTCAGAAAAAGTGTAAGTTTATATGGAAATCAGGTCAGAAAAAGTGTGGTATAATGCTTAAAAGTGAGGCGAATTTATGTATAGAACAGCAATGAAGAAATTAATTACATGGAAGGCTAAAGAAAATAGAAAGCCATTACTTATTGTGGGTGCACGACAAACAGGAAAAACATGGCTGATGAAAGAATTTGGAAAAACAAATTTCGAAAAAGTAGCCTATATTTCCTTTTACAACAACAAACGTATGGATGATGTTTTTCAAGAAGATTTTAATATTGAACGTATTTTAATGAGTTTAAATATTGAATCTGGAATCACAATCACACCGAATGACACTTTAATTATTTTCGATGAAATTCAGGAATCTAAAAAAGCATTAGAATCATTGAAATATTTTTGTGAAGAAGCAAAAGATTACGCTGTTGTATCTGCCGGATCACTCTTAGGTGTTGCTATTCATAATGGTGTATCCTATCCTGTTGGAAAAGTTGAACTATTAGACTTATATCCTCTGAATTTCCGAGAATTTTTATACGCAATGGATGAAAAAAATCTTGCGGATGTACTAGAAACAAAAGACTATACCATCATTGATAACTTTCAGGACAAGTATTTATTCTGGCTAAAGAATTATTACTACGTTGGAGGAATGCCAGAAGTTGTCAATGAATTTCGATTGCACAAAGATTATCAAGAAGCACGAAATATCCAAACAAATATCATTCGCCAATATGAAGGAGACTTCGGAAAACACGCAGACATTCACTCTCTTGAAAGAATCCGTCAAGTATGGAATTCTATTCCCATGCAGCTCGCTAAAGAAAACAAAAAATTCTTCTTTGGACAAATCAAAAAAGGTGCAAGAAGCAGTGAATATGAATTAGCAATACAATGGCTGGTTGATAGTGGCCTTGTTCATAAAGTCAATCGTGTCAATGAACCACATCTACCTTTAAAAGCATACACAAATATGAATATTTATAAATTATTTATGCTTGATATTGGTTTGCTTGGAGCACTGAGTGAATTAGATGCTGCATCCATTCTTGAAGGCAATGATATTTTCATTGAATTTAAAGGAGCACTAACAGAACAATACGTTCTTCAACAAATCATTGCAGATACAAAATATACTCCATATTACTATGGAACAGATAAATCAACATTTGAACAAGATTTTCTAATTCAAAAAGGGAAAAATGTTATTCCAATTGAAGTCAAAGCTGAAGGAAATATCAAATCACAAAGTCTAAGAGCATATTGTGATAAATTCCATCCAGAAAAAGCAATTCGTTTTTCAACGAAAAAATACATTGACCAAGACTGGATGGAAAATATTCCTCTCTATGCAATCTGTAATTTATAAACACAGTTATTCAGTATTTTTCCTACATCTCACTGTCACTCTACCAGCACCACCATATGTACATGTAAACAATGTCAAAGACCACTGTCCACTTGTCATATCATCTACTTCTTCAGGCTGTAGTATTTCAATCCCGACAACACTGTATGTAAATACATTTCCTACAGCATCCGTAAATGTAATGATATCCCCTTCCTGCAAGTTAGAAAGTTTCTGCTGAGATGAAAAGTTAAATTCCACTTCCGTATATACAAAATAGAATTTACCATTTCAAAAATGTAACCTTAATCTTTTTGACACGCACTTAAAAAATCTTTAAATAAACAAGACATACTATGCTCTGTATACACAAATCCTTCAGGATGCCACTGTACGCCTACAAGATATGGATATGCAGGATCCTCCACTGCTTCTACAACGCCATCATCTGCATATGCTGTTACTTTCAGATTCTTTGCTACTTCTTTTAATGCCTGATGATGGAAAGAATTCACATACAATTCTTTTCCAAACAATGCATATAGTTTTGAATTCTTTTCTATCGTTACACGATGTGATACTTCATCTCTTGCTTCTGTCTGTGAATGCAGGAACGTATTCTCACGATTTGACAGATCCTGCCATAATGTACCACCAAAGAATACATTCATGATCTGTACGCCTCTACAAATACCAAGAACTGGTTTTCTTGTTTCCACAAAAGCTTCTAAGAAATGTAATTGCCATTCATCATATGTTTTATCCACTTTTCCAAGTTTTGGTAAAGGATTTTCGTGATACATCAAAGGATTCACATCAATTCCACCAGGAATCAATAAACCATCAATCTGTTCAGCATATTCATGAATCAATGCAGGATCATCAATCTGAGGAATGATGAAAGGTAATCCTCCTGCATCATAAACAGAATTTGTATAGTTGCAGGAGATTTGATTAAATTTGTTTTCTACATGTGTATATGGTGGATGTGCTAATATTCCAATTACAGGTTTCATAATTAACTACCTTCTTTCTAATTCAGTATACTCCAATTTCTGTTATGATATTCCCATGGATACATTAACAAAACACTATTTTGATAAAGCATATGAAATGCTGAAAAATTATATTCAACCAACATATCAGCAACTTCAACAACGATACAACCTCTTCCCAGAAGAGTGTTATGTTGAGCAGATTGATGATTATTTCTATCTAACATTTACATATCCTCGTGTTGTAGAGAATTCCTTTGAAGTCTTAGAACAAGGTTTGATTCTTGTCTATGATAAAGAACAAATCATCGCAGATATGGCGTTTTCTCACGGAACAATGCATGATGTCTTGCATTCTAATGACATCTTTGAAGAACTATCCTTAGATTCAGACTGGTCTTTTTTACAGCACTATACACTTTGTAAAATGATGTTTCCTGATTACACATATCCATTATGTAAATCTAACAATACAGATGAAATTGATGGTGAAGCATGCTTCTTTCATAATGCATATGTTACAAAACGCTACAGACAACAACATATCTTTTCTAACATGTTAGAGAATGCAAAAGAAATGGTTCTTCGCAACTGCTATCAATCCACAACATACTACGCAATATTCTCATTAGATCCAGATATTGCATGTTATGGAGAAGATACACCAAAAGAACCATATATTTATTCCATGAAAGATGAGCCTGCAAGATTGTTAAATAAGTCAATTCTTGAAAAGAAAGGTTTTCTTGGCGTCAAACTGGAAGATTTAGAAGACAGCCAGGATGGTGCTAAACTATGGTTTGCATTGTTGAAAGAAAATGAATTCATTCAGGAAGTAGACCCAGTATAATCGTTTTTAATGTCTATACTATTCTTCTGTTACTGGCAGCTGCTTACGATAGTGGAAGTAGTAAGCAACATTCAATACGATGCCAAAGATCGTTGCTGAAGGCGCAGATAATGCAATCTTAAACAAGCTTGCATCTGGCTGCATTGTCATAATATATGCCATAGGCAAACGTACAATGAATGTCTGTGCCAGTCCCTGGATCATCACCCAGAACGTTCTTGCGTGACCATTGTAATACCCCATAAAGCTAAACAATACTGCAGTAACAATTGCTTCCAATGCAAATCCTCTTAAGTAATTAAATGCCTCTTGTACTACAGCAGCATCATTTGTGAAGATACCTGCCAATACATCACCATAAAATACAACACCAATAAATACAAATACACCAACAGCAGCACCAATGCCAATACCCGTCAACATAGCACGAAATGCTCTTTTTTCTTTTCCTGCACCAACATTCTGAGATACGAAAGATGACATTGACTGCATCAAAGAACCAGGAATCAACATAACAAAACCTTGGATTTTACTCGCAACACCATATCCACTCGATGCAGCTAATCCTAAAGAGTTTACAAAAGCACATAAAGCTAAAAAGCTCAATTGTGTTAACAATTCCTGCAAAGCAATTGGTGTACCAATCTTAAAGATACCTTTGATTTCTTCATTAAAACAAATATCTTGTTTGTGAATATGAAAAGGCAATTTTTTCTTACGAATAATCAAAACAGAAAGCAGCACACTGATACCTTGTGCCGCAACTGTCGCAACTGCAGCACCAATTACATTCAAATGGAATCCCGCAACCAGAACAAGGTCACCAACAATATTTACACAACATGCAATTGCAACGAAGATCAGTGGAGACTTAGAATCTCCAAGTCCTCTAAATACAGAAGAAATCGTATTGTACGCTGTAATCAACAAGAATCCAGCACCACAGATACGCACATACTGAACTGTTAGATCTAACGCTTCTTCTGGTGCCTGCATCAAAACAGAAAGCTGTGGTGCAAAAACAATTAAAACAACACTCACCACAACAGAAATTACAGAGAATAAAGCAATTGTAGCACCAAGCAGTCTGCCAATCCTCTCTTCCTTTTTCATGCCAATGTATTTAGAAATCTGTACCGTCACAGCCATTGCCAATCCCGCAACAACAAACGTTGCCAGATTCATAATATTACTGCCAGTAGAAATACCACTTAATCCAGATGTTGTTCCAAATTGACCAACAATCATTAAGTCAACTGCACCATACATTGCCTGTAATACCAATGCACCAAGAATTGGTATCATAAACTTAATCATCTTTTTTAAAATAGAACCTTGTGTAAAATCGTTCATTAAAATTCCTCTCTCTTCATTGGATCTTCACTAAGATCCTGATAAAACGCATCAATAAATTGCATCATTCCATTGATATCTTCTTCTTTATATTTCTCTAAACGTTTTGATAATGCACTATAGTAGGAAGCAATATAGTATTGATGGATTTCTCTTCCTTTATCCGTCAAAACAATATATACAACTCTTTTATCCGTTACACTATCTTCTTTTGTAATCCAGCCCATTGCATCCATTGCACAAAGTGCTCTTGTGATGCTTGGTTTTGTCTGGTGCAATGCACCAGCAACATCAGAACCTCTTACCTTTCCTTTTTGATCCAATTCATAGATCTTATCTAGCATCTTCAAGTAAGAAGGAAGGATATCTTTTGGTAAAGGTGGTCGATTTTGTAATATTTTTTCAGCTTTTTCAAAAGCATCTATTACTTTTCTTGCCTGATACGCATCCATATAGTTACCTCCGGTAATTATCATAGGTAATTATATGAATATGGAAAAAATAGTTAAAAAAAGTTGCTGACGCAACTGCTTGTCTAACATAGAACAGATTCGACAGTCTGTTCTTTTTTGTTACAATGGTTTTATGATTGATTCTGCTATTCATGCAAAGGATTTCTTTTTAGGAAACTACGATGACTGTGATAAATTGAATTACAATCCGAACAAGCCTCGTCTGAAGGATATTCTCTGGGACAACCTTGACTGGATCCAGCAGCTATATGACACTGGCAAACTTCGCGATACTGTCCTTGACAACGTACAGAATACTCTTCTCTGTAAAACTGAATATCTCGGATATGACATGTTCGAATGTCCTTCCTGTGGCAATTTCAATATCATCTACCATCACTGCCACTCCAGACTCTGCACCTCCTGCGGTACAAAATATCAAAAACAGCTTGCCGTTAAAGCTGAATCCATGTGCCTTGACGTCAGACACAGACACATAGTCTTTACCATACCTGAACAGTACCGTTTCTTCTTCAGAAAAAACAGAAACGCTCTGGATCTTCTTTTTGTTGCCGCTCGCAACACCATCATGAAGATTACTAATGAAAACATCTTCAAATCCGAAAAAAGAAAGCGTGGCAAAACTGGCAAGGTCAGAAACAACAAAGACAATTACTACCTGTACCGCAATTTCAAAGATTCCAACAAATTCGGTATGATTGCCACTCTCCACACATTTGGAAGAAGCCTTCAATGGAATCCTCACATTCACTGCCTTGTTCCTGAACTGATCTACATACCTTCTGCAGATTCCTATAAGAGATTCAATTATTTCAGCTTCACAAGCCTGCGCAAGACCTGGCAGTATGAAATAACAAGACTGCTTTCTCAATTCTACAAACTAGAATTTGAAAACCACATTTTTATAAGTGGTTATTAACCCTCACAGGGTTTTAATAAAATCCTCCGAAAGCCTTGAAAATAAAGGGTTTATCGCAAAATGCTCACCTTAACTTATTATACGATTTCACTTACGTTTATTCTTCCCTTGGAAGCTGATAAGGGCAAACACAAGGGCAAGAAAATCTGATAACAAGATATAAGAGAATGTGGCAATCGGAGAACTGTGACGTATGTGCGAATATATTATACTGGAGGATTTATTATATGGACAAGTACATTTTTGATGAAAGCAACGGTTTATGGTATGAATTGCAGGGAGATTATTATATCCCTTGTCTGATACTTTCCGAAGAAGAAACACAGCCTATCGGTTTGTGGGGACAGCGCCACAAGCAGTATCTAAAGGAGCATAAGCAGTTCCTCTATACCACAATGCTGATTGAGGGTACACTAAACTCCTACCTTGCAGATATTGACAGACAGGCACAGGAGCGTTTGCTCCTGCTGACAAAGCAAATTGCAGAGCAGGAAAATGTGACCGAGCAACTGAAAGCAGATAATGCTATGCTGTGGGTACAGAAAATGAATGAAATTCAGTCCAGAGTTAGAGAAATCATTTACAGCGAGATTATCTACGCATAACAGAATGAGTGATTGGGGCGGTAAGCCAGCTTTTGGCTTACTGCCCTTGTCTGCTCATAAGCAAAATAAAGAAATACCGTCAATGGCAGTGCTTGCACTGTTCATCGAGACCATTGACGGTATTGCGTATTTTGCTATCGCTGTCCGTGGCTTTTTTCAATTTTAAACGTTGCTTAAAACAACTTATTGTGTTAAAATATATGCTGATACAAATAAGAGTTTAGGAGGAACCGAAACTATGACAGCCTCAATGCGTTTAAGATAAGCTGGCAATAAAAAAAGCAGAATCTATCCCCGATGATAGGCTTTTTTGTTGTGCTTATTTATACGATATTGAGCATTCATTAGTTACGGTGAGATATAAGTTATTTAACTATACCTTTATTTAACTATGTCTTTAATATGAATGTTTCCAAATTGTATGTATGCAGACCAAAAGCCACATTGTGGATTTTGGCCTGCATTTTTTATTGCCTAGAATGCTGTTCAAAATAGAAATTCAAGCAAAATAATATGCAGGAGATAATATAAATGGAAAAATACAACAATTGGAAACTTAAGTTTTATACAATATGGGCAGGGCAGGCAGTATCATTAATCACTAGTGCCATCCTGCAAATGGCGATCATTTTTTACCTTACAAAGAAAACAGGATCTGCGATGGTCTTGTCTATGGCTTCACTAGTAGGTTTTTTACCCTATGCAGTCTTTGGACCAGCCATTGGTGTATTAGTGGATCGTCATGATAGGAAGAAGATAATGATTGGTGCTGATTTAATTATCGCAGCAGCTGGGGCAGTGCTTGCTATTGTTGCATTGTATATGGAGCTACCTATCTGGATGGTTATGGTAGTATTGTTTATCCGTAGCATTGGAACAGCTTTTCACACCCCGGCTCTCAATGCGGTTACGCCACTTTTAGTACCAGAAGAACAGCTTACGAAATGTGCAGGCTATAGTCAGTCTTTGCAGTCTATAAGCTATATTGTTAGTCCGGCGGTTGCAGCACTCTTATACTCCGTTTGGGAACTAAATGCTATTATTGCCATCGATGTATTGGGTGCTGTGATTGCATCTATTACGGTAGCAATTGTACGTATTCCTAAGCTGGGTGATCAAGTGCAAAGTTTGAAACCAAATTTCATACGAGAAATGAAAGAAGGAATGGCTGTACTACGGCAAAATAAAGGATTATTTGCTTTATTACTCGTTGGAACATTATATATGTTTGTTTATATGCCCATAAATGCATTATATCCTTTAATCACTATGGAATATTTTAATGGTACACCGATGCATATTTCTATTACGGAGATTGCTTATGCCTCTGGTATGTTGATAGGGGGTCTATTATTAGGGTTATTTGGGAATTACCAAAAGCGAATCTTATTAATAACGGCATCCATTTTTATGATGGGGATAAGCTTAACCATTTCAGGATTACTTCCCCAAAGTGGATTTTTCATATTTGTAGTCTGCTGTGCAATAATGGGGCTTTCGGTTCCGTTTTACAGCGGTGTGCAAACAGCTCTTTTTCAGGAGAAAATTAAGCCTGAATATTTAGGACGTGTATTTTCTTTAACTGGAAGTATCATGTCTCTTGCTATGCCAATTGGGTTAATTCTTTCTGGATTCTTTGCTGATAGAATCGGTGTAAATCATTGGTTTTTACTATCAGGTATTTTAATTATTTGCATTGCAATAGTTTGCCCAATGATAACTGAGATTAGAAAATTAGATTTAAAACAAAATTCATAGGAGGGCCATTTTTATGTATTTAATTTTCATGTAATTTTTCCTGCTAAAATCGCAGGGTTTTCCCTGCGTACAAGCAAATGAAAACATGCGATTATAGACAGGAGGAAAATGTTATGGAATTGATATTAAAAGCAAAAGACATTCGTGTGGAATTTAAAGGACGCACTTGTTTAGATATAGATGAATTAGTTTCGTTAACAAATTCCACCCAAAATAGAAAAGCGATGCGTAGAAAACTTTCAGGTTTCTGTTGAGTTTGGATTGCATAAGAAAACACCCTGCAAGACGAAAAAAATCTTGCAGGGTGTTTTCTTATGCTCTGATATATATGTAAGACCGCAAGGCAGGTTGCCCTGCGGTGTTGATTTCCTATGTCGTGATTATCTGTCCCTGCCTTGGGATTTCTTTCTCTGCTTCGACTGAGAACTCTGTTTACTCTCTTCCTGAAGCTGTCTGAGCCTGTTACGCACACTTTGTCTTTCGGGCGGTCTGTGCTGTTTCTCGGCAGGTTTCTGTCCGTTCTTAACTGTCTGCTCCCATTCTGCAAGGTCTTGGTTATACTGTGTGATAATAGCCTCTGCTTTGCGGTAAGTTTTCATAAATGCCTGTACATCAGGATAACCGTCATCTTTTAGAATATCGGGGAGTTTATCCAGTTTTTCTTTAAGCTCGGATTCGGTCTGCTGTATCTGTTTTTCCAGAGCCTTGCGTTCCTTGCCCTTGAAGATACCCGTTGTTTCAGCAAGCTGCTGTCGCAGATTCGGGAGTGTGATCTCCTGTATCTTCTTGATTGCTTTCGCCTGCTTCTGTACCTTTAGCATAAGGGTCTGCATTGTGCGGAACTCGTCCATATCCATATCAAGGACTGGCTTGGGTGGCATATCCTTTTCACGGATGATGGCTTGCAGAAATTCCTTTGCCTTGCCTACGATACTTCTGAATAGGTTTGGAAGCCAACCATTTTCACGGATGGACTGACCGGCTTTATCGTGGATTTCGGTCTGCTTGATTTCCAGTATCTTTGTTTCTTCAATGCCCGATACAAGAGCCAAATCTGCTGTTCTGTTCCATTCCTGCCTTGCCGTGTTGTCCGCTTCGATTTCGGCAGCTTTGGGGTTGTTCTTGCCTATCTTTTTTGTGGGGAGATACACGCTGTTCTTATCAAACACTTTCAGTCGTTGCTCGGGATCTGAAATGTGGGAATTGATAAGTTCCGTGTAAACTTCTTTTGCTTCTGCTATGAACGCTTCACTTTTGAAACGCTCATCTTTGGTTTTGAATAAATGGCTTTCGTAAACATCCCCCTTTTTGATAACGGTACAGCCTTTTCGGATTTGACCGTTTTCGTCTGTGATTTCTTTCTTGGTTCGTACCCTTTTTCCTGTTTCGTCATAAAATACGCTTCTGGTGGCAATCTTGATGTCAGGTTCTGGAAGCAGTTTCCTTTCGCTGAATATGAGATGAATGTGGTAATTGGTCTTGCGTTTGTTGTGGTGCAGAGCCGATACACATTCCACTCCGTACTGCTGTCGGAACTTATCCGTAAATTCTTCAAGCACCTGCTGAGGGTCAAAGGTGGTGTAAATCTCCGGCAGGGCAATGATTAGCTCCCTTGCTTCGATACACTTTCCTGTTGTTCCGCTTCTCTGGAACTCCTGCTGACTTTCCCTGGCGAGATTTTTCCAAAAGGTATTGTCGGCGGTACGATAGGTGGCATAAAGGTTTTCCTGTTTGGCGTGGCTCGTGATATATGAGATTCTTCCCTTGACATTGGGCAGCTTCGACATCTGAATGAACGAATGTCTTGCCAACCTTTTGCTCCTTTCTTCGCTGAGAATACCGTACTCATTACGCAACCGACTTGTCGGGTGCGGCTGTCACAGCCATCGGTGATTGGTGGGACAGCAATGGAAATTGCGGTGCAATTTCCTCTGTATCATAACTGAGGTGATGGTGTCCGAAGTTGTGATACAGGCTCCCCGCAGGGGCGAAATACCCAGAGTACAAATCGCAGATTTGTGCGAGGGGTGTATTTCGCTCTCAAACGCCGAGGGCTTTGGAGAACGGTTATTCCACTTTTCGTACATCGCTTGGATTAAGGAGATTCCTGCCCTGATTGACCGTCATAAAACGCTCCAACGTATCCCTGCGGATAATCGTCTTTCGTCCGACTTTCAGAACGGGAAGTTTGCCCCAGTCTACCAGTTTTCGCATAGTGTTCCTACCGATACCCGTACATTCCGCTGCTTCTTCGATAGTTAAACCCATTTTAATTTCTGTCATTACACATCTCTCCTTTCAAAATACTCATTTTGCAACTTTGCAATTATCATTATACTTATTTTGCTATCTCTTGTCAACTCATTTTACAACCTGTTAAGGATATTTTTTAACCTTTATCGAGAAAAGGGTTGCAAAATGAGTTTTGATATGCTATACTTGGTTTCGATAGGAGGTGGAAACCTTGAAAAAAGAAATTACATTCACCGCAAAACAGGTCGGTGAACGAGTAAAAGAACGTCGAACAGAATTGAATCTCACAATGCCGGAGCTTGGCAAACGTATCGGAGTGAACAAGTCAACGATACAGAGATACGAAGCAGACGGCGTAGACCCAAAGAGAACAATGATTATCAATGGACTGGCAGAAGCACTGTTTACCACTCCCGAATGGCTCACAGGTCTTTCAGAGGATAAGGAATATGACAGTAGAACGCTCTGTGAAAAGGACTTGGAAGAACATATCAGAAAGTACATTGATACTGTGTCTACGGTTGTGAATGGAGAACCACACCAACAGCTCCTTACCACATTCCTCGGAAAGATGATTGATTTGTATTCCGTTCTCTGCCACCACTTCTCCGATGCTATGACAGAGGTTGACCGTGTTGCAGAAGATGAAGGACTGAAACAGTCTCTTATGAGATATGCGATTGAGTCGGGAGCGATTAAGGAACGAGTTTACCATAAAGAAATGGAAGCACCGATTGAGGATATGAAACGATTCTTAGACGGAATTTTACATATCTACGATGAAGGTCGTACCGCTGTGAAGATGGGAGACCTTTTCGGGATAGTAGCGGAAGCCGAAGCAAGGCTTGCCGAAAAAGAATAATTCCGTGGCTCTTTGACAATGAAAAAAGCCGATGAAACAATCGGCGGATGTGACACTATTTACTTTACGCACACCATACGTCACAGTTCCGATTGCCACGGATAGAAAGGAGACTATTTATCAATGGCAAAAGGATCTGTAAGAAAAAAGGGCAAGAAATGGTACTACCGCTTCTATGTAGAAGATGAAAGCGGAAAGATGGTACAGCGTGAGTTTGCAGGCACAGAAAGCAAATCCGAAACGGAAGCATTGCTCCGCAAGGCAATGGAGGACTACGAAGCGAAGAAATTCGTGGCAAAGCCTGAAAACACCACTGTGGGTATGCTGCTTGATATGTGGGTGGAGGAAGAACTGAAACCCGGCAATCTGAGCAACGGTACAGTGATGGCGTATATGGGAACAGTGAACAGGATAAAGCAATATCCTATCGGCGACAGAAAGCTGAAAACGGTCACTGCGGAACATTTACAGGCATTTATGGACTTTCTCACTTTCGGAGGACAAAACCCTGACGGGACAACAGCAAAGGCACTTAGCAAAGGGTATCTGAGACTGTTCTCAGCGGTATTGCAGGGAGCGTTCCGATTTGCGGTATTCCCAAAGAAACTGATTTCCTTTAATCCTATGCAGTATGTGGTATGGAGGGGAAAGAAAGAGGAATATGAACTGTTTGCAGACGAGGACGGAGAAGTTGATAATGCTCCTACCATTGACCATCAGCAGTTTTTAATGTTGGAGGACTTTCTGAAAAAGAAAGACAATCCTGCATTGCTCCCGATGCAGATAGCCTATTACACAGGGCTTCGTATCGGAGAAGCGTGTGCATTGACTTGGCAGGACATCAACCTTGACGGACAGTACCTCACAGTACGACGCAGTATGCGATACAACGGGCAAAGGCACAAGACAGAGATAGGTGCTACCAAACGCAAGAAAGTCCGCACCGTGGACTTCTGCGACACTCTGGCGGACATTCTCAGAAAGGCAAAGACGGAACAGCACAAGAGCCGCTTCAAGTATGGCGAACTCTACCGCCTCAATTACTATAAAGAGGTCAAGGAGAAAGACCGTACTTACTATGAAGTCTACAGCCTGCCGAGAACGGATGAAGTGCCAGACGGATACAAGGAAATATCCTTTGTCTGCCTTAGACCTGACGGAGCATACGAGTCACCGAGTACGGTTGGTGTTATGACAAGGTCGGCAAAAAAGAAACTGGAAGGATTTGAAGATTTCCATTTTCATATGCTGAGACACACATTTACCAGCAATCCGCTCTCCAATGGTGCAGCACCGAAAGATGTGCAGGAACTGCTCGGGCACTCTGACGTAAGTACCACAATGAACATCTACGCTCACTCTAAAAGGGAAGCGAAACGAACTTCCGCAAGACTGCTTGATAAGGTGGTCGGGGAAGCCTAAACAAAAAGTTTCCCTTGTTTCGGCTCATAAGGGCAAAAACAAGGGAAAATACATAAGGAACGAACATTAAAATGCCGATTTTCCTTGAAAACACAAGGGTTTCGGAGGATTAAATAGATAAAGCTGAATTTGAAAGATGTAAAAACAAGGCATACAGAAGCTACGATAAAGGGTTCTATGTCTATGCGAAATCTGACAGTTCATCTGAAGGTTCTGATACCACCCATACAGAAAACATCAAAGGCTGTGTCAATTACATGATGCGCTATGCATCCCGACCTGCCATGGCTGAAAGCAGAATCACTTCCTTCAATAAAGAAACTCATGAGGTCGTCTGGTATTATGATGATCATAAAACTGAAGAACGTATAACTGTAAAGGAATCCGGCCGCGAACTGCTGAAGAAGATCTTTATCCATGTTCCCGAGAAGAATTTCCGCATGATCCGATACTACGGCTTCTACAACAACAAGTGCCAGGATCTCTTGAATCATATTCATGAGCTCCTGGGAAAAGCCAGAAAAATTTGATAACTTAAGTCAAGAGAAAATTTAATAAATTTACATCTACGATAAAG
>ERZ506978.387-NODE-387-length-22322-cov-6.205551_pt1 | contig 22322 bp, 18 predicted proteins | sample MGYA00512888_ERZ506978 | MGnify/ENA metagenome assembly ERZ506978
TTCTGATTGTCAAAATAGACTTTTCCACCAATGATCTGCAGCTGTCTTGTGATACTTTTCAGAATCGTAGATTTACCAGAACCATTTGGACCAATGAGGGTTACAATCTCCCCTTTTTTAATTCCAATACAGATATCATGAATTAAGGCCTTTTTGTCATAACCGACAGAAAGGTTATCCATATGAAAATAGTAATTATCCATTTCAGTTTCCTCTCTTCTTTCGCAACATCATGAAAATAACAACAGGTGCTCCAAAGATGGAGGTAACGGTACTGATATTCAGCTCCAGAGGGGCAAAAGCCATTCTGGCAATCAGGTCACACATCATGCAGAAAACTGCACCGCCCAGGAATGTTCCCGGAATGATTATAAGTGGTCTGGATGTGCCGAAGCTTCTTTTCATCAGAAATGGGACTGCAATTCCAACGAAAGAAATCGGTCCTGCAAAAGCAGTTACAGTTGCTGATAAAATACTGGAAAGCAAAATCAATGCAACACGGAAGAATTTGATATTTACGCCCATGCTTTGTGCATAAGCTTCTCCCAGCTGATAAGCACCGATGGGCTTTGACAGCAGGAAGGTCAGGGCCAGGGTAATTCCTACCACCACACAGGAAATGTAAACGTTACTCCAGCTCATACCGGAGAAACTTCCCTGTGACCATCCATGAAGGTTTACAATATCAGAGTCTTCTGCAAAAGTAATCATAAAATCCGTAATCGCAGAGCATATATACCCGATCATGGTACCTGCAATCAACAGTGTTGCCATATGCTTAATCTGTCTGGATACCAGAAGAATAAATCCGGTTGCAATAAGTGAACCGATAAAAGCTGCGATTACCAGTGTATAAGAAGATACTTTGTTAAATTTTTCAAGGAAATAGATCATTGCCAGCGCAACTACCATCTTCGCTCCGGATGAGATTCCCAAAAGATAAGGGCCTGCAATGGGATTCTCAAAAAAGGTCTGAAGCAGAAAACCCGAAAGAGAAAGCGCACCGCCCAGAATCGCCGCCATCAAAAGACGTGGCATTCGAATCTTCCATATAATGTTGTATTCTGTCTGTGCTCCTTCCCTCAGAAAAATAATCTTCAAAATACGGGAAACCGGAATATTTGTAGTACCTGTGTTGATATTCAGAATCAGAATTGCAAAAAGTGCTGCTGCCATTACTGCAAATACTACTGCATAACGCGAACGCCGCCGGAAATTTTCCATATGGAAGCTTCCGGTGCTTCCGTCTGTTTGTGATTTCATCATGACCGCTCCTATAATTAGTTGATTTTTGTTATAAATGTCATCTGGCTTTCATCCCCGTCTGTAAGCATCAGATGAAGATCCGTGATCATATTTCCTACTATATCCGTTGCCTGATAAAGATATTTACCTGCGCACCAGACGTTTCCCTCTTTGACTGCCTTAAAGTCAGCAAAAAGTTCACTTTTCTGCAGGAGCTCGTCCACGCTGTTGATCGGGTCATCAATGGTTCCATTGTATACCAGATAATCCGCATCAATTGCCTGAGTATAAAATTCTTCCATCGTCATCGGCACAGAAGAACGTTTTGTTTCTTCTTCGGAATCAACCTGTGTCGGCACATAACGTCCACCGGCGATTTCAATCATTTTGGGAACATAATCTGTCGGTTTTCTTACTACTACAGAACCATCACTGCTGATATAAAAGAATGCAACGGTTTTTTCGGTATTTTTGAAATCTTTCAGATCTGAAATAACTTTCGCCTGTTCATCAAAAAATGCCTTTGCTTCATCCCTCTTATCAACCATCTCCGCATAAACTTTGATCCACTCCGTTCTTCCAAGAGGATGATTTTCATAGCTGGAACGATCTGTAAAAACAGGAATTCCCATCTGTTCGATCATTTCCTGAACTTTCGGAGTATGCAGGATCATGGTTGATTCGATTGCCAGATTACAGCCGGAATTTACAAGCAGCTCGTAATCCGGTTCACTGTACTTGCCGGCAAAAACAATGCTTCCATCTTCCATGGCCTGTTTTGCCGCCTCTACATACCAGCCAGACTCCTGAAGGGAAGAAAATTTGATATTGTCCAGTGCATCCAGCGAAGAAAACAATGACATAGCCGAAGTTGCTGCCAGATAAATATTATCCAGCGGTTTCTGAAGCACTACGATATCACTGTCCAGACCGTCCGGTGCTGTTTTTCCCTCCGGCACAAGCAGGAACTGTCCGCTGTCCGGTACATCGATCAGAGTGTAATCATCATTGTAATAATATATATGGAAACATTCTGCAAAATCGTTCTGCATTTCCGATTCAAATGTCAGTCCCGGAATTTCCGGTGCAGAAGAATCCGTGTCTGCGGCCTTTACATTCATGGAAATGCTGAAAATGCCTGCTACAAAAAAGCATACCATCAACAATGATAACCACAGAGTTCTTATACTTCTTTCTTTCATTTTCTTATCTCATCCTCCGATTTTGTATAAGGGGCGATCCGAAGACCGCCCGTGTTTTATTCTGTATCTGTGTTTTCTTTTGTGTCTGTACTTTCCTGAGTATCTGTACTTTCTTTCGAATCGCTGCTATGTGCACCTGCAGCAGATTCATAAAGTTTGGAAGCTTCTTTCTCGCATCCGAACAGCGCACCATATACCTTGCTCCATTCGTATTTCGCAAGTACATCTTTTTCATCTTTTGAACGGTCAAGTATCATAGGAATCTTGAGGATTGCAAATTTTTCTGCAAGAGCTGTCATAGCCGGATATTTTGTATCACCCTGCTCCTCTTCCGATTTATCTTTCAGAATATCAGACGGCACGATCGCAAGCTTACATTTATTCTTCACAAGATCTTTCAGGTCAGCCTTATCATAAGTTCCCGCAGAAATGATATCACCATTTTTTATGGATTCTTTTATTTTATCAATTTTGCATTCCTCTTCTGTTACTGACACCGCTGAAACGTTTTTATCCGCACCGATCTTATTGATCATTTCCAGCGCCACATCAGATGCCACGTATGTTTTGTCCATCGGAAGCTGAATGACGATGATTGATTTGTCAATTCCTGCCGGAATCTGATCCGTCTTGTCTTCCGGAACCAGCAGATAACGGATAGCATCCTGTTTGTAGAGTTTTGCATAATCCTGTTCGGATGCTGCTTCTTCTCCATCTGTACCGGAGGATTTGGAAGAAGTTGTCTCTTCAGATGATTTTGCAGAATCACCATTCTCACTGTCCGATGTAGTCTGTGCTGCATTATTCTGTGTAAGATCCACACTTTCTTTGCCAAACTCATCATTTAATGAAATTTCAAGTACTGTCATATCATTGCTGTAATAATGAATTTTGAACATTTTTGAATGTTCCAGTTTCAGTGAGCTCATATATTCCAGCCCCGTGATCTTTGGTGCTGCATCATCTTTGTAAACAATACCTGCATCTGTTTCGGCCTCTTCGCCCGCAGCTACCTTCTTTGCGCTTCCGGCTGCTTTTGCAGAGACACTGCTTCCTGATGAACTCTTGCTGCTGTCTGAAATATCCATACCAAAATACAATGTATATTCGATTTCGTATGGTTTTGACATAGCCGTAGTACAGCCAACTACCTTATTGTTGGCATTCAGCTGAACCGGAATCTTGAAAGTTGTATAATCACTTCCCTGCTCTACCGGATCATACTGGCTTCCACTGGCTTTAAGATAAATCCACTTGCCACTGTTAAAAGTTACATAAGCCCATGCCTGTCCGTTCTCTACACTGATCTTATCGCAGGTGATATTCAGCCCGTGTGTACCGGTTCCGCCTGACCATGAAAACGAAAAGGCATCTGAACCATATTCACCATCTTTTAAGCTTCCCGCCGAAGAATCCACCTGACTGGTCTTACCGTCTGTTTTGGACTGATACTGGCTGCCGGATGAACTGCTTCCGCCGGTGCTGCTTCCACTGGAGCTTCCTCCGCCGGTACTGCTTCCGTTCGAACTGCTTCCATTGGAATTACTTCCATTAGAACTGTTACTTCCACTGGAATTGTTTCCGCCTGTGTTACTTCCGTTAGAGCTGTTATTTCCATTAGAATTGCTTCCGTTGGAATTATTTCCACCGGAGTTATTGCTGCCGGAATTATCACTCTTTGAACCATCCCCGCCAGTCTCGGAACCACTGGTATCTACTGTAAATTTCAGGGTATGGTCATACCACATTTTTTCTTTGTCTCCGGCTTCATAATAACGATGGGAACGTGCTGCCAGTTTTACTTCCTGATTCAGACCCGGGAGTGAAAATGTATAAGTATATTTACCATTTCCGTCAACTTTGTAGGAGATCAGATTGCTGTCATCTGCCTTAAGTGCATCTTCTTTGCTTCCCAGGAACAGCCTGTCATATCCATCACTGCTCAGCGTGATCGTAGCCGTGACTTTACCGCTTTGGGCAACAAGTTTGCAGGCTATGATCTTAAACATCGTCTTTGTTCCATATGTATGTTCTACATTTCCGATATAAGTTCCATCCTTTACCTCATCGCCGGATGGCTTATCTGAAGACCCTGTATCGTTTTTTGTAATATGGATCGTATAATCAATGTCATGGGGTTCTGTCATAGCTATTGTCGTTGCAGTAATGACCATATCTGTGTTCAAGGCAACCGGAATCTCAAAATAAGATCCTCCCTCATTGCTCGTCGGCAGATATTCCTGACTGTCAACTACTACTCTGGTAAATTTCTCACTGCTGAACTTGATGTTTGCGTATGTCTTACCCTCCTTTACAGTGATACCTTCACAAGTGATCTGCGTTTTCCCTGTGCCGCCTTCAAAGGAAAATCCATCTGCTGTATATGTACCATCAGCAAGTGCAAAAACAGATATTACATCCTGTGTATCCTGTTCTGTATTCTCACTGTCTTCTTCCAGACTTTCTATGCGATAAGAATCTTCGTCCGTATCCTGTGTTTCTTCTGCAGTATTTCCTTCCAGTGATCCGATCTTCCAGAGCGAATCTGACATCTCATCTGCACCGCTCTTTGAAATAGTTCCCTCGCCGGAATTATCTGCCGGAATATTTTCTTCTGTTTCCTGCGGCTCCTGCATATTTTCTGAATTATTATCATCCACTGTCTCCTGTGCAGGTTCTGCCTCAGACGGAAGCATGAAATAAAGATCTTCCTCTGTATACCAGCTGTTATCTGCAGTGTTACCTGGAACATATCCTGCCTTTTCTCCCAGATACTGCGGATCAATATAAAACAGATAATGATATCTGCCCTCTTCGTCCATTGAACCTTCGATCACAGGTGTTTTATCCTCATCTGATCTGTTTCCAATATAAAGCCTGTTATATGCTGTATTTGCAGATACAATTTCAATCAGAACAGACTCGCCTTCCTGAAAAGCCCTTTTCTCCGTGATCTGCAGAAATTCTTCGTTCACAGGATCTGTATCAGCGTTCTGCTCTGTTTCTTCTGTCGTTGCTTCATCTGGTTCTTCATTTGCATCTGAGCCAGATTCTTCACCTGCATCTTCGCTGTTTTCTTTTTCCGGTGCAACATCACTGTTTTCCTGTACTGTCGCATTCTCTGCTGATGCCGAAACCACAGCCTGTGGTGCCGTCGTCATACTCAGTGCAAGAAGTACAGCAAGCGCCTTTTTTGCCTGCATGCTTACCTCTCCTTTTTATTTGAAGTGCTGTTTTTATGAATGTTTAACTTTTATAGGATAAAAATAAAGCCTGCTTTCCGTACAGAACAGGCAGACTTTTTCATACAAATAAAGTGTACACTTCCACTTTAAGCTCAATAGCATTCTGATCTTTCGTGGATTTGTTACACTTGCATTGATGCGATCTGCTTTCTTCGGAAGCTGTTCATCATCCCTCCAGCAGGTTTCCTGACTTACACAGTATCACATGCCCATTCCTTCTCACGCCTATTTCACGCAATGGCTCTTATGAACACCTCTTATGTTTACAGTGACCGGATCGTTCAGGACTTACACCTGATTCCCTATTATCCGCCTGCGGCAGCACTGGAGTTCCTATATTCTACTTTATTATAACAATATCTCCGATAAGGTGCAAGAGTCTGAACCCGATTTACATTTATATAAGAAAGCTGTTCATAAAATGTGCTGAAATGCACCGAAAAAGCCGCTGATTTTTTGATTAATATTTGTCAATTTTACTAATAAATGTTATTATAATTTTATGGGATGTATACGCGGAGCATTCCAGCCGCAACAGACACATGTAAATGTGTCCGAATTTATTTAATTACATAAGGAGACTATTATGAAGCAAAGAAGAAAAGCTATTTTGGCGCTGCTTCTCAGTGCGTCCGTGGCAGCTTCTCCAATTGTATCTGCAACATCCGTTTTTGCGGAAGATCTGGATTTTGCAACAGTTGAAGAAACTGAGGTTACATCAGAAGATGCGGGTTCTGATTTCTCAGATGACTCTATTTCCATAGAAGATTCTGATGACGTGACCGAGGCTGATACAGCCGATGATTCCATTTTAATTGACAACTCTGATTCTGCTGAGTATTCAGAATCAGATACAGATGTATTCAGTGCCGGTGATGAAGTAGACGCATTCACTGCAGCAGATGAAGTATCTGTACAGGCTGACGAAGAAGCAAAGACTCACTCTATTGATGTTACTGTTGTCAACAGTTCCGGAGACGTATCCGGCATGTATGCCATGGAAAATGCCATCATCACCAAACAGGACGACGGCACTTACCTGGTAAAAATGCATCAGAAAAATAAAAACAGAAACTACATGGCACTCACCAGGGATGTCACCGCTGCCACTCAGCACAGAGTTGACTGGTATGTTGCTGATACAGACTATTATTACACTATCCCGGTTGCAAACCTGACGGAGCCTGTATATGCAAGTTTCAGCTATACAAGAAACGTAAACAAAGGTGCTGCATGGAGTAATGTTCAGACAATTACTTTTGATACTTCCTCTATGGCAGATACAACTGAACCTGCTGTTGACGCTTCCGGCATGAACAAACAGGCAGCTCTTAACTATACTGCTGCTGATGCCGCTCTGGCTTCCGTTCCGGAAGATCTCTCAATTTACACAGATGAGACAGCAAAGGCAGTTACCGCTGCTGCCAATGCGCTCAAAGGAAAATACAAAGCAATCCAGCAGTCTGACGTTGATACCCTTGTCACCGCTCTCACTGACGCGGTTAAAGCTTTAAGAAAAAAAGCAGTTTCTCTTACCGTTACAAATAAGACAGGCATGTTTAATGTTACAGATGCAGTTCTCGATAATGACAAACTCATCGTTACTCTTCATGGAACTGGTTATCGTTATCTGTACAAGGGTACTTATGAAGAAGCTGTTGCAAATGGGGATAACAGAGACAAATGGATTGCAGGCGATAATTCCAGCGGAAAATGGCAGTTTACCATTCCTGTTGCTGAAGGTGAAACCTTCGTCCCGATCGTAGCTATCTCCCACAGCTACCTTACCAAATATGAGCAGGGTAAGAACTCTCTGGAAAGAGCTTTCTATCCTCGCCAGGCTGTAATTGACCAGAACGCAGCTACTTTAGTTACCGGTGATTATGATCATACAAAAAATCTGACTGTCACCAATAATGTTAAAATGTTCAACGTTGACACCGCTTCCCTTGAGACAATTGGTGGACCTAACTCTAATAATTATAAGGAGATTCTTCACCTCACCATGGGAAGTACCAGCTTCGATAAAGTATTTATCGGCTCTGCTGTAGATGCGGCCGCTGCTGAAACAACAACTGACATCACAGACCAGAAAGCAGATCTCACTGTAAAAGCCAACGCAATGGGCGGTGAAGCTACTGTTGACTACCTCGAAAAAGAAGTGATCTTTTCTTTCCATTCTGTAAAGAATGATTCCTGGTATGAACGTGTATTCAATGTAAACAAAACAAATGGTACCCTTACCATTACACCTGTTTCAGTTCCGGCTACTTCAATCACACTGAATGCATCCAGCCAGAATCTGATTACCGGTGAGTCCTTTACATTAACAGCTACTGTTGAACCTGCTAAAACAACTGATACAGTTGTATGGTCATCCAGCAACGAAGCCGTTGCCACTGTTTCCGACGGTACTGTAACTGCTGCAAAGGCTGGTACTACAGAAATCACTGCTACAGCAGGAAACGTAAAAGCAACATGTACTGTTACAGTTTCTGATCCGGTCTACAAAGTAACAGACATCAAACTTACGGCTGCTCCTTCCCGCCGCATTGCAGCAGGCAAGAAAGTAAAGCTTAAAGCTTCCATTGCTCCTTCTAATGCTACAGACAAATCTGTAACATGGACTTCCAGCAACAAAAAAGTTGCCACTGTTAACGCAAAAGGTCTGGTTACATTCAAGAAAAATGCAGGTGGCAAAAAAGTAACTATCACAGCTACAGCCAAAGATGGAAGTAAGAAATTTGCAAAGATCACGCTTACCTGCATGAAGGGTTCTGTAAAGAGTATCAAACTTTCCGGAAAAACTACTGTTAAATCTGGTAAAACTACAAAATTAAAAGCAAAAGTTTCTACCAAGAACGGCAAGGCAAACAAAACTGTTGTATGGTCATCCAGCAACACCAAACTTGCCACTGTTGACAAAAACGGTAAAGTAAAAACTGTCAAAGGCAAAAAAGGCACCGTCAAGATTACCGCAAAAGCAACTGACGGATCCGGCAAGAAAGCAACTATTAAAATTAAAATCAAATAATATCAATTGTTTTTAATAACAATATGATACAAAAAGCTCCTGCGAGATTCGCTTTATTACGAAGCCTCACAGGAGCTTTTATTCTCACATTATATTTACAGAACTTTTATTTTTATGTTCTGTATTCTATTTTTCTGAAGCCTTTTTTGAAGTATCTTTCGCATCCTTTGTTTTTTCCGCTACTTCATCAGACTCTTTCTGAGGATTTGTAACTTTTACTTTATGATCATACCACTTATTCTTCTTGCCAATAAGTGCAAGATCAAACTCTTCGTCAATAGCAGGTACCGGAATATCAAATCCATAAACTTCTTCTGTCATTCCATCACTGTAGGTAACTGTATCTGTTGTTGGCTCAAGAAGTTCTGCGCCGTCTTTCTGAGCATCTTCTGAAACTCCCACAAAGAGATTTACAATATTTTTGGACGCCAGACTTACATGCAGTGTCATCTTTCCATCTTTGACAGTCAGTTCACCTTTTCCGTCGTTTGCTTCATTTACATGGAACATGGAGCTGTCGGTCTCAAACTCTGCTGTGTAGACACCATCTTCCAGGACATCACCTTTTGCAGTATCGTCTGCTTTGGCACCTTCTGGTGATTCGTCTGTTTTTGTCTCTTCTGTTTTTTCCTGTGTATTTTCAGTTTCTTTGCTTTCCTGTGCTGCTGATTTTGTGGAAACTGCCTTCGCTCCTTCTGCCAAAACCGGGCTGTAACTGCCGATCATAAGTGCTCCACTTAATACACATGCCATCATTGCCACTGAACGTTTCATAATATAAAATCCTCCTGTTTTACAGGAAATGCCCGGAAGGACCTGAATCCTCCCGGGCAGCCCCCGTTATCTTAGATACAAATTATGTATTATTTTATTATTCTGCAGCTTCTTCTGTTGTTTCTGCTGCATCATCTGCTGCTGTGTCGTCTGTTGCTTCTGCTTCAGCATCATCTGTTGCTGCTTCAGCATCTGCTCCAAGGGAATCAATTGCAGCTTTTGTATGCTCTACATACAGATCTTCTACAGCTTCAATTCTTCCAAGTCCAGCAATCTGGCAGTCAACACTGTCAAATGCACCAGATGCATCGAACTGAGATTTCCAGGAATCGTCATCATCACCAGCCATATCGTTGTTTGCATGGTCACCAGCAACAACCATCAGCGGACGAAGAACAACTTTCTTGAATCCTGCATCTTTAACTTTTGCAATAACAGCCTGGCATTCTGTATCTTCTGGCTTACCTTCTACAGTTCCAATGAAAGCGTTTTTAAATCCAAGATTATCCATCTGTGACTGCATCTGATCATATGTTACATTTGCTGTATGGGAAGTACCATGTCCCATGAATACAAATGCTGTGCCATCTTCTGCAGCTGCTTCCATGCTGTCATATCCAGCTTCTTTGCAAGCTTCATCTGTGATAGCCTGTGCAACTGCTTTCTTGTCATCGTTGATCACTGTAGCGTCATCACCAACTTCACCAAGCATTGGCTCTGCGATTGCAACAGATTCAAATTTATCTTTGTATCCATCGATTGCTTCGGTCATTTCATCGTATTCAGCACCATGCATCAGATGTGTAGGCTGAACAACAAGATTTTTAACTCCGTTAGCAACTGCACGGTCGAGCGCCTGCTGCATGTTATCAATTACTTCATTATCTCTTGCCTCTACATGGTTGATGATGATCTGAGCTGTAAATGCACGTCTTACAGACCAGTCCGGATATGCTTCCTGAAGTTTATCTTCAATTCCTTTGATATCCTCAGCACGGCTGTCGTTGAAAGATGTACCAAAGCTTACAACAAGAAGTTCATTTTCTCCGATTTCATCCTGGTTACGAGGATCATCCTTGGATGCATCACCTGTGTCTCGTCCAAAATAATCTGGATCAGCTTCTTCGCCTTCAACCAGTGCTTTCTGAGCATCTGTCAGTTTGTCCCATGCTTCTTTTGCAGCTTTGCAGTCTTCGTCAGTTGTGTCATTTCTTTCCTGAACGTAGATCTTGTCGATCAGTGCTGCAACTTCATCCGCTGCTTTCTGGTCATCATCAGATGCTTCTTCTGTATCTGCAGCATCTGCGTCTTCTTCTGTATCTGCTGTTTCCTCTGTTGCTGTCTCTGCAGTGTCATCAGAAGCATAAATGCTTGCAGATCCCATCATTGTGACTGTTGCTACAGCCATAGCCAGTGCCAGTGCTTTTACAGTTTTGTTTTTCATGTTTGTTTCCTCCTGTACTTGTGGTTTTCATGAAAATTAAAATGAATAACAAAGTACGGCTAAAAGTCCGGTGGATAGTTTTATGTATTTTTTACACAAAAAAACTCCTGCACCGGGCTAAGAGTTTCTGGATTATGGTACAACCAATTACTCGTGATCCGGAATTAAAAAATCCCCGTACCAACAGCAGGCAGGTTTCCTGACTTACAGATCAACACATAAAAAGTCGCCTTCCCGGTTTCCCAGTGACTGCGCATCCACGCATGACTTCACATTCCCTGATTACAGTGACGAGATCGTACAGGACTTACACCTGTTTCCCTTTTAACTTACGGTCTTATAAAACACCATCTGCACCTGTTGTTTATTATTCAATTTCTTACAGAATACCACTATTTTTTTAACTTTACAATAGTTCCGGTTATTTTTTTATCAATAAGTCCCACAGAGGCAGCAGGTATAAAAACAATGCAAACAGTACGCTGCTCTCCGGTGCGCCTACTGCTGCCAGTGGCACAGCGCCTGCAATTGACCATGGTATAAGCGGTGCTATGACCACTGCGCTGTCCTCCAGATAGTTGGCGAATTTTTCTTTATCTGCTTCGGTTCTGCTGCACAACTGATCCGTCAAAATAATCGACAATGTCTGGTTACATGCCACAACGCCGGTCAGAACTGCCGTCACAAATACTGCCAGATATGGTTTCGTCTTGTCTGCAAGTGCGATGACCATTTTTTGAATGCCATCCAGAATACCGGTTTCCTGAAAGATACCGGAATAGGATGATGAAATGCAGACTATCGCGCCTACCTTTACCATAGAAGAAATTCCTCCACCATCCAGCATAGATGCCACCGCAGAATCTGCGGAATGAAAGCCGGTCAAAATCAGCATCGAAAGATTTTTTACCGGAATTCCCTGAAACCAGATGCAGATCGGTATTGCTGTAAGAATACTCGCGATCATCGAAATTTTTACTCCGGCCTGCATTACCGACAATACCAGAATCACAACTGCCGGAAGCAATGTGATCCAGCCAATCTGAAATTCGTTTCCAAAAATTTTTACAAGATCCGGCACTTCTGCTGTGCCATGAAGGTTCCTGCTGACGCAGAAATAAATAAGCGCTGTCACGATAAACGGTACCGCCCCACTTCGTATCATATTTCTGATATTTCGGTAAACACTGGTTCCCGTCAGTTCAGAGACAAGAAGTGCGCTCGTTGATACCGGTGAACAGCGGTCTCCAAAATAAATGCCTGACAAGATTGCCCCGCCTGCCATCCACGGACGGATACCAAGTGTTGACGCGATTGTCGCACAGACAACGCCCATCGTTGCCGCGGTTCCGAAAGAAGTCCCCGTCAGCACAGAAACAAGGCAATTCAAAAGAAACGTCATAAGAAGAAAAGTAGATGGTTTTATCAGATGAATCGTATAACAGATGATTGCAGGAATCGTCCCTGCCTGACGCCAGAGCGCCGTCAGCATCCCGATCAGAATAAATGTAAACAGGATATTTCTGACTTTTTTGATCCCCTGCAATATCATCTTCCCTATAGATTTCCATGTATAGCCCTGTTTTCGGCTGTAGAAGCTAAACAAAACCAGCCCCGCAAAGAGCGCATATAAAATAAAATGATTGGTTGCGATACATATAATAAGCAAAATACAGAATATCGTTAGGGTCAGAGTTGCCATGTGGGGTGTCCTTTCCTATGCTGTCTTCTCTGCGCTAAAGAAAATAATCACTGCTCCAACTGCTGCAGAAATCGTTGCAAACAGGAGCATAGTATTGACACCGGAGAAATCGATCAGCGCACCGCCGAGGAAAGCTCCGATTACACTGCCAAGTGTGTAAGTCATCGTGATATATGCCTGTCCTTTGATTGCATCTTCTGCATCCATAATGGAATTTACATAGTAGACCGATGCCGCTGCCATCAGCCCCCATCCCAGCATCTGGAAAATTTGGATACCGTAAAATACTGTCATATTTGGTGCAAGCAGTGAACCAAGTGATTTCAGTGTGAAGAAAATACCTGTCAGACGGAACCAGATATCACAACGCGCTTTTTTCAGCATATAACCAAACAGAAATAAGGTCGGAAGTTCGGACATTGCTGCAATTGCAGTTGCGGTTCCCATTTCTGAACTGCCGCCGCCTTTACTCTGAACAATCTGGAAAGTAAAACTGTTCAGAAGAACATGTCCGAGATAAATCAGGATACATCCGACAAGTACTATTGTGAAGCGTTTGTATTTACGTAAAAACTGTAACGGATTTGATGTTGGTTTCTTACTGTTGTCCCCTGTCGGCACTGAGCTGCTTTTTGTAAATGGAAACAGTGCCAGACAGCCCATCAGTACAAGTGTAACAATCATGATGCATACCGGTACTGCTGTAATCCCGGTGCGTGATGTAATAATTCCAAGGACATAGGAAAGTGCTGCATAAGCTACCGAACCCATCCCGCGGGCAATACCAAAATTAAGATTATGTCCCTGATTGATACTTTCCATTCCAAGAGAATTGATAAACGGAGTCAGAAGCTGAAGCAGGGTCACACCGCAACCATAAACAACTCCGGTCAGCAATATTGATTTGCAGAAAAGAAGGGAAATTCCGAGAATCAGCTGCAACACCAGCAGTAACTGCAGGAATTTTTTCAGGGACGGGCTGTCCGGGCGGTCTGCATAACTGGCCAGCACCGGCTGAAGAACTGCTGACAGGATACCTGCAATCGCAATGATGATGCCGATCTCTGTATTGGAAAATCCGCTTCCGAGAAGATAAAATCCGGAATATCCCATGATCGCCGCAAAATTCATCCAGTACAGTCCCTGGATAAATGCATAAAGCGGTGTCAGATTTTTTGTTTTTACTGAAGACATAAAGAAGACTCCTTTGATATGTATTGTTTCTATTATACATTGGATTGTGAACTGGATAAAGCATAAAATACTTGCGAATTTCATTTTTTTATTTTAAGATGAAGAATATTGATATGAAACAGGAGGAAAGCCAAAATGAAGAAAACAATAGATGTTTATGAACATATGGGAGAAATTCTGAAAGGGATAAAATCAGGAGTACTCATTACTGGTAAAGCTGATGATAAAGTAAATTCCATGACTATCTCATGGGGAATGGTTGGAATCGAATGGGGAAAACCGATTTTTGTTACCTTTATCAGAGAAAACCGTTTCACAAGAAGTCTCATTGAAAAGACTGGAGAATTTACAGTCAGCATTCCGATTGATGACAGTGCGAAAAAAATCCTCGGCTTCTGCGGTTCTAAATCAGGAAGAGACATTGATAAAGCAAAAGAAATTGGTCTGACTTATGAAGAGCCAGAAATGACTTCTGTCCCGGGAGTAAAAGAACTTCCATTGACACTTGAATGTAAAGTTGTCTACAAACAGGCACAGGATATGAATGCAATGACCGAAGAAAACAAAGCAAAATTTTATCCGCAGGATGTAGACAGTTTGTTTACCGGTTCAAACAAAGATACACATGTGGCATATTATGGTGAAATCGTAAATGCTTATGTAATTGAGTAAATTATCTGTATAAGCGTGAAAACAGCTCCCCGCCATTGGGGAGCTGAATTTTTTGTATTGTGTATTGAAGCAGTGCCATGAGCATATTCTCTGATTCAGGAATTTTTACAGGATGCTTCGCACGGGCAGTCAAAGCTCGGATTGAAAGCATAGAAATTCTTTTCATCAAGCTGTTCCTGTACAGAACGGAGTGCTTCACCAAAACGCTGGAAATGCACGATTTCACGAGCTCTCAGGAATCGGATAGGATCTGCAACTTCCGGAATGTCACGTACTACACGAAGGATGTTGTCATAAGTTGCACGTGCTTTTTGTTCTGCGGCAAGATCTTCAAACAAATCCGTGACAGGATCTCCTTTGCTCTGGAATTCACAGGCATTGAATGGAACTCCTCCGGCAGCCTGCGGCCACACACCAACTGTATGATCAATATAGTACGGTCCGAAACCACTCTTTTCGATTTCCTCCATGGACAATCCTCGGGTAAGCTGATGAACGATCGTGGAAACCATTTCCAGATGCGCCAGTTCTTCCGTACCGACATCATTCAGGACAGCAACCGCTGTTCGGTTCGGCATTGTAAACCGCTGGGAGAGGTAACGCATGGACGCACCGATCTCACCGTCCGGGCCACCATACTGACTCATGATAAACTGCGCAATTTTTGCATTCGGTGTCTTTATATTGACTGGGTATTGGAGCCTTTTTTCATAATTCCACATAAATTATCTGCAACCTCCTTCCACTTCCCACGGAAATGGCTGTTCTGCCCATTTCCAGGTATCCCCGCCGGACTCCAATGCATCATCAATAGTCAGCGGACCATAACACTGCGAATATTCTTTCATGAGTTTCTGTCGTTCCTTATCACATTCCTGATAAAAAGCAAACCCTTCCTTGCACTTCGGATGGGTATCGAGATAAAGCAGGATGTCATTGACTGCAAAGCTTACTTCATTAATCCGGTTCAACAGATTTTCGCGAGGTGTACACTGATTTCGATACATCATTTCTGTTTACCTCTCTTTCCGCAAAATGGTTTGCATAACTGTGGAAAAACAGTTCCCACTTTCAGGGCATAGCTCAGATCATACGTCATTGCAAAATTCTGGCAGGGAACATATGCCATCGCAGGTTCCATATGATCAACGTGTGTATACATTTCCTTTCCAGAAGCTGTCGGCGTTCCAGTTATTGTCCGGCGGGCACAGGGCAATTCTCTCTGATTTCCCATGCCGCAGGTTGTATTATATGGTCGACCGCAACCGCGGCGCATCTGATAATTTTCCATGAATAATCCTTTCTAATAAAAAAGTTGTTTCCTTATACTTTATGAAATAAAAAAGGTCAGTGTGCATAATTGAGAATCTGTAGTATAATTAAGAAAATACACTAAGGAGGAATGTTTCATGAAAAAGAAATCCAAGATACTTTCCCTGCTTCTGGCAATGGTCATGCTCCTGTCTATGTGCGCAATTCCGGTGCAGGCCGCAGACACTTTGCATAATCAGGCGAAAAAAGTGGTAATGGTCGTTGGACAAAAGACAACCATCAAAACACCGGTAAAAATGACCTTCAAAAGCAGCAATCCTAAAGTTGCAGCCGTAAATTCCAATGGGAAAGTTACTGCAAAAGCAAAGGGAAATGCCACTGTTACAGCCAAAACCTCAAAGGTAACATGGACTTACAAAATTAAAGTAGAAAAGCCTAACCTGAGTAATACCAGGTTATCAGTTTATACTAAGACATCAAAGCAGCTGAAACTCAAAGGTACTTCACGTAAAGTCACCTGGTCATCCAGTGCGCCATCAGTTGTCAGCGTGAATAAAAAAGGAAAAATAACTGCCAGAAGAACCGGCAAGGCAACTATTAGCGCAAAAGTAAATGGTGTCAAATACAAATGCAAAGTAACCGTAAAAGCCAGATCTAAGAAAAGTTCCGGTCAATCCTCCGGAAAGTCTTCAGGACAAGCTTCCTCGTCAGGTGTCAACGGTTATGTATGGATTCCGGCTACCGGAAGTAAATATCACAGCAGCGCTTCCTGCAGTGGAATACACAGTCCGCGCCAGGTAAGCATCAGTCAGGCAATAAGCATGGGGTACAGCGCATGTAAGAAATGTTATTGATTGACTTGCCAGTTGGAGCTTTTGAGTCATCTGCTTTAAGTAACTTATGGACTTTGAACTCAGATACTGCCGGCTCAGTCATCCGTTTTTTGGGAGTTGGTTACCTTTGATTTCACTAACTCTCGTCTGAGGCATCCTAAATTGTTAATTAAGTTGACTTGAATATTAGTAGATTCTGTCAGAGTCATCTGAATTTCAAAATTTAGTTACCTATGATTTTCGTAACATGTATATATGTCATCTGAATTTCAAAATTTGATGGACCAGAATCTCAGCTTCCGCTGGTTAGGTCATCAGAGACTGGTGTTTTTGTGGACTTGAACGAGGATTTCTTTCATGTTGGTCATTCTAGTTGGCTTTTGAAGGTGACTTGTCCTAACACATATAGTACGGAAAGGTGATTTTTGCGTATAACAATGGTCACCACCCGCGAAGCAGGTGGGTTATAGTTCAAAATGCCTACACGCTGCGTAGACATTTTGAACAGGCTAAAGCCGTATCAAAAACGTGCCACACAGTACTCTGACTGTATGGCACGTTTCTAATTTCATACTTATTTCCATCTGCTTTCTTTCCGGCTGCATATCTCATTCCACTGACAGCCGCCACAGATTTCCACACGTTTCCCGGTCTCGATAATGTTCTTCTGAACGTTATCCACAAAATCCCGGAAACTCAGATTTTCTCTTTCTTTTAATCCACAATACTCCAGCACTTTCCGATCGTAATGTTCTACGAGATCTGCACTTAAACATACACCATGTTTAAGATTTGGACAGGCTTTGCAGATTTCATCACCGAAAACTGCCATTTCCACATCTGCGCCTTTCTCCAGAAGTTCCAGCATATGCTGCATATTTTCGGTAAAACCATCACTGTATCCTTTTCCCTCGAAATACGCCAGACACATCCCATGGTGAGGTCTCAGCCTGATCATGCTACAAATTTACGAAGCTTTCTGGAAAGTCCATAAGCAAGTACGATTTTGATAATATCCGGAATGATGAACGGAATCACGCACCATCCAAGAACGGTTGCCAGACCAACAGCTCCGTTTGCTCTGCTGTAAACGATCATAAACCATGCAGTACCAAATGCATAGCAGACAATCAGTCCTACGATCATAGAAACAATCTGCATCACTGCTTTTTTGCCAGGAAGTTTTTCCATTGCCCACATTACAAGTGCAGAGAAAAGAAATCCGATGATATACCCACCGGTCGTTCCTGCAAGAACACCGATTCCACCGGAAAATCCTGCAAATACCGGCACACCGATGGCTCCGAGAAGGATAAATACAAGAACAGAAAGTGTTCCTCTTTTTCCTCCGAGAATCCCTACGGCAATAAAAACACCAAATGTCTGCAATGTAAACGGAACTGCTGCCGGAATGGAAATCCAGGAACAGATTGCCATAATTACTGCAAAAACGGCAATGTATACAATGTCATAAGTTTTACTTCTGGTTGCTGCTACTGTACTCATTTTGTCCTCCTCGTGATAACAGACTTCTGTCATCTGATCTTTGTTTTGATTTTAACAATTTAACACAGCGCGCCCACATTGTCAACCTATCTCCACAAAAAGGTTTACATTTTCTCGTATCATAGTTTACATTCTATTTCTGATGTACATAGACTTCCATCTGCTTATATGGAATCACGATTCCATTTGCATCGAATTCTTCTTTTATTTTCTGGTTCAGACGCCATTTTACTGCCCAGTAAGATTCAGTGGAAACCCATACTCTCAACCCCATAATCACGGCACTTTCCGCCAGTTCATCTACGAAGACAACCATCTCCCGGCTGTCACTCTTTGTATCCGGATCGTCTTTCAGTATTTTTTCCAGAATGGTCTTAGCCTTCTGAATATCTGCCTCATAAGAAATTCCTACTTTGATCTCAAGTTTACGATTCTCTTTCGCCGTCACATTAATGATCGTACTATTGGACAATGTACCGTTCGGAACTACAACTTTCTTGTTGTCAATACTGAGAAGTGTTGTATAGCAGATCTCAATCTTTGCAACCGTACCTTCACAGCCATTCGACTGATCCTGAATAATATAATCTCCCACTACAAACGGCTTAAACAAAAGCAGGAGAACACCGCCTGCCAGGTTTGCAAGCCCTCCCTGCAGTGCCAGACCAACTGTTACACCGGCAGTTCCCAGTAAAGCCGCTACTGATGACTCTTTTACCCCAAGGCTCACTGCAATGTTGATGATTAGAAGGATATACAGAATCGCTTTGCCCGCAGAAGATGCAAACTGCACAACACCTGCATCCACATTTGCCCGTTCCAGCGAACGCCTCATGATTTTCAGAAGCCAGTGGATAATTTTTCTTCCTACAAAAAATACAATGATCGATAATACAACTTTTATGCAAAATCCGGTCACCGCCGGAATCTGATCCTGCAGATACTGTTTAAAATCCAGAATATCTTTAATGCTTTCTTTTACACTGCCAATTCCCATTTCCTGCAGTCCCTGATCAACTTTACTGACTGTTTCATCAACTGTGCTCATAAAAAGCTCCCTTCGTTATTTTTGCATACAACCAGCATACTCTTTTTGTTTGCAAAACTGTAGTTTTAATATAACACAAATTTTACACAAAAACTATTTTATATGTTTAAAATCCTCATATAGAGTGATATAATGAAAACGCTTATAATAGATATATACTTTATTTTATGGAGGAAACCATGCATATTATAATTGTTGGGTGTGGAAAAGTTGGACGCACCCTTGCGGATCAATTGCAGGAAGAAGATACAGATCTGACGCTGATCGACACTGATCCTGATGTTATCAATGATCTTACTGAGGATATCGATGCAATGGGAATCGTCGGCAACGGTGCCAGTATCAATACACTGATGGAGGCTGGTGTAAAGACCGCCGATATCATGATTGCAGTAACTGCTTCTGATGAGCTGAACCTGCTCTGCTGCCTTATTGCACAGAAGACCGGTCACTGTCAGACCATCGCCCGTGTACGTAATCCGATCTACAGCAAAGAGATCAGTTTCATCAAAGAGCGTCTCGGACTGTCCATGATCATCAATCCTGAACTGGCAACTGCCAGAGAAATTTCACGATTGCTCCGTTTCCCGGCCGCAATCAAAATCGATCCATTTTCCAGAGGCCGTGTAGAGCTTCTGAAGTTTAAGGTTCTTCCGGAATTTGGTCTGGATGGAATGTCCATCTCTCAGATTACAGACAAGTATCGCTGCGATGTTCTTTTTTGTGCAATCGAAAGCAAAACGACCTTAAGTATTCCGGGTGGTGATCATCTGGTTCATAATGGTGATTTTGTTTCTATCATCGCAACTCCGAAAAACACTGCCCAGTTTTTCAAAAAAATCGGCCTGAAGACACATCAGGTCAAAAATACTCTGATCATTGGTGGCGGTACAATTTCTTATTACCTTGCAAAGACTTTGTCCGACCTCAAGATCAATGTCAAAATTATCGACAAAAATAAAGAACGCTGTGAAGAACTCAGTGAAATGCTTCCGGATGCAACTATCATCTGCGGAGATGGAACTGACCGTTCCCTGCTTCTTGAAGAGGGGCTCTCCACTGTAGAATCTTTCGTCACACTGACTAATATGGATGAAGAAAATATCTTCCTTTCCCTGTCGGCCAAGAACCTGACACAGGCAAAACTGATTGCAAAAGTCAACCGTCTTCCATATAAAGATGTCATTGATGATCTTGATATCGGAAGTGTTATTTATCCTAAATACATCACCTCTGATTCTATTCTTCGTTATGTACGTGCCATGCAGAATACAATCGGCAGTAATGTGGAAACACTTTATCATGTCCTTGATAATCAGGCAGAGGCATTGGAGTTTATTATCCGTGATGAATCCCCGGTTGTCGGCATACCGCTTGCAGACTTAAATCTCAAGCCAAATCTCCTCGTATGCTGCCTTACCCGTGAAGGAACTGTCCGGATTCCACGAGGTCAGGACTCTATCCAGATTGGTGATAATGTCATTATTGTAACTACACACAAGGGACTTCGTGATATTCGCGATATCCTTGCGTAAAATGAGGTGTATCGATGAATTTTCGTATAATTGCATATATTGTAGGATGGGTGTGTAACTTTCAGGCAATCTTCATGGTGCTTCCCTGTATCACAGCCCTTGTTTATCAGGAACATGAATTCTTTGCTTTCCTGATTTCCATGATACTCTGCCTCATTGTCGGTATTCCTCTGACAGCCCGTAAACCAAAAAACAAAGTATTTTACACAAAAGACGGATGCGTTGCTGTTGCATTAAGCTGGCTGGCACTCTGCATCTTTGGATCCGTTCCATTTGTACTGAGTAACTCCATTCCGCATCCGATCGATGCTTTTTTTGAAACTGTTTCCGGTTTTACTACGACCGGTTCCAGTATCCTCACGGATGTAGAAGTTCTTCCTCACTGTATTCTTATGTGGCGTAGTTTCACACACTGGATCGGTGGTATGGGCGTTCTGGTATTTCTGCTCTCCCTGCTGCCACTTGCAGGCGGTTATCATATGAATCTGATGAAGGCAGAGAGCCCGGGACCTTCTGTAAGTAAACTGGTGCCCAAAGTACAGCAGACAGCCAAAATTCTGTATTCTATCTATATCGGAATGACGCTCCTTCAGATCGTTCTGCTTCTGATTGGAAATATTCCTTTATTCGATACATTATGTATTGCATTCGGCACTGCAGGTACCGGTGGATTCGGTATCAGAAATGACAGTATGGGAAGTTACAGCACCTATTGTCAGATTGTCACAACAATATTTATGATTTTATTCGGAGTAAACTTTTCCGCATATTATCTGATCCTTACAAAAAAGATCCGACAGGCACTTAAATTTGAAGAAGTCCGTTACTACTTCGGAATCATTGCTGCTGCAATTCTTGTGATCGGACTTAATACTATGCACCTGTTCCAGAATCTTGGTGTTTCCATACAGCAGGCAGCATTTCAGGTCGGATCCATTATCACCACAACCGGTTTTTCCAGTGCTGACTTTAATCAATGGCCCGCCCTGTCAAAAACAATTCTTGTGCTACTGATGTTTGTTGGTGCATGTGCCGGCAGTACCGGCGGTGGAATCAAGGTTTCACGTATTCTGATTCTCTGTAAAGCTGCAAGAAAAGAGTTCCAGTTATATCTGCATCCAAATGCTGTCAAAAAGATTAAAATGGATCAGAAAACGATCACTCATGATATTTTGAGATCCACAAATATCTATCTGACCCTTTATCTTCTGATCTTTGCAGTTTCCATACTGCTTATATCACTGGATAACTTTGATATGACTACCAACTTTACCGCAGTCACCGCAACACTTAACAACATCGGTCCCGGACTTGAGATTGTCGGACCTATGGGAAATTTCAGTTCTTTCTCTTATTTCTCCAAATGTGTTCTGGTTTTCGACATGCTTGCCGGACGACTGGAGATTTTCCCACTGTTGCTTCTCTTCTTTAAGGGGACCTGGAAAAAATTCTGATGTAAAAAATTGATTTCTTCACAATTTATTCAAAATCGCATCACATTTTTTTCACACTTATCTAGTATAGTAGTCACTGTAGAGAGCGAAAGCTTTCTATAAAATATTTTTCTTTTTCATACGCGCCGGTACGAAAGTACCGGCCTCCTTCCATTTATGGGA
>ERZ506978.395-NODE-395-length-22083-cov-7.389277_pt1 | contig 22083 bp, 19 predicted proteins | sample MGYA00512888_ERZ506978 | MGnify/ENA metagenome assembly ERZ506978
GATTTTACAGGCGGGAAGATTTTCCCGCCTGTTTTTTTCTTTATTTTTTTATAAGATAATCTTTTCCGGAAATACCAGGTTCCGTCATATGGATCGGATCCAGAATGCGATTAAGTTCATCCTCGTCCATAAGCTTTTCTTTCAGAATCAGACTTCTTACAGATTCGCCTGTCTTAATTGCCTTTTTTGCAATATCCGCAGCCTTCTGATATCCAAGATGGGGGCTGATTGCAGTGATAATACCTACACTGTTTTCTACCAGATAACGGCATCTTTCTTCATTTGCCGTAATTCCTACAATACAATTATCCACCAATGTCTGGACTGCATAGCCAAGAGTATCGATAGACTGGAACATGCAATAGAAAATAATCGGCTCAAACGCATTTAATTCCAGCTGACCAGCCTCTGCAGCCATGGTAATGGTAACATCATTACCAATAATATTAAAAGCAACCTGATTCACTACTTCAGGAATAACCGGATTAACTTTACCTGGCATAATAGAGGAACCATTCTGTTTTGCCGGAAGATTAATCTCCCCAAAACCAGTACGTGGACCGGAGGACATCAGACGGAGATCATTTGACATTTTGGAAAGAGTTACCGCACATGCTTTCACAGCACCGGAAACGGCTACAAATGGATCCAGATTCTGAGTGGAATCAATCAGATCAAAAGCCTGTATAAAGTCCATTCCCGATATTTCAGTGAGATTTGGAACAATTCTTCTCAGATAGCCCTCATCTGCATTAATTCCTGTTCCAATAGCAGTACCTCCCATATTAAGAGTCCGCATTTCATCCATTGCTTTATCCATTCTGTGGATATCACGCATGATTGCTACCGAATATGCCTTAAATTCCTGTCCCAGACGAATTGGTACTGCATCCTGCATCTGTGTACGCCCCATTTTTATTATGTGATCAAACTCTGTAGCTTTTTCATTAAGAGCATCATAGAGGCGAAGAAGCTGTTTTTTCAGATTCTGCAACAAACGAAGAGAAGTCATTTTACCGGCAGTAGGAATAACGTCATTGGTAGACTGTCCACAATTCACATCATCGTTAGGATTTATAATTGTATAATCGCCCTTTTTTCCTCCCAGTATCTCAATCGCGCGATTTGCAATTACTTCATTGGCATTCATATTTAAAGATGTGCCAGCTCCTCCCTGAACAGGATCCACAATAAATTCATTATGGAATTTTCCTGAAACAATTTCATCACATGCCTGGACAATCGCCTGTGCTTTTTTCTTCTCAAGAAGCCCCACCTCACAATTGGTTATCGCTGCTGCTTTTTTTATGTATGCAAGACTGTTAATAATTTCCGGATGCATATTCAGCCCCGTAATGTGGAAATTTTCAGCCGCACGTAAGGATTGTACTCCATAATATACATCTTCCGGAATATCCTTTACACCAATAGAATCCCTTTCTACACGATAGTCTGTTTTTTTCATAGTTATTCGCCCTCCCATGTATTTGCCCTCATTATATATCTCTGCTATAATATAATCAAATACATATATTTTTATAAAATATATAGTGTTTAAATTATATATCGGAGGAGTTTATATGTTTCAGGGAATGGAATACATCTATGAGGTCTACAAGGAAAAAAGCTTTTCCAAAGCTGCTGCTGCTCTTTTCATTTCGCAGCCTTCTTTAAGCGCCAATGTAAAACGTGTGGAAAACCGTATTGGCTATCCTATTTTTGATCGAAGTACCAAACCTTTGCAGTTAACTGAAGTTGGAAAACATTATATACAGGCTGTTGAAAAAGTCATGGATATTGAAAATAATCTCGAAAACTACCTACTGGATCTGGGAAATCTCAAAACAGGAACTCTTAATGTAGGTGGCAGTAACTTTTTTTCTTCGTGGATTCTGCCTCCCCTTATTGCTGATTTTTCCCAAAAATTCCCCCATGTTCAAATTTCTCTTGTAGAAGAAAGTACAGCAAAGCTATCCCAGTTTCTCCAGACCGGAAAGTTAGATCTGGTGATTGATAACTGTATTCTGGATAACCAGATTTTTGAACATTATATCTACCAGAAAGAACAACTTCTTCTTGCAGTTCCCAAAAATTATTCAATCAATACCAGACTGCAGGAATATCAGATTCCTATTGAGGAAATCCGGAACGGGCAGTTCCGTTCTTCTCATATTCCTTCTGTTCCATTAAACAAATTCGAGAACGAACCATTTATTATTCTTCGTTCAGATAATGATACCGGTAAGCGTGCACTTACCATTTGTCAGGAAAATCACTTTTCGCCTTCTGTAGTATTTCGCCTGGATCAGCAGATGACTGCCTATAATATTGCATGTTTGGGAATGGGTATCACTTTCATCGGGGATCTTCTGCTCTCCAGAGTTCCAACAAATTCAGAACTTGTTTTTTATAAGCTGCCCGGTCAGAGCAGTAAACGCACTGTATTTTTTTACTGGAAGAAAGGCCGCTATATCAGCAGAGCCATGGAAGAATTCCTGAAGCTGCCCTTTTCCTGATATGCCATAATCAAATAGGCTGTGGTGATTGGTCATCATCAGATGTACGTCAAAATGGGGTTGTTGTGCTAAATAAGCACAACAACCCCAGTATGTCAGGCAGATATTCGATTAGAACAGTGGCTTCATAGCCGGATACAGAGTTCTGAACTTCTGATATCTCTCTTCATATTTTGCAACCAGTTCAGGATCCGGTTCTACTGTATCAACAACTTTGGCAAATTTCTTTCCGATGGTTTCTACATCCGGATAAGCACCGCAGCCCACTGCTGCCAGCATAGCTCCACCCATGGACGGTCCTTCTTCGTTCTCCAGAACATCAACCTTCAGGTTCATAACGTTTGCAATGATCTTCTTCCACAGCGGGCTCTTAGCTCCGCCACCGCAGATCTTGGTTCTCTCAATCTTGATTCCAAGGCTTCTTGCAACTTCCAGGGAATCGCGAAGACCGAATGCAACACCTTCCAGAACAGCCTGTGTCATGTCTGCTCTTGTGCTGTCCATGGACATTCCAAAGAATACACCTCTTGCATCAGGATTATTATGAGGTGAACGTTCTCCCATCAGATATGGAAGGAAGAATACATGATTCTCTCCAAGCTTCTGAATTGGAGCCTGCTCTGCTGCGAAATCCTTTGTCTGAAGAATCTCCTCTGCCCACCATTTGTTACAGGAAGCTGCGCTGAGCATGCATCCCATCAGATGATAGCTTCCATCTGCATGGCAGAAAGAATGCAGTGCATTGTTTTCATCAACACCAAAGTTTTTACTGGAAATAAAGATAGTTCCGGAAGTACCAAGAGAAATATTACACTGTCCGTCACCAACAGTACCTGTTCCGACAGCAGCTGCAGCATTGTCACCGGCACCTGCTACAACTTTGACATCTGCAGAGAAGCCAAGTTCTTCTGCCACTTCCGGTTTCAGTGTACCGACAACTTCCCAGCTTTCATACAGCTTTGGAAGCTGTTCTTCTTTTACATCACAGATTTCCATCATTTCTTTTGACCAGCAGCGGTTCTTCACATCAAGAAGAAGCATACCGGATGCATCAGAAACATCTGTGCAGAAAGATCCGGAAAGTCTGTATGCCAGATAATCTTTCGGAAGCATGATCTTTGCGATCTTTGCAAATTTATCAGGCTCGTTTTTCTTCATCCAGAGGATCTTCGGAGCTGTAAATCCTGCAAATGCAATGTTTGCTGTGTATGCAGATAATTTATCTTTACCAATCTCATTGTTGAGATATTCTGTTTCTTTCTGGGAACGACCGTCATTCCAGAGAATTGCCGGGCGGATCACCTGATCATTTTCGTCCAGTGTTACCAGTCCGTGCATCTGTCCGCCAAAACCGATTCCGGCTACCAGAGAGCGGTCAATTCCTTCTGTCAGTTCTTTCATTCCCTCAACACTCTGGGTAAACCAGTCTTCCGGATTCTGTTCTGACCAGCCCGGATGCGGGAAAAACAGCGGATATTCTTTTGATACGATATTACAGATCTTGCCGGATTCTTCCATCAGAAGAAGTTTTACTGCGGAAGTACCAAGGTCAACGCCGATATAATACATGTTTCCTCCTAACTGTGCATTCCATCATATGTATAAAACTCATGCACATTCTGTTTGCGATTGCTATTGATATTTTTCTCTTTACCAAGACATCCCAGGAAAATTCCCGGGATGCCTGTATTATTTTTATTTTGTTATAGTCAAAGTCCTCAGATTAACCCCATGGATTTTCTGTCGGATATCTTACACCTGCCGGCTGGTTGTAACCAATCTTCTTTACATCCAGTCCGAGGAATTTCACTACTTCGAAGAACTGTTTTCCGTAATGTCCGAACATAACTGCTCCGTGATGTGGATAGTTACCCTCGATCAGTACGTGACGATAGAATCTTCCCATTTCTTTGATTGCGAAAATACCAATACCACCAAAGGATCTTGTCGGTACATCCAGGACTTCACCTTCTGCAACGTATGCTACCAGTTCACCTTCGGAGTTGCACTGCAGACGATAGAATGTAATATCAGAAGCAGCGATGTCACCTTCAAGAGTTCCTCTTGTAAAATCAGGCTCAGATCCTGCCGGCTCAAGAAGTCTGTGCTGGATGAGCTGATATTTAACGGCTCTGGATTCGCACATCTTGCATGCAGGAGTATTTCCGCAATGGAAGCCCATGAATGTATCTGTAAGTTTGTAGTCATATTTTCCTTTGATATCTTCGTCATAGATATATTTCGGAACAGAGTTGTTAATGTCAAGCAGTGTAACAGCATCGTTGGAAATGCAAAGTCCGATGTACTCGCTGAGTGCGCCGTAGATATCAACTTCACAGGATACCGGAATACCTCTGGAAGCAAGGCGGCTGTTTACATAGCAAGGTTCAAATCCGAACTGTGACGGGAATGCCGGCCAGCATTTATCAGCAAATGCAACGTATTTTCTTGCTCCTTTGTGAGCTTCTGCCCAGTCAAGAAGAGTAAGTTCGAACTGTGCCATTCTTGCATTGAGGTCTTCGTAATATTTTCCTTCCCCCATTTCTTTTGCCATATCTGCACAAACTTCCGGGATACGAGGATCGTTTTCATGCTCTTTGAAAGCAACAAGAAGATCAAGTTCGGAGTTTTCTTCGATCTCAACGCCCAGCTCATAAAGACCTTTGATCGGTGCATTACATGCAAAGAAATCCTGCGGACGTGGTCCGAATGTAATGATCTTGAGGTTACGAACGCCGATAACGGCACGTGCAACCGGTACAAAATCACCGATCATTTTTGCAATGTCGTCTGCTGTTCCAACCGGATATTCCGGAATGTATGCTTCCAGATGACGCATCTTTAAGTTATAGGAGCAGTTCAGCATACCACAGTAAGCATCACCACGTCCGTTGATCATGTCGCCATCGCCTTCTGCTGCTGCAACATACATGCACGGTCCGTCAAATCTTTCTGCGATCAGTGTCTCCGGTGTTTCCGGTCCGAAGTTTCCAAGGAAAACAACCAGCGCGTTACACTCTGCTTTGTTTACATCTTCGAGAGCTTTTTCCATGTCTTTTTCGTTCTCAACAGTCACAGGACATTCATAAAGTTCTCCTTTATAAGCTGCTTTGATTGCTGCGCGTCTCTTCTCGGAGAGCTGAATCGGGAAACAGTCACGGCTTACTGCAATGATTCCAAGTTTTACTACCGGTATATTATTCATGATATAAATTCCTCCATATTATATAGAATGTATTTCTGCGTTTTAATAAAAAATCACAATCAGTCGATTCCAACATTTGCACCTTTCAGTCCGTTGAATGCACCTTCAATAGCTGCTTCTTCATGACCGATCAGCCATTTGTTCTTCGCTGTGAGAAGCTTGTCTTCTCCCTCGGAAGCTGTTTCAAAAGTCAGTTCTGTGTTGGTTCCTTTCGGAAGGACAACAACGCACTGGAAACCGCTTTCATTTACATGGCATGGTGCATAATGCAGTGTAGTTGCATATACTTCGATTGCAGTTCCTGCCGGAACAAGGAAAGCTTCTACTTTTGATGTGTCATATGTAAAATCTTTCTCCACACCCTGCTGATGTCCGATCAGCAGTACAAGGTCTGTCACTGCAACATTGATCTCGGAGCTGCGATGGTATTCCAGACCGTTTAATTTCCTGTTATGTCCGTTGCAATATCCGATTTCAATCGGCAGACCGCCATATCCCTTGTTCTGCAGTTCTTTTGCAACCGGCAGTGCTTCCATTTCTTCTACGGAAGGAACATATGTCACGTCCTCCGGAACCGGAGTGTGTTTCATTTCCTTCAGAAGTTCCGTAAAATCATACCCCTCCAGTACTTTACCATATCTACGGAACGCATCATCTGCTACATTCTGAATCCTCACCTGAAGTTACCTCCTTTATTTTTTATGTTGAATTCAGTATAGCATGAGCTGCTTTCAATTGCGCCAGATTTTTTGTCCTCTTTAGTGCACTTTTTTGACCTTGTATTTTTTTAGTTGTCAAAACATTTATAAAAATTCCAAAAAAACAGGCGCCTGCGAGAGCGCCTGTTTCATCTTTCTTTATTTTTTATCTGCTTTATCGAGTTCACTCGGCAAAATGCCGTAACGCTTCTGAAATTCCCTTGTAAACGCGCGGCTGCTGCTGAATCCGTTGTCCAGTGCGATCTGGCTGATCGTCTTGTCGGTATTCAATAATTCTCTGTATGCGTAAGTCATGCGAATATCCTGCAGGTATGTCTTAAAATTGACATTTGCATATTTCTGAAACATTCTGGATAAATATGCATCCGAGTAGCCAAACATATTCGCAACTTCAGCCAGTTTCAATTCTTCCTGATAATGTTCTCTCATATAGGAAGTGATTCTTGCAAGCGCATCCAAACGTCGGCTGTGACGTACTTCCTGCTCCCCTGCCTCATCAAGACGATAATGATTGACCAGAAGATACAATACATCATAATAAAAAGAACGGATTTTAAACTCATACCCGGTTCCGCATTTGCCGTAAAGTTTATACATTTCACGCACAAGTTTTGAAAGCTTTCCGTCCATTTCCGGTATGCTTCCCGCAAAACGGATAAAACGGTGTGCCGTAAAATAATCTTCAAACTGTTTCAGCGGAATCTGCAAAACTGCCGTATGGTTTTCCTCCGGTGAATCAATTGAATGCACTTCATTTGAATTAATGATCATCAGCTCTCCCGCCTTCAGCGGATGCTTCTCGTCATTCAGGTAAAATGTCAGCGAACCTTCCATCACCGCAAAAATCTCGACGGATGTGTGCCAGTGCTTTTCCCGTACATAATTTCCCTGACTTCCCTCAAACAAAAAGAATTTAAATGGCAGCCCCTCATCCGGGATCACCAGTTCATGCTGGAATTCCATGCCATACCCCTCTCCTGACTCATTTTCAATAGTATTTATACAACCCCTGTAACTATTTTCATCTATTTCCTATCATAGCATGAAGATATTCTATTTACAAGCGAGGGAAAATCACTGGTCACCACACTCCTCCAATAAAGTACGGTGCACCGGGACAAAAAAAATCCAGCGGCAGGGAGCTCGCCCGGAGTATCCTCTGAATCTGGTTCGCTTGAAAAAATTCGTCCAAGTATCGGAATGTACAGGTTTTTGCATTGATACAGAAAATGCTGCTGTCTGAGCATCTTTGATGCGAGTTCAGCACTTTTCTGTATCGCTTCTAGCAAAATTCTGTACTTCCTGATACTTTAGAATTTTTGAATTGAACCACGTTCAGAGGATACCTCACAGGCGAGCCCCTCCACTGGAGTTTTTAATATCAATCCCCTCACCGGGAATCCTTTATCTATCTTATTGCATCCTTCATGCTCTTCACATATTCTCCGACATATGGCACGCAATCTTCCCCATAGGTTTCACACAGCTTCACAATAGCTGATCCTACAATCACACCATCCGCCTGGGCTGCCATCTTCTTTGCCTGCTCCGGTGTGGAAATTCCAAAACCAACCGCACACGGAATATCCTTCTGCGCTTTTACAAGCTGAACCATCGCCCCGATATCTGTCGTGATCTGGCTTCTCATACCGGTAACACCAAGAGAAGACACACAGTAAACAAAACCTTCTGCCTCTTTTGCGATCATAGAAATACGCTCATGGGAGGTCGGTGCGATCAGAGAAATCAGATCCAGTCCATACTTCTCCGCTACCAATGCAAACTCCTCTTTTTCCTCAAACGGCACATCCGGAAGAATCATCCCGTCCATTCCCACTTCCGCTGCTTTCCTACAAAAACGCTCTACACCGTAAGAAAAAACAACATTCGCATACGTCATAAATACCATCGGAATTGATGTATTTTTACGGATTTTTGCAACCATATCAAATACTTTATCAGTCGTAACCCCACCAGATAAAGCACGTAAGTTCGCCCCCTGAATTACCGGTCCCTCTGCTGTCGGATCAGAAAAAGGAATGCCGAGTTCGATCAAATCTGCACCGGCTTCTTCCATTGCATAAACGATTTTTTCAGTAACATCAAGAGATGGATCCCCACAGGTAACAAACGGGATAAATGCTTTTCCTTTTGCAAATGCTTCTGTAATTCTCTTATTCATGGATATCCTCCCCTCTGTAACGTGCGATTGCCGCACAGTCCTTATCTCCACGTCCTGAAATTGTAATAACTACGATCTGATCTTTGCGCATCTGTGGTACAATTTTTCTTGCATAAGCCACAGCATGAGCACTTTCGATTGCAGGAATGATGCCCTCTGTTCTTGACAGATATTCAAATGCATCTACCGCTTCATCATCTGTTACCGGCACATATTCCGCACGTCCAATATCATAAAGATGTGCATGTTCCGGTCCGACACCCGGATAGTCCAACCCTGCTGAAATTGAATAAACCGGTGCAATCTGACCATATTCATCCTGGCAGAAATAAGACTTCATTCCATGGAAAATACCAAGTTTTCCGGTTGCGATCGTTGCTGCAGTCTCTGCTGTATTTACACCACGACCAGCAGCTTCACAGCCAATCAGACGCACACCTTCATCCTCGATAAAGTTATAAAATGTACCGATTGCATTGGAACCGCCACCTACACAGGCAAGTACGGCATCTGGAAGTTTTCCTTCTTTTTCGAGAATCTGTTCTTTTATTTCTTTAGAAATAACAGCCTGAAAATCACGTACGATCGTCGGGAACGGATGCGGACCCATGACAGAGCCGAGTACATAATGTGTGTCGGAAATACGGTTTGTCCACTCTCTCATTGTCTCAGAAACAGCATCTTTTAAGGTCGCAGTTCCTGATGTAACGGCATGTACTTTTGCTCCCAGAAGGCGCATTCTGTATACGTTTAATGCCTGACGTTCCGTGTCTTCTTTACCCATAAAAACTTCACATTCCATGCCCATAAGAGCAGCTGCCGTTGCCGTTGCAACACCATGCTGACCGGCACCTGTCTCTGCAATGACACGTGTTTTTCCCATTTTTTTTGCAAGTAAAACCTGTCCGAGAACGTTGTTGATCTTGTGTGCTCCAGTATGGTTTAAGTCCTCACGTTTCAGATAAACTTTTGCCCCGCCAAGGTCTTCCGTCATATGTGCGGCATAATATAAACGAGACGGACGTCCTGCGTAATTGTTGAGTAAGTCTGTCAGCTCACGGTTAAATTCCAGATCATCTTTATAGTGATTATAGGCCTCTTCCAGTTCCAGTACTGCATTCATCAGTGTCTCCGGAATGTACTGCCCTCCATGTATCCCAAATCTTCCTTTAGACATTTGCTTGATTTCCTCCTCTATGTTTTCCTTCAAAATATTCTTGTTTCTCTACACTCTCTTCTCTAATCCTGTACTGCTTTTCTTACAATATCCACAACTCTTCGGATCTTTTCCGGATCTTTCCACTTTTCTGTCTCCACACTGCTGCTCAAGTCCACCGCAAACGGGTGAATCTCCCGGATCGCCTGCTCCAGATTCTCTTCCCCGATTCCTCCTGCAAGGAAAAATGGACGTTCAATCTTTGGAATCAAAGACCAGTCAAATGTCTTGCCGGTTCCACCGCTGCCCTGATCAAGCAGGATATAATCTGCAGGACTCTGCAATGCATTCTCCATATCATCGGCTGTTTTTATGGAAAAAGCTTTGATGACCGGCTTATCTGTATGTGCTTTTAATTCTGCAATATAAGACTCATTCTCCTGTCCGTGAAGCTGTGCCATGGCAAGTGTTCCATCATCTAAAAGTGACCTTACAAGCTCCATTGACGCATTGACAAACACCCCGACCGGCTGAATTTCCGGTGAAAGATTCTTCACCAGTTCTCTTACCTCATCTGCTGTCACACTACGGAAGCTTTTGGGAAATTCAACGATAAATCCACAATAATCAGGATTCGCTTCATTGACTGCAAGGATATCTTCCCTGCGTCTTAAACCACATATTTTAATCTTTGTTTTGCTGAAATTTTCTGTTTTCATTTCCTGTATCTCTATGTACTTATGCTTCTTCTAAAGGTGCTCCGTTCAGTTCCTCCAGTGCTGCTTTTTTATCTGGACTGCGCATAAGTGTCTCTCCGATCAGCACAGCTTCAATCTGATTTTCATGTAATTTTTTGATATCTTCTGATGTTCGGATACCGCTTTCAGATACAAAAATCACATTGTCCGGTGCAAGTTTACGAAGCCGTATGCTGTTCTGCATGTCCACTTCGAACGTCTTGAGATCACGGTTATTGACACCAATGATCCTTGCTCCACTCTTTATTGCACGCTCTACTTCTTCCTCGTCATGTGCTTCTACCAGCGCATCCATACCAAGGTCTTCTGCCATTTCTCGATATTCCCGAAGCTGTTTATCATCCAGAAGCGCACAGATCAGAAGTACGGCTGCGGCTCCGTATGCGGCTGCCTGCAAAATCATATAATCATCGATTACGAAGTCTTTTCGAAGGACCGGAATGTCTACTTCCGATGCAATTTCCCACAGATACTGATCTGAACCCTGAAAATAAAAAGGCTCTGTCAGGCAGGAAATAGCCGCTGCTCCGGCTGCTTTATACTCTTTCGCAATCTCCAGATACGGAAAGTCCGGTGCGATCAGTCCCTTTGACGGGGAGGCTTTTTTGACCTCGCAGATATAAGACATTCCCGGTTTTTTCAGTGCCTGGTAGAAACTGTGTGGTGTTTTTGCCGTTTCAGACTGGATCAACGGATTCAGAAGCATCTGGACTTTTTTCTGTCGGATCTCGTTGATCAGATCTTCACGGGGCATTTCTTTTTTATCTCTTTCGATACGCTCTCTCGTCTTTTCGGCAATCTCATTCAATATATTCATAATAACAAGTTTCCTTTTCTTATAAAGTTCAGATATCCAATTCCTTCATTCGGAACAATGCTCTGACTTTTCTATTATAGCACCTACTCATTCGAGCAGGCGATAAATTCATCCAGTTTTTTCAGTGCCGCGCCATTGTCAATCAGTTCTTCTGCCATACGGACACCGACTTCCATTGTCTCAGCTTTGCCTGCAATATAGAGTGCTGCACCCGCATTTAAGCATACTGCCTGACGCTTCGGTCCTTTCTCTTCTCCTCTTAAAATTGCCTTTGTGATCTCAGCATTTTCTGCCGGAGTACCACCTGCAAGATCATCTTTGGAACATCTTTCGTAACCGAATTGCTCCGGCGTGATCTCATAAGACTGGAACCAGCCATCCTTGATTTCACAAACAGACGTAGGTGCGCTCATTGAAATCTCATCCAGCTTATCCTGTCCGAATACAACCATTCCTTTTGTCACGCCAAGCTTCGCCATTACCTGTGCAAGCGGCTCTACAAGTGCCTGATCAAATACTCCCATCAGTTCCATATTTGCGCCCGCAGGATTGCTTAAAGGTCCGAGAATATTGAATACTGTACGGATTCCAAGTTCTTTACGGATCGGTGCCACATACTTCATTGCGATATGATAATTCTGTGCAAACAGAAAACAGATATTGATTTTTTTGAGGAGTTCTGCACTCTTTTCCGGTAGAATCGTAATATTTACACCAAGTGCTTCAAGTACATCGGCAGCACCGCTTTTTGAGGATGCTGCACGGTTTCCATGTTTGGCAACCGGCACTCCGCCAGCTGCAATAACCAGTGAAGAAGTAGTGGAAATATTGAAAGAATTGGCCCCGTCACCACCTGTTCCGACGATTTCAAGTACATCCAGATCATGCAGTAATTTAATACAGTGTGCACGCATTCCTGCTGCAGATGCAGTGATCTCATCAATCGTCTCGCCTTTCATGGAAAGTGCCGTCAGATAGGAAGACATCTGTACCGCTGTCGCCTGTCCGCTCATGATTTCATCCATAACTGTTTCTGCTTCCTGATATGTCAGATCTTCTTTTTTTGAAAGTTTTACGATTGCTTCTTTAATCATTTTAATTTCCTCCTGATTATTTTTTTATACCAAACTCCTATAACTTATAATCTTTTATGAATACTTACGAATTGTTCCGTTGCTCTGCAACTCTCACAATTCTGCAAACATTCGAAATCCATAGATTTACTTTGTAAATCACTACTTTCTCATGTTTGGCGGGTTCTAAATTCAAATGCTTCTCCATGCAAGCATGGTCAGCATTTAGAATTTTTCACCCTGGTATTCATAAAGTTTTCCAGCATCACTTTTCCATCCGATGTCATGACAGATTCCGGATGAAACTGTACTCCGAAAATCGGATATTCTGTATGTTCGACAGCCATGATTTCACCGTCTTCCGCCTCGGCAGTAACCCTTAAGACATCTGGTAATTTTTCTCTTACTGCTGCCAGTGAATGGTATCTTGCTGCCTGAAAGCTGTCCCCGAGTCCTTCAAAAAGAGGACTCTTTCCAACCGTATAAATGGTCTTTTTCTTTCCATGCATCAGTTCCTTTGCATAGGAGACTTCCCCACCGAAAGCTTCACAGATTGCCTGATGTCCGAGGCAGATACCAAGAATTGGAAGTTTTCCGGCAAAGTATCGAATTGCCTCAATGCAGATTCCAGCTTCTGCCGGTCTGCCCGGTCCCGGTGAGAGAATCAGTGCTTCCGGCTTCATTTCTTCGATTTCTTTTACGCTGTATTCATCATTTCGTACAACTTTTATATCCGGTGCTACGGAACCGATCAGCTGATATACGTTGTACGAAAAGCTGTCATAATTATCAATCAGTACGATCATTCCAGTCCCTCCTGTGCTTTCTCGATTGCCAGTACAACCGCTCTCGCCTTGTTGCAACATTCCTCGAATTCTTTTTCCGGAACACTGTCCGCCACAATTCCGGCTCCGGACCGGATACAGATCTCACCTTTTTTCTTGTATACCAGTCGTATTGCAATGCAGGTATCAAGGTTTCCGGCAAAATCCAGATAACCGATAGCTCCTCCGTAGATGCCTCGTTTACTCTGCTCCAGTTCTTCGATGATCTGGCATGCACGGAACTTCGGTGCTCCGGAAAGTGTTCCTGCCGGAAGAATGGAATCAACGGCATCTATTGCATCTTTGTCCTCTCTGAGTTCACCTGCAACCGTGGAACCGATGTGCATAACCTGTGAAAAATGTTCCACAGTCATATATTTTTCTACTTCAACCGTTCCGATCTTACTGATCCTTCCTATATCATTTCGCCCAAGATCGACCAGCATATTATGCTCTGCAAGTTCCTTTTCATCTTTTAAAAGTCCGGCTTCCAGTTTCTGATCTTCTTCTCTTGTCTTACCCCTCGGTCTTGTTCCGGCAAGAGGAAATGTTGTCAGTTTTTTGTCTTCAAGCTTTACCAGTGTCTCCGGTGATGCACCTGCAAGTTCGATATCATCACTGGAAAAATAGAACATATACGGTGACGGATTTGTCGCTCTTAAAACTCTGTAAGTATCAAATAAGCTTCCCTCTGCTTTCGCCCTCATCGGATTGGAAAGCACAACCTGAAAAATATCGCCTTCATGGATATAATGCTTTGCTTTTTCAACCATATCGCAATATTTTTCTTTTGGAAACTGTGGTTTGATCTCAGATGCCAGCTTCAATGAAGGAAACTCCTCTTTCTCTCCATCGCGTATCAGATCTGCCATTTCCTGAAGCTTTTTTTCTGCTTTCTGATAAGACTTTTCAAGGTCATCAAGCATCACTCCTGTAATCAGAAGTACCTTCTGGCGATAATGATCAAACGCAATTACCTGATCAAATAACATCAGATCCATGTCCCTGAAATCCGGATCTTCATGCTCTCCCAGCTTTAATTTCGGCTCGCTGTATTTGATATAATCGTAAGAAAAATATCCTACCAGTCCACCGGTAAACGGAGGCATTTCTTCCATCACCGGGCTTTTATATTCTTTCAAAATCTCTCTTAAAGTGTCTCCCGGATGTGCAACCTGTTTCGTAACCACCTCATCATTGCCCACTTCTGTATGACGGATCTTCATGTATCCGTCTGTACAGGTAATTTCCATCACCGGTTCGTATCCGAGGAAAGAATAGCGTCCCCACACTTCTGTCTGGCTGGCACTTTCCAGCAGATAACAATGTCTGCTTGCCTTCCTTAAAGTTCTCATAACTTCTACCGGTGTATATCTGTCTGCATACACTTCCCGGCAGACCGGAACTCTTTTGTACTGTCCTTTTGCTGCAATCTCTCTGATGTTTTCCAGTGTAGGATACATGTATCTTTACCTCCTCCTGATGCATTTCTTAGAATGTGTCTGATAAAGCGGAGCATTTTACGTTATTGGAATATTACGGAATAATTTCCTGTAACATAAAAAGCCCGTCCATGACAAAGATTCCTCTGTCAAGGACGAGCAATAAACTTCACCCGCGGTGCCACCTTGATTCACGAAATGACTCGTGCGCTTTGCGGAATACCTGCATATTCCCGGCAACTTACGTATGCCCTACGTCACAGAATACTAAGTTACTACCTTTCCCTGTGCCCTCAGCGGTCCATTTAGCAGCCTGCATTTCCATCCGGCTCTCACCCACCCGGATTCTCTGTGCGCGCATAACAGCTTTTATCTCCGCTTCAACGGTTTAATTGGTTAAATTGAATTTTCTATAAAATACCATGATTTTTTTTAATTGTCAATAGGGTTAGACAGATTTCACATTTTTTATTCTCAACTTTGTGATTCCCCTCTTTTAAACTTCGGAGAATATGATATAATAAGCAAAGAGAAAAAAGCAGTGTCATACAGGCACTGTCGTATCATAAAAAGGAGTTTATCCACTATGAAATTTATTTATCCTGCGGTTTTCCGCAAAACTGACAAAGGAACTTATCGGGGATTTTTCCCTGATCTTGAAGACTGTTACGGTGAGGGCGACACACTTGACGAGGCCATCGAAGAGGCTAATGCAGCTGCCTACAACTGGATCACACTTGAACTTGATGAAGATGACTGCCAGCTTCCGCCGGTTTCCGATGAGGATGATCTGGAACTTCAGGATGGAGATATTGTCCGGAATATTTCCGTCAATATCAGATTTTATGAGGGTTGGGATGAATGATCATTCCAACTTTTTTTGTTCAGGGATTATTTACCAGAACTACAGATACCGGTGGAACGTTGATTCGATTCCACCGGTATTTTTGTGTTATGATATTTCCAGAAACATTGCCACAGCAAATTTCTACTTCTCTTTTACTGCTTTTTCTGTCGTTTTCGGAGTACCAGTATCGCCGCTGCCATCACTCCCGAAAGTACAAGTATTCCGACAAATACTTCAAGTGGTGTATTGTCTCCGGTCTTCGGACTGGATGCTGTTTTCACACTGCGTGATACAGCCGTCGTACTGCCGCCCGGTCTTCCCTGCACCGTTGTTGCTCTTTTAAGCGCTGTAGTTGGTTTTGTTGTCGGTATCCGGGTAATGACCGGTATCGCAGCAGGCTTTTTTGCAATCAGTCTTGTATTCACAAACTGAATTGCATCCGTTTTACTTCCGCTTCCCTTCCTTGATGCCCAGACTTCTGATTCGAATCCTCCCTGTCCATCATTCAGGACATATACCGTCACTTCATAGGGGCTCTGGTCATATCGTATATTCTTTACGGAACCGGATTTCTGGGATATTTCATAATGATATTCCCCGGGTTCCGTATATTCGATTGCTCCAAACAAACCTCTGCCCGCTCCATTTGAGACTGTAATACAAAGTTCCGTTTCCTGCGGTATCGGTATCCCGCTTTCCTTTGCAGAAAGCACATACTCAAAAACTCTGCTGTCTGCGCTGTTCTGGTTCCTGTAAATAACCGAAACCGGAAGTGTGACCCGGCAGCTGTTTCCTCCCCTATCCGCCATCACCTGACCCGGAAAGAGCAGTATCCCGATCAGCGCCGAAATGCAGAGCAGCCTGCATAACTTTTTTATTTTTTTAATCATGTCTGATTCACCTGCTTTTCTTTTTCAAGCCGCCCAAAGAGGATCACACGGCCATTTGTTTCTGCCTCAGCACAGGTTGACAGCCCGATCAGCCGGTCCTGCCTGGTAATTCCAATGTCCCGGTACTGCACAGCTTCTTTTTGGATATATGCAAGCAGTTCTGCCATGTTTTCCTGCTTTCTGACTTCCGGCCGGTACACCAGCCTGTCATAAGCATCCGTCTGAAGGCACGCATACAAAGTGATTTCAACGCTTCTTCCATCCGGATAAAAAAGCCTCCCTGTCTGATGCTTTTCAAAATAAGTCCTGTCAGTAAACCGAACCACATCTCCAAACATAGCACCATTTGCCATATGATGCCCAAAGAGTAGATTATAACAGTCGCTAAAATCCGATGTGTTTTCACTGTCCAAAAAAACGGTCCCGGACAATGAAAACTCTCCATACACACCTTTGTTTACATATTCCATATCGTCTTCGCCCTGTACAATTGGATAATCCACATGGGTGCCGTCTATCGTCAGCCATCCACGGACATCCGGATTGATTGCCAGAAGTTCATTAAGACCTGCATCATCCTCATCCACTGACACAGACGGTTTATACTTCATCAAATTCTGAGAGACAAACGCCCCCTGATATAGCATTGCCGTATCCCACAGGGCATAGCCGCCGTACAAAAGCATCACAGTTGCCAGAATTGCCGCCACGAAGCTGACCAGCCAGTCACCTGTCTTTGATACAAAAACAATTATTTTCATTTTTTTCCGTAATGTCTGACGCGAAGGAACGCAAAACCAAGGATAAAGGCTGCTGCTACCATGATCGCATATGGAGCGATATCCATTACGATACCCATCGGAGGTGTTGCATCTTTTGTATTTGTATAGCTGACATTCGTATCTGCCGTAATTTTTCCGGTAGCCGTACCATCTTTAGAAGAACCTGCATTTGCAATGCTGGTTGTATAACCATTCGCATTTGCCTCAACCTCTGTAATGGTATAAGAATCATTTGCAGAAAGGCCATAGATTGTAACACTGTCGCCTGATTTCAGTGTGATTGCTGTACTGCTTCCATTCCACTGTTCAATTGTTGTTTCACCATTTTTTGTAACATAATATACTTCATCGTTATTGCTGCTGTTTATTGCAATATTAAACGCAAATTCTTTTGACAGATTACCAAGCTTCCCGGTTACTGTCTTTGATACCGTCAGATCCTGTATCTGACCTTCTGCATGATTATATGTGTTCGTAAAATTTGCTTCCGGCAGTTTGTCTCCGGTTGCCTCATCAAAGAAGCGGTAGTCAAAAGAGTCATCTGAATATTTGTAGATATCCAGAATCTTTTTTTCTGTAGAATAAGCAATGCCTTCAAATCCACTTGTCGAAGTCTCTTTAATCACATAACGGTAAATTCCCGGTTCAACGAACGATGATGCATTGACCATAAGTGCTGTATCCTTCGTTTCCTGTTTACTCCCGATATCACTTTTGGCAGATGAAAAACCAATGCTTCCTGTTGTAGATCCATTCGCAAAAGTTACACCGCCTGCAGGGCCGACTTCTACTTTATTGTCCGGATCCGCAACTCCCGGAGCAATCTCAAAACTAAAAGTTGTATTCGGTGTATATGAATTTTCATATTTTTCCAGTGTTTTTGAAATTTTAAGTCCGTCAACACCTTTGCCGATTGGACTGGTTGCTGCTATGACCGGCACAGCCATTACCGTCATCATTGCACCAGCAATTACAACAGCTGCCATTTTTTTCATAAATTTCGCTTTGCTTATCATACTTACTTTCTCCTTAAATCTTTTTACTGCTGCATCTCTGCCATCCTCTGCGGAACTTCTTCCAGATACCTGTTTTTTTCTTCCATGTCTGTCTTCAGCTCTTCCAGAAACTGACGGATATACAGAATCTCATCATTCCTATTCAGTCCTTCCGCCTGTTCTTTTTCATAGATTTTCAGACTTTCAAGAAGTGTCCCGCATACATTGTGGATTGCCTCCCCATTTCCGTTAAAGCCACGGTACAATCTCCGTATCGCCTCATTTTCCGACATCTGAAATGCTGTCGCATAAAGTTTATGGAGCATATAGGTTCTGCGCCCACCCTCTTTCCAGAGTGCAATGTAACGTGTCCCTTTTTTCGTACGTGAAGACACAACTACATGCGTAGAAACCTTTCTCCCGTCAATTCCTGTGCCGTCTACTCTGCGGACAACTGCATTTTCGTTTATCTCATATAGTCCTTCATATCCTTTTATATCCCGCCACATACTCTCACCTTATCCTGTCTGTAATCTTTTTTACTGCTCCATCACTCATCCATCAGATACCCGAACGGCGTACTATGGTAATGACTTTTCCTTTTATTTCACTTGTATCAACTACCCCAAAAGACCTGCTGTCCTTTGCTCCTTCCCTGTTGTCGCAGAGAATAAAATACTGATCTTCTTTCAGCGCCAGAGGATATTCCACCTCTGAATCATATGCCGGTGTCGTATAAAAAATATTGTCTTCCATCACCGTGTTTTTATTAACCATTAACTCGGACTCATCCGTGATCTCCACAACATCTCCGGGCACTGCCACGATCCGTCCGGTATACTGTATATCTTCCTTTTGGAATACCACAACATCATCACTTTTCAGATTTTTGTCCAGTCTGTAATAAAGCATCAGATCACCCGCACATACCGCCGGCTGCATATCTGCATTTGCCATAGGCGTTAGCCCAAAGACCACTCCAAAAAGAATCCCGATAACCGTGATCAGTAAAAACAGCCTGACCAGAAAATTACGAAGTGCTCTCATATTTCTCTCCGATTTTTATTTTTTCCGCCGTGCCGGTTTCAGAAAAAGTCCGGCCACGCTGATTCCTGCAAGTGACATCACAGCAAACGGAAGTGGCTCATCTGTGATACCCATCGGAGCCGGTGTCTCTGCTTTCCACTGCGCATAAAGCACGTTGCTATCTTCATCCAATGTATCGATTCGAATCACATCACCTTTCTTCAGAAGGACTCCATCGCTTCCGTCCGCAGAAGTGCTCCAGCCGGCGAAGTAAAATCCGCTCATCTTTACATCAACACAATCGTTATTGATTGTATAGTTCTCATTCGGATTTTCGATTTCCACAACATCGTCTGCTTTTTTCTCTCCATTTACCATACCGCCGTTATAATTATAAGTAAGAGTTGTCTTCCTTTTCTGTGTCCATTTTGCATAAAGGATCACATCCTCTTCCGGCATCACAAATTCATTCCCCGGATAATAATCCATACCGGTACCATCTGCCTCTGTATTCCAGCAGAGAAATCCTTTCGAATTTTCCGGCACCGCCCAGTCTTTCGGGACTCCCGCCATCTTTGCTTTGGCACCGCCCGCATAACGTCTGGTATCAAGCAATGTCGGAGTATTTATTTCTCCGTTATTTGCATCATAAGTAAGTGTGTAACTGCCTTCATTTGCCCACTGCGCATACAACGTAAGATTTTTCGTGAGAATCTGGTCAAAGTTAAACGGCTGCGTTCCTGCTTCATCCATTGTCCATCCGACAAACCTGTAGTGTGTCCTCTCTGGATCTTCCGGCTTCCGTGCCACATGATTTGCTTCAAACTGTTGTTCCGGAATCTGTGTTGCATTCTCCCCGGTCACAAACGTAACTGTGATCGTCTTTGCTCTCCACTGTGCATAAAGTGCCAGATTAGATGCCGGCATTTTTTCATTATCAAAAGAAAATTCAGAACCCTCTTCACATCCCGGAGTTGTATACCATCCTGCAAATTCCGTCATATATTTCGGAAGTGAATTCGGCGGCTGCGGTGTCCAATTCTGATCGGAAATATCCTTCTCGAAACGAATAGATTGAACTGTTTTTACGGGTTTCTGACTTACATTGTAAAATTGGAGGTCATATGTTTTTCGTGTGTAATAAAAATTATACGTTTGGTCTGCATTTTCCCGTCCACCATCGGTTACTTCCTGCTTCTCATAATCATATCCCGTAATATTTTTGGGATTAAAAGATCCTGCCGCATATACAAACTGGCTGTAATCTGTTAATTCTGTATATTCATCATTGTCTACGTTCTGTCCCCAATAACGTACATCCAATTTATACAGATTCGATTGCCAGTCTGCTGTATAATTCTGTATTTCATTGTCTTTATCTGTCCTTATTAAGTCCTCTGTAACTGTCTGTCGCTTTGATGTTTTAAGTATTTCTGTGTTTTTTCCGCCTTTCCATCCATTAAAATACCAGTTCCATCCCCAACCACTGTTATTGTACTGTACCTCATTTCCGGCCGGCCATCTGTCTGCGATCGCTTCACCGTATTTTGCGGTAAACGAATAATTACTTCCTGTATATGTCTTTCCTCCGATCTGAATACTTCCATTTCCGTCATTCAGATGGAATTTAAAAACATAAGAATTTCTCGCATAGCGTACATTCAGTACCGTAGACCCGTCACCTGCGATCGTCACATCTTTCGATGCCTTTGAATCATAATGAAAGCAGGAATACCTTGTGGCATTTCCATAAGTATCTGCTTTCACAGTACTTCCGGTCGCACCGCTTACCGACTCCTGACTGACATAATCATATACACCTGTCGTCAACGTTTCTTTCCAATACACAACCTTGTAGCCGGCAGTTCCTTCTCTCCATTTCGCATACAAAATAAGATCTGTTTCTACCGTCTGTCCAAATGTGTATGCCTGACTGCAATCCTCATCGGTGAACCATCCGACAAATATATATCCGGCTTTCACTGGATCAGAAGGCTTCTGTGAGTTCTCACCATAGGAAACCAGCTGCGGATCTACTGCCGTTCCACCATTTGATACAAAGCGTATCCAGCTTGCTTTTTTTACTACCGGATAAAGGATAAAATCACCATCTGCGCTGCTGATTGTATATTCACTGTCCGGTTGATTGGACTCTGCGTTCCCGGACCAGCCGACAAATACATATCCCACCTCTGCTTTGTATCCATAATTTTCTGAAACAGGTATAATTTTTTCACCATCTGCCAATGCTTCAGTATGAAGGATTCTTCCATGCTCTCCATTATCTGTTTTGTAATAGACATAATGTACATTACTGAACTTTGCAAAAAGATCGAGTTCCACATTTTCTGTGAGATTACCGTCCTGTTTTCCGGCAATCTGTGCACCTGTTTTCAAAAAATCCTCTGCTGTAAATTCCGTTCCGTCTTCCCGAAACCACCCCAGGAATTTTTTCTTATCTGCATTTTCACCGGATGCCGACGGTGTCTGCGGTTTTACCGGAATTTCATTTTCAGAAAGAATCTGGGTATTAATCGGATCTTCTGATTTATCTTCTGTTCTATAAAAACGGCAGGTTACCGTAAAGTGTGTTTCCGGATCAATAAGGATTGTCTGTACGCTGACTGAACCCGCTTCATCCGAACTCATCTCTGCATTCCCGGATACCTCTGTCGAATCAGCCGTTTCCTGCTTCGTTACCATCCCCTGATGCTCGTCCGCATCTGTGTCCTGCATCTGCGTCGTCTCTGACACCGGAGTTTCTTCCTGCGTTTCTTCTTTCGTAATTTCTTCCTGTGCCGCTTCTTTCGACTCCTGCGGCCCCTCTTCTGCCGTCTGTTCATCTTCAGGG
>ERZ506978.405-NODE-405-length-21813-cov-4.843736_pt1 | contig 21813 bp, 23 predicted proteins | sample MGYA00512888_ERZ506978 | MGnify/ENA metagenome assembly ERZ506978
ATGAAAATCATGTTATTTTGCAATATGTCAAAACCTCATCCAATTTTGGATATTCTTATTTTCTGCATTCCCTTTTTACATCTGTAGGTGATATCCGATATCTTTTCTTAAATACTTTGGAAAAATAATCTGCATCTAGAAATCCTACCGTATGAGAAATATCTTTCATGGAAGCATTTGTTGATTCTAATAGTTTTCTAGCTTCATTTAAACGAATGGATAGTAATCTTTGATGAATTGTCGTCCCATATTTCTTTTTGAAGTAAGTATGTAATGTTGCTTTTGATACATTGAAATACGAACAAAGTGAATCTATTGAAATTTGTTCCATGTAGTGTTTGATAAGATAACTTTGTATAGCTTCCGCAAGATCACTGCTAGGAACATTCACTGTATTTGTTAATGATAGATATTCTGCACAAATATCAACAAGCTCTCCTAATGCTTTGATTTGTGCTTTCGTGTGTTTGCATGTTTGATGCACCGCTTTTTTTAATTCTTTAGTTTCATGAATATATTGAGAGGCAAGTATTTCTACATTAGATGTATCTTCATCTGCATCAATTGCCTGACCAAGCATAAGATACCCAGTAAGCTGCCCATAGGTATACAGAGGCATAATTGCTTCATATAGACCACACCAGCATTTATAAACATAAATTTGAGATGATTGAAAAACATGTTCCATAGCTTCCATATCACACTTTGTACATTTATTTCTCGCATCTTTGTATTGATCCAGTAAATAACACAATGGACATTTCTTGTCAGGGTAAGAAACAACAACATTTTGATGAATATCAAAAATTGTCATATTCATTCCAGATAATAAATAAAAACTTTTTAGTATTGATTTTAAGTCTTTCATAGAATCTTGATAAAAGTATGATTTATACTTTTTTCCTGTTAGAAATACTTTAATCCATAAAGATTATTTCGTAAAGAGAATATAGTAGAAGTATGGAGGAATTACGTATGAATTTATCTTGGTTAAGTAATCCAGAAATATTTCAAGTGAATCGTTTAAAAGCACATTCATCACATCATTATTATGCAAATGAAGAAGAGAAACAGAGCAGTTTGATTCATGTATTAGATGGTACATGGAAGTTTCATTATGCAAATGCTCTCAATGAAGTCATCGAAGGTTTTGAAAAAGAATCGTATGACTGCAGCACATGGGATGATATTCAAGTACCATCGCATATACAGATGCAGGGATATGGAACACCAATGTATGTAAATCAGATCTATCCCTGGAGTGGAAGTGAACAATTATTGCCTGGTGAAATTCCTGAACATAATCCAGTAGGCAGCTATGTTACGTATTTTGACAGTTCTATTTTAAAAGAAAATACAAAAACGAGGATTGTATTCCATGGAGCAGAAAGTGGTATGGCTTTATGGATCAATGGTGCATTTGTTGGTTATAGTGAAGACAGCTTTACACCAAGTGCATTTGATATTAGTGAATATATTCATGAAGGAAGAAACAAGGTAGCAGTGAATGTATATCGTTTTACATCTGGTTCATGGCTGGAAGATCAGGATTTTTGGAGATTTTCTGGTCTGTTTAGAAGTGTGGAATTACAATCTGTTCCTTTTGTACATGTCAATGATTTAAAGATCACACAAGATGTGAATGATCTCAAACATCCAAAAATCATTGTTGCACCTGTAATGGAAGCAGACGAAGACTATACATTAGAGTATCGTTTATTTGATGCAGATCATACATTGCTTCAAAGTAAAGTTACAAATGATACATGTGTATTTGAAGTGGATGATCCTGTTTTATGGTATGCTGAAAAACCATATTTATATCATGTAGAAATTCTTGTAAAACAGAAAGATAAGATCATTGAATGTGTTCGCGAACATGTTGGTATTCGTAAGTTTGCATTAAAAAATGGCATTATGTATATCAATGAAAAGAGAATTGTATTCCATGGTGTAGATCGTCATGAATTCAGCTGCGAAAGTGGCAGGGTTGTATCCTATGACTTAACAAAGCAAGATATCCTCAACATGAAAGCAAATAACATCAATGCGATTCGTACATCACATTATCCAAATCAGACATTCTTATATGACTTATGTGATGAATATGGAATTTATGTCATTGATGAAACAAACCTGGAAACACATGGAACATGGTCTGAATTCTTTGACAAAGAACATATTATTCCAAATGATGATCCTAAATGGCTGGAAAATGTATTAGACCGTGCCAAGTCAATGTATGAAAGAGATAAGAATCATCCAAGTATTTTGATCTGGTCTTGTGGAAATGAATCGTATGGTGGAAAAGATATCTTTGAAATGAGTGAATATTTTAGAAGTGTGGATCCATCAAGACTTGTCCACTATGAAGGTGTTTCTTCAGATACAAGATATCCAGATACAACAGACATGGTATCTAGAATGTATACACCTGCTAAGGATATTGAAGAATATTTAAAGAAACATACAGAAAAACCGTTTATTCTATGTGAGTATGCACATGCGATGGGGAATAGTAATGGTGCTTTATATAAGTATACAGATCTTGAAAAGAAGTATTCTCAATATCAGGGTGGTTTTATCTGGGATTATGTAGATCAGGCGATTCTACATGATGGAAAGCTGTACTATGGTGGAGACTTCCATGAAAGACCTAGTGATTATGATTTCTGTGGAAATGGAATTATGTTTGCGGATCGAACACCAACTCCAAAACTGCAGGAAGTGAAATATTGTTACCAGTTCATTGATACAAAAATCAATGCAAAAGAAATTACAATTACAAACCGTTATCTCATTACAAATTTAAATGAATTTGATACGTTTGTAACATTGTATGCTGATGGAAAAGAAGTGAAGAAGGAAATATATCATCTATCATGCGAAGCAAATGAAAGTATTACTATAGAGAATCCATTTGTTGTGGATGAAAAACATGAGTATTCTATTGTGGTAACATTTGAAAAAGATGGTCATGAATATGCACATGAACAATATGTATATCCATACCAAAGAGAAGAACATCATGTATGGACTCCACTTTCAATCAATGAAGATTACTTAAATGTAGGTGTTTCTTTTGAAGATGGTAATGTCATCTTCTCTAAATCAAAGGGTTTAGTGTCTTATAAAGTGCATTCACATGAATTTATCAGAATGCCTGTAAGACCAAATTTCTTTAGAGCTGCAACAAATAATGATGTTGAAAATGGATATGGCTATCGCTATGGACAGTGGCTGCAGAATAGTCTGTATGCAAAGTGTAAATATATCAACACAGTCAAAGAAGAGACATGTTGTATTGTTTCCTATGAATATGCATTGCCATCCATGGAAGACCATCCATTACATATGAACTATGAAGTCTATGGAGATGGTGAAATTGTTGTAGATATGTATTTAGATGCTTTTGAAAACCATATTGAAATGCCAGTTTTTGGTATCTTGTTACAGACATACACAGATTTAGATGAAGTATCTTACTATGGCAATGGACCAGAAGAAAATTATATTGATCGAAAGAAAGGTGCAGTGCTAGGAAAATATACATACAATGTAAAAGAAAATCTAACACCATACCTTTACCCGCAGGAATGTGGTAATCGTACAGATATGAGAGAATTAAATGTTCATTCAGATAGGCATGCATTGTTGATTCAAGGAAATATGTTTGAGTGCTCCGTACTGCCATATTCACCATTCGTATTAGAAAATGCAAAACACCAGTGGGAATTACCACAGTCATATGAAACAGTTTTAAGTATCAATGAAAAACAAATGGGAATTGCTGGTGATAATACATGGGGTGCAAGAACACATGATGAGTTCCTGCTGACAAAAGAAAAACATCACTTGAGAATATCTATCAAAGGAAACTGAAAAAAATAGGATTTAACCTGATTGGGTTAGATCCTATTTCATTTCAAGCATGATTTTAATGATTTCTTTATCTGTTTCTGCCATACCGTCATGTGCAAGGTGACCTACATTTTTAATTGTAGCTTCCACGCCTCCACCAACGATACCATCACCACGATAGAATTCTTTACCATGTTTATACATCTGCATGCCAAGCAATCCACTTTCAACGCCAGATGCAATCTTAGCAGCACAGCTGGCTTTTGCACCATCGCAAACAACACCAGAATTGATTGCCAGTGCGTTGACGACTGTATGAGAAATTTCATTGAGCCCTCCACCATAGAGGTACATGATTCCAGCGCCAGCACCACAGCCCGCACTTGTTGCACCACAATATGCACTTAAGCAGCCAATACCAGTTTTCAAGTGAATGCTTGTCAGATTTGCAATTAACAATGCTCTATATAGTTTTTCTTGAGAAACACCTAATTCTTTTGCATAGATAATCACAGGAACAGAAGTAGTAATTCCCTGGTTGCCAGAACCACTATTAATGACAACAGGTAATTCACATCCATTCATACGTGCATCACTGCCTGCAGCAGCATATGCTTTTGCACGGTTGTGAAGAGAATCTCCGTATGCCATAAGTAATGTTCTGCCAACTGCAGCACCATATTTTCCGGTGATACCTTCTTCACTGATTGCCATGTTGTAGGTAATCTGTGTATCTAGTATTTCTTTGACATCTTCTAAGTTGCATGTATTCGCAAATTCAACAATGCCTTCCATAGATAGAATGGAATGATCAATACTGGAAGTTGTTTTCGCAATTGGAGCCTCAAAGATTGTTTTACCATCTACCTGAATTAAGCAAAGTCCTGTATGGTATTGTGCAGTTCTTGCATAGACTGTATGGTTAGCTGAATGTAATGTTACCGCAATATCTAAAATGTAATCGGAAGTTGATTTTGTAACAGAACAAGGAACACGATTCAGAAATGAAACAATTTCTTTTTGTTGAGAATCTGTAATTGAAGAAAGAACTTCTAATTCAGCTTCTGCTTCACCCGCAACGATACCTGCAGCAGCTGCAGCAGGAATTCCACGTAAACCATTGGTATGTGGAACAATAACACTTTTCACATTCTTGATGATATTTCCAGAAGCACATACTTCTACAGAAATGATTTCTTCATCCATATATTTTTTTGCTTTTGCAGCAGTTAAAGCAATTGCAATTGGTTCTGTACATCCCATTGCTGGTTTTAATTCTGATTTCAATATTTCACAGTATAAATTATATGTAGTTTTATCCATAACGTTTACCTCATGTATAATAGTACCACGTAATAGATGAGAGGAGTAATGTGTATGAAACAAATTAAAGATACTTTTTTTATTGTTGTGGGTAATATGATTTGCTCTTTAGGAATTGGAACGATTGCATTAAGACTAGGGTTGTCTCTTGGAGGTGTTTCTGGTCTGGCAAAAGTACTTCATAATGTCCTGCCAGTATCTATCAGTATTTTAGTATTGGCAGTAAATTTAATATTATTTGCATTGGCGTATTTTTTTGTTGGAAAAAAGTTTGCGATGAATTCTTTTTTATCTGTTATTTTATTTCCAGTCTTTTTAGAGATTGCACAGAATATTACAGTACTGGACTGTTTAAAAGAAGACTTGCTGCTGGGTACATTGATTGGTGGAATCTTGCTTGGCAGTGGCAGTGGTTTAATTTTAAGAGGAAATGGAAGCAGTGGTGGATTTGACATCATTGGTGTTATTCTGAACAAGTATTTTAATGTCAAGACAGCTTCAATAATGGGCTTGATTGATGTATTTGTATTGGTGTTTCAAATAAGAATTGAGAATCTGATGTTCTCTATTTATGGTGTTGTAATGATTTTTATTACTTCTTATATGGTGAATTTGATTCTGACAAAGGAAAACAATGAAGTTAAGATCATGATTTTCTCCAAGAAAGAAGATGAAATTCAAGATATGCTTCTTCATGAAAGAGATTGTGGATGTTCTATTTTACATGGAGAAACAGGCTATACAAAAGAAAAGATGCGTGTCATCGTAAGTATCATGCCATATGATAAAGTGAATCATGTGAAACAAAGCATATTAGCGATTGATCAAGATGCATTTATAGTTTTGGAAAATGTTCAGGCAGCATATAGTGGTGTGCACTATTTAAGAAAACCAGAAGAAATGTAAGCACTTTCGTTGTTCCTGGTAAGAAACGTTGTTATAATTTTCTGCGTTAAGGATGATCAGGAAAGAGAGGAAACATGAATCAAATCAGTAAAAAAACATTTTTTAGTTTCGCTGTCATGGATAGTCTTTATTGGGCTTTTTATGCATGTTTTGTAGGATTTATTGCGACGTATTTATTGGCATGCGGCATGGATAATGCAGTATTGTCTATTATGCTTGCATGCTTTATGGGTGCATCATTTATTGGTGCATTCTTCTGGGGAAGTATTTGTGATAAAGCAAAAACAAATAAAAAAATATTTATTCCAGAATATATCGCTACAATCATAATTGCCTTCATTATTTATTTCATGGCAGAAAAAAATATCTGGGTATCAACAATCTTATATCCATTGTTTGGTTTTTTATCTTCTCCATTAGGCAGTAATTTAGATACATGGATGCTTCGTTCTTTTCATAAAGATGCTGCAACGTATGGCAGAGCAAGAGCAATTGGATCAATGGGATATGCAATTACGGCGTTATTTATGGGAATGTTGATTAATGCAATTGGGTATCAAATGATTCCTGTTGGAACTTTCTTTTTTGCAATCCTTGTTTTGATCATTGCGTTTATGATTAAAGAAGTTCCTTTTGAAAATGTTGTAATACATTCTGGCAGTGGCAGTGTAAAAGATCTATTGCACATTGGTTCTTTTATGTTTATGCTTGTAACCGTTTTCTTTACGGGTTTAGCAATAGCACCAGTGAATAACTTAAAGATTGTTATTTTAAAGAGTGTTGGCGGAGACGTTGGGCTGCTTGGGGTAGATTCATTCTTAGGGGTTATGGTACAGGCGTTGTTTATCTTTATTTCTGGAAATCTGAAAAAGATACCTACATATGTAAGACTATTCTTAATGACACTGACTGTATTTATCACAATGGGACTTGTAGCCTTTGCGGTGAATCCTTGGATGATTATTCTTGGTACAGTATTCTCAAATATGAGTTATGGAATTATGCTTCCAACACAAAGAGAAATAGTTGAAGCAAATGTTCCTTCCACATTAAAAAATACAGCGCACAATTTATCTGATGCGATGTATGGTAGTTTCTCTGGTATTCTGGCATTATCATATTCAGGATTTGTCATGGATGCATTCGGTGCTAGATCTGTTGCTATGCTTGGTGGTGTCATCATGATCATCGCTGTAGTACTTTCATTGACAAAGATTGCGAAGAAAAACTAAAACTCATAATAATTTGAGAAGATCAGTTGGACTTTCAAATGTATATGTACCATGTAATGGGGTAGTGGAAACACTTCCCCATTTTGCATATCCAAAATCAATACCTGCATTGATAGATGACTGCTGATCAGATAGTGCATCTCCAATATAGATGACTTCTTCTTTTGGTACGTTTAAGTTTTCAATACACTTTAGAAGTGGCTCTGGATCTGGCTTGTGCTTAGTAGTATCTTCCGCAAGAATAACAGTATCCATATATTGATCAATTCCTTTAGAACAGATGTCCAATTCATACTGTTTGTGTGTTTTTGCAGATACAATTGCCTGCTTGATATGATTTTTCTTGAATGCTTCAAATACATCCATAAATCCATCATATAGCGTTGCACCTTCCTCATATGCATTGACATATTTGACCCATCTAGCATATGTTGCTTCTGGATTTTTTATCTTTAATTCTTCCATGACTTTCATACCAGGATAAGCAGCAAACTTTAAAACCTGATCAAATGACCATGTTTCTCCTGTTTCTTCTTTGATGATTTGAAGCAGTGGGTACATGTTCATATTTAACGTATTTAAAATTGTTCCATCGATATCATAAATGATTGCATTATATTTGTTCATAGATACTCCTGTTATCTAGAATCATTATAACAAAAAAGAAATAGAAATTATCTATTTCCTTCAGTATCTCGTATAAACATCATTAAGAATCCTATCAGTAATAATGTTGAAGAAATCCAAATCGTTTTCATACCAAGGTAAAGAATACAAGAATATCCAACCGTAGCACCCAATGCAAATGTGATAATGATTCCAATGTAATGCACCGCCTTTTTTAAAGATTCTTCATTCTTTGTTCTCATCCAGTGAGAGAATGCGGAAACACCTGCTCTCATATTACCAATGCACATTGTACTTGCGTATGGATAGCCATGTACGGAGCGGAATGCCTGTACCTGCATTGCACAAGAAAAAGATACAAGACAATTCGCATAAAGATTTCCGTTTTCATTGAAAAATCCTGATACAAATAAAGAAACGATTTCCAAGATTAAGATTGTCTGCCTCCAATGTAACTTCTTTGCTTCTTTATAGTATCCCTGGATTTGTTCCGCAACAAAGATGCCTAATGCAAATGACAGAAGAGGAAATATGTAACGGATAGCATCAGCATATTGTCCATCAGACAGTTTAGATGCCATTAAAACGATGTTTCCTGTTTGAGCATTCGCAAATACTTTATTTCTAGCGAAATAAGTATATGCATCTTGTAGACCACCAGAAAATGTGATGATCATAGCGAGTAGAAATGTTTCTGACATCTGTTTAATTTTCATACGTGAACTATTATAGTCACTATTTTTGATATGAAAAGAATAAATTTCTTTCAGAAAACATTTTAAAGCACGATGAATACTAGACTTATGTGATAAAATAGATGCATGATAAAAAGATTTTATTATGGATTGATCAGTATGAAATATGCATTCTTTATGTTTGGGATTCCAATGCTGATATTTATAACTGCATTTATTGAAACAAGAAAAAAACTGGCTGTATTTCATACATTGATGTTCATATTTATTATATTGTTAGCTTGTGTGTTAGCTTTCTACTACAAAGATAAGCTGCATGTTTTAAAGCAATTGAAGCAAGTGAAAGATTTAGTAGAATATGAAAAGGGTGGTGTCGTTGATCGCTCATGGATCTTAGAAGATCGTATGCTTTGTGCAAAAGGATTGGATATTCGTGAAGTTAAAAGCAGCACCGTAAGTAAAGTAGTACTTCTAAATGAAGAAAAAGGAAAACAGGTATTAGAACTATCTGTAAAAGATGAAATTGTACCAATGACAACAATTTCAAAAGAAGAAGCACAAAGATTTGTGGCATATTTAAAAAGAAAAAATCCTTCCATTATTGTTGAAGGAATAGAAGCGAAAGGAAATGGTTCCCTGCAGGAATTAGGCGCAGGCGTACAGGTATAAAACATGACAATGACAAATGCAGAACTGATGAAAGCTTTGATTCAGAAATTTATACAGGTGACACTGGATGATGGATCTGTTCATGCTGGATATATTGGAAATCCAGAAGACTTTCAAGGGGATTCATTACCAGCGCATATGGTATTAATTAATGGTTTAATGAGAGACAACATTGAAGTTGCCAGAGTGGTAGATGTGGAATTTCCAAAAAGAGAAGACACAACACAGATCCCAATTGTTGGATTTGAAGACAAGTAGATGGAAACATCTGCTTTTTTAATTGGAACTGTTTGAAATAAGCGTTACAATAGGTCATACGGTGAGGTATCTATGACATTTAAAGAACAAAAACGAATACAATATTTAAGACCATTTATGGTAGTGATTGCGGCAATTATTATGTCGCTGAACATAAAAATTATGGTAAGAAATGGTGGGCTGTATCCAGGCGGTGCAACGGGATTGACCATTCTTACACAGGCAATTCTTCAAAAGTTTTTCAACATTGAAATCAGCTATACATTTGTAAATGTATTCTGGAATGCATTACCTGTATATATCGGATTTAAATATATTGGTAAAAATTTTACATTGTTTTCTCTGTTTATGATTCTGTTAAACAGTGTACTTGTAGATATGATTCCAAAGTATACATTAACTTCAGATATTTTATTGATCAGTGTATTTGGTGGAATGTTGAATGGACTAGCGATATCTTTATGTTTGATGGTGGATACAACAACAGGAGGAACAGATTTTATCTCAATCTTTCTTTCATCTAGATATAATGTGGATGGATTTAATCTTGTTCTTGGATTGAATGCGGTAATCTTGATTACGGCAGGTGTCTTATTTGGATGGGATAAAGCATTGTATTCTATTATTTTCCAATATGTATCAACACAGACAATTCATTTGCTATATCGAAACTATGCACAGGTGACTTTGTTTATTATTTCAAATAAAGTAGATGAAATTTCTGAAATGATTCATGCTATTACACAACATGGTGCAACGATCATCAGAGGAGAAGGATCTTACAAGAATGATGAAAGAAAGATGATCTATTCTGTAATCAATGAGAGTAGTGAAAAAGCAATTGTCAGCAACATTCTCGCAATTGATCCAAAAGCATTCGTGAATTGTGTGCGTACAAAAGAAATACGTGGACATTTTAATCAAATGCCAAAAGACTAAAAAAGAATTGAAATTCACAATGTCATTAAGTTATGAGAAATAAATTCTTAGTGATATTAATTGAAAATTCAAGAAAACAAATCTTTAGCGAAAGTTAACAGCTTTTCCATAAGATTTGTTTTTTAATTCCTGAAATCAGTGATTTATCAGAGATGATCAAAGGAAACTTGATCAATGCATCAGCGGAAATCTTACTCCTGAGCAACATTGTTATGAATATCTCTCTAAAACAAACATAAAAGGACAAAAAAGAATCAAATGCCAAGAGGCTCTTTGATTACATTCTCTATTCATAGGACCTGTGATCTTCTTTCTGATATCATTATTGAGTCGACTTCCTCCCGACCTCTGGAAAGGAGGTGAGTACACGTGGAGTATCTAATAGCTTTCATAAGCTCCGTCGTAGCAGGTGTTGTTTCGTACTATATCTGTAAATGGCTGGATGGAGTCGAAAAAAATTAGTCGATCAGCCTAGGTATTGAAAAAGGGAACTGTTCCAGCAGTTCCCTTTTTTTACACGTGGCTTAATAGCTTTCATAGCCAACTACAATATAGCAAATTTTTCTTTTTTTTCAAGTTCTACATTTATAATCATAACAAATCCATATAAGAAAAAACAGACTGCAATTTCAAACATGTTTTATTTATTATTTAGCAAAGAAAGATGGAATTAATTATGATTACTTATAATCCTTCAAGATATAAAAACGGAATTTGTATTATAAAAGTGTTCTTAAGGAACAAATAATATATATAAGTAATAAAACAGTCTGGGTATTCATGTTACTAATTAAATGATATTGAAAGGGACAATGCATGAAGAAGTTGACTAAGTTAGTACTATCATTAATTACCGCAATCTCTACTTTCTGTATTTCTATTTATGCGGAAGATGAAGCAGTTACTAATGAAATGGAGTATATTCTTCCAGAACAAAGGTATGAAGAGTTTATTGATCAATTGAAAATAGGAGTTGAAAACGAAATAGGAAGTTCAGATTTTAAGATTTTAGGGTACCGCAAACAAAATTATTTGGAAGAAGTGCCAGCATATCAAACGCAAGAATATATTGGTGAAACAACACAGATAAGAAGTGTAGGATATGCTTCGAATCAATATGCACAAGGTGTTACATTTTCAAACGGTGGAACAATTTATTATTCTGATTCAACAGGAAGTGATGTCAGTTTATCTTTTTCTATAAGCGGATATGGAGTGAGTGTTGGCGTTGGATTAGGAAAGAAAGCATCTGGCGTAACTGGGTATGCTTTAAACTGTCCTGCTAATAAAGCATGTAAAATCTATGTCAAGAAAAAGATAAGAGTTAAATTGTATAAAGTTACTGTTAGTTATGAAGGACAAGTTTATAGTGTTAGTAATGTTCCGGTAAAAACTGAATTAGCATTATATCTATCAAACGGGATTGCATAAATGAAATCTTTGATAAAAAGTATTTTACTAGCTACTATGTTCTTGACATTAGGATGTACAAAACAAGAAAGTGAATATTACTATTCTGTTTCTGAAATTTATAAAGAAATAGAAAATAATCCTGATGAAATTATTAATTTCGATTCATCATCTGCTTATATTAATTTTATGGGCGAGATAGATGAGATTTCCCAAAGTGACTTAAGTTTCTTATTAAAAGAAGATGATTATGAATTGAAATGCATTTTCACTAATGATACATTAACAGATAAATTTTATGAAAATCATCAAGTTGGAGATATTGTATATCTAAGTGGAAAGATAATTGAAAATGGAAATGAGTACCAAGCTCAAATAACAGATATTCAATAAAGTAAAGGATGGATTATTTATTTCCATCCTTTAAAACGTTTAATAAGTGAAATGATATTTACTTCTTTTGTTAGTATTTTTTGATCTTTCTTTTTTTGCCTTTGATGGATAATCCATTTAATGCATCAATGATTTTTATATTGGAATCCAAGATTGTAACTGTAGAATAAGAATCCTGTATTTCAAGTGTTCCAATTTTTTCGAAAGGAAGCTTTGTGCAAAGGGCACCAATGATATCTTTTGGACGCAGCTTATCTTTTCTTCCCGCCTGGATCTGAATGGTTAGTGTAGAAGATTTCTTTTCTTCTTTCTGTAATGGAATGGATAGATTTGTTTCATACTTCTGATCAGGATTATAAACAGACGAATGTTCTAGAATATATTGTGTAGCATCATTTTCTAAATCTTTATTTCTAATCAGTGTAATTGTTGTTCCGTGATTTCCCTGATGACCGCTTCTTCCAGAGCGATGAATAAATGTATCTGCATCTAATGGAATATCATAATGAATGATGTGAGAAACATCATATAAATCTAATCCTCTAGCAGCAGCATCCGTAGCAACAAGTACACGATACTTTCCATTTTTAAATCCGTTTAATATTCTGATGCGTTCTCGTTCTTCGTAGAATGATGAAAAGGAAGATACAAGAATATCTTTTTTCTTTAGCCAGTCTGCAAGTTCATTTGCATCATTTTTATAATTCATAAAGATAATGGATTGCTCAATCGGTGCAGACTTTAATAAGCGTAATAATGAGTGCTTTCGATCGTCTGTCTTGATGTAGTATGTATCAATGTTTTTGTTAACATGAGAATCATCTTGAATGATTTCTTCATATTCTTCTGGGAAGAAAGAAGTAATGAGGTCATTCTTTGTGGCAGAAGTACAGACAAGCTGTGTGTCTGTATGTTGAAGAAGATATTCTGTTTCTTTTCTCTGTCCTGTAGAAATGACCATGTCTACTTCATCAACGACGCAAAGTAACAAGTGAGATAAATCAATCTTCTTTTGTGAATAGAGATCCATTAATCTGCCAGGTGTACCAATAATGATTGTTGGCCGATGACGTAATGCATTTTCCTGCTTATGAATGTCTAATCCACCAATGACAGTTACAATGTGATGCTTTGAATAATTTGCTATATTTTTTGCGACTTCACTTACCTGTAAAGCAAGTTCTCTTGTTGGTGTAATAATTAATATCTGTGTATCATTACTTGCAGCATCAGCGATTTCTAATGCGGGTAAAAGATAGGCAAGTGTTTTGCCGGAACCAGTTGCTGCCTGGATAAATAGATTTTTACGAGATAATATTTGAGGAATTGCTTTTTCCTGGATTGGAAGAAGGAAAGAATATCCTTGTTCATTGAATGCTTGTTTAATTTCTTGTTTCATGTGGATATATTAACATGAAAAGGAAATGAGATATCACAATAATTGTGATAAACTTGAAGCGATATGAATATGATGAACGATACGATTGCCGCAATCGCTACAGCTAACGCTACAGGTGCAGTTTCTATCATCCGTATTTCTGGAGAAGAAGCTATTTTGATTGCGTCTGAATTAATCAATAAAGATTTAAGTAAAAAAGAAGGATATACGATTACATTTGGTACAGTACAGGAGGACAATGAAGTTGTTGATGAAGTACTTGTATCTATTTTTAGAGCACCAAAATCTTATACAGGAGAAGATGTTGTTGAAATTGGATGCCATGGTGGTCTATTTATCACAAGAAAGATTTTGTCTTTATGCTTAGGAAAAGGAGCTAGACTAGCCCGCCGTGGTGAATTTACAGAACGTGCATTCTTGAATGGAAAGATGGATCTTTCTCAGGCAGAAGGAGTTAATGATTTAATTAACGCTACAGATGAAGTGAATGCGAAGAGTGCAATGCATTCTTTGAAAGGATCTGTTTCTAAAATATTGAAACCATTAGAAGAAGATCTGACGCAAATCATTTCTAATATTGAAGTGAATATTGATTATCCGGAATATGATGATGTGCATCAGTTAACAGAAGATGAGATTCTGCCAAAAGCAAAGACATGGCTGAAAGATATTCAGAAACTGATTGATGAGGCTAAAAAAGCAGTGAATATCCGTGAAGGAATTGATACTGTTATTTTAGGTCGACCTAATGTTGGAAAGTCTTCTTTATTGAATGCTTTGCTTGAAGAAGATAAGGCAATTGTCACGGATATTGCGGGTACAACAAGAGATATTGTTGAAGGGACTGTACGCTTAGATGGAATCACTTTGAATTTGATTGATACTGCAGGTATCCATGAATCTAATGATATTGTAGAAAAGATTGGCATTGATAAATCTTTGCAGGCACTAGAAAAGGCAGAACTTGTCATTGTGGTCATTGATGGCAGTGAAGCTTTGACAGATGAAGATCATAAGCTGTTAGAAATGACGAAGAATAAGAATCGTATTGTTGTATACAATAAGAATGATAAGGCAATTCAACATGATGGTATTTCTATTTCAGCAATCAATGGTGATGTAGAAGCATTAACGAATGCAATCAAAGAGAAATATGAAAAAGAATTGTATCTTGCTTCCAGTGATACATTGAATAACGAAAGACAGATTGGTCTAGCAATCCAGTCGGAACAGAGTATGAAGAATGCGATTCGTACATTAGAAGATGGTATGGAATTGGATCTTGTGACGATTGATTTACAGAACGCATGGACTTCGTTAAAAGAAATTACAGGAAAAGCTGGAAAAGAAGATCTGTTAGATGAAATCTTTTCTAGATTTTGTTTGGGTAAGTAATATGGAAGATATCATTTATTTAGATTCACACGCGCATTTAATGAGTGATGACTACAGCGAAGATCTTGAAGATGTTATGCACAGATGTAAACAAAAGCATATCGATTACATCATGATCATTACATTGACAAAACAGGAAGCAATACGTGCAATTGAATTTCGTAAAAGAGATCCAGAACATATTACGCTTGCAACAGGGATATTCCCTGAAGATGCTGAAAAAGTGACGGAAGAAGACTGGAATGATTTTGTGGAAATTGCTTCCAGAGAGGAAATATCTGTCATTGGAGAAATTGGTCTGGAATATCATTGGGTCAAAGATGAAGAAGCAAGAAAGAAACAAAGAGAATTGTTTATTCGCCAGATTGAACTTGCCAGAACTTTGCATAAACCAATTGCGGTGCATTCTAGAGATGCAATCCAGGATACATTGGATATCTTGAAGGAACATCAAGTACCTGGTTTACTGCATTGCTTTCCGGGAACAAAGGAAATGGCAAAAGAGTTTACAAAACTTGGCTATTACATCGCATTAGGTGGAGCATTGACATTTAAGAATGCAAGACATTCCGTTGAAGTTGTCGAAACAATTGATGAAAAGTATTTGCTGAGTGAAACGGATTGTCCATATATGGCACCTGTACCTGTAAGAGGTACAAAGAATGAACCATCGAATATTCCATATATTGTTCAGAAAATGGCGGATGTTAGAAATGTGAGTGCTGAACATATGGCTTCTACGATCTTAGAAAATTGGAAGAGGTATTTGAAATGTCAATGAAGAAGATCAAAGAAGTGATTGTTGTAGAAGGCAGACATGATACGGAACGTCTGCGTAAATATTTTGACTGTGATACGATTGAAACAGGTGGAACGAGTCTTGGACAAGATGTCATTGATCGTATTATAGAAGCAAAGAAAACAAGAGGTGTCATTGTATTCACAGATCCGGATTCTCCTGGAAATCGTATTCGTCATGCGGTAAATCAGAGTGTAGAAGGATGCAAGAATGCATTTGTGATGAAAAAAGATGCACGCACAGATAAGAAAGTTGGTGTTGAACACGCAACTTATGAAATATTGAAAGAAGCATTAGAGAATGTTGTTTCATTTGATGAAGATGATTGTTGTCAATTGACAATGAATGACATGATTGAGCTTGGCTTATCTGGCAGTGATAATAGTTCGGCATTAAGAGATGTTATCGGTGAACATTTTCATATTGGAAGTGGAAATGCGAAAACAATGTTACGAAGAATCAACTTTTCAAAAATAACAAAAGAAGAATTATATAAGGTGATCCATTCATGAGTAAATTTATTTCAACCCCATCACGTACAAAAGAAATCCTAGAGAAATATGGTATCCATGCAAAGAAAGGTTTTGGACAGAATTTTCTAGTGGATCCAATCATTGTAGAACGTTGTGCATTAGCTGCACATTGTGAAGGTGCAGTGATTGAAATTGGCCCTGGTATTGGTTCTTTAACGGAACAGCTTGCGATTCATTCTCAACATGTCGTAGCGTATGAAATTGATGAATCTTTACCACCAATCTTAGCGGATACATTATCAGCATATGATAACGTTGAAATTATCTTGCAGGATTTCCTGCAGGCAGATATTTCTACAAAAATAAAAGAATTGAAGGAACAATATGGTCAGGTTACTGTTTGTGCGAATCTTCCATATTACATTACTTCTCCAGTACTGTTTAAGATCTTTGATGAAGGGCATGATATTCCTTATATTACTGTGATGATGCAGAAAGAAGTTGGTGATCGTTTTATTGCGAAACCTAACGATAGTGAATATGGTGCTTTGAGTGTGGAAGGACAATATCTATATGATGTAAAGAAATTGTTTACAGTTCCTGGCAGAAGCTTTAATCCTTCTCCTAAAGTGGATAGTGTGATTATTCAATTTTCTAGAAAAGAGGATATTGATACATCTTTAAATCTTGTGGATTTCTTTACATTTGTTAGAGCATGTTTTAAGCAAAGAAGAAAAACAATCTATAATAATTTAAAAGAATATCTGAAGGATAGTGAAAAGACAAAGCTGGCTTTAGAAAAGGCTGGGATTGATGCTGGTGTTAGAGCACAGGAATTAGATGTAGATACATTAAAGAAACTGTATGAGGCAACTTTATGAAAGAAAGAGCATATGCAAAAATCAATTTGTGTTTAGATGTAGCTGGAAAAAGAGAGGATGGCTATCATGATTTGAAGATGATCATGGTACCAATAGATTTCTATGATTTATTAGAGATGAAACCTGCATTTGAAACAACACTATCTTTGAATCGTGCATATTTACCAGTAAATGATAAGAATACGATTATTAAAGCAATCAATGTGATGAAGCAAAGATATGGTTTCCAGATGGAATTTGAATGTATTCTTCAAAAGCATATTCCTACACGTGCGGGTTTAGCAGGCGGCAGTGCGGATGCGGCAGCCGCAATTCGTATGATCAATCGTATGTTGAACTTGAATATGAGTGAAGAAGATATGATTTCAGTTGGAAAAGAAGTTGGTGCAGATGTTCCGTTCTGTCTGATTAATAAACCAGCATATGTTGAAGGAATTGGAGAAATTATTAATCCATTTTCTTGTACTACAGATTTTGATATTCTGCTTGTAAAACCAAGAAAAGGTGTATCTACAAAAGAAGCATTTGAAATCGTAGATAGTACAGAACCAATCCATCCTGACTGTATGAAAATGAGAGATGCATTGATGTGCTCTGACTATGAAGGTATTATTTCTTCTTTGGGGAATAGCTTAGAACCAGCCGCTATTCAGCTTGTAGAAGATATTCGCAACGTAAAAGAAGAACTGACAAAACGTGGATTTGACGGTGTTTTGATGTCAGGCAGTGGTTCTACTGTATTTGGTATTACAAAAGATCGTCAATTGATTGAAGATACAATGAATGATTTGAAGAAAGAAAAGTACTTCGTCAGAAGAACAAGAATCGTTGATTCTAGAATGGGGAGATAGAATATGAGAAATGCAATTATTATGGCTGGTGGAAAAGGCACGAGAATGAAGTCTGTTCTACCAAAGGTATTACATAAGATTTTAAATGAACCAATGGCATCTATGGTAATTCGTTCTTTAAAAGAAGCTGGTGCTGAAAGAATTGTAACTGTTGTTGGCTACCAACATGAACTGGTTGAAAAAGAATTGGCTGGTCAGTGTGAATTTGCCGTACAGGAACCACAGCTTGGTACAGGTCACGCAGTCATGCAGGCGAGACAACTTGAAAATGAAAGTGGTATTACAGTGGTTGCTTCTGGTGACTGTCCTTGTGTTAGAAGTGAAACATATGCAAAGATGTATGAGGAATTAGGAGATGCTGATATGGCAGTATTGACTGCAGTCCCTGATGATAATGGTTCCTATGGCAGAGTCATTCGTAGAGAAGATGGCATGGTTGAAAAAATTGTTGAATTTAAAGATGCAAATGAAGAAGAGAGAAACGTGAGAGAAATCAATACAGGTATCTATGCTTTTAAAACTGAATCTTTATTTGAAGGCTTAAAACTGATCAAGAATGAAAATGCACAGCATGAATATTATTTGACTGATTTAGTAGAAATCTTACAGAATCTTGGCAAGAAAGTGATCGCTATTCATTGTGATGACTGGAGAGAAGTGGAAGGTATCAATGATTGTGTTGCGCAGGCAGAAGCAAATGCGTATCTTCAACACTGTATTAATCTTCACTGGATGAAGGAAGGTGTAAATATTATTGACCCAGATAATACATATATTGGCCCGGAAGTTAGATTTGGGCATGATGTCATTGTTCATCCAAATACATATTTGTATGGAAAAACAACAGTGAAAGATAATACAGAAGTTATGCCTGGTACTTTTGCACAGGATCAGGAGCTTTAATGTTATATCTCAAAGAAGCAAATATTGGTGATATACAAAAGGAATATGAAGTGATCACACGTATTCCTTCTGATGAAAATGGTTTTACAAATGAATATGAAAACTGTTCTTTTGAAGAATTTAAAGAACAGATCCTGCCTTCTTTTATCAATCACACAAAAGGAATTGATTTGAAAGATGGATTTGTTCCAGATACGAATTATTTCTTATGGGAAGGGGATGTCATTGTTGGGCTGTTTCATTTCAGACATTATTTAAATGACTTTCTTATGAATGGGCCTGGCCATATTGGCTATTGTATTTTGAAGGAGTATCGTGGAAAAGGATATGGAGAAAAAGGCTTGAAGTTGTTGATTGATCTTGTTAAAGGTAATCTTCAGGAAGATGAAATCTATATGTCCTGTGCGAAAACGAATCTTGCATCTTTACATGTAATGTTGAAGAATGGTGCATATATTCATCATGAAGATGAAAAAGAATATTACACAAGAATCAAGATAAAATAAAAAAGGTTTGTATCGCTTTGATACAAATCTTTTTGGTTTGTTTTTATGCTTCTTCTTGTTTGTTAGAAGCAATAACGAATGGTGTGTATACCAATCGTAATACCGGCACGAGATGGGGTGAACCAGCCAGATGCGAATGGTGAAGCAATGAGGTTATAAGGAATGCCTGAAGTGTAATAAACACCAGAATTCGTTACGTTTGTTCCAGTTTGATAATGTTTGAGGTTCTGTGCCATCATCTTTGTAATGAATGGTGTTGCAACGTTTGAACCGTGAATGCAAACTCACCATAATAGCTGCATTAAATTTTCATTTTTTTATATTTTCTTTATTGAAATATTGTTGAATGATTGTGACAGCTTCTTCATAAATTGCATTGTCAGTAGAAGTATTGTAGATGGTATCTTTATCGGAAAGTGAGGTGTACACATGATCCTTTCCATATTTTTCGATCAAAGATGGATATTGAGGGCTACTTGAAGAACAATACACCGCATTGATTCCATAGTAGATTTCTTGATGATTGAATTCTATATGCTTGTGCGGTAAATCAACCAGTACTTCACAACATCCCATATGTGCATAATGTCCTTTGTTTGTGATAAACCCGTTAACATAGCGAAAGTATTTTTTATATGCGTAAAAATATGGTTCTTCACTGCAAAGAAAAACCAAACAGCCTTGTTTTCGAAGTTCTGGAATATTAATTTCATCTGTTCCGTTCCATAATACAATTTGCATAGGTTTATTTTCTACGTTTCCAGTATTCTCCAACAGGTTCTTCAGGATGAGCTGTATCCCAGTGAACTTCGTGTCTTTCAAAATATCCAATTACTTTTCCGTTGGAATCTCTAACAGGTGTAAAGAATTCTCTTTCCTGTTTGATAGGATTGTATGCTTCAAACATTTCATCACTTCCAGCATCTGCTTTTTCAAGAAAGTCTAGAATTTTCTTTTTAGATTCCTGATTATGGCAATTGAAAATACTGTCTCCAATATGGATGCGTTCACCGTAATGTTGTTTTGCAACTTTGTTGAGATATTGAATTGTATGATTTCTATCACAGAAAACAATCTCATAAGGTAATGCATTTAAAATACTTTCTAAAAGTTCGTTGTTCATTAGTTAAATTCTCCTATGAGTTCTTTACAGATTTCATTATACTGCTTTGAATATACACTGTTTTTATTCCATAGAAAAGTTGTATCGTGATGGAGTTGTAAATTCTGGATCTTGATTTCTTTCAATGATCCATTTTTTAATTCTTCTTCTACAGATAAGCGATACAAAAATGAAATTCCACAATCATTTTTTAATAGTGAAATGATGGATGAGATACTTTCAATTTCTAAATGATTTTTAAAATCTGTGTAAGATAAGTTATATGTTTTTAAATAGCTGTCTAATAGATCTCTTGTGCCAGAACCTGTTTCTCGGATGAGTATTCTTTCATTTAAGAGATCTTCAATATGATTGACTTTTTTAGAAAATGTATGATTTTTTGCACATACACAAATAAAACTGTCTGTGTAATACAATAACTGTTCGTATTTATGAGATGGAAAATATCCTTCAATCAATGCAAAATGAATTTCTCCATTATCTAATTTAGCTAATAGCTGTTCAGCATTGCCATAAATAATATGCATATTCATTTCCGGGTGTTTATTTAGAAATACAGATAATGGCTTTGCTAATGCATATTCTCCAGCAGTAAGCGTAACGCCAAGAACAAGTTCAATCGTAGATTGCTTTTCCTGCATTCTTTTAATCATGATTTCTTCATCATTGCGAATGACAGACATTGTTTCATATAAAATCTTACCTGCCTTCGTTAATGCAAGTTTCCGGTCTTGATATGTAAACAGCTTTGTGTTGTATCGCTCTTCTAAAAAACGAATGTGTTGAGATACTGCGGGCTGTGTAATGTGTAATTCTTGAGAAGCCTTTGTATAGTTCATATTTTCGCATACACATAGAAACGTGATAATTCTTTGATCAATCATAAATACACTCCATAATAAATTCTTATGGATATATCATATAATATAATTTAAGATTTTTTAAATAATCTCCTATAATTTACATTCGGAGATAGAAAAGAGGGGATATTATGCAGTTATTAGTCCATATTACAAACCACGAAAATGTAGTAGATCCAATTATGATCAAACTTGCAAAAGCAGGCTTTCATGGTCGGGGCAGGCCAGTAGGTTTGCGTCCATCAGCTTGATTTCCCGCTGGCCCCGCCAAAACTCGGACAGGTCGGCCACCTTCCGGCTTTTGCGGCCC